>Ga0081538_10006154_pt1 | contig 10641 bp, 9 predicted proteins | sample TabmetS5T2R1_FD_71022 | JGI IMG/M metagenome (GOLD analysis project Ga0081538, IMG submission 71022) | Tabebuia heterophylla rhizosphere microbial communities from the University of Puerto Rico - S5T2R1 | ecosystem: Host-associated > Plants > Roots > Rhizosphere ...
AGCTCGATAAGACTGCTTGAGCCATGTACCCGTGAGGTTGCGTAGTCTATATCAAACTCGATAACAATTTCCCACTATCCTTAGCACGGTAAGGCTGTCGAAACCTTACTCTTATTCGCGCATCTGCCTTGCTTTTGCGGTACCCAATAAAGTAACGTACTGCACTTCAATCACAATCCGCTTCAGGAGGGTACGTGAAAATCATCAGTGAGTCGGTGATCAAGAGAAATTCGGGAAAAGCTTTTCCAGTAAAGAAGGGGCAGATCATTCGTGTCATCGGCGAGTCCACCGCCGATTATGTGGTATTCAATCTGCGCGACGTCAAAGAGCGTTTCGATCAGGCGCGCACGAAGGTGGATCAGGGAAAGATTTACGTCACCACGGGCGACCGACTCATTTCGAAATACAATAATGTGATGATGACCATCGTCAAGGATACCTATCGGGGAACGCACGACATGGAAAAGGGTATGTGCAGCACATCCTTTTACCAGAAATGGGGCGAGGAAATCTTCAAAATCTATGGAGGAGTGTGGAAAAGACTCGGTCGCAAACGCGGGGTTGCTCCCAAACATGGCTGTTGGGAGAATTTGGCCAAAGCACTAAAGCCTTACGGCGTCGCCAAAGAAGACGTTCCCAGCCCGCTCAATGTTTTTCAGACAATGGTTATCAATGGCAAAACCGGCAGCATGCGCTATTCGATGACCCGGCCCAGGCCCGGCGGAGATATGATGGATCTGCGCGCAGAGATGGATTGTCTAGTGGGCATCAGCGCCTGCCCAGAAGGAGGCCGGGGAAAAGATCTGCGAGTGGTGATTTACAAATAGCCAAATTCCTATGGAGAGAAGTTCCAGATGTTCAAGCCGTTCAAAACGTTCCAATCGTTCCAACCCCCACCTCTTTCCTCCCCCCGCGTCGTCGCGGGGGAGGATGAAGGACGGGGGATTTGAACGGAGTGTAGCGTTTGAGCGACTGGAACGATTGGAACGAAGTATTGTTACGAGGCCGCCCGCCAAGGAGTAAGCCGGCGGTCAAGATACTGGATTACCGCCAAAAGTCCTACCGCGAGAAGGACGACCGTCAAAATCGTTGCGAAGAGCGCGGGGGTATTGAACGAGGCGCCGAAGGTCATTAACATCACGCCGAATCCAACAGCCGCCAAGATCATTTCGCCGGTCACCATGCCGAGGATGGCCCGGCCCATTCCAAGGCGAACGCCGGCCATGATCATGGGTAAGGCTGCCGGCAGGATCACCTTCACAAAGAGTTCCTTTTCGTGCGCGCCGAAAGAACGGGCCATTTCGGTCAGGATTGGGTCTACGTTACGGACGCCCGCAGTCGTATTCATCACGATGTAAACAAACGCAAAGAGAAAGACAATCCACACGCGTGATTGGAGGCCGAGGCCAAAGGCGATCACTAGAAATGGAATGAAAGAAATCATCGGCACAGTCAGCAAGGCGGTCATGTAGACATTCAAGAAGCCTTCAAGCCGCCGGTACCTTCCCATTAAGAGACCCAGCGGAATACCCAGCCCCACCGATAGCAAATAGCCCAGCACGAGAGCCTGCAAGCTTATCTTGAGAGCCTGTAAGAGCTGCCCCGAGACGAGCAGCTCCACCCAGGCCGAAAGGACCTTTGATAGCGGTGGAAGCATGTGCGTGTTCTGACTCCGGCCGATGATCTCCCAGAGCAATGCGAAACTCGCAACCGAAATCGCTCTTACCGTCCCAGCTTTCACCGCCTGCGGTACCTACTTTCGTCCGATTTTCTTCAAAACCGTGTCCATGGGTGCGGTATCGAATGCTTGTTGAAAACTGACGGCGCCCTTCTTTAACAAACCCGCTTCCTCAAAGAACTTAATGCTGGCCTCGCCACGCTCTTTATCCGCCCCACCGTTAATGTCCCAGATTCTAAGTTCCTTATACGTCGCAGCGGTTGCGTCGATGAGCGCGGGCTTGGTTTCCGGCAACAACCTGAGGGCACTTTCTTTGATCAGAGTTGGACTTTCTTCAGCGGAGCGGTGGGCTTTGAGTATCGCTTCGAGGACACTTTCCACTAAGGCGGTGTTTTTCTGCACGTAGTCCGCTCGCGCGAAGTACATCGATCCGATGAGCTGTGGGAAAGTCTTGGCATAGGAAATCAAGACGTGAAACTGTCCCGGCTTTGCATTCAGGATATTCAATACATCGCCGATCTCAGCCGGAGTCGCATCCAGCTGACCGCGCATGAGTGCTTCGGCCCGCACGTCCGAGCCAGGGATGATCATCCAATTCGGAGTGATCTTGTAATGATTCGCCATCCATTTGACCAGCGCTTCGGTGACAGTGATCGGCGCGTGATAACCGACCCGTTTGCCATCTAGCTGTTTGGGTTCTTTAAGAGAGACTGGGGTGACGAGCTGCCATTCGTTGCGCACCTGCTCGCCGACGATTCTGAGATTCATGCCGCTCTCGACCGCTTTGACCACCGCGATGCCGGCGGCAGAGCCCATATCAGCTTCTCCGGCGACCACGGCATGGACAGCCAAATCTGTTTTGGGAAAGAAGGTAGGAATGACCTCGATCCCTTGTTTTTTTAGTTGCTCCCATGCGAGCAGCGATGGGATGTCACCCATATCCGCTGAAGATGGATAAGCAAATCTTACTTTTTTTTGTGCCTGTGCTTCCGCTCCCCAAAAAAGACCGAGAGTCAGCATCAGAAGTAATACGCATAATCCGGTAAATGCCTTAGTCATAAATCCTCCTTTATTCCCAGTTACTCAATAGCAATCTCCGCTTTCCATCCCGTCAAGCGCCGATCTACGATCTTGACCAATTGCATTGCAATCATGGCGACCATGAGAATTGTCAGAATCACCGCAAACAGCGCATCGGTCGCGAAGGCGGAACCGTACTGCATGATCATACCGCCAACACCGGTCAATGTGAGCAACATTTCAGCCGTAACCATCCCTTTGACAGCCCGTCCCATCCCGATGCTTACGCCGGCCATGATCGCCGGCATGGCCGCGGGAAGCACAACTTTGAAAAAAACTTCCAGTTCCTTTGCGCCGAAGGAGCGCGCCATCTCGACGAAGATCCGATCGACCTGTTTTACGCCCGTCATCGTATTGATGACAATGACAAAGAACGCGAATAAAAAGACAACCGCGATGCGCGATTGAACGCCCAAGCCGAACCACATGATGAGCAAGGGAACAAATGCCGTCATAGGCGCGGACATCAAGGCATTAATGTAAAGATCCAGGAAATGTTCGACCTGACTGAAGCGACCCATCAACACGCCAATGATTACGCCGAGAGCGACAGCAAGTAAGAAGCCTGCTGCGAGTGTCCAAAGGCTCATCGCAAGGTTTTCGAGCAGCTTGCCGTTCATCAATAGGCGGAGCCAGGCGCTGGCGATTTTCGATAACGGAGGTATGAGGGTAGTATCCATCATCCGCCCCGCGATCTCCCAGAGGAGAGCAAACGTAACTATTGACAGAATGTTTACACCTAGCCGGTGCTTCAATGGTGGTTCTCCATCGCTTTTTTAAGGCTGTCCCAGATGTAGTTGGTCAATTCAACGAACTTGGGATCGCGTCGCACGACGTCCGGGATTCTCGGCCGCGGTAGCGGCACGTCGAGTATTTCTGCGACACGCCCGGGACGCGGGGTCATGACCACAACTCGATCGGCGAGGTAGACCGCCTCATCCATGCTATGGGTAATGAAGATGACGGTCTTCCGCTCGCGCTGCCAGAGTTCTAGCAATTCTTCCTGGAGCAGTTGTCGAGTCTGAGCGTCGACTGAACCGAACGGCTCGTCCATGAGCAGGATCGTTGGATTGACCGCCAGTGCTCTTGCCAAGCCAGCGCGTTGCTGCATGCCGCCGGAAAGTTCATGGGGATAGTGATGCTCAAATTCCTCCAGCCCCACGCGCTTTAGATAATCGCGCGCGATGCTTGTCCGTTCTTCCTTTGAAACCCGTCGCAACTCTAAGCTGAACTCGACGTTGGCAAGCACGGTACGCCAAGGGAGCAGGGCGAAGGTCTGAAAGACCACGGCGCGATCCGGCCCGGGTCCGGATATTCGCTTGCCATTGATCAGGATCTGGCCGCTGTCATGAGGAATCAAGCCGTCGATGATTTTTAGCAAAGTGGTCTTGCCGCACCCGCTCGGCCCGATGATGCTGATAAACTCGTTTTCGCGAACCGAAAGACTCACCTCCGTGAGAGCCTTGATCTCTGCGGTGTTGTCTTTGACGGTCTTCTGAAAGCTTTTTGAGATCCCCTGGATCTCAACCATGGGTCCTCGCCTAAAGGCTCGCGTTCAAAACGTTCCAATCGTTCCAACGCTACGCTCCGTTCCATTTCCCCCTCCTTCATCCTCCCCCGCGACGCGGGGGAGGAAAGAGGTGGGGGCTTGAACGGCTTGAACTGTTTGAACGTCTTGAACCATCTGCTTATTTCCCAGTAATGACCTTATCGTCCTTCCCTGGCTCATAGGGGCGCGTATCGCGCGCCAGGTCAATTTTTCCGAGTACCTCGTCCGGCGCCTTCGCTTCTTTTGGAAAATCGTAGGGTGGCATGGGTTTGGTAGCGTCGAAGATGAGCTTGGTTTCCATGGGTCCTTTTTCTAAGCGGTTGTAGCCGTAGGCGGTTGGGTTCAAGTGCGAGCCGATGATGTTGGGAATGATGACGAGATCGCGGTCGGCCTGAAAACGCATGGCCAGTGCCCAAAGAACCTGTGTCTCATTGAAGACATCGACATCGTCGTCGACAACGATGACGAGCTTGATGTTCGGATCGGTTACGAAAGCTGCCAGGGCCGCCTGTTTCGGCTCTCCCTCGGCGCGTTTCTTGACTGAGATATAGCAATGGGAGCGAGCCGCGCCGGAGATCGGCATGTTGACGCCGGTCGTGCTCGGGACGGCTTCTTGGATGCGCTTGTACAGGCTGCCCAATCGAGGCGCCGCGCCGATGATATTGTGCTCGAAGTGGGCGCTGTGAATGCATTGATAAATGGGATTTTTGCGCATGGTGATCGCGGTAACCTCAATGTAGGGCTGCTCGCCTTCCTTATAATAATAATGCGGCCATTCCCCGAAGGGGCCTTCGTACTGTCGTTTTTTTGGCGGCACGACTCCTTCGATGACGATTTCGCAGCGCGCCGGCACCATGAGATTCACCGTTTCGGCCTTGACCACTTCCAACGGTTCCCCGAGAAAAGCGCCGGCGATCTCCAGTTCTTGGCCGACGCCAGCTTGCTTGGTGACGGCGGCCAAATTCAACGCCGGGTGGTGGCCGATGGCGAGCGCGACTTCCATGGGCTCGTTGTGATCTTCGTACTCCGCCCGAATGTAGTTGCCGTGATTGGCGGGATTGATCATCAGTCCGAGTTGTCGTTTGCCCTGCTTCTGGTGCCGGTAAATGCCCACGTTCACCGCGTTGGTGCCGCGCTCTTTGCAGATCAACGCAGCGGCGTTGATATACGCGCCGGCGTCGCCTTCGTTAATCGTCAGCACAGGCAAAAGATCGAGATCGACATCCGCGCCCCTTAAAATCACCTCTTTGCACGGCGCATCCTTGGCGGAGATTTCCTTGACCGGAATCGGATGATGCTCGCGCTGAGCCAGGTCCTTGACCATTTGCGGTACTGACGGTGAGCCCAGGGACAACGCCAGCCGCTCGTAAGTCGCGCCGAGGTTGATCACCAACGGAATCTTGGAATTCTTTATATTCTTGAAGAAGACCAGTGGAAACTGGTTCTGACGTTCGAACTTCTCGACGATGGCAGTGGCTTCATAACGCGGATCGACCTCGCGATCGACAACCACCACATCCTTCGGACGTTTCTCCAGTAGTTCATCCAAATAGCTTCGCAGATCCTTTGACATCTCAAGTACCTCCGTAATAGTTCTCAGAGAAATTATTTACATCCGGCGAGCTTCCACCAGCAATCGTTCTTGTTGCACCGGTTTTTTCACAGTCGCTCCAACCCTTAGGCGGAAAACGGAGTGACCGCTCAACGAAACGCGGGCAAAACCTCTTTTGCGAAAAGCCGCATCTGCCGCATGAGAGACTCATAGGTGGGATACATGAACCAAAGATCGAAATAGTTGGCCCCGGCATCGATGAACTCTTTGACCTTGTCGCGGATTTGGGCGGGAGTACCGACGACCGCCGTTTCGACGCTGGACGCGGGCGCCTCTTCCGCGCCTTTGGCGTCTCTCCAGGTGTCCTCGTGTTTCCACATATAACCCGCGTAACGGGCCATGTGGGGTTGATCTTGGGCGATCCATGCGACATTTTTCCGCGCCTCTTCCATTGTCTCGCCGATGCTCAGTCGCAGTTGAAAGCACCAATCGAAGTTGGCAATATCCCGGCCTGCTTCCCGGGCAGTGTCGGTGAAATCTCGAATCATCGATTTGATGATTTGTGGAGTCATTAAAAAGCCGTATATCCAGCCATCGGCATGGTCGAGGGCGAATTTCACCGCCGGCCGCTCTTTGCCGCCGGCGAGCGTATAGCAACCGACCCATACGGGTATGCGGCGGGCGGGTTTGGGGTAGATGACCAGGTCGTCGAAATTGACGTATTTACCATGAAACGAGGCGCTGGGCTTTTCCCAAATCTCTCTCATGGCGGCGATGTATTCGCCGATCATGGCATAGCGATCGGCATAAGAAAGAAAGGGTACTCCGACGGCTTTATATTCTTCCTTATCTGAAACGTTCGATACGCCAACGCCAAAGATGAATCGACCGCCGGAAAGCGCGTCCATCGTGGCAAGCTCTTTCCCAAGGATGACCGGGCCGCGCAGGGGCAGCGGCATGACGCCCACGCCGAACTCGATTTTTTTGGTCACGCCTGCGAGAAAAGAACAAACGGCGACGGTCTCAAACTGGTGCGGGTCGAGCGTGTTGTCGGCGTGCCGGTAAGATCCCATGCCGACGGGGTACTGTTTATGCCTGTCAAAAGAGTTGTGAATATGGTCCATGATCCAGACCGAATCGTAACCGAGACTCTCGGCCTCTTGGGTCGATTCGATCACTCGATCGGAACTGCATACAGGTCCCGAGGCAGGAATTCTCGCGCCGAATCTGATTCCAGCCATAGGTTTTTTCTCCTTGACGGTAGTCGTTGATAACTTCAATACCTCTTGTGTTTCGTGGGTGTCAAGCAGACGTTATCATCGATTTGCTTGACAGGCGTCATCGTTTCCCTAACACTGGCGACGGACTTAGGCCATGCGCAATCTGCCCGTCAAATGGGGTCTCAGCCTGCCCAATCGCGGCGTGCTTTTCGGGCTCACGAAAATCGACACGATTCTCGATGCTGCCAGGCTCGCCGAGCTGTCCGGTGTATTCGAATCCGTTTGGTTTGGCGACAGCTTCATCCACAAGCCGCGAATCGAATCGATCGTCATGCTGAGCGCTGCGGCCGCGCGCACCGCAAAAGTTCGACTGGGCGTGATCTGCATGGCAAGTTTCCCGGTGCGCCATCCGGTGTTGACGGCGATTCAGTGGGCCAGCCTCGATCAACTGTCCAAAGGCAGAACCATCCTTGGCGTCTGCATCGGCGGCGGTCACGAAGGCGAGCTGCGCGCTTTTGGCGTGAAAAGAGATGAGCGGGTGGGGCGCCTCACAGAAGGGATCGAGCTTTTGAGACAGATCTGGAGCGACGATGAGGTCAATCATCGGGGCAGATACTATACTCTCGAAGGTTATCGGATCGTGCCCAAACCGATCCAGAAACCTTGTCCGATCTGGATTGCCGTTACTCCTGATCGGGCGGTCGTTGGTGATAAAGGAGTCGAAGTCGCGATGAAGCGGGTCGCGACTCTGGCGGACGGGTTTATTACTATGCCGGTGCCCCACGACGATTTCCGCCGCCGGCTCGATCTCATCGAAAAATTTGCCCGCGAGCATGGGCGGGATATTAGCAACTTTGAAGTGTCGATCCACGGCATGGTGAACATCAACGACGATCGCCGCGCTGCCCGCGACGAGGCGATGTATTATTTCAACAACTACTATGCGCCAGGCTACCCGCCCGAGGAGCTAGTCAAAATCTGGTTGGCTCATGGGCCCCCGGAGGAATGCGCGCGTTTGATCCAGGGTTGGATCGATATGGGCATTACGACTCCCGTACTGCGCTTTACGTCGCACAATCAGATCGAGCAGATGGAACGGTTCATCAAAGACGTGCTGCCACTTTTGCGGTTGAAGAGATAACGGAATCGCTGGTAATGATTTAGCAGTAGTTGAAGCCCTCATTCGTAACATACCCTCTCCCTTTGGGGGAGAGGGTATTGGGTGAGGGTTTGAAAGAAATTTGGCACCCTCACCTCATTCCTCTCCCGTCAAGGGAGAGGAGATCTGAAATGGGAGCGGGGATGCCACAGAAACCTGCGTTAACAACGAAGTTAACGAGAGTAAAAGGACACTCCCCATGTTTGAAGATATAAGAGGCTTTCTCACACACCTCGAAACCCAGGGACAGTTGCTGCGCGTAAAGGACGAAGTCGGCATCAAGTATGAAATCGCCGCCGGTATGCGGAAGACTTCGGACATCGAAGGGCCGGCGCTGCTCTTCGAGAACGTCAAAGGCTTCCCCGGTTGGCGTGTTCTGGGAGGGCTGTTTGCCACAAGAAAATTAGTTGCGCTTGGCCTCGGCGTGCCGCAAGAGCAGATGCTCGAACGCTATTTGACTTTGGAAGACAAACGAATTCCACCGGAGATCGTTTCGAGCGCACCGTGCAAAGAAATCAAATGGACTGGCAATCAAGTCGATCTTTCCAAGCTGCCCATCGTCACACATGCGAGCAAAGACTGTGGTCCTTATGTCACTATTGGGGTACAGGTAGGTAAAGATCCCGACACTGGCATCCGTAACCTTTCAATTCACCGCATGCTCGTCCTCGGTAAAGACCGGCTATCGCTCTGGGCGCCGGCGGATCATCATTTGGGCCGGATGATCTTGATGGCGGAAGAAAGAAAACGAGGCTTGGAAGTCGCCACTGCTGTCGGGGTCGATCCCGCCATCGTCGTTGGCTCGCAAGCGAGAGTCCCGTTCGGTATCGACGAATTTCATGTCGCCGGCGGGTTGCGCGGTGCGCCGGTTAAACTAACCAAATGCGAAACCATCGATGTGGAAATTCCCGCTTACGCGGAAGTAGTGATTGAAGGGGTGACGGTTCCCGGCGAACGCGTTGCCGATGGACCTTACGGCGAGTATCCGGGCTGTTATAGCGAGGCGAAGCAAGCGCCGGTGCTTAAAGTCACCGCGATCACCATGCGACAGAATCCGATCTGGCAGACCGCGCTCACGGGAATGCCCGTGACGGAAAATCACACCTTGATCGAATACGGCAACGCGGCGGTGGTTTACCGCGAGGTGAAGAAGGTGGTGCCGGAAGTGCGCGGCGTCAACATGACTCCGGGCGGGACGTTTCGCCATCATGTCGTGGTCTCGATCAAAAAGCGCGCGGAGAACGAAGGGCGTAACGTGATTCTCGCGTTACTATCCATGGGTATCGGTCTGAAGCAAGTGATCGTGGTTGATGACGACATCGATCCCTTCGATCCGATGCAAGTGGACTGGGCAATGGCGACGCGCTTCCAGGCAGACAAGGACGCCATCATCATTCCGCGGATCGCTTGCTCTACGTTGGACCCGTCTTGCCCGGAGCCGCGGGTTACCGCCGGCCTCGGCATCGACGCCACCGCGCCGATGAAAGAGCGCTGGCGCTTTGAAAAGGTAGAAATCCCCGGCGTGGACAAGGTGAAGTACATCTGAAACTCGACAGAGAAGGTTACTCCCGCAAAGGCGCCAAAGACGCCAGGATTGAGCGCAGACAAAACTCGAAACTCGAAATGCGAAATTCGAAACAAATTCAAATGATCAAAAAGCACAAAAAAGATTCGTTTCGTTTCGCATTTTTGATATTTGGATTTGACTTTTCCAAATTTGTCTCGGATTTCGAGCTTCGAATTTTCGGATTTCTTGAATAAGGCATGAGAAATTTCGACTACCTCGAACCAACCACGGTCGCTGAAGCTTGTGCGTTGCTCAAACAACATGCCGGCGAGGCGAAGATCTTTGCTGGCGGTTCGCATCTGACGATTCTCATGAAGCAGGGGCTGTACCAGCCCAAGACACTGGTCAACATCAAGAAGATCCCTGCGCTAAAGGGCATCAGCTACGACATGAAAGGGGGTCTGAGCATAGGCGCGCTGGTCACGCACCGCGAGCTTGAAACGTCGCCGCTCGTGAGAGAAAAATTTCCTGTGCTTTGCAATGCGGAAAGAGAAGTCGCCAACATCCGCGTGCGTAATATGGGCACCGTCGGCGGCAATCTCGCTTCGGGGGAGCCGCTGACGGACCTTTCGCAAATCTTCATAGCCTTAGACGGGAAAGCGAAGATCTCAGGCCCCGACGAACATCGTACTATTCCAATCGAAGAGCTCTCCCTCGACTTTTATACGACAAGTCTTGCTGAAGACGAGATTTTGACGCAGGTCGTATTGCCGCCGCTGCCAGCACGGTCTGGCGTCGACTATATCCGTTTCTCCAGCAGCTCAGTGGTGGATAAGCCGTCGGCGGGGGTGGCGGTGCGACTGACATTGGACACTGGCAGTGAAACGATTCAAACC
>Ga0081538_10006155_pt1 | contig 10641 bp, 11 predicted proteins | sample TabmetS5T2R1_FD_71022 | JGI IMG/M metagenome (GOLD analysis project Ga0081538, IMG submission 71022) | Tabebuia heterophylla rhizosphere microbial communities from the University of Puerto Rico - S5T2R1 | ecosystem: Host-associated > Plants > Roots > Rhizosphere ...
GCCGGGGCCCGCCCGGTAAAGGAGTCAGCGGCCGCAGCAGCAGCGAGCGTCGCCGCGGCCGCCTTCCCCGACTACGCGCAGGTGCTGTGCTCTCGTTGGGGCTAGGTTTTGGGGACAGGCTCAGGGGCTCTTCGGGGCGGCTCAGGGTTCCCCAAAGCAGCATTGCTTCACCCGCAGAAACCGGGCGAATTGCAGGGAATCGCTGCACCAGGGGCCCTTCCGCGATCACATAGTCGGGGGCCGAAACCTCCATGGTAAGGAGGGGGTCGACGGTTCGAGTCCGTCAGAGGGCTTCGAGGAGCGCGTCGCCACCGCTCGCGAACCACCCGATCAAGAAGAGCAGGGCAAACCCCACGCCAGAGAGGGGGAGCAGCCTCTTCCAAGCAGAGGGAGAGCGTCAGGCGGCGGCATCACCGCGCCAGTTCGGGCGGATGATTGGCGAGTCCTTCCTGAACCCCCAGATGGCGCAGTAGATGCCGAGGAACAGCTCCCAGATAGCCTCCGGAAGCACGAGGATCATCACCGTGCTCCGTTCCCACCAGTCGAACAGGATGCCGAGGTCCGCGAAGAAGAGGATCGGCCCTCCGATCAGTCCTAGCCAGGCCATGCGCCGTGGGACGAGGCCCGACCTGTACATGAGATAGCCGAGGATCAGCCCGTTTCCGAACGGGACGATGAGCCCGGGGCCGAGGAGGAACGTCCAGTCCTTGAGGTCCTTCAGCGAGGCGGCGATGTCGGCCGTGCCGGAACCGTCGAGCCGCATCGTCACGAGCCCGAGCACGAAGATGATCCCCACCGCGATGAAGACGCTCTCGATGATTCGAGCCGCGACGTAGCCGATCGCGAGCCCTTCGTTCTGCCGCCTCGCGATCGGATAGAGGGCGACGCCCGTCCCGACGTTCGAGAGGACGAGGAAGAACTCGAGCAGGATTGCGAAGTAGAGCCAGCCCATCCGCCCGTCGCCGCCGATGAATCCGGCCGGGTCGTCGAGAACCGACTCGAAGATCAGGTACGCCGGAATCGACGTGAGGAACGTGATGATGAACAGCACTCCGAAAATCCGGCCGTGCCGCTGGTCGTCCGCCATTCCGATAGCCCCTGCCTCCTGGTGTCCGAATAGCGGACACTAAAGGCGATCTGCCTCGATTGCGACCGGCGAGGCGCCGTGCCCGCGCAGACGTCACCGAGCCCGAAACGGAAACTGACGGATGCCTACCAGCAGACCGCGTCCGCCGAACTCCGTCCGTGCCAGGTCACACCGAGGTCGCACGACCCTGTCATACGCGGCGAACCGCGCCCACCAGCGAGACACGAAAAGGCGCATCGCAAAGCGCATTCGCGCATGAATCGACCCCATCGCGTCCCGCGTACAGGTTCGCTATGACGAGTTCGCCTGCATCCGTCTCCGCTGGGACGAGGATTCGCTCGTATGTCGCACCCTCGATCTCGTCGAGTCGCTGCCAGAGGCCGGAAGCCCCTCGGCGCCGCGAAGGAGTTGCACCCTGATCGGATCAGCGCCCGGCATCGGTCTCAATTTCGGGAACCGGCCGCCGTGGAGCCGCCCGCGGACGACTGCTTGCGTCCAGTTCCCGCCAGCGCGGTCGAGCTCGGGGTGATGCTCTTCGCCGGGTGGTAGTGAGCCGTAGGCAGCCAGGTCGTCGACGGCCTCGCAAAGGCCAGATCAAAGAAGAGTTCAAGCACTCGCGCCGCCCTCTCGCTGGTGACCCTGTCCGCGCCACTCGGGCAGGATCAGCACTCGCGATTTTCTCGCCTGCTGCAGGTTCGACCGGATCACGTACACGAGATCCGCCAGTCGAACGAGCGCTCGTTGGGTCTCGTCCGCCGCGCCGCCGGTGCCTACCGGCGGGATCGACATCACGCGGTCGGGGCGAGTGGCGGGCGCTCCAGCACGCGGGGCCGGTACTCGACCATCTGGATGCGGCCGTCGAACGTGCGGTGGTCGATCATGTCGAGGGCGACGTCCGGGTAGCCGTCATAGATGCGTTCTGATCCCGTGGCACCGGTGATCACGGGAAACATCCCGACCCGGAAGCGATCGACGAGCCCGGCTCGCAGCAGCGAGCGGCACAGGCTGATGCTGCCGATCGTGCTGATGAGACCCGAGCCGTCGTTCTTCAATGTCCGGACCGCTTCGACGGCGTCGTCGCGCACGAGTGTGGAGTTAGCCCACGTGAGCGGTTCCTCGAGGGAGGTCGAGAACACCACCTTCGACGCTCGCGTCAAGGCGTCGACGGACGCCTCCTCGTCGGGAGTGAACTCGTCCGTTCCCGGTGGCGTCTCGCCGGCGGCGAAGCCCGACATCAACCGGTACGTGTTCGCTCCCATGACGTAGGTGACCTCTGGTTGCTCGTCGAGCCAGGCGAGGTACTCAGGCCCCTCGAGACCCCAGAAGCCGGGCCAGCCGTCCGCCGACGCGTAGCCGTCGAGGGAGGTGATGAAGTCGATCATCAGTTCTCGCATCGTGGTCCTCCTGGAGCATGGACTGGGTTGTCAGACGATTGTGGCGGTCAGAAGTTGAAGCGGGTCAGACCGCCCGGCTCCGTGCCCATCACCACGGTCGCCAACGGTTCTCTCGTGGCACCGAGGAGCGCGCTCAAGGACTCCTCTCGAATACGCCAACACGCCAGCGTCGGTCGCCAGTCACAACGGCGAGCCGAATTGGGTTGCGGGGACGAACGTGCGCATACTGCTTGTGTGCTCCTTGACAAACCCGACAATCGCACGAGGAGGACAAGATGAGCACGACCGCATCCCAAGCGCCGACTACCCAGCAGGAGCTCGAGCAACTCCAGCGCGCGAATGCCACCGCGTCGATCTCCGAGCGGGAGTTCGGTGAGATCGAGGCGGCCAACGCCTCCGGCAACACCCCGGTCGTCTTCATCCACGGCCTCTGGCTGCTCCCCAGTAGCTGGGCCAACTGGGCGAGCTTCTTCGAGCAGGCCGGCTACGCGCCGCTGACGCCGGACTGGCCGGACGATCCGCAAACGGTCAAAGGGGCCCGTGCGGAGCCGGAGATCCTCGCCAACAAGACCCTCAAGCAGATCGCCGATCACACCACGGAGATCGTCAACGCTCTGGAGAAGAAACCAGCCCTCATCGGGCACTCGACCGGCGGCTTGCTCGCGCAGATGCTCGCGGGCCGGGGCCTCTCGGTGGCCACAGTCGCGATCGACCCCGGGATTTTCCGCGGCGTGCTGCCTCTGCCCGTCTCCACGCTCAAGTCGTCCGGCCCATTCCTGATCAACCCGCTGAACCGCCGGCGAGCGCTCACCCTCACGTTCGACCAGTTCAAGTACGCCTGGGCGAACGCGCTGGACGAGAAGGAGGCGAAGGAGCTCTACGACACCTACCACGTCGCCGGCTCGGGGATCTCTCTTGCGCAGATGGGCAACGCGAACCTCAACCCGTGGACGCAGGCGAAGGTGGACACGAAGAACCCCGACCGCGGTCCCCTGCTGATCATCGAGGGCGAGAAGGACCATACGGTGCCCTGGGCGATCGCGAACGCCGCCTACAAGCGGCAGAGGCGCAACCCCGGCGTGACGGAGATCGTGAAGATGCCGAACCGCGGCCACGCGCTCACGATCGACCACGGTTGGCGCGAGGTCGCGGAGACCGCACTCGGCTTCATCAGGAGGTTTACCTAGGCCCTCACTGCGCGTGGCGAAGACGTTCCCGGGGAGGAGCGATGGTCAAGATCACCGACAAGAGCAGCTACAGCCGCTTTGCCCGCCCGGCGAGCGAAGACGAAGGCATCTGGCTCGACCACGTCGAGGTCCATCTCGTGACGCACCCCGTCGGACAGGTCAAGCCCATGCACACCCACGATCCGCCGCAAGATCACATCGTGGTCATTCGCTCCGGCCGGATGCGGTGGACGGTCGAGGACCAGACCCTCGAAGCAGAGGCCGGTGACGTCATCGTCACCCCCGCGGGGACAGCACATGGCTACGAGGTTCTGGGGGACGAGCCGGCCCGCGTCGTGTGCATCGACTCGCCTACACGACCGAGGCCGGAATCGTGATCAGCCAACCCAAAGGCATCAGGCCTTGCGGACGAAAGGAGTGAACCATGGTCAACCACCGCTGGACTGCGCTCAGCGGCATCGTCTTCGTCGTGCTCATGCTCACAGGCGCCGCCTTCGTGATCGACGTACCGAAGGCGGATGCGTCCGCTCAGGAGATCGCCAGCTACCTCGACGACAGCGGAAATCACACACGCAACGTCGTCGGCGCGTACATCTGGGTGCTCGGCGGGCTCGCGTTTCTCGGGTTCGTCGCGGGCCTGCGGGCCGTTCTCCGCCGAGCGGAGGGAGAGCCGGGCACGCTCTCGAGCGTGGTCTTCGGTGCCGGGGTGGTCTTCACCGCGGTCTGGAGTGTCTCGGCCGCAACGCTCGCGTCGGTGGCATACGCCGTCGAGTTCTCGGACGCGCCCGTGAGCAACCCTGACATCGTTCGGGTCCTGCCTCAGCTGGGGTCGTTGCTGCTCCTGCTGGGGGGTGGTTTCTCAGGAATTCTCGTGCTTTTGGCGACTGCCACGCTCATTTTTCGGACGCGAGTCCTCCCGCGCTGGCTCGCCTGGCTCGGGATCCTCATCGCGCCCCTTCTGGTAGTCGACGTGACCTACATGAACATCCTTCCGTTCGTCGGGTGGGTGCTCGTCGCGTCCGTCACGCTGCTTCTGGGGCGTGAAGCGACGGCGACCGCTGCGGAGAACCAGTACGACGCTGCCAACGCTCCGGTCGCGGCGCCCCGTTAGGCAGGCACTTGAGGGGGAGCGCCGTTCCGGCGCTCCCCTATGCGAGCTCCGCCCGCCAGCGCAAACGTCGGAGCTCCCGGGCAACCGCCTCGGCGCCGGCGGCTCCATGGCGCTTGGCCCACAGCTTGAGCCACTGGTCGTCGTCCAGGAAGAACTTCCAGTCTTCGGCGACTCCATGTCTCACGAACAGAAACGGCACGGGCGACTGGAATGGCCGGAAACTCGAGTTGTAGATCGCAGTCGCCTCATTGCCCTCGTAGTAGGACCCGAACAGGATTCCGTCTTCCTCATATGACGGAACTGCAAGCTGCTCTAGGACGTCGTCGAAGACACTCTGCGCACGATCAGCCGACAAGTCGGTGAACACAACGACGATGACGTTGTAGACGACGTCGTCGCCTTGAGGTCGAACGTCCAAGAGCCGCCTCTTGTAGCCGCTCATGAGCTCGACGACCTCCGGCGCGTCCAGGTCGGCGATCCGCTCCTGAGCGAGCCAGAGCGTCTTGCGTTCCAATGACCCGGGCACGAAGGGGCAGACGGTCCCAGCGCGACCGAGATCCTTGTGAGGCTGGACCACGAAGGACTTGATCCAGTCGGCGATGGCTTGAAGCGCTTCTAGATCGCTTTCTGCAAGCTCACTCGTCCTTCCGACGTCCTCGAGATCCTCGAGCAGAAAGAGATTCGTGGTCTCTGCTGGCCTGGTCTGTGCTGGCATCGACGCCTCCTTGGCTCGCGCAAGACCCCCTTTGTGATGGCGACAGTACTGCCGAGGCATCACGACGTCCACCCAGGGCGGAAGGGGACGGCGTGGAACGGGCCATGTCCGTTAGCCAGGCGCGGCACAGACAGCCGCCGAGGACGCACCTTGAGAGCGCTTGGCCTGTCTGCTTAACACCCTCTGCGGCGTGACTGAGCGTTCGTAGTCAGACCAGACAACGCAGGGTGGAGCCTTTATGGAGCCCAGCGGACGCAACGGGTGGCAAGCGGTTGCAGATGGCGGCGCCCGAAAAACGGCTCAGATGCGTGAACCCGTTGTCGTGGGTTGCGACCGGCTGCCGCGAGAATCCCATGGTAAGGAGGGCGTCTCCGGTTCGAGTCCGGAAGAGGGCTTCGCAAAAAGCGCCGCAAATCGGCGCTTCTTCTGTCGAGGATGTTTGCACGGCTGCCGGGCTGGCAAGCGATACCGGGAGCCAGCCTCCGCCTGACTCCCGGTACGCACTCGGCTCGTCCTCAGTTCGGAACGGGTGCAGCAGCGCGGGCACGCGCAGGCACGCGCGACGCCGGTCCACTCATGCTGGAGGAGCGCGAGCCGACCTCATCCACTCCCAAGAGAGGCTCGTGGGGACCCCAGCAGCCGAGGCCCCCAACGCCCGTCGGCGGCATCTCTCTCCCTCGTTACGCTCTGTCCGCGTTGGGCCTTGCCGATCCTTGGATCGTGCGTAGGGTCGGCGTACATGGCCGGGCAGCCGCGATCGAGGGCGTCCGGGCGCAGTTCGTAGTGCCAGGGTTCGTTGCGGTAGATCTGGCAGAGCCCGTACTCGGCGCCGTGTTCGGACAGCCATCCCACGGCATCGGAAGGCCCAATGTCGACCGCGTCCCCTGACACGTGTGGAGACGTGTCGGGCGTCGCCACCCATCGGGCAGCTTCCTCTTTCGAGCCGTACGTCGAGACCGCCTCATCGAGTAGGTGCTCCTGGTACTCCGGAGAACGCCAGCCACTCTCGACGGAGAAGTTGACGCCGTCGCCGGCGGCATCCGTTGCGGCCTGGCGCAGGGCAGCGAGGAGATCTGGATCGAGCCTGGCTACACCCGGAATCTCGTCGGCAAAGACCGAGGTGCCGTCGGGGACGCCACCTCCAGCCTCGCGAAGCGGACCATGGTGCTTTTTCCGAAAATCCTCGATGGGCCGTGCGACCGTCGAGGACGGGGACGCCGTCGAGGACGAGGACGCGAGCACCTGGTAGCTAAGGGCGGCGGCAATCGCCGCGATGACGACCAGCAGGCCGACGACACGGATTCTGCGAACCCGAATCCGACGGGTGGTAGTTCGAGCTCGTCTGCGATAGGTCATGCCTCCATTCGAGGCAGCGAGGCGTTACGAGCACGTATGTGGTTTTCGATATGCCGACGACATGCGCCGGCTCGTAGCATCGGGGCGTGCGGGTGTTGATCGTCGAGGACGAGCCCTATCTGGCGGAAGCCATCCGCGATGGCCTACGCCTGGAAGCGATCGCTGCAGACATCGCAGGTGAAGGCGACACCGCTCTGGAGCTGCTGAGCGTCAACGCCTACGACATCGCCGTCCTCGACCGGGACATCCCCGGACCGTCCGGTGACGAGATCGCCGAACGCATCGTCGCATCCGGCAGCGGCATGCCGGTACTCATGCTCACCGCCGCTGACCGTCTCGACGACAAGGCCACCGGGTTCGAGCTCGGCGCCGACGACTATCTCACCAAGCCGTTCGAGCTCCGAGAACTCGTGCTCCGGCTCAGAGCGCTCGACCGCCGGCGTGCCCACTCGAGACCTCCCGTACGAGAGATCGCGGGCCTGCGGCTGGATCCGTTCCGCCGAGAGGTCTACCGCGAGGGCCGTTACGTCGCGCTGACCCGGAAGCAGTTCGCGGTGCTCGAGGTCCTCGTCGCCGCCGAAGGCGGTGTCGTCAGCGCGGAAGAGCTCCTAGCGCGAGCGTGGGATGAGAACGCGGACCCGTTCACCAACGCCGTGCGCATCACGGTCTCGGGACTGCGCAAGCGCCTCGGCGAACCCTCGATCATCGCCACCGTGGCCGGCGTCGGCTACCGCATCGACATAGGACCGGACACCGGGCCTGAGGGAGGCGAGCGTGGATAGGACGCCTGGGTTGAGCGTTCGCCTCAAACTCACCCTCAGCTACGCCGGGTTCCTCATGCTTGCAGGCGCCATGCTGCTAGCCGCCGCGTGGCTCGCCGAGCAGCACCGGCAATCGTTTGCCTTCCTCGACGGTGCGCTCAGCGCCATGGGTGGCTTAGTGCCCGGGAACAGCAACTTCCTCCTGCGCGCTTTCGCTCCGGCCGCGGCCATCGTGTTGGCGTTCCTGCTGGTGTTCGGTCTCGTGGGAGGGTGGCTTCTCGCCGGCCGCATGCTTGCCCCTCTGACTCGCATCACGGACGCCACACGCATGGCCGCGACCGGATCGCTCTCCCACCGAATCCAGCTGCCGGGCCGCAGAGACGAGTTCCGCGAGCTCGCCGACACCTTCGACACCATGCTCGCGCGGCTCGAAGCACACATCGCCGAACAGCAGCGGTTCGCGGCCAATGCCTCCCACGAACTGCGCACCCCGCTGGCGATCACGCAGACACTTCTCGACGTGGCCCGCACCGATCTGAACGGCAACACCGGCGAACTCGTCGACCGCCTTCACGCCGTCAACGCTCGAGCGATCGAGCTCACTGAGGCATTGCTCCTGCTCAGCCGCGTCGACCAAAGGTCCTTCACCCGAGAACACGTCGACCTGTCCCTCGTAGCAGAAGAAGCCACCGAGACCCTCCTTCCGCTCGCAGAAGAACGTGGCCTCACCGTCGAGACCTCCGGCGACGTGACTCCCACCATCGGCTCGCGCGCGCTGCTGCTGCAGCTGAGCACGAACCTCGTGCACAACGCCATCGTCCACAACCTGCCCGAACAGGGCGCCGTCTGGGTCACGACCAGCGCTCACCCCAAGAACGTGGTTCTCACCGTCGAAAATGCCGGCGAGAAGCTGACCCCACAGTTGGTCTCCACACTTGCCGAGCCGTTTCTTCGCGGCACCAAACGCATCCGCAGCGACCACGCGGGCGTCGGCCTCGGTCTCGCAATCGTGAAGAGCATCACCCAAGCACACGACGGAACCCTCACCCTCACCCCCCGGGCCGCCGGCGGACTGCGCGTCGCGGTCCAATTACCCGCTGCGCCAACGCCCACCGGCAACACATCGCCGGCGTGAGTCGTCGAACTTCAGGCTCCGAGCGCCTCGAGGTCGAGGCACTCCAGCGCGCAATCGGCGGCCAGGTAATCGTTCCGGGCTCGGCGGAGTACGAGAAAGCGCGGAAGCCGGTGTTCGCACAGTACGGGGAGATCCGGCCGGCCGCGATCGTTCGGTGCCGCACGCCGGCGGACGTCGCGCAGGCGGTCGCGTTCGCACGAGATGTTGGGCTCACGACGGCAACGCGCAGCGGCGGGCACTGCTTTGCCGGCCGCTCGACGACGCGAGGCCTCGTGATCGATCTCAGCCTGCTCTCCACCGTGGAATTGGAAGGCGACGTGGCGACGATCGGAGCCGGCGCGACCCTCGGCGCGATCTACGCCCGGCTGGAGGGCGAAGGCCGAACGATTGCAGCCGGTTCCTGCCCGACTGTGGGGATCGCAGGCCTGACTCTCGGGGGCGGCCTCGGCATCTTGGGCCGTACGTACGGCCTCACGTCCGATCAGCTACTGGAGGCGCAGGTCGTCCTCGCGGACGGCCGCGTCGTCGATTGCGACACGGAGCGATTCGACGATCTTTTCTGGGCACTGCGGGGCGCCGGCGCCGGACAATTCGGCGTCGTCACCCGGTTCGTGTTCAGGACAGTGCCCGCGCAGGAGCTCACGTGCATTCGGCTGGACTGGCCGCTCACGGCAGCGAAGGCCGTACTCGAGGCCTGGCAAGCTTGGGCGCCGGACGCGCCGGACGGGCTGGCCGCCAGCCTGCTGCTGAACACGTTCAGCGATGTCGACCGGCCGCCCGCGGTCACGCTCTTCGGCGCCAGCCTGAGCGAGAAGGGCAAGACCGCCACCCTCGTGGACCAGCTCGCCGTCCGAGCCGGCGCCGATCCCGCCTCGAGCTCGCTCGAGCGGCTTCCGTACGGGGCCGCCCGGCAGTTCCTGGCCGAGCACGCGCCAGGGCTCGAAGGGCCCGCGACGACATCGGACGGCGAGCCGCCGCCGACCAACGTCGTCTTCAGCAAGTCCGAGTTCTACCGCAAGCCATTCCCGCGCGGCGCGATCGAAGCGCTGGTCGACCTCTTCACCGACGAGAGAGCTCAAGGCCAGGCGCGAGAGCTCGACCTTAGTCCTTGGGGCGGCGCCTACAACCGCGTGCAGCCGCACGCGACAGCGTTTGCCCATCGGCGCGAGCGCTTTCTCCTCAAGCACGCAGTCAGCCTCGGAGCCGACGCCTCGAGCAGCGACCGCGGCGACGCGCGTAGCTGGCTCACACGCTCGTGGGCGCTAGCGCATCGGTACGGCTCCGGCGGCGTCTTCCCCAATTTCGCCGACCCCGACCTCGACGCGTGGGCCACCGGCTACCACGGACCTAACCGCGACCGCCTCCTCGAGGTCAAGGCGAAATACGACCCGAAGAACGTCTTTCGCTCCGATCGCGTCGAGATCGAGGACTAAGATCGCGCCACTCGGCGCGCCTCGACCGGAAAAGAGAGGCAGTTCCGGGCGGAGCTGAAGGCATGGGCGCTCTTCGAGGCAAGAGTTCCGTCCAACCAGCGAGCCGCGATCCACTGGGTCGTGAGCACGAATGTGATGAAACTCGGGGCCGGCGCCGCGCGACGTTGATCGAGGGCTCACCTCCCGGCCGGCGGGTGGCACAGCTGACGTCTCCTCGTGAGCGCGCGTAGTCACGTGCCTCGATCGACGCCGCTCGTATCGTCGCCGGACCCCTGGTTGCCAACCGCTGGCAATCAGGCTCAGAACGACCAGAAGACGGGGACGAGGGCCACGGCTATCAGGCCGAAGAGGGCAAGCAGCGGGAGACCGAGCTTCCAGTAGTCGCCGAAGCGGTAGCCGCCGGGCCCCATCACCATCAGGTTGGCAGGCGTGGCCACCGGAGTCAGGAACGCGGCCGCCGAC
>Ga0081538_10006156_pt1 | contig 10640 bp, 10 predicted proteins | sample TabmetS5T2R1_FD_71022 | JGI IMG/M metagenome (GOLD analysis project Ga0081538, IMG submission 71022) | Tabebuia heterophylla rhizosphere microbial communities from the University of Puerto Rico - S5T2R1 | ecosystem: Host-associated > Plants > Roots > Rhizosphere ...
AGGATAGTATTGGCGGTACTCTTCGAACTTGGCCCACCAGGCCGCATGCAGCGTCTGTCCGCGCCTGCCGATGCCAGCCTGGAAATGCTCGCGCACCCCGTCGGGCACGAGGAACGTGGCGTCTTCCGGCCAGCCGTAATGACGTTTGGCCAGGCGGATCTCGTCCTCGCCCAACGGTTCGCCATGCGCCGCACTGGTGTCCTGCTTGTTGGGCGCGCCGTAGGCGATATGGCTGTCGACAATGATCAGGGTGGGCCGATCCTGAGCAGATCCTCTTTCAAATCAAACCCACCGTGATCAGTGGCAATGCCTATGCGCATGTGCGTTTCTCCCCAGTCTGTCGTGTGCTCTTCTATTGGAAATCATGTGCTCCGTTCACCATGCTACACCATCATCTATCGCTGCGGCGGCATCTCACGCTGCCTGTGGCCGCGCCTTGGTGGCCTCAGAGCACGGCGTGAGGCCTTGTTTGGACTGAGCATCCGCCCGACGCGCCACGCCACGGGCAAGAGGAAGGCGACAGACCCGGGCACCCACATGAGCGCCCCTGCTGCCGCCTGATCGTCGAGCGCCGAGATACCCCATAAGCGTGGGGCAGCCGCGTACGACGGATAGATGAGCCGCTCGGCAAACACCAGCCAGGCGCAGAGCACGGTGTTCTGCAGATCCGCCAGGACCAGGTAGAGCACGATACCCCAGGACGACAGCTGCGGTCGGCTCGGCCAGGGTTGCACCACCGGCCACCAGAAGGCGAGGGCAGTGACGAGAAAACAGACATGCTGCACCTCGTGCCAGAACTCTGAGGCGAGGGCGCGTTCATAGAGCGCCGGGGTATGCCAGGCCCAGGTGCCCCCCACGTACACCACCCAGGCCACAGGTGGATGGACGAGCCATTGACAGACGTGTGTGAGTACTGGCCAGGCGAAGAGTGGCCCTATGCATGTACGCAGGATGCCTCTGGGGAGCCCCTGCAGCAGCGGCAGCAGCGGGGCGCCGAGCCAGAGCAGCGGCGGTGCTACCATCATCAGCAACAGGTGCTGCAGCATGTGGGCCTGCAGCAACTGGGCCCCGAGAGCATGCAGCGGCGACCCAAGGGCCACGGCAATGGCCGCGAGACCGCCGAGAAAGGCTGCCAGACGGCCTGCGCCGCAGCGCTGTGGCACCTGCGAGTGCAGCCGCAGCCAGCCACACACGTAGAGTCCCGCTGCCAGGGCCAACGGCGCCGCGACCCACGGATCGAGCGGCCAGGACGTGAAGAGGGGCTGTGTGACCCCGTTTGCTGCTGCCCCTGCGTGCGACACGGTGGTACTTCCTCAACGGCCTGGCGTCGCCGGCACGACAGGCGAGCGTGCCGGTGGTTGCTGGGGCGGACGCAGCGTCTGCATGAAGGCAACCAGCGCCGTCACCTCGGCGGGCGTCAGGTTCTTCCCGTATGCTGGCATGTTCCCTCCGCCCTGGAGCACCTGTTGGATTAATTGATCCTGTGTAAGTCGCGTGCCAACCCCATCGAGGGCAGGGCCACGCTCACCCCCCGCACCGCCGAGGCTGTGGCAGTTGCGGCATTGCTTGCTCTGCATCACCACAGCCCCCTGGAGTTCCAGGGGTGTACGCCCCCTCACATACTCCTCAGGTGTCGGCAAAGCACTCCAGGCTTCCATCTCGGGAGACCAGCGGGAAGTGACCCCAAGAGCGGCAAGCGTGACCACAGTCACAACACTCAGCAGGACGCTCACCACCGCGCTGGGCCGACGTCGCCAGCTCTTCTCCCCGGTCCCGGCCAGGAACGGCAAGGCCAGCAGAAACACAATGGCCACGACGGGGCCAGCGAGGAGGACAGCCGTTTCGGTCCATGGCGGTAACAGCGCGAACAGCGCAAACAGGGCCAGGAAGTAAAAGTCCGGCCGCGGCGCCGTATTGATCAGCGTGGGATCCGGCACGCCGTGGGGACCGAAGGGGCCGAAGAGGGCGGCGCAGGCGAGGACACCAACGATGGCCAGGGCCATCCCGACCATATCTTTCTGGGCCGCGACCGGGAAAAATGGCACGCCGTCGCGCTGCACTTCTGCCTCGTAGCGCTGCAGATATGTGGTCCGATCGACCAGGCGGCCCGGCACCGGCCATTCGTTGATGCCCAGCCGCAGCACCAACCACAGATGCACGGCGACCAGGCCAATCAGCACCCCTGGGATCACAAAGACGTGCAGCGCGAAAAAGCGCGACAGGGTTCTGCCGGCGATGATCGGTCCCCCCAGGAGCAACTCCACCGCTTGCGGTCCAATCAATGGCGTGCGGCCAGCGATAGAGGCGCCAATCCCCAGCCCCCAATAGGCATCCTGATCCCAGCGCAAGATCTGGCCGCTGAAGGCCATGCCCAGGGTGCCGAGAAAGAGGCACACGCCGACGATCCAGGTCAACTCGCGCGGATACTTGTAGGCCCCCCAGAGGAAGACCTGGATCAGGTGCAGGGTCATGATCAGCACCATGCCATTCGAGCCCCAGAAGTGTACGGCGCGGAGGTACCAGCCGAATGGGGCCTGGTAGTTGAGGTACTCCAGCGTCTGGTAGGCCTGGTCGGCCGTGGGGACATAGACCAGCGCCAGGCAAATGCCGGTGACGATCTGCAGCACGAAGAGGGCCAGGGTGGCGCTGCCGAAGACGTACCACCAGCTGGCGGTGGTACGCGGCACCGGATGGGCGAGCATCGGCTCGAGCGTAGCACCAGCGCCCAGGCGCTGGTCAAACCATCTGGCAATGGCAGAGATGGGGCGCATCGTTCGCCTCGATTTCACACGGGTTCGGAGAGCGTCGGAATACGTCCGCCCTGGACCCAGAGCTGACCATCACGGACCTCGTAATCATATTCGAACAAGCCACGTGGCGGTGGCCCGGAGGCCCGCGAGCCATCCTCATAAAAGGCCCCGCCATGGCAAGGGCACATGAACAGCCGTGAGGACGCGAACCAGCGCACCGGGCAGCCGAGGTGCGTACAGTTGATGGCAAACACCTGGAACTGCTCGCCCTCAATGCGTCGCACCCAGCAGGCGATCGTTGCCGTCAGCCCGTCCCAGGCAACGTGGAAGGGATTCTTGTAGGTGGCCAGTCGGGTTTCCCCGGCGGGAAAACGCTCGATCGGGCCAAGCAGAATCCAGGTTTGCGCCGGGCGCCGGCGGGCAGGCCCCAGGAGATAGCCGATCACCGGGATGCCCACCAGCACAGCAGCCGCTGCGTTCAGCACCAGCCCGGCCGCCAGCATGAACCCGCGACGGGTGGGTGGTGTTGCCGCCACTAGCGCGCCGCTCGCATCGTCTTGTGCCATTGTGTGATCTCCTTGAACTATTCCTCTTCCCCCCTGTCGGCACTACGGCTACGGCCGCCCCACATAGCCGCTCGTGGCCGACCGCCCCACCACGGGCTGGCGTTGCGACACAAGCCAGGCCACAACGTCGGAAATTTGCTGCGCCGTCAGGGGTCGGCCTGGGATGTATGAGCGCCAGTCAGGCTTACCGAGGTCTGTGCGGCCAACAATAACCGCCGTCCGCAAGGCCTGATCGCTCACCAGGGCGAGATAGGCGGCGTCCACGACCGATCCCCCCTTTGCCCCCCCCTTGCCGTCGGCACCGTGGCAGCTCGCGCAGGCCTCGGCATACACCCGCAGGCCGTGCTCAGCATCCCCGGCAGGCGAGCCATTGGCGGCCATCCCCCCTGCAGCATATGGCGGCAGTGGTACGTCGGGAGACGGCGCGGGACGACCCCAGCGCTGGCGCATCTCATAGACCAGGGCGTCGATTTGGGCCTCCGTCAGCGGTCCGCCAGCAGCGGCGGCAAACCCTGGCATGGCGGTGCCTGGTACGCCCTGGGCGATGATCATCCGTAGCCGATCCGGTGGAATCAGGGCGAGATATATTGGATCATGCAGCGGTCGTGCGGCCCCCAGACGCCCATCCCGGCCATGGCACCCGGCACAGGACTGGCCATAGAGTTCGGCAAAGTCCATCACCTGCGATTGCAAGGGTGGGTGGTCGGCCGGTCGTGGTCGGCCAGGCATGGCATCACACCCCACCAGGGCCAGCATTGCCACTGCCATAGCAGCGCTGACATAGGCAGCACCACGTGGGCTCATCGCTCCTCCTGCCGTTCTCGGTCCATACCCGTGGCTTCCACCCCCGCTCGTGCCGCCAGCGGCCAGGTCTGCATCGTGGCGACCGGCACCGCCCGTGCGATCACGAACCCGGCGACCAGCCCGAAAGCAATCTGCGAGGCGATAAACCATGGCCAATCGATGCGCGCGTTGAGCACTGGATTGACGATGCCCAACACGGCCCAGATCAGGCCAGTCCACAGGAGAGGCGCGATAATGCCCCCCCACAGCATGTGGCGCCGCGGCATCATGGGAAGCAGGACCGCATAGAGCAGCCCCGTTAGCAGGGAGATCACGCCGTGCGCGAACACCGCGATGCTCAGCGCCGGCAGGCTGAAGGCGCGCAATTGCTCGAGACTCAGACGCATCATGCCGGGGATGGCTACGCCGGCCAGGAGGTTAATCGGATACCACAGGCTGTCTTGTGCTCGCACACCATAGAGCAGCGCCACCGCCGCCATGGCGACGCCCCCAACGAGACCGCCTCTGATCCCCGCCGAGTATGGCTGTACCTCCACGGGTATCCGTACCCGATGCCCGGCCTCGCCAAGCCTGAGCTGCCCCACCGTGGCGGCAGACGGCAGCACCGGTCTGGCGCGCTCGGCAGGCGGGCGGAGTGGTACGTGCTCGACCCGCTCCTGCGGCAGGACATCCCTCCACCAGCCAACGGCGCCGATCAGGCTCAGCAGTAAACCGACGGCGCTGACGATCACATGCGTCACCAGGCCCGCGCCCAGCAGCGTCACCCCAAGGGCTGCCACCATAGGCCAAACGGTCGAAGCGGGCATCTCAAGGGTGCCCGGCTCTCGACTTTCCGGCTCCTGCGCTGTGTGCATGGCACCTCTCTCCATCTTACCGACCAATGACGTAGACCACCGCCAGCACCACGATCCACACGCCATCGACGAAATGCCAGTACCAGGAAACCAGCTCCGCGCGCTCAGCGTGCGGTGACTGCAAGGCCCCTGACCAGGCGAACACGGCGAGGAACGTGAGCATGACCACACCGACGGTGACGTGTAACGCATGGAACCCCACCAGAGAATAAAAGGTTGTGCCGAAGAGGTTCGTGCCGATCGTCAGGCCGTGATGCACCATGAGGCGGTACCATTCCTGCGCCGTACCAGCCAGGAAAACGACACCCAGCAAGGCGGTAAGGGTCAACCATGTCCCGACCCGTCGCCGCTCGCCTTGTCGCAGCGCACGCACCGCCAGCTCGACCGTCACACTGCTCGCCAGGAGGCATATGGTGTTGAAGATCGGCACCTCCAGCACATCCTGCGGATATGGACCATTCAGGCTCTTGCCGATGTAGAACAGGTACGCAACGACGAAGATGCCTAACAGCGACCCTTCCGCCATGATGAACCCGATCATCCCAGCGCGGCCACGCGACAGCTGACTCCAGTCGCCTGCTAGAGCTTCAGGGTGCAACACGGGTGCCATAGGTCTCCCTTATTCGTGCAGCCAATCCGGGTCATTTGGATGCTTGAGGTCCCACAGTGGCCGACGGCTCCTGACTTCGGGAAGCGTTTCGAAGTTGTAGTCTGGGGGTGGCGACGTCGTCAACCACTCAAGCGTCCAGGCATCCCATGGGTCGTTGCCGGCAGCTTTGCCCCCGCGCAACGCCAGAATCACATTGAGTAGGAACAGGAGGAGTGCAACTCCCTGTATAGGCACGCCGAGTGTGGCGACGAGGTTCCACACCTCCCAACCGCGGTCGGCTGGATAGGTGTAGATACGGCGCGGCATGCCGAGGACCCCGGCGAAATGCAGCGGGATGAACGTCAGATTAAACCCGATGACGAAGAGCCAGAAATGCCAGCGGCCCAGGGTTTCGCTCAGCATGCGTCCCGTGGCCTTCGGGAACCAGTAGTAAATCGCCGCGAAAATCGTGAAGACCAGGCCGCCGATCAAGACAAAATGGAAATGCGCTACCACGAAGTAAGAGTCGCTGAGCTGCCAGTCAAAGGGGGCGACTGCCAGCATGACCCCGGTCAGCCCGGCGCATAAAAATTGGAACAGGAAGGCCAGACAAAAGAGCATGGGCGTCTCGAAGCGCAGGCGGCCGCCGTATATCGTCCCCAGCCAGTTGAAGATCTTCACCCCGGTTGGCACCGCCACCAGCATGGTCGAGGCCGCGAAGAGAGCCGTCGGCGTGCTGCCCATCCCCACCACAAACATGTGATGCGCCCAGGTGCCCATGCCGATAACGCCAATCGCCACCGCCGAGGCCGCCACCAGCGCATAGCCGAAGATCACCTTGCGCGAAAACACCGGGATGATTTCCGAGGCAAAGCCGAAGCCCGGCACCATCAAGACGTAGACCTCAGGGTGGCCGAAAAACCAGAAGAAGTGCTGCCAGAGGACGGCGGACCCACCGGCCTGGGTATCGAAGAAGTGCGCGCCTAAAAAACGATCGAACAGGAGCATGATCTGGGCGGCGGACAACGGCGGCAAGATGATCAGCGTCATACCCGAGACCACCAGCATCATCCAGACATACAGGGGCATACGCCCGAGCGCCATGCCGGGGCACCGCATGGTCAGGATAGTGGCGACCAGGTTTACACTGGTGGCGATGGTCCCGAAGCCACTAATCAGAATCGCCAGGTTCCAATAATCGGTGCTGTTGCCAGGCGAGAAGGCCCGGCTCGTCAGCGGTGCATAGGCGAACCAGCCGACATCCGGCGCTGAGCCGACACCGTACAGGCCATCGCCGGCGAGATAGCTAAAGTAGAGGAGCAGGCCGCTGAAGAACAAGAGCCAGAACCCGAAGGCGTTGAGCCGCGGAAAGGCGAGGTCGCGCGTGCCGATCATCAGTGGTACCAGGTAATTGCCGAAGCCAAACACGATCGGCACACCGACGAAGAACACCATTGTCGTGCCGTGCATGGTGAAGAGGCGGTTGAACACTTGCGGTGATAGCACGGTGCTCTCTGGAAAGGCCAGCTGCCAGCGCATCAAGGCAGCCTCCAGGCCGGCCACCAGTAGAAAGACGAGACCGACGACTATGTACATGATCCCCAGGCGCTTGTGGTCCACGGTCACGACCCATTCGTGCAGCCTGGCCAGCACGGGCAGCTGTCCTGGTGCTCCCTCTTCCGGGTGATCAAGCGTGCCAGAGATGCCGTTCATGGTTTCCCTTCCCAAGACTAGTGTAGCGTCAGCAGGTACGCGACCAGCTGATCCAGGTCGCGGGGCGACAGTTTCATCGCCGGCATGAGCGCTCCCGGTTTGAGTGTGTCGGGATGGTCGATCCAGGCGCGCAGATTTTCTGGCGTATTCCTGACTACGCCTGCCGCCAGGGTCGCACGACTCATCAGATGTGTCAGATCGGGCCCGAAAAGACCATTGGCGGGCGTACCGCGGACAGTATGACAGTTGATACAGGCAAGGGACTGAAAGAGCTCGCGCCCGCCGCGCACTCCCGGGTCGTCTACGGCCGGGGCCTGCTGCGCCGCGACCCATTGGGCAAACTCATCCCTGGGATGCACGACCACGCGCAACAGCATGCCAGCGTGCTGCACGCCACAATACTCGGCGCACTGGCCGACGTACAGCCCTGGTGTCTGCGCATCGAACCACACGTGGTTGGTCTTGTTCGGGATCACGTCCATCTTCCCGGCCAATTGGGGCACCCAGAAGCTATGTATCACGTCTGCAGACTGCAGGGTGAGGAAAATCGGCATGGGGTTCGCCGGATCGCTCACCGGCACATGCAGTTCGTTGGCTGTGACGATCCCCAGGTCTGGGTAGCGAATCTCCCACCACCATTGGTTCCCGATAATGGTGGCCTGGAGTCCGCTCGGCGACGGTGGCAGACGCTGAATCCCAAAGATATACCGGGCCGTGGCCAGGAACATGATGACCACGATCAGGACGGGCACCACCGTCCAGGCCAGCTCGATCTGATTGCTGCCATAGACTTGCGGCGGTTCGCGCCCCTCGTCGCCCGGACGCCGCCGGAAGCGAATGATACAATAGGTGAGTAACCCGCTTACGACGATAAAGATAACGGCACAGATACCCAGGACAAAGTAGGACAGGTGACGGATAGCGAACGCCGGGGTGGAGGCCGGTGTAAAGATACTGGGCGTCGACACTGGCGTGTCGTTGCTGAATAACCCGGTCGCTCCAACAGCGCTGGCAGCCAGCACCATCAGCTCGACCAATGCCGCCATCGAGATGGTGCGCACTGCCACCCCGTGCCCAAAGCGTTGGGGCCACGCACTGGCCATCCGTGGCGCCGCCTCGACAGCTCTTGTCGCGTTGCCCACCTGTTCCTCCTCCCCACACCGACAACTGACGTGACCTGGACCGCCAGCGGCTCAGGGGCCGCCGTGCTCTTCGCGAGCGTGCGAGAGTGCCTGATCCGTCACTGCAGGGCAAAAGTCTACTTCTGGAACCTGCCAGACACAATGGGACTTTGGTCCTATACGTTTGGCCTTGCATCCCATATACATGCACCCCGTTGGTCAAAATACTCCAACGTGCCCCACTGTCGCTTGCTACGGTTGTTTCCTCAGGGCCAGTTGAGTATGCCGAGACCTTTGATCGCTACCGCGAGATGAAGGGGGAGCGGCCCAAATTGCCGCGCAAACGGCGCGGTCGGCCGCGCGAGTGGCCGGAAGAGACGGGCGCGCAAGAGGCCACCCTTCCCGCGGGCGCCACGGACGGCGTCTCGCCCCAGGAAAACGGCGCCAGCACGCCAGCGGCGGACGCCGGTCTCAAAGCGCTGATCCCACGTTCAAGGGGTTGTGGCACCGTATGGTGAATTTTTTCGAAAAAGCCATGATATCAAAGGCATACGTGAACACGACTCATCGCAGACACAAAGCACATAATCACTAACGTCCACCCAAACAGATCGTAGACAAGCCAGATTAAACGTTGTAAGAAACTTTTTTGTCCAAAATTCGCCGTTTGTGTCGCTTGCAGCTACTGATCGCTGCACAAAATCGACAGCCTTACCAATACCCCTTGAACGTGGGTTGAGACAGTCGTCTGGGTCGGCAGAAAGCGGCCATGGCAGTGGTCCAGAAAATCTTTGTGAGCACGTACCATTGGCTGTCGGACGGGACCTGCTATGATGCGTCGCGTTCTGAGCGTCAGGATGCCCGACAGGAGGAGCGCGACAAGCAACGGGCCCTGGCGGCGCTCGCGCGCTTGGGCGACAACGTGATCTTGTCGCCCGTGGCGTAGGTGGCGAAAGTCCTCTCTCCCTCGTTTTATCACCGCCGATCATCGTCTCTGTTCCAGCACCAAGACATCGGCTGATCGGCTCGATTTATGACCACGTCTCGACTAACTTAATGCCATTCGGACTTGGGCCTCGATCACCGCGTCGGCCACGTGGTCTCGATGCCGGCCCCAGGCCAGCCGTGACGTACCACCACGCAGGGGGGCAACCCGCACGCGACCTCGCCCTCTGGCGCGGGCCGCGGCGGATAGCGCAGGCCCTGACGGGTCTTACTTGTCAGGGGATGCCATCGACACGTGTTGAGGCCTCAGGCTTGCGCACGTCTGCGGCACCGGCTGGTGAGCGGATCGCATGAGCCGTAGGCTGGAGGGACACAACCAGGGGACCCGTCACTGCTGACTCCAGCAGACATGACCTCAGAGAGACCGCAGGGTTAGGGCGGGGTTTGACCGGCCAGGGTGACCTCGACGCGGCGATTCTGCGCGCGCCCCTGGGCTGTGTTGTTCGAGGCGACGGGCTCCGCCTCGCCCAACCCGCGCGCCGAGATCATGTCCGGCTTCACGCCGTGCGAGATGAGGTACTGCATCACCGCTTCGGCACGCTTTTGCGACAGCACCTCGTTTGAGGTGATGCCTTTCCGCTGCAGCGCCTGCCCGACAGGGGCGTTATCGGTATAGCCGTTCACTACGAGCTTCGACTGCTGAAACGGCGCCAATTGCGGGACCAGCTTGCCGATGACCTCCTGCCCCTGCGGGGACATCTCCCAGGAGCCCGACCGGAACAACAAGTCGCTGTTGACGGTGTACTTGATGGCGTTCTGCAGCCGGCTGACGTGCACCTTGCCGGCGTCAATCTCCTTTTTCAGGGCGGCAATATCGGCGGAACTTTGCGCCGCCTGGGCCGCAGACGCCTGCTGCTGCTGGGCATATTGGCCCTGCAGCTGGTTGTATTGGCCCTGCAGCTGGTTGTGTTGGCTCTGCAGCTGCTTGTGTTGGCCCTGCAGAGCATTGTATTGGCCCTGCAGATCGTCGTATTTGCCCTGTGAGACGCAGCCCGCGAGGAGGGCAGCAGCCGCGCAGAGCAGGAGCAGGACGCTCCGTTGCAGACCCAAGGTCATCATGGTGTGATCTCCCTGTTGGGGCGGGACAGCAGACGCGACGCCCGCGCCAGCTGCTCCCGCGTGACATAGTCGACCTCATGCTGGGCTGGACCCAGCATAGCACACGCACCCCACTGCGTATAGGCAAAAGGGCCGCGGTCCGAGCGGCGGCCATTCCCGCGGCGTCGGTGCGAGGCCCA
>Ga0081538_10006157_pt1 | contig 10638 bp, 9 predicted proteins | sample TabmetS5T2R1_FD_71022 | JGI IMG/M metagenome (GOLD analysis project Ga0081538, IMG submission 71022) | Tabebuia heterophylla rhizosphere microbial communities from the University of Puerto Rico - S5T2R1 | ecosystem: Host-associated > Plants > Roots > Rhizosphere ...
CGACACGTCGGCGGTCTCGAATAGGAGGGGGCCGTCGTACGCGAGCCGGGCGCCGATCAGGTCCTTGACCACCTCCTGCTGGCCGTAGATCGTGATCGCCCGTCCGCCCGTCAGATCGCTCATGGGAATGCGATGTCCCTTGCCGGCGAAGCGAAGCTCGATGCCGCCGTGGACGATCCCCTCGCGCCGGAGGCGCTCCCCGACCCCCGTCGCCACCAGCAGGTCGACCGTCCCCTGCTCGAGCACCCCGGCCCGCACCCGATGTTCCACGTATTCGCGGCTGCGCGCTTCCAGGATCACGGACTCGATTCCCCTGAGGTGGAGCAGGTGGGCGAGGGTGAGGCCGGCCGGACCGGCGCCCACGATGCCGACCTGAGTCCGCATGCCCGCAGGATAACCCGGTAGGGTGCGCATGGTGGGCTTCCGTTCGGATCGCGCACAGATGGTCACGCTCTCCGAGGGAGTGGCCGAGCTCGTGGGCGACGGCGACAGCGTCGCGCTCGAGGGATTCACCCACCTGATTCCCTTCGCCGCCGGGCACGAAGTCGTGCGCCAGGGTCGCCGCGAGCTCGAGCTGATCCGCATGACGCCCGACCTGCTCTACGACCAGCTGATCGGGATGGGCTGCGCGCGCCGGCTGGTGTTCTCCTACGGCGGCAACCCCGGAGTGGGGTCGCTGCACCGCTTTCGCGACGCTGTCGAGAACGGCTGGCCGCACCCGATCGAGGTCGAGGAGCACAGCCACGCAGGCATGGCGAACCGCTACGCGGCCGGGGCCTCGGACCTGCCCTTCGCGGTGATGCGCGGCTACCGCGGGAACGACCTGGCCGGGCGCACGCGGGTGGCCACGGTCACCTGTCCGTTCACGGGCGAGGAGCTGGCGGCGGTGCCGGCGCTCCGCCCGGACGTGGCGATCGTCCACGCCCAGGAAGCCGACCGGAGAGGGAACGTCCAGCTCTGGGGGATCCCCGGCGTGCAGAAGGAGGCCGTGCTCGCGGCGCGGCGCTCGCTCGTCACGGTGGAGCGGATCGTCGACGAGCTGGAGCTCCGTCCTGGGGGCGTCGTCATCCCCGGCTGGGTGGTCGACGCCGTGGCCGAGGCGCCGGGTGGCTCGCAGCCGTCGTACAGCCACGGCCTGACCGAGCGCGACAACGAGTTCTATCGCCGCTGGGACGAGATCAGCCGCGACCGGGACGGCTTCCGCGCCTGGATGGAGGAGCACGTCTTAGGAAAGGTGGCGGCGGGGTGAAGGCCGACGCGGGCGAGGTCATGACCGTGGTGGCCGCGCGCCACCTGCTTGACGCCAAGGTCTGCTTCATCGGAGTGGGGCGTCCGAGCACCGCCGCGATCCTGGCCCGCGAGGTCCACAACCCCGAGCTCGTGCTCGTGTACGAGTCCGGCACGATCGGCGCCAAGCCGTTTCGCATCCCGCTCTCGATCGGCGACGGCGAGCTGGCCGAGACGGCCGACGCCGTCGTCTCCGTGCCCGAGATGTTCAACTACTGGGTCCAGCCCGGGCGCCTCGACGTGGCCTTTCTGGGCGCGGCGCAGATCGACCGATTCGGCAACCTCAACTCGACCGTGATCGGCGACTACGACCGGCCCAAGGTGCGCCTGCCGGGCGGCGGCGGCGCGCCGGAGATCGCGGCGGCGTGCGGCGAGGTCGTGGTGATCGCCCCGCACTCCACCCGCACCTTCGTCGAGCGCCTCGACTTCGTCACCTCCGTCGGCTTTGGCGATGGTCCCGGCGCCCGCGAGCGCCTCGGATTTCGCGGCAAGGGGCCGACGACGGTCATCACCGATCTCGGCGTGCTCGAGCCGGACCCCGAGACGAAGGAGCTGACGCTGACGCAACTGCACGAGGGGGTGGAGGCCGACGAGGTGCGCGAAGCGACCGGCTGGCCGCTTGCCGTGGCCGTCGAGCCGCGCCGGACCGAACCGCCGACGGACGACGAGCTCGGCGCCCTGCGGGAGTTGACCAGCCGGTGAGCCATCGCCGTGCCGCCTGAGGGCCTCTTCGCGGGTGTCTTCGCGCGGGGTCGCACGGCCGCCGAGGTCGACGACCGTGCCTGGCTGCAGGCGATGCTCGACTTCGAGGCGGCGCTCGCGCGCGCGGGCGCGCGCGCGGGACTGGTCCCCGACGAGAAGGCCGAGACCATCGCCGCCGCCTGCCGCGCCGAGCTCTTCGACGTCCTGGAGCTCGGCCGCGAGGCCGGCGGCGCGGGGAATCCGGTGGTTCCGCTCCTACGCGCCCTCCGGGCCCAGCTGCCCGACGACGCCGCCGCCCACGTGCACCGCGGAGCGACCAGCCAGGACGTGCTGGACACGGCTTTGATGCTCGTCGCCCGCCGGGCGCTCGAGCCCCTCCTGGACGACGCGGAGGCGGCGGCCGCCGCCTCCGCACGGCTGGTCGACGCGCATCGGGACTCGATCCTGGCCGGGCGGACGCTGCTCCAGCAGGCGCTGCCGCTCACGTTCGCGCTGAAGGCGTCGCAATGGCTCGTCGGCATCGACGAGGCGCGCGAGCAGCTCACCGCCGTGGCGAACAGCGTCCTCGCGGTGCAGCTCGGCGGCGCCGTCGGCACGCTGGCGGCGCTCGAAGACCGCGGCCTCGACGTCGCGGCGGAGCTGGCGCGCGAGCTCGAGCTCGGCGCGCCGCCGCTGCCATGGCACGCGGTGCGCGTCAGGCCCGCGATGCTCGCCGGCGCGCTTGCGGTGCTGGCGGGCGCGCTCGGCAAGGTCGCCCGCGACGTGACGCTGCTCGCCCAGGGGGAGGTCGGCGAGGCCAGCGAGGGCGGCAACGCCGGGCGCGGCGGCTCCTCGACCATGCCGCACAAGCGCAACCCGGTCGCGGCGGTGTCGGCAGTCGCCTGCGCGCAGCGCGTGCCGGGCCTCGTGGCGACGATCCACTCCGCGATGGTCCAGGAGCACGAGCGTGCCGCGGGCGCCTGGCAGGCCGAGTGGGAGACATTCTCGGAGCTGCTCCGGCTCGTGGGCGCCGAGGCCGCCTGGGCGCGGGAGATGCTGGAGGCGCTCGAGGTCGATCCCGAGCGCATGCGATCGAACCTCGAGGCCGCCGGCGACCTCGTCATGGCCGAGGCGGTCGCGACCGCGCTGGCGGCGCAGCTGGGCCGCGGCCCGGCCCACGAGCTCGTGGAGGGCGCAGCCCGGCGCGCCGGCGGGGAGGGGAAATCGCTCCGCGAAGTTCTGGAGGAGCTGCCGGAGACGGCGGAGCATCTCGGGGCGGACGGGCTCGACGCCGCGCTCGCGCCCGAGGCCTACCTCGGCGCCGCCTCAGAGCTCGTGGAGCGGGCGCTCGCCGCGCATCGCAAGACCCTCGACCACCAGGAGAAGAGATGAACGACCCCCTGTACGAGCGGGGCATGGCGGTGCGCCGGGAGGTGCTGGGCGACAAGCACGTCGATGCGGCCGGCGCCGCGACCACGGCCTTCACCGAAGACTTCCAGGACTTCATCACCCGCTACGCGTGGGGCAGCGTCTGGGCCCGCGAGGTCCTGGACCGTCGCACCCGCAGCTGCCTCACGCTGGCGCTGCTGGCCGCGCAGGGCCGCGAGGGAGAGCTCGAGATGCATGTCCGCGCCGCGCTGCGCGTAGGGCTGACCGCCGAGGAGATAGGCGAGGTGCTGCTGCACACGGCGGTGTACGCGGGCGTGCCGGCCGCCAACTCCGCCTTCGCGATCGCGCGGCGTGTGCTGGAGGAAACGTCCTGACGGTCCCGGCCGACCGCGAGCGCGAGTACGTCAGGTCGCTCGGGCGCGGGCTGTCGGTGATCCGCGCGCTGAGCGTGCCCGGCCCCGGGCTGACGCTGACTCAGGTGGCGCGCTCGTCGGGCCTCACCCGCGCGTCGGCGCGGCGCTTCCTGCTGACGCTCGAACGGCTGGGGTACGTCCGCGCTGACGGCCGGCTCTTCGCGCTCACCCCGCGCGTGCTCGAGCTGGGCTACTCGTATCTCTCGAGCCTGTCCCTGCCGGAGATCGCCGAGCCGCACCTGGAGCGCCTCGCCGAGCGGGTCCACGAGTCCTCGTCCGTCTCCGTGCTCGACGGCGACGAGATCGTGTACGTCGCGCGGGTGCCCACCAAGCGGATCATGACGGTGTCGATCAGCGTCGGGACCCGCTTCCCGGCGTACGCTACCTCGATGGGGCGTGTGCTGCTGGCGGAGCTCGACGGCCCGGAGCTCGACTCCTTCCTCGAGCGGGCCGAGCTGCGGCCGCTGACCGGCGGCACGCTGACCACCGCGGCGGCGCTGCGGGAGGAACTCGGCCGCGTCCGGCGACAGGGATGGGCCGTGGTCGACCAGGAGCTCGAGGTGGGCCTCCGCTCGGTGGCGGCGCCGGTGCGCGACGCGAACCGCCGCGTCGTAGCGGCGGTCAACGTCTCTGCGCACGCGAGCCGCACGACGCTCGAGGAGGTCAGGCGCGCACTGCTGCCCCCGCTGCTCGAGACCGCCACGCGCATCGAGCGCGACCTTGCGGCGGGTTCTCCGGTCGAAGCTGGGCGTTTTCGGGCTTTGTGACGACTCGCACACTTCGCGCGGTAGGCCCTTCCCACACTGGCCCGTGCCATGAAACGACGGCGTCTCGGCTCGCGCTCGAAGCGATACCAGCGGCGCCTGCCTGGAGTCGTCGGCTGGTCGTTCGCGGTGCTCGTGGGGCTCGCCGCACTGGTCGCGGTCGCATACCTCCACGGCAACAAGCCGGCGACTAACGACAAGCTCCTGAGCTCGCTGCACACGACGCTGGCCGAGCCCGCGGTCGCCGGCCTCGCCGGGTTCGCAGCCGCGCTCGTTGTCGCCTGGGGCGTCCGCCACCTGATCCTCGAATACCTGGCCTGGCGGCCCGGGCCCATTGTGGCGGAGGAGTTCGCCGCGAGCCCCGGGTTGGAGGGAGCCGACGCGGGGCGCCTAACGGCGACATTCCGCGATCGCCTCGCGTTCTCGCACCTCCAGACGGCCGCGCCGGTGCCGGCGCCCGCTCAGCAGGGCAACTTCATGGATGTGTTGACCGCGGGAGGGGCGGGCGGCGGCCTGCTCGGCAGCCTGCTGACCCTGCTGCGAGCGGCACTGCCGGACCACGCCTACAAGGTCAGGGGAACGCTGGTGAGCCGCGCCGACCCGCAGGCGTGCGGCGTAACGGTCCACGTGGTCCGCGCGTCGGGCGGGGCGGACCCGGGGCAGACGTTCTGGGACTCCTCCTGGGAGGGCGCGATCCGCCGAGCGGCCGACCATGCGACGGCCGCGATCCTTCCTCGCACCCGGCTCTCGCGCTCCCCCTGGTCGGGCTGGCGCGGCTTCGAGCTGCCCTCGACGCTGTTCCACAGCTACGAGCGAGCGGCGGAGCTCGAGCGAGAACGTCGCTACGACGAGGCGCTCGATCTCTACTACAAGGCGCTCGAGGCCGATCCCATGAACCTCGGGCTGCGGCTGCAGATCGGCTTCCTGCAGGAGAAGCTCGCGCTGTTCCTGGACGCGCTCGCGACCTACCAGGGCATCTTCGAGGTCGCCAGCCCGGGCGAGCGGCCGGCCGTCTCCTCCGACCGCCCGCCGGACCTCATGCTCACGCGCCGGGCCCGGCGTGACCGCCTGCGGCAGTTCTACCGCCTCCCCGCGCGCCGCGATCGCGAGCGCGTCCTGCTGGTCGCCAAGTATCGGCGGGCGGTGCTGCTGGGCGGGCAGGAGCTCCAGCGGCAGTGGGCGCTGCGGCGAGGCGATTCGCGGGCGAATCGCCGCGACGTCCAGCGCCACCAGCTGCGCAAGCGCCTGAGGCCGGCGCTGAGGGAACTCGTCCGTCAGGCGGACGAGTCGCGCATCGGGAAGGGTGAGCTGAGGGCGGTTCTCGCCCAGCCGGAGCAGAAGGGCGGGCCCGAGCTCCGCCGGCGGTTCGAGGAGCTGCTCGTCCGCACCGCGATCCACGAGGTGTCGGAGCTTCGGAGGCAGCTGCCTCGGTCCAGGCCGCGGGGCGACGGCGAGCTTTCGCGGCAGGCCGTCGACCTTGCCCGTCTCTGGATGAAGGAGCGCCTCGCCCGGACGCTGTCCCAGCCGGTGCTCGGAGCCGACGGGCTGAGCCGGCGCATCAGGAAGATCGAGGGACGCGCGCGCGGGTTCAGGCGCTGGCAGGAGCACTACAACGCCGCCTGCGTCTACGCCCTGCCCCTGCTCGACGCTCCGAAGCGGGAGAAGAAGGAGGTCGACGCGCTTGCGACCCTGGCCGTGGAGCGCCTCAAGAAGGCGATCGCGTGTGCCGACAGCGGCTACGTCGCGAGCAGGCGGGACTGGCTCATCAGCGACGACCCGGACCTCGACGGCCTCAGGCCGGAGCCGGCCTTCAAGAGCTTCGAGGCCATGTACTTCCCCGCGGCGGCCCGCACGCCCAGGCGACCGCGCGACCTCCACAAGTGGGAGGTCTCGCGCTACACCGTCGACCTACTCGCCGCCACGGCCGAGCGCTGGGAGCAGGCCTGGCGCCGCCGTAAGGACGGCCTCGAGTCCGACCTCGAGGTGGCGGTCCCTGCCGAGTGGCTTCGGATCGAGGCGTCCGCGTGGAATCGCGTCCGAAAGGTCGCGCTCAATCACCGGCACTGGCAGAGCCGGATGGCCCTGGTCAGGGACATGCGCCGGTGGAGCCTGGGCCACGGCATGCAGCCGCTCGCGGTCAGGTTCCCGCGCTTCACCGAAGACGACGCGTCGTGGCTCGACGAGGAGAGGGACAAGGCGCCGGACGTGAGCCGAATGGTGAAGGCGAACGGGCGCCGGCTCGAGAGCCTCGCCGGCACGATCGAGCGTCACAACGGACGCTCGGGCTCGTGCAGGCTCGTCGACGACCTCGAGCAGTGGCAGTGCGAGCTCGCGCGAGGCGACGCCCAGCCTCTGAGCCGACTCGACGCCGCCCGCGTGTGCGAGTCCCACGCCGAGCTCTGGAGGGCCCTGCAGGGCCACCTCCGCCACGGCGACAAGAGGCTGGAGACGGCGATCGAGGAGACGGCGAGGCTGTGGATCTGGATCCTCAGGAGGCGCTCGAGCGGGCGCGGTCCGTCAGTCGAGCACGCCGCCTAGGGTGCTCATCAGCCGGTCGACGTCGTCCGAGGTGATGTGGAGGTGGGGCGAGATGCGCAGCGAGCCTCCACGCAGGGCGACGAAGCAGTTGGCGGCCGCGAGCGCCGGCAGCACGCGCTCGCGCGCTTCCGGGGGAAGGTCGAGACCGAGTATGTGAGGAGCCCGCCGGTCGGGGGAAGGGGGATCGAGGCCCAGCTGAGCGGCTCGCCCGGCGAGCACCGCCGTGGTCTCGGCGAGCGTGGCCGCGATCCGAGCGACCTCCCACTCGAGCAGTTGCTCGATCGCTGCGATCGCCATCGGCGTCAGGTGGAAGCTGGTGCGGGCGCCCATATCGAACCGGCGCGCGCCCGGCTGGTACTCGTCGCTGTAGGCGTCGAGCCCGGTGAAGTCCTCCGCCCCCGCCCGCACGATCCAGTTCTCCTCGAGCGGTTCGCCGTCGCGATGTTCCTCGGCGACGTACAGGTAGGCGAGACTGAACGGCGCCAGGAGCCACTTGTAGCCCACGGTCACCACGAAGTCCGGCCGCAGCCGCTCCACGTCGAACGGCATCACCCCGACCGACTGGCAGGCGTCGACAACCAGGCGGGCACCGACCGCGTGCGTGCGCTCGGACACGGCCTCGAGGTCGACCAGCGACCCGTCGGTGGTGTGGAACTGCGGCACGCTCGCGACGCGGATGCGCTCGTCCAGGACCGCGAGGATCGCGTCCGTCCAGGTCTGGCCCGGTTCGCGGGCCACCGTCACGATCTCGGCGCCCGTCTTCCGCGCCGCGGTGCGCCAGCTGTAGATCCCGGATGGGTATTCGCCGGCGAGCACGAGGATGCGGTCTCCCGGGCGAAGGTCGAGGTTGCGCGTGGCGACCGCGAAGCCGTAGCTGGTGGCCGGCACGAGGGCGACGCCCTCCGCGTCGGCGCCGATCAGGCGCCCGAACAGCCCACGCAGGCGCTCGACATCGCTGAACCAGTCCGCGCTCGAGATCGTCCAGGGACGACCTCGGCGCTCGAGCGCACGCTCTCCGGCCTCGCGCACCCGCCTGAGCTGCGGCGACAGGCTCGCCGTGTTGAAGTAGGCGACCTCCGGAGGTATCTCGAACGCCTGCCGCTGTGGCCCGAGCGGGGTCTCGTTCACCCCCGGAGCATAAGTTGGACCGGTGCGCTGCTCGACTCCATCTCGTGCGCGTTCGTCGCATCGGCCCACAGGAGCACCTTGGACCGGGCCGGGCTCCAGGGGCCCGAGCAGCGGGCGCCCGTGAAGCGCAGCCGAACGGTGCGGCTCTCGACGCGCGGGAGCACGACGCCCGGGGGGACCTTGGCGCGAGCGGTCTGGGCCGGCGGGAAGTAGCGAAGGGTCAGCCGGGAGTCCCGCTCGCCGGTCAACCTGTTGAGGCAGGAAGTCCGCTCTCGGATCGAGACACGCGCCCGGGCGGCGCCGCCGTTCGGGTCGCTCGTCACCGCCGTGACCCGCAGCGGCTCCCCGAGCGGAAGCTCCACGCGGGCCGGCCGGCTGCCGGTGCTCGTTTCGAACGCCGCTCCGTTCTGCGCGCCGCGCGAGACGCGCAGGCGCGCCAGCGGAACGCTCCTGTCGACGGCCGGCACCTCCACGCGGCCCCGGCGTAGCTCCGACTCGGGCGGCGTTCGGGCTTCCCGCGCGTTCCGGGCTTCCTGGCGCGGCGAGCGCACGATGCGAACCTCCAGCTTCCAGTCCGAGTGGCCCGGCTTCGACCCAATCAGCACGAACCTGTTCAGTCCGGTGCGGAGGCTCGTCACCCGCGCCCTGAACTCTCCCGTCGGCCTCACGTCGACGGATCCCCGCCGGCCGGTCCGGTCGTTCACGATCGAGACCTTGCTGTCGGGCGGGTCGACCCGGCCTTCGAAGGCGAATGAGCTTCGCGACGTCGAGCCGAGGGCGGCGTCGGCGCCGTGACCCCGGGCGGTGCCGGCATCGGGAGCTCCCGCGCTGGGGCGCTCGAGCTCGGCCGATCCGCTCACGGCTCGGGCCGCTGGGCGATCGCCCTGGTCGTCGTCGTCCGCGCAGCCGGTGAGGAGGAGCAGCGCGGCCAGGAGCGGCGCCAGCCAGCTTGTATTCATTGCGTGGTTCACAGGCGCGTGACTGTAGGTTCCCCGTGTCCACCTCTGCAATTCCTCCTTGCCTCCGGGTAATAAGCTGCGTGCATGAGCGGCGACCCACGCCTGCTTCGCCCGTTCGTCGTGCTCGCCGACGAGCTGCACTTCGGCCGCGCCGCCGAGCGCCTCGACATCACCCAGCCGGCGCTGAGCCAGCAGATCAAGCGCCTCGAGCTCCAGCTTGGCGTGCGCCTCTTCGCGCGCACCAGGGCGCGGGTGGAGCTCACGGAGGCCGGTGCCGCCGTCCTGGCCCCGGCCCGTGTCGCGGTCGAGGCCGCCGCGACGATCGACGAGCTCGCGCGCGGCTACTGGCGGGGCGAGCTGGGCGAGCTGCGACTCGGCATCTCGCCCGGGGCGCACTACGTCGCCCAGACCCTGCTGTCGGAGTTCGCCCGCCGGCGTCCGCAGGTCCGCGTCCGCGCGTCTCAGGACAACTCGGGAGCCCTCGCCGCGCAGATCGCCGCCGGGCTGCTCGAGGTGGCGCTCGGGTTCTGCACGGCCCCGACCACCGGCGTCCTCCGCGAGCCGCTGACCGAGGAGCCTGCGGTCGTGGCCGTCGCCGCCGGGCATCCGCTCGCGAAGAGGGACGCGGTCACGCTCCGCGAGCTGTCGGACCAGACCTTCGCGCTCGTCGACAGCCAGGACGGACGCGGCTACAACCGCGCGGTGGTGTCGCTCTGCCGAGAGGCCGGCTTCGAGCCGCGCACGGCGCCCAACCCGCAGGGGCCGATGGCCTGGGAGACGGCGGTCAGGGGGCAGGGCTGCGTCGGCCTGACAACGCGCTCGGCGGCCGCATCCACTGCGCGCGGCATCCGCCTGCTGCGGCTCGATCCGCCCGCGACGTTCCAGGTCGAGCTGTTGCAGCCGACGGGGCCGAAGGAGACTCGGCGTCCCGCGGCACGCGCGTTTGCCGAGCTGGCCCGCAGCCTCGCGCGCGAGCGGACAGCTCAGCGATAAAGGGCTTCGATCAGGTCCGCGCCGAGACCGACCTTCTCGTAGTGCTCCTTCGAGATTGCGATGTAGTCGTGGACGTCGAAATGGCCGACCGCCTCACCGTTCTCGTCCAGCCAGATCAGCGGACCCGTGACGTTGAAGAAGATCTTCATCGGGTCCTCGTGCTCGTACGCCACCAGCGTGTGCGCCTCACCCGGCGCCTCGTAGAGGAAGTCGCCGGCGGTCGCGGTCCAATCGTGCTCCAGGTACCCCCACTTGCCGGAGAGCGTGAAGCCGAACACCTGGTGCGGGTGATAGTGGCGGTTCACGAGGCCGGGGCCGGTGGCCATCAGGATGTCGCACCATCTGTTCTGGGCTACCGAGATCCACAGCGGCCGGGTGTAGACCGTCTCCGTCAGGGGCACGTAGTAGCGCTGGTCGTCGGTGTCCGCGTTCTGCGTGTAGACCTCGGGAAGCGCGTCCGGCTTGAACACGTTCTCGATCGGCTTC
>Ga0081538_10006158_pt1 | contig 10638 bp, 11 predicted proteins | sample TabmetS5T2R1_FD_71022 | JGI IMG/M metagenome (GOLD analysis project Ga0081538, IMG submission 71022) | Tabebuia heterophylla rhizosphere microbial communities from the University of Puerto Rico - S5T2R1 | ecosystem: Host-associated > Plants > Roots > Rhizosphere ...
GGTTTTTCGGCCGCCTCTACCCCCTCGGCCGTCCCGCTTCTCGCGCGCGTGCGCGCGAGCTCCTCGCCGCCTTCGACCTGACCGAGGCGGGAGAGCGTCTCGTGCGGACGTACTCCGGTGGTATGCGGCGGCGGCTCGACCTCGCCGGCGCGCTCGTGGCCCGTCCGCCGGTCATCTTCCTCGACGAGCCGACCACCGGTCTCGACCTGCCAAGCCGGCTTTCTCTCTGGGATGCGATCGAGGCGCTCGTCGCCGACGGCACGACCGTCCTCCTGACGACGCAGTACCTCGACGAGGCCGACTACCTCGCGCATGAGATCGCGGTCATCGACCACGGCCGGCTGATCGCGGAGGGAACGCCGGACAATCTGAAGGCCCAGGTCGGCGGCGACCGCCTCGAGGTCCGCCTGGAGGACACTTCCCAGTGCGAGAAGGCGCTCGGCGTCCTCAGGCCGCTGGCCGACGGCAGCGCCTCGCTCGATGACGGTGTCCTTCGGGTCCCGCTTCGTGAGCGGCAGGGCGCGATCGCCCAGGCGGTCAGGCAGCTGGACGCGGCGGCGATCGGCATCGACGACCTGGCCGTCCGCCGGCCGACCCTCGACGACGTCTTCCTCAAGCTCACCGGGCACGTCGCAGAAGAGGAGAGCCCGGAATGACCGCCCTTTCGCTCGCGGTCTCGGACACCCTCGTCCTGGCCAAGCGCAGTTTCCTCCGCATCCCGCGCCAGCCGGATCTGCTCGTCGGCTTCACGGTGCAGCCGGTGATGTTCGTTCTCCTTTTCGTCTACGTCCTCGGCGGTGCCATTGAGACGCCCGGCTTCGACTACGTGGACTTCCTGATGCCCGGGATCATCGTCCAGTCAATGGCCTTCGGCGGCTTTGTGACCGCCCTGGGGCTTTCCGAGGACCTGAAGAAGGGGTTGATAGACCGGTTCCGGTCGCTGCCGATGTCGCGTGCAGCGGTGCTGACCGGAAGGACGCTGGCCGACGTGGCCACGAACGTCATCCAGCTCGCGGTCATGCTCGCGGTCGGTCTCGCCGTCGGGTTTCGCTTCTCGACGAACATCCCCGAGGTGGTTGCCGGAATCGCGCTCCTGCTCCTGATCGGCTACGCGTTTTCCTGGGTCTTCGCCTTCATCGGGCTCGCCGCGTCCTCGCCCGAGGCCTCGAACGCCTACGGCTTCACGATCATCTTCCCCCTGACCTTCGTCTCCTCGGCGTTCGTCCCGGTCGACTCGATGCCGAGCTGGTTGCAGCCAGTGGCCGAGCACAACCCGATCACAACCATGGTCGACGCAATCCGCGCCCTCTTCCTGGGCACGCCGGCCGGCAACGACATCTGGCTCTCGGTGCTTTGGTCGTTGGGCATCATCGTGGTCTTCGGAGTGCTCTCCGTGTGGCGCTACCGACGCGCGGTCACCCGCTAACCGAACGACACGTCACCTGACTCTCGATCGCACGCGTTCCGCGTGCGCCTGTCCCTGACCTCGTCCACTACCGGAAGGGAGGAGCCATGCACGAGCTCCATCTGCTTCACCTGGAGTCCCGGCGCGTGCGCGAGGCCCCGCCTCTCGGCGCGTCCGAGGTCTCCCTGCGATCGCGGGAGCTTGCTCGGCTGCATGTCCGTGTCCGCGCCGGACCGCACCTTCCGCGGCGCCGGCCGCGGCTGGCGGTCGTGCGGGGGCAGCCGGCGCAGGCTGAGCCCAACTACTAGGAGGTGCACGATGGCACTCCTGATCGCAAGCCTGGTAGTCGTCGGCATCGTCGTCTACTGGGTCTACAACGGCGGCAAGTTCCGCCTGGGCTAGTAGGGCTGGAGCGCCTCCTCGTCCGGAGGCGCTCCAGCCCGCGCCGAGTTCGGCACACTGAAAGCAGCAACGATGAAGGTCAAGAAGTTCGGGGCCGTGGACGACCGCAGCCTGGCCCAGCTCGAGCGGTGCATGGAGGCCGGCGGCGCGGATCTCGGCGTTCTCTGCGCCGACCACCACCCCGGCTACTCGCAGCCGATCGGCGGCGGCATCGCCTACGAGAGGCACGTCTCGCCGTCCGGCGTCGGCTTCGACATCGGCTGCGGCAACAAGGCCGCCCGAACCGAGCTCACTCGCGCGGACCTCGACGCGCTCGGCGGTGTCGAGCGGCTGATGGGAGAGATCACGCGACGGATCTCCTTCGGCATGGGCGTTTCGGCCCGGGAGCGCTCCGACCATTTGGTGCTCGACCGCATCCGGCACGCCGACTTCGCGCCGCAGCGAAGGCTTGCCCGGCTGGCCGAGTCGCAGCTCGGCACCGTCGGCGCGGGCAACCACTACGTCAATCTCATGGAGGACGAGCAAGGCCGCGTCTGGGTGGGCGTTCATTTCGGCTCGCGTGGGTTCGGGCACAAGACGGCCACGGGCTTCCTCGCCCTCGCGCAAGGGCTTCCCTTCGACGGGAAGCCGGCTGAGGGCGGCATGGACGCTCCGCCGGTCCTCTTCGAGCTGGGCTCGGAGCTGGCCGAGTCCTACATCGCCGCGATGGAGCTGGCGGGAGAGTACGCCTACGCGGGCCGGGACATCGTCATAGGCAAAGTGCTCGAGATCCTCGGCGCCGAGGCCGTGCAGGAGGTGCACAACCACCACAACTTCGCCTGGCGCGAGGAGCACTTCGGGCGCACCTACTGGGTCGTGCGCAAGGGCTGCACGCCCGCGTACCCGGGCCAGGAGGGGTTCGTCGGCGGCACGATGGGGGACGAGTCGGTCATTCTCGAGGGCGTCGGCGGCCGCGAGGCGGAGGAGTCGCTCTACTCGACCGTTCACGGCGCCGGGCGCGTGATGAGTCGATCACGGGCGGCGGGACGCTTCCGCTACCGCAAACGCTTGATCGACGGTCGCAGGGTGAGGATCCGCGAGCAGGTCAAGCCGGGCACCGTCGACTGGCCCGCCGTGCAGACCCGGTTGCGAGAGCGCGGGATCGTTCTCGTCGGCGGCGGTGCGGACGAGGCGCCGGAGGTCTACAAGCGCCTCCCGGACGTCCTGGCCGCGCACGCCGGGTCGATCCGGGTGACGCACACGCTGCGTCCGCTCGGCGTCGCCATGGCCGGGCAGGACGTCGAGGACCCCTACAGAGACTGAATAGTGGGAGTGGACTCCGCGCCCGTGAGCGGACTCGACGACATACTCGGTGGACTGATGGGCGGACAGGGCGGCTCCGGCGGCCTGGAAGGCCGTTCCCGAGGTGGTCGACAAGGTCTCGCCGGACGGCCAGCTGCCGCCGAATCAGAATCTCGACGCCGCCTTCGACAAGCTGGCCAAGGCCGGCGCCGCATAGCACCTCCGATAGCACGCTGCTACTAGCCGACGCGCTCCGGCGTCAGATGTCGCCGGAGAACGTGTCGCACACGGCCGGATTGCCCTGCTCGTAGCCGGTCGTGAACCACCGCTGCCGCTGCTCGGAGGAGCCGTGCGTCCAGCTCTCGGGCGTGACGCGGCCCTGGATTGCCTCCTGGATGCGGTCGTCGCCGACGGCCGCAGCAGCATCGAGCGCGTCCGCGATGTCGGCCTCCGTGAGCTGCGTGATGAAGCCCGTGTCGACGGCGTTGCCGGCCCAGACGCCGGCGAAGCAGTCCGCCTGGAGCTCGACCCGCACCGCCCGGCTCTCGGCGCCCTGGTCCTGCGGCCCGCTGAGGACGCCGAACAGGTTCTGGACGTGGTGGCCGTACTCGTGGGCCATCACGTAGGCCTGCGCGAACGGGCCGCCCTGCGCGCCGAAGTCCTCGCGGAGCTGGTCGAAAAAGCCGAGGTCGATGTACACGTACTGATCGGCTGGACAGTAGAAGGGCCCCATCGCCGAGGAGGCGGCGCCGCAGCCGCTGTCGATCGCGTCTGTGAAGAACCGGGTGCGCGCTAGCTCGTATTGCCGCCCGCCGCCCGCGAAGGCGTCCGTCCAGTAGCTCTGGATCGAGTTGACGAAGCCGACGATGCGGCAGTCGTCACGCTCTTCGGCATCGGCGCCGGTCCGGCACTCCTGCGCGAGCTCGCCGCTCGCGGCGGGTGTGCCGGCGGACTGGCCGGCGAGGTTGCCGAGCTCCCCGAGGTCGCCCCCTCCGCCGGTGAGGTTGCCGCCCAGGAAGACGATGAGCAGCGCGACGATGATGCCGATGCCGCCGCCCCCAACCGCGAGCCCGCCTTTCCCGACCCGCCGGCGCCCTCGCAGGTCTTCGACCTGCGAGGTGTCGAGCTTCGCCTCGTCCCTGAAGTCAGGCATCGTCGTCCCGATCCTCCGCGACGGCCACGAGGTCGAGCATGACGAGATCGTAACGCTCGACACTAGTAACCTTCGTCTGCAGCCCGGCAGCGATCTCGTTCCGCAGCGTGGCGCCGCTCGCTACCTCGTCGGCGAGCGCCTGGGCCGCCGCCCACAGCGTGATCCCGATCGACCTGCCGTTGGGCGCGTCGAGAAGCGCGAACCAGCCGCGAAACCCGGTCGCGTCGCTAAACCAGTCGGCGAGGTCGTCGCGGAAGGTCCGGAATCCCTCCTCGATGCTCTCGGGAGTGCCTTCGAAGCTCGTGAAGCGCGCCACCGTCTCCGACGCCGGCCCGGCCGGCAGCTCCGCCGCCGTATCCGGCAGGTTCTCGTCGTAAAAGAGCTCGTACCGATCGACGCTCTCGAGCTGGGCGCCTGCGGCGGCGATCATGCTCTCCCGCACCTCTCGCCTGCCGCGCTCGCTTCGCTCGATCGCCTCCAGGCTCTCCCAGAAGGTGACGATCCGGGCGTTGCCGGTCTCCGGGTCGGCGAGGACGAGCAAGCCTCGGTAGCCGTCGAACTCCCGCAGCCACGAGAGCATGGACTCGGCGGCCATGCCGGCGGTGACGCTGGCTTCCGGCCCTGCTCCGCGCACGGTCGTGAGGCTCGCGTGCACGGCGGGAAGCTTACGGGCGGAGCCCTACTTCGGCTCGCGGGGCGTGCCGCGGATCGTGGCGACGCCTTCTGCCTTCGCCTGCTCTACCGCGCGTTCGAGGAAGGCCGCGTCCAGCCGTTTGGCGTCGTGCAGAGTCTTCCCCATCGCCTTCAGCTGCCAGGGCGGCCCGAAGCCCGCGGCCGGGGGTGGCTCCGCGCCGAGGCGAAGGTCGTCGAGCTTCCAGCCGCGCATCAGGCGGTTGAAGTCGAGATGCCCGTCGCAGCCCGAGATCCGGCCCTTCGACGTGTACTGGTGCACGGCCACGCTCGGCCAGTCCCCGATCCGGCGCACGGGGTGAACCGAACCGTCGTCGACCCCGTAGTTGGCGAGCCAGAGCGGGTAGCGCGAGAAGCCTTTCGCGTCGTCGACCGTGGACGTCCAGAACGCGCTGTAGGTGTAGAGAATCGGCGGCTGGCCGATGCGCCTCTCGACCCGCTTCAGCCAGTCCTTGGCCCAGCGCGCGAGCTTCCGGGGCCCGAGGCCGGGATGCTCGAAGTCGAGCACCGGGAGGAGGTCGCCCGCTCGAGGCGCAGCAACCTCCAGGAAGTGGTCGGCCTCGGCGAGCGGCCCGTCGTCCGAGTCGGGTCGCGCGAAGTGGTAGGCGCCAACCGGAATCCCGTGTCGCCGGGCGCCCTTGCAATGGCGCTCGTAGGTTGGGTTGACGTATCCCGTGCCCTCCGTCGCCTTGACGAACCCGAACTCGACTCCGGCTTCCTTGACCGCCTTCCAGGAGATCGTGCGCTGCCAGCCCGAGACGTCGATGCCCAGCACCATTGCCGGAAAACAGTGTCTCAGATCATGTCTTCGACCCAAGCGTGCCTCGGCTCGCCGTAGGGCCGGCGCAGGTCGGCGATGGCGTCCTCGATCCCGCGGGTCAGGTCTCGCGCCTCGGCGACCGTCGGGCCCGACCCGTCGACCTCGAACGGGCGGCCGACGAGGACGCGGATTCGCGGGAGGCCGAGCTTGAACCGGTGTGGGCGCACCGCTTGCTCGGTGCCGACCAGCGCGATCGGCACGAGCGGGCTGCCGGTCTCGAGAGCCAGCCGCGCGGCGCCGCGCATGAACGGGCGCCGCCGCAAAGGCTTGCACGTGCCCTGGGCGAAGATGCCGAGGATCTCGCCGTCCGCGAGCAGGCGACCGGCACGGCTGAAGGAGTCGAAGTCGCCGCGGCCGCGGTCGACCGGGAAGGCGCCGAGGCTCGCCATGAACGCCCGTGCGAAGGCGCTCTGCCAGAGCTCGGCCTTCGCCATGAAGCGAACGACCCGCGGAGTCGCGAGGCCGAGCACGAACGGGTCGATCACCGACTCGTGGTTGGCGACGAGGATGCAGGGGCCCTCGGCGGGAATGCGCTCGCCGCCGGCGATCTCCATGCGGTAGACGGCCCGTGTCGCGGGTCGGTAGCCGCAGACGTCGAGAAAGCGATAGAGGATCACGAGCGCGCCAGGAGCGCCTGGAGCTCGTCGACGGTCGTGACGGGCCGCTGACAGGCGAAGCGCTCGCAGACGTACGCGGCTGGATTCCCGTCGAGCAGGGTCTTGCCGGCGAGGAGCGGGACGGCCTCGGTCGGCCCGGGGGCGAAGGCGAAGACCGCGTTCGGCCGGTAGCCGCCGAGGGCGGCCCCGCGGAGCTCGGGCGATTCGCCGACGACGGCGATCTCGAGCGGCGGCGAGAAGTGGAGGTCGAGCGCGCAGAGAAGATGCGAGACCGCGGCCGGCGCGCGCTCCATCAGCGAGTGCGCGAGCCGAAAGACGCCGACCGCCTGATTCTCGAGCTCGGCGTCCCCGAAGATCCGCGCGAGCCGGAGCAGGACGAACGCGGCCATCGAGTTCCCAGCCGGGGTTGGGTGGTCGTCGAACTCCTTGCGGCGCGCCACGAGGCCGTCCCCGTCGGGCGCGTCCACGTAGAAGCCGCCGCGGTCCGGGTCGGCGAAGTGCTCGACGAGGAGCCCCGCGAGCCGGCGTGACTCCTCGAGCCAGCGCAGGTCTCCGGTCGCCCAGGAGAGCTCGAGGAGCCCGTTGGCCACGTTCGCGTAGTCCTCGAGGTAGGCGGGGATCCGTGCGTCCCCGGCCCGGTAGGAGCGAAGAAGCCGGCCGCGTCCATCGGTGAGCGGCCCGAGGAGGAACTCCGCCACCTCGACGGCGGCCGTGACGTAGTCCTCGCGCTCGAGCCGGGCGCCTGCCTCGGCGAGGGCTGCGAGCGCCAGGCCGTTCCACGAAGCGAGAGCCTTGTCGTCACGAAGCGGCTGCGGCCGGAGCTCGCGCGCCGCCAGGAGGGCCGTTCGCGCGTCCTCCGGGATCTCGCCTCGGAGGATGGAGCGACCGTGCTCGAACGGAAGGAGCCAATCGGGGTGCGGCTCGCCGAGAACCGCCTCGATCTCCTCGGCCGTCCAGGTGAACGTGAGACCCTCGACGCCGTCGGTGTCCGCGTCCTGAGCCGAAGCGAGCCCGCCCTCAGGAAGCCGCAGCTCCCGCAGGACGTAGTCGACCGTCTCCACGGTCACCTGCCGATAGCGCTCCTCGCCGGTGACGACCCATGCGTGCAGGTACGCCGGGGCGAGCAGTGCGTTGTCGTAGAGCATCTTCTCGAAGTGGGGGACGAGCCAGTGCGCGTCGACCGAGTAGCGATGGAAGCCGCCGCCCAGCAGGTCGTACATGCCTCCGGCGGCCATGCGGTCGAGCGTCAGCCCCGCCATCTCGAGGGCGTCCTCGTCCGAGCTCGCCGCGTGCCGGCGGAGGAGAAGCTCGATCGTGGAGGCGGCCGGGAACTTCGGCGCCGGGCCGAAGCCACCCTCCTGCGGGTCAAAGCTCCGGCGCAGTGCCGGCACGACCCCAGTCAGGAGGCCGCTCGTCAGCGGCTCGCCCGAGGGCGGCCGCTCGCTGGCCTGCTTGATCGCGTCGACCAGCGTATCTGCCTGTTGCTCGAGCTCGTGCCGGCGCGTGCGGTAGGCCTCTGTAACCGCCTGGAGCACCTGCGAGAAGCTCGGCAGCCCGTGCCGCGGCTCTGGTGGGAAATACGTTCCGCCGTAGAACGGCCGTCCGTCGGGTGTGAGGAAGACCGTCATCGGCCAGCCGCCGTGTCCCGTCATGGCCACGACCGCGTCCATGTAGAGGCCGTCGACGTCGGGCCGCTCCTCGCGGTCGACCTTGACCGGGACGAAGTGCTCGTTCATGAGGCGCGCGGTTCCGTCGTCCTCGAACGATTCGTGCTCCATGACGTGGCACCAGTGACAGGCCGCGTAGCCGACCGAGAGGAGCAAAGGCCGATCCTCGGCGCGCGCCTTGTCGAAAGCCTCCTCGCCCCACGGGTACCAGTCGACCGGGTTCTCGGCGTGCTGGAGGAGATACGGGCTGGTCTCGTCGGCCAGGCGGTTCATACGACCAGCCTAGCCCCGCAAGAGGAGGAGGGGCGGCGCCGGGTCCCCCATGCCGGCGCCGTCCCGATTGCCGCAGCCGCAGATCGCCAGGCTAGGCGGAGACGGGCGCGGGGGCGCCCACGAGCTCGTCGACGGTCATCACGGTCGCGCCGTACGTCGCCGTGAGGTACTCGAGTGCATCGTTCTCGTCGACACCCTCGAAGCCGCAGACCGCATCTCGCGGAATCGTGATCTCGTAACCCCGGATCAGTGCGCCGTAGGAGGAGTGGCGCACGCAAATGTGCGTGTGTTGACCGGTGATCACGACCTCGCCGACTCCGCGCTCCCGTAGCTGCTCGTCGAGGCCGGTGTCGTCGAACGCCCCGTAATGGCGCTTCTCGGAGATGATCTCGCCCTCGCGCGGCGCTAGCTCCTCGATCACGTCGGCGCCGGGATCGCCTGCCATCGCGTGCTCGCCCCAGATCTTCATCTCCGGGTCGTCCGGCCCGTGGGCGTCGTTGGAGAAGACGACCACCCAGCCGTCCTCGCGCGCGTGCTCCAGCAGCCGCTTCAAGGACCCCGTGATCGCCTGCGCCCTCGGGTTGGCAAGCTTGCCGTGGCAGAAGTCGTTCAGCATGTCGACGATGATGAGGGCCTTCATCTGTATCCTCCTACAAGTTTGTGCCTATAAGTCGATAACCTGATGCCGAAGTCTACCACAGACACGAACCCGGCTCACGAGGCGCTCGCAGCGGTCCTACAGGTCCGGGATGGTGTTCTCAAGGTGCTCCTCTGGGAGCGCGCGAAGGAGCCGTTCCTCGGCGCCTGGTCGCTTCCCGGCGGGCGGCTCGAGCGGGGGGAGACGCTGGAGAGCTCGATCCGGAGGCATCTCGCGGCCAAGGTCGACGTGCGCGAGCTCGCGCACCTCGAGCAGCTGGAGACGAGGAGCGAGCCCGATCGGCACCCCGGGGAGTGGCTCGTCGCCACTGCCTATCTCGGCCTCGTCCCCGCCGACCTCGATCCGAGCGTGCCGGAGGACACGAGCTGGCATCCGATCGACGACCTACCGCCGATGGCCTTCGACCACGGTGCGATCGCGCTTGCGGGCCGCGAGCGGCTGCGCGCGAAGCTCTCGTACACGAACATCGGTTTCGCGCTCGCCCCGCCCTCGTTCACCATCTCGGAGCTGAGAACTCTGTACAGAGCCGCCCTCGGCCACGACGTCTCCTCGACGAATCTCCAGCGCGTGCTCCTCCGGCGGCGGCTGCTCGAGCCCACGGGCGAGACACGCTCGCCCGGGCGAGCCGGCGGCCGCCCGGCCGCGGTCTACCGCTTCGCCGTCGCCGGCCTCGAAGTCACCGACCCATTCGCCGTCCTTCGCCCGCCCGACGCCCGCTGACGGGGCGGGGCGGCAACGGGCCATGCCCGGGTGCCAGGCACCCCGGGCATGGCCTCCAGCGACGGGTCAGAGGAGCCCGCAGCGGGCGGCTGCGTTCGGCCACGGGCGGAACCCGCTGCCGGCGCGGAGCGCCCGCTCCGCCGTCCACATCTGCTCCGCGGGCTTCCAGTTGTCCGCAGTGCCCTTGCGGCGGAGGAGATAGCGGCCGTAGGCGCGCTGGAACGCCTTGTCCATCTGGAGGCCGCCGTAGTAGGGAGCGTTGGGATCGTCCCAGGGCCCCTCATGGCGGTGGATGCAGCGCCAGGCCCGCTCGTGCGGGGGGTTCTGAGCCCGCGTGCGATGCCGCACCAGCCTGCGCTTCCAGAGATCCCGGAGGGCGGCCAGCCGCTCGGGGTTGGTAACCCGCCGCTCCATGAACCCGGCGGGAGCGCGCCCCTTTGCCATGACGCGCTGCCACTGCCAGGTGGTGGAACGGTGCTTGCGGATCGACTCGACGAGGCGCTCGACCCGCGGAGTCGAGCCCGATTTCCCTGCTGTCCCGGCCAGGCCGGCCCCGACGAGCGCGAGCGCGAACGCGCTCATGAGCGCGAGCAGGAGCCCGCGCATGCGGTTTGGTTTCACGTTCTTCCCCCTTTTCTGGGCCCTCGTCCCCGGCCCGCCGCTGGACGCTGGACGGGCTCCGGGTGGGCGCCTCCGTGATGCCGCAGGGGAAGCGCCGGCCCAGGGGTCGGTTTTTCGAAGCCGGCTAGGTTACACTCAACGGTAGATGCTCTGGCTCACCATCTGGTTCATGGTGATCCTGAAGATCCCGGCGATCTACCTCGCCTACGTGATCTGGTGGTCGGTGAAAGACCCGCCGGCAGCAGCCTCCGGAGCCGCCGGCGAGGGCCTCGGCGGGGGTGGGATCGAGCCGCCGCGCCGCCGTGGCCCGCGCGCGCCGATCGCCGGCCGC
>Ga0081538_10006159_pt1 | contig 10637 bp, 11 predicted proteins | sample TabmetS5T2R1_FD_71022 | JGI IMG/M metagenome (GOLD analysis project Ga0081538, IMG submission 71022) | Tabebuia heterophylla rhizosphere microbial communities from the University of Puerto Rico - S5T2R1 | ecosystem: Host-associated > Plants > Roots > Rhizosphere ...
CGATTATACAAAAGCTGGTCTGTATACAAAAGCTGGTCTGGTAGCGACCCTGAACGACGAGGGCATGCTCGACATCCGCAACAAGGCGGCACACGATGAAGTGCTCAGCCGCGATGAGGCACAGCAAACGCGGGTATGGGCAATGCAAATATTGGAGCAAGTGTAGCCATCATACGTGTTGGGTGTCAGCAGTGCAGGCGAACAAGCCAAAGGAGCCTGCAGAGGATTTAAGGTATACGATTCCACGTCATAGAGTGAAGGTCAAAAGATGGTGAAAGGTAACAGGTGGCGGAAACCACTGTGGGGGACATACATCGCATCGGGGGGAGCAGCGTGGAGAATCTCCGGTTGAAACCTAGAGAGGCAACGCTCAACCCACCCGGTATTTCCCTCCTGCAAGCCCCTTCGCCTGGGGAAGCAGCACGCCAGATGCGGGAAGCATTTCCAGCAGCCGACGAGTTGCACGAGGCTGCGCAGGTCATCGGTTCAACGACAGTGGACAACATCCGTGGGGCTGGTTTCGACGTCATCCCCAATCCCACGAAGAAGCTCCCGAATCACTATCGGCTCATCCACCCTGATGGCGTCGCAGGCTTCAATGACGAAAACCTGGCCCGGCTGCCGGTGGTGTGCACGGAGACGTCAGGACACACATCATGATTTCGCAACTCGTCACGCTTATCGATCAAGGGCGGCAGGTAGTCGCTATGGCGCAGGTGGCTGAGCAGGATGGCAGTTTCGTAGGGCGGATTAATCTCAGCCCCATGCCTGTGCAGCTCCGACGACTGTTCGAAGAATATGAAGAGATCGTCAATACCCAAATGTTTAGTCTCCTCGATGAGATTGAGGAGCAAATAGAGACGCTCCACCTCAAGGTGGTGTTTGAGGACGGCCACGAAGCGGCTCTCGCAGACGTACAGATTTATCCCAGCACTAACAAAGTGTCATTCCAGGTGCTAAAGCGCGTGGTCTTCTCGCCCGGACAGCACCTAACAACAGATCGTACTCCCCAAGACGAGAGGCCACCTTCATGACCGAGAGCCCTGCTCCCAGGCCCAAATAAAGGCCATATGAATTAATCTCGCATTTTGTGTTTAGAATGGTACAAGAGGGTTATATGAGTCAGCCATCACAATTAGATGAAGCCCTGGCGCTGGCGCTGAAACTCCCGGCTGGTGCTCGCTTGCGCTTGGTTGAGCGTGTGGTCGCTTCGGTCGAACGCGAGATTGCGCGCGGTGGGCCAAGCACGCCAACACCTGCTGAGCATTGGGGACAAGCCTTGAATCGGCTATTGGATGCGCTCGACCTGAGTGATTGGGAAGCCTTGGAGATCGATGATCCCGTTGAGTGGGTGAAGGCGCTACGCCGTAAAGACGAATCGCGCCTGGATCCCTATTGGGATGGTTCCCGATGACCATTGGTGTCGTAGATAGCACCGTACTGCGGGACACGCTGCCCAGTGTGCGGCGTTTCCGCCTGCTACTGGGAGATAAACCGCTCGAAGGCGAAGATATCGGGTTGCGCCCTGATTCAGCGGCATACCTCCGGCATGAACTCAACGCCGAGCCCTTGACGGAAGCTACCCTGCGACTGGTCGAAGAACTCATTCGCTTCTTGCGCCGTGATGACATAGCGTGAGGATCTCAAGCTCATCTGCTATGAATACATCTATGCTTGAGGGGCAGCGGCAAAGAGGCATTTCAACTTCCTGTCCGTATCGTGAAGTGTGAGGTCAGTATGCCTGAGTGGTTTGAGAAAGTGACGATTGGTAATCTGCTGGATCGTCAGGCGCAGCGTTGTGGCGCGCGGGAAGCATTGGCCTTTGCAGGGCAGCATTGGAGCTTTCAGCAACTCCAGGCTGACAGTGACCGAGCAGCACGGGGGCTGATGCAGTGCGGTATTCAGCCCGGGGACAAGGTGGCCTTATGGCTTACGAACCGCCCCGAGTGGCTGCACATTTTGTTTGCCGTCGCCAAGATTGGCGCGGTCCTGGTCCCGATTAACACCCGTTTTCGTACCGTGGATGTGGAGTATGTGCTGCGGCAATCCGATACGCGCATGCTGATTACCACCGATTATTCTGGCCCCATTGGCTATCTTGACATGGTGCGTGAGTTGATTCCTGAACTCGCCACCTGTACAACGCCACAGGCTCTCCAAGCCGCAGCGTTTCCGGAACTGCGTCAGGTCAGTGTCGTCAGTGCATGCACCTATCCGGGGACATTGCGCTGGCCGGACGTCGTTGCGGCTGGGGCATCGGTATCAGTCGAGCAATTGGCCGCGCGTCAGTGTGCTGTCGACCCCGATGCCACCGTGCTGATTATGTATACGTCGGGCACCACCGGTTTCCCCAAGGGTGTGATGCATAACCACAATGTGCTGCGCAATGTCACGGATGAAGCCAATCGTATGGCGGTGCGGCCACGGGATGTGATCCTCATGTATCTGCCGCTGTTTCATGCCTTTGGACTCTACGAAGGTCCGCTGATGTCCCTTGTTACAGGGGCCAGACAAGTGCTCATGGAGTACTTTGATCCGAGTGAAGCGCTACGGCTCATTGCCAGCGAGCGGGTCACCATGATCCACGGTTTTGACACGCATTTTCATGACCTCATGGAGCACGCTACGTGCGCGCGCACCGACCGCTCCAGTCTGCGTATCGGCCTGCTGGCTGCAGGACTGGCCAGTACTGAGCCAGTGGCACGCCGGGCGCAAAGGGTGCTGTGCCATACCGTGAGTGGATGGGGTATGACCGAAGTGGGTGTTGGTGCGGCACTAGGCTTTCCTACTGACACGGAAGACGACCGTTGCCTGGCCTCTGGGGCACCGCTACCAGGATATGAGTTCAAGGTCATCGATCCCGCGACGGGATATACCGTGCCATATGGCACCCCCGGAGAGCTCTGTTGCCGCGGTTATGGGGTCATGCAGGGTTATTATAAAAAGCCAGAAGAGACCACGAAAGCCATCGATGCCGAGGGCTGGCTCCATAGCGGCGATATGGCGATCATGCGCGAGGATGAAACGATCCGTTTTCTCGGCCGGTACAAAGAAATGCTCAAAGTAGGTGGGGAAAACGTCGATCCTGTCGAAGTCGAAGCGCTGTTACTGCAACACCCGGCAGTGAACCAGGTCAAGGTGGTCGGCGTTCCTGACGCCCGGTTGCAGGAGGTGGCCTGTGCCTGTGTGATCCTGGAGCCGGGAGCACAGGCTGAACCAGAAGCCTTGGTGGCCTTCTGTCATGGCAAGATAGCTAGCTTTAAGAGCCCACGCTATGTTCTGTTCATGAAAGAATACCCCATGACCTCTAGCGGCAAGGTCCAGAAGTTTAAGCTCCGTGAGGGCAGTATCGAAGCATTAGGTCTCTCGTGTGGATCGTGAAGTGACCCTCCGGGCTCGCGTCGACAAACTGTGTTGCAGGAGGGAGGGCATGGATTATTGTGTTGTTTTAGTTACTGTTAGTCGTGAGACCGAAGCGCAGACGATAGCCCGCGCTCTGGTCGAGGAGAGACTCGCGGCCTGCGTCAACATTATCCCGGGTCTCACCTCGATCTACCGATGGGAAGAAAAAATCTGCGAAGACAGGGAATTCCTTCTCGTCATCAAGACCCAGGGGCAGAAGGTGGCGGCGCTACGCGAACGCATCGTGCACTTGCATAGCTATGCGGTACCCGAAGTGATTGCGCTGCCTATCTCGGATGGCTCGGCGCGCTATCTCGAGTGGCTCGATAGCTGTTTGACAGCCCCATAGCGAGCACCGGCCCATGATCAAGTCAGGGCACGAGATGGCCGTGCTCCACGTCTCACCACAGGGCTCGCCTCACAGCTAATCAGCGGGCGAGCCGTCGCGTGGCTTCGACCTCGGACCGAAGGGCTCTGGTTGAAAGGGGCCGTCGCGCCGCTGGAGGAAAGCCCGCATGCCGCCCTGTTGCCGCGCTTCCAGTAGATGCCGCTTAAAATCCTCGCGCTGTGAGCTTTGCACCAGGGTAGAGAGCTCGTCGTTGAGCATGAGGGCGTTGCGCAGGCCCATCATCTCTAAGCCTCTGGTGGCCACGGCGAGGTTGAGCTTTACCGTCTCCGGGGAGACCAGGGCAATGCGCTCGACAATCCGGAAGCAGGTGTCGATGAGTTCGTCTTTGGGGACAATGTCATTAATAATGCCAATGCGGAGCGCTTCCTGGGCGTCGATATGGTCGCCCGTCAAGGCATACCGGAGTGCGTGCTTATAGCCGGCGTTGAGCGTCCAGAAGAAGTTCGTATTGGAGATCATGCGCACTTCGGGCTGCGCGAAGACGGCGTCCTCGGAGGCGTAGGTCATGTGACACGCCAAGGCGTACCAGGACCCGCCCCCCATGCACCACCCGTGTACGGCAGCGATCACGGGTTTCGAGAGTTCCCAGATCTGCAACAGCTTGGCCGTCTCAGTGTGTGAACGCGTGCGCCAGGTGTCGAGCACCTCGGCAGCGCTCTGGCCCTGCGGCAGGCCAGAGGGCCAGACCGTCTCGGGTCGTTCACCGCCGATATCATAGCCAGAGGAGAAGGCACGGCCCATGCCGGTCATGACAATGGCACGCACCTCTGGATCTTGCTCCGCCTCGTCGAGGGCCGCCGCGAGTTCATGCTCCAGCTGACGGCTGATGGCGTTCAGCGTCTCTGGACGGTTCCACGTAATGAGCACGCCTTTACGCTGCTTTTCATACAGGATCGTGTCGTAGGTCGGCATAACTGTTTCGCCTCCTGTCTGGGTGATGTTGCTCAGCGGAACTGCGGCATGACCTTGCGGGCTATGTCCTCCATCAGTGTTCTTATCCTCGGGACATCGCCCGTGTTCAACGCCAGCACAACGTGGTCCACACCGGCACTCTGGTAGGCCCTGATGCCGGCGCTCATCTGCTCCACGTCGTCGCCGGGGAGGCGGGAGCGATTCTGCGCCCGCTGGCTCGAGGCTCTGCCGTGCGCTTCCACTTCAACCCGTATCGACATGGTCAGGGTATTCGGGTCACGTCCGGCGTCGCTGGCCAACTTGCGCACCTCCTCTCGCCCCGCGCTAAACTCCTCGGGGGACATGCCAGAGGGATGCCAGCCATCGCCCATGGTGGCGGCACGGCGCCTGGCTCCCGGACTGGAACCGCCGATCCACAACGGGATATGGGGTTTTTGCAAAGGCTTGGGGGAGAATTTGAGGTCAGAGAAGTGCCAGCGGCTGCTGTGATAGCTGGGGTCCGGGTTGGTCCACAACTCCTTCATGATTGCGATACACTCGTTGGTGAGCGCCCCGCGTTGCCGGAAGGGCACCCCTAATGCGGCAAACTCCTCAGTCATGGCCCCGACGCCTACCCCCAGCGTTACACGCCCGCCGGACATATGGTCCAGGGTAGCGGTGTACTTGGCCAATTCCACGGGATTATGATAGGGCAGGACCAGCACTGACGTGCCCAACGTGACCTGTCTGGTGGTCGCTGCCAGGTATGATAGGGTCGCCAGAGGATGATAGTAGGGTTTATCATCGAGGCGCTCTCGGATGTAGCCATTGTTAAACAGGTGGTCCATGACCCAGAGGGAGTCGTAGCCCAACTCCTCGGCTACGGGCCCCAGGGCCAGGACGTGCTGCGGATCTTCTATGCCCCAGTTATTGGGAATGGTCACACCAAATTTCATATGTTCCTCCCATACATGGCCGCAAAACGTTCGCAAGCAATCGCCGCTCTCATTGGCCGCGGCACATGGTACCACTTTAGCACAGCGGAAGCGAACGCTGGTGGCAGCGCCGTGCCGTAACAAAGTGTGATATTATCGGACGCCTGACAACTGGCCTGCAGAGAGGAGACCAAGCTATGGCTGCGCTTACGACCATGGCGCATGGACTACGATTCCCGGAGGGGCCTATCGCCATGCCGGACGGCTCCATCGTCTTTGTGGAGATCGAGCGCCAAACGTTAAGCCGTGTGCGTCCAAACGGCGCAGTATCTGTGGTCGCGACACTTAGTGGTGGCCCAAATGGTGCGGCGATTGGGCCTGACGGACGGTGCTATGTCTGTAATAATGGAGGATTCGAGTGGCACCGGCGCGGGGACATCATGGTACCGGGACTCCAGGGCAGCGACTACCAGGGGGGCAGTATTCAGGCGGTCGACCTGGAGACAGGCGCCGTCGAGACGTTATATACGCACTCGGATCAAGGGCAACTGCGCGGGCCGAACGACCTCGTGTTCGATGTACACGGTGGGTTCTGGTTTACAGATTTTGGCAAGACTCGGCGATATGACATGGACCGGGGTTGTGTGTGCTACGCCAGGGCGGATGGCAGTGTCTGCCGCGAAGTCATTCGCGCCATGGTGACACCCAATGGAGTGGGACTCTCACCAGATGGGACCCGTCTCTACGTGGCGGAGACCATTCCGGGGCGGGTGTGGTGGTGGGAGATCACCGAGCCTGGCCAGGTGCGGATCGAGCGCACAGGGACCGTCAACCGCGGCTATCTTCTCGCCGGAGTCCCCGGCTATCAAGAATTTGACTCTCTAGCTGTCGACAGCGCCGGTTATGTGTGCGTCGCCACGCTACACAACGGTGGGATTACCGTGATTTCCCCGGATGGTAAGCATGTCACCCACGTGCCCATGCCTGATCCCGTGACGACCAACATCTGCTTTGGCGGCCCAGGTCTGCGCACAGCCTACATCACGCTGTCCCAAACGGGCCGCCTCGTGACGATGCCCTGGCCACGTCCTGGCCTGGCGCTGCACTATGCCGCTTCCCTTCCCTCCCCTCCGGGAGAGGGTTTTAGCGAGGGGTGAGGGGCTTGCAGTTTAACCGCACACCATCGGATAGACATGCCGGCTGCGTGACATCTCCACTGGTACTTGCGTCTTCTTCCACGTCTGCCCACTGTCGTGGCTCATATACACCTGGCCGCGTTGTGCACAGCAGTACACGCGCTCTGGTGCCGCATGGTCAATGGCGATCTGCGCCATGCGGCTTGGCGGGGTGTCCCCAATACTGACGCGCTCCCAGGTCTCGCCTGTGTCACAGCTACGAAACAACGCGCCAGCCTCCTGCGTCCCTGCCGGGGCCCCCCCACCCCCAGCGCCGGCTGCCAGGTAGATGCTTTTGGGGTCGTTTGGTGCCACCAGAAGGCCACGGCAGTAGGAGCCGCCGGGGAACATCTCGTCGATCTGGATGTGTTCCCAATGCCGACCACGATCACGGCCCCGGAACATGGCAACCTGCGTGATGATGTAGACAATGCCTGGGGCTGCTGAACTCACCTGCACGCCGTGCAGATCCAGCGTATTGTTGCGCACATAAGGCCCATCGAGCAGTGACGTCCAGCTCTCACCACCGTCCCGGCTGCCCAGCAGGCCGCCCACTTCAATCGCCGCATACATATCTGAGGGGTTGGAGGGATCGGCCGCTATGCCAATAACTCGCTTGCACACCGGATGCATGTATGTCGTGATGTGCGGGAAGATAACGTTGTCCGTGTTCATCTTGTGCCAGTGTGCCCCACCGTCCTCAGAGCGGTAGATGGCGCACGGCTCGTAGCCGGCATAGAGCACCTCTGGATTGTTGGGATGGCAGGCCAGCGACCAGACATCCTTCCCCTCGTGAGGCGCTTCCAGCGCTTCCCAGTGTTCTCCACGGTCATCACTGCGATATGGTCCATACTGCGTGCCGGCATAGAGCACGGCGGGGTTGTCCGGACGGATCAGCAACGCCCGCACCTGTGGGGTGGGGGGCAGTCCTTGCGTTATACTCTGCCACTCTCCAGTACTTTCCGCGTAGCGGTACAGGCCACCTTCAGCCATATACTGGCCTTCACCCGCCAGGCCAACGTAGAGAGAAGTTTGGTGATTGTTTGCAGCCATCAGGCACCTCCCAGGTAACGAGGCAGAAGAAACGGCATGGAGCACCGCGCATATTTTGGTATATTTCCCAGCGTATCTCAAAGCAAAAACTTTGTGCAAGAGGATAGGCACATGCTACAGAGCCGCTCTGGTCAAAGCGGAGTTGGCGTAAGGTCATGAAAATCCTCCTTATCCAACCGCCAGTAGAAGATTTTTATCAAACGTCGCTGCGCACGCTACCCGTAGGCCTGCTCTACCTGGCTGCCTCCTTACGCGGCGCCGGCATCGACGTCGAGATTCTCGATTGCCAGGCTACCATGCGTAAGCACGTCCTGCAGGTGCCTCCAGAATTTGCCTATCTCAAGCGCTACTACCAGCCCGGTAACTTGAGCCCGTTTAAACTGTTCAGTCATTATCGGCACTATGGCCTACCGTGGGAGGAGATTCGCGAGCGCATCCGGCAGGCGCATGCTGACGTGATTGGTATTGCAGCGCTCTTCACACCGTTTTATCGCGAGGCATTACATGTTGCGGCCCTGGCCAAGGCCGTGGATCCGACGCGTCCAGTGATCATGGGCGGCGCGCACGTGAATGCCTGCCCAGCACAGGTGCTCGCCGATCCGCATGTCGACTTCGTGGTGCTCGGCGAAGGCGAGCGCACGTTACCAGAGCTGGTGTGCGCTCTAGGAGACAATCGATCTGCGGCCATCAGTAGCATCTGTGGCATCGGCTATAAAACCAGGGGCAAGCTGGTCGTGCCAGAGCATGGCGATCTCATCGAGGATATCGACGCATTGCCGCTCCCAGCGCGTGATCTGATCGACCCAACGCGCTACACGCTGGGCGGCAAACGCGTGACCATGCTGATCACCAGCCGGGGCTGTCCGTATCACTGCACGTTTTGCTCGATCTTTCTCACCGCCGGTCGCCAATTCCGCACCCGCTCTATCAGTGGCATCATTAACGAGATGCGACTGTGCCAGGAGCACTTTGGCACAGAAATCTTTGACATTGAAGACGACAATTTTAGCTTCGACCAGAAGCGCGCCGCCGCTATTCTGGAGGCTATTCGTGAGGAGTTTGGTGACCAGGGTATCGAACTGCTGGCCATGAACGGTATTTCCGCCGCCAATCTGAGCGAGAGCCTGGTGCAGGAGATGCAACGTACAGGCTTTCAGGCCCTGAATTTAGCCCTGGTGACCAGCGATAAGCAGCGCCAGCGGGCCACCAAACGCCCGGGCTCCACCCCGCACTTCGATCGTGTGGTGCAGAAAGGCGCGGAAGTGGGCATCGAGATGGTGAACTATCTGATCCTCGGTCTACCAGACTCCAGCATTGAGGAGATGCTCAGCTCCATCATCCACCTCATGGAACGGCCTGTGCTCATCGGCCCGAGCGTATTTTACGCTACGCCTGGTACAGAAAGTTATCGTCAATGCCTGGAGCGCGGTTTGCTCACGTCTCCGGAACTGGCTTTACAGCGCTCTACTTGCTTCCCGGTCGAGACCCCGCACGTGTCTCGTCTCGATCTTGTGACCCTCTTCCGCCTGTGCCGTGTACTCAATTTCATCAAAGCCCGCCTGGATGCTCAGCCCGGTGGGGCAGGGGAATATGCCTGGGAAAATCTGGCCGCTATCCCGAGCCTGCTCCCCGACCTCCCGCGTCTCAATACGCTGTACCACGTGCCTCGCAAACTCACGGCCGTGGAAATTGGCGGCTGGCTGCTGCGGGCGTTTCTCCACACCGGCCAGATCCTTGGTCTGCATCTGGTGCGCCGTGACGCTACTCGGGTCGTGTATCAAGTGGATGAGGAAGCGTCATCTGCCCTCGTGATCGAGGCGTTTCGCAAGCAGACAGCCGGGAGAGCAGTGTATGGTGTGAAACAGCCACATGCCTGGACACGGCTGCCCTATCCTGTCATTATCTGAAGTCCTTTGAGCAACGAAGGATGTGGAGACGTGCAATGTCATACAGCGATTTTACTTTACAGACAGTCGTTAAAGATTTGCAACTGGTGCTCAATGAACGCACCAATCTCTTTGCACAGATACCAGAGAGTGTTCTAAGCGATTACCTTGCTATGACTCTCAAGGAAAATGTTCCTTTAGCACTGGCTATTAATACAGAGAAAGCTCGCTCAGAACTCATTATTGCTGCTATCTTAGTTGAGCTGAGAAAAATGCTTAACTATCAAATCAGTTTGTTTTCAGGAGTAGAGTTTAATGTCGACCCACCACGGGGCTTGAACGGTGTGTGCGATTTCATCATTACGCGCTCGCCTGAGCAGTTTTTCATCCGTGCTCCAGCCATTGTTATTGTTGAGGCGAAAAACGAAAATATCAAAGGGGGGTTAGGGCAATGTATCGCCGCCATGTTGGCGGCACGCTTGTTTAATGCTCAGGAAGACCAGCCCATTTCTACGGTGTATGGAGCAGTCACGTCAGGAAGTGTCTGGAAATTCCTCCAACTCGTAGGCAATACAGTCTACATCGATCTGGAAGAGTACCACATTAACAATGCGGCAAAGATTCTGGGCATTCTCATGCATATGGTGGAGGGAGCCTGCGTCACCCTTCCGGCCTGAGTCCACCGCCACGCGCCACACGCTTGCCTTCTCTACCTGCCAAAGTAGCACATGAGGAGTACGCGATGATCATCCTCCTGATGGGTGTCTCCGGGTCCGGCAAAACCACCATTGGTGAACGACTAGCCCAGGCGTTGGGCTGGCCTTTCTATGATGGAGACCAGTTTCACCCCTCGGCCAACGTTGCCAAGATGCAGCAGGGCATGCCT
>Ga0081538_10006160_pt1 | contig 10634 bp, 10 predicted proteins | sample TabmetS5T2R1_FD_71022 | JGI IMG/M metagenome (GOLD analysis project Ga0081538, IMG submission 71022) | Tabebuia heterophylla rhizosphere microbial communities from the University of Puerto Rico - S5T2R1 | ecosystem: Host-associated > Plants > Roots > Rhizosphere ...
AAGGAAGCGCCTTACTCACGCCGAAGGACGTATGTGCATTGGTATAATGAAAGGGTTCCCTCGCCGGAGTGGCGGAATTGGTAGACGCGCCGGACTCAAAATCCGGTGGTGCGAAAGCACCGTGTCGGTTCGAGCCCGACCTCCGGTACTTATGAATGGCCTGCAAAAGCAGTAAAAATACGGCTCGCAATGGAAAAGCCCCGGTGTTTGCGCCGGGGCTTTTTACTGCAACAGTACTGCAACGCGTCAGCGGAGGACTTCTTCGAGGGCGCGGGCGGCGCTGTCTTGCATGTTAGGGAGTACGTGCGAGTAGGTGTCCAGGGTTATGGCAATGGTAGCATGGCCAAGCATCTCGGAGACGATCTTGGGGTTTACGTTCTTTGTTAGGAGAAGTGTTGCGCACGTGTGCCGCAGGTCATGGAAGCGGGTCTTCTCTGACAGTTTCGCGCGCTTGAGAAGCGGCTTGAACCGGCGCGAAGTGAGGTCGCGCCGGTCGAGGGGCTCGCCTAGCTCGGAGGCAAACACGAGCCTGTTCTCTTGCCACAGGGAGCCAGCCCGGTCTATTTCTTCCAGTTGACGAGCCAGGTGGGCACTGAGGGCGTCCACGGCACCCCTGGTCAGGCTTACGCGCCGGCGGCTGCTTTTGGTCTTCGGCGCGGCTCCGCCCTCGCGGTCGGAGAGCGCCCTAGCGAGCTTCTTCGCCACATCTTTGCGGGTCTTGCCGTAGAGGGTCTTGCGCCTGCGCTCCTCCGACGTGTGCACGTGGTACTGGGCCATCCAACCGCCGTTCTTGCGGCGCGAGATGGTCTCCTCGCCGTTTCCCCTCTTGCCCATCGCTACTCCTCTCTCAAGAGCTCCTCGGGCTCTATCCCGAGGGCCTCGGCCAGCTTGCGGATAGTGCGCGGGTGCGCTCCTTGCCGGCCACTCTCTATGCGCCAGATCGTGTTGTGAGAGACGCCCGAGAGCTCCTGAAGCTCTCGCATCGAGAGAACTCTGCGCCTCCTCAACTCCTTGAGCTTGTCCGTATCGACCTCCATGCTTCGTAGCTTACATGTTCTCACGATTATTCTACGGCATAACGTAGACGATATAAAGACAAAACGTAGGCAAATGGTAAGAAAAATGGCGCGGCAGTCAAGCCGCCCCCGTCTTCGTTGGACGGGCGGACCAATGGTGTTCCTCGAAGCTCAAGACGGGGTTGACTCACAATAATGACGTACTAAGATATAGAAAAGGTTTTCAGAAAACCTTTTCTATAATGGCACAGGAAGCGAGAGCGCATCAGCTGTGAACATTACCGACGTCGCGAAGAAAGCGGGAGTTTCCATATCTACCGTCTCCAGGGTGCTAAACAACGCTAGCTACCCTGTGAAGCAGGAGACCAGAGAACGAGTGCTGGAGGCCGTGCGCGAACTCGGGTTCCGTCCCAACGACCTTGCTCGCGGCTTGCTGCTCAAGAAGAGCCGCACCATCGGCCTCGTCATCCCCGACATCTCCAACCCGTACTACCCGGAGCTCGCCCTAGGATTGGAGGCTACGGCCTCAGAGTACGGTTATTCGGTAATATTCTGCAACACCGGCAGGCAGGCTGAAAAGCTGGAGCACTACGTGGACGTATTGCTCCAAAAGCGCGCTGACGGCATCGTCCTTGCGGGAGGTGGCACGGACTTCACCCCGGTCTTTCAGCCCCTCTTGGACTTTGACGTCGAGGTTGTGGTGATCGGCAGACACTACTTGCCGTTCCTCTCGGTCCAAATAGACAATGTTGCGGCCGCTCGGGAGGTGACCACCCACCTCGCGGAGCTTGGGCACCGCCGCATCGCTTTTATCAGCGGACCGCTAAACCTGACCAGCGTTCAAGACAGATTAGCGGGATACAGATCGGGCCTTGAAGAGAGGGGTATCGGCCGGGATGATCGTCTCGTCCGAGAGGGCGACTTCCAGTCGGAGAGCGGGTACTCGGCTGCCTTGTCCTTGCTGCAGGCAGAGCCTCGGCCCACCGCCATATTCGCCTCCAACGATCGCATGGCCATCGGGGTTGTGGCCGCGGCGGCCGACCTCGGGCTGAAGGTTCCCGACGACATCTCGGTGGTCGGATTCGACGACATCATCATGGCCTCTTACATGCGACCTGCGCTCACCACCGTGGCGATTCCCGGCTACGAGGTGGGTGCCTACGCGATGCGGCTGATGTTGAGGCTGTTTGCCGGGGAGGAGTGTTCACAGATCACCTGGCTCCCCACGAACCTTGTGGTCAGGGATTCCTCCGGCCCGCCTCGGGAAACGGAAGGATTCGATGTAATGAAGCTAGAAAGGGGAGGGGCGGAAGGGCGGGTTCTGGAGTGAGGTCTGGCAGCACGGTTTTTGCAGGGTTGGAAAACGTTAGTCGTTGAGGAGGTAAGCACGTGGAGGACTACACGAGGAGCGACGCGGGGGCGCAGCGCAAGCATAACCTGCTGACCATGTCGTTCGCCGAAGTCGAAGAGCGCCTTCAGGAGGACGGCCAGGACGTCGTGCTCGTCCCACTCGGCAGCACGGAGAAGCACGGCGCCCACATCCCGCTCGGGACGGACAGCTTCGTAACCATGGAGGTCGTGGAGCGCACGGCGGAAGCCGCCGACGTCATGTACACACCGCTCGAGCCGTTCGGGTATTCTCCGCACCACATGGGGCGTCACCTGGATGGGGCAGGGACCATAACGCTCGCTGCCGAGACCTACCGTCGGATAATGAACGACGTGGCCCGCAGCCTCATCTACCACGGGTTCAAGAAGATCATCTTCGTCAGCCACCACGGCTCGAACACCAAGCCCATCGACGAGGTTATGCGGGCGCTACGCTATCGCACCGGGGCCTTCATCTCCTTCTACAAGACCCCGACCGAGCGCGAGGCCTCCGTGGTCCAGGACCTCTTCGATAATCCTCCCGAGGAGACGCCGGGCTGGCACTCGAGCGAACTGGAAACCGCCTGCCTCATGGCTACGGCGCAGGGTCTGGTAAATATGGACCGGGCGGTGGAGGACAGGGCGCACGCGCCCGCCTACATGGGCGACGCCTTCTCAAAGAGGGATGGCACGGGCACCGTCGAGTTCCAGGGCTCCGAGAACATCTGGGTGCCGATGGAGCACCACGAATACAGCGACACGGCGGTGATCGGCAACCCCTTCCGCGCGACCAAGAAGAAAGGGTTGGCGATGTTCGACCGGATGGCCAAGCATCTGACCGACTTCGTCGATGAGGTGCGCGACTTCGAGGTGGAGATCAAGCAGAGCGACTTTCCGGAGCGCGCGTACTACGAGGCGTAGGCGAGCGTGCGGCAGCTGGGTAAAGAGTTCGGAGTGATCGCCGAGTCTGGGAGATCGATGTGGCAGGCAACCTGAGTTCGGCAGAAAGCATCGGCGCGGTGCCCGACACGGTGCGCATCATGCGCGAAGAGCTGGTGGCCATCTCGCGCCGTGCCTACGGACAGGGCCTTGTGGTGGGGATCAGCGGCAACAACAGCGTGAGGGTGCCGGGCACCGACGCTGTTCTAATCAAGGTGACCGGCGTATGTCAGGGCGACATGGACAGTGCCGACACGGTGCTCGTCGATCTGGACGGCAACATACTCGAGGAGGGTCGCTTCCCCTCCAAGGAGATACGCTGGCACCTGGCGATCTATCGCAGCAACCCCGGGGTGGGCGGCATCGTACACGTCCACCCGCCTTACGCGGTCGCCTGGGCGGTGGCCAACCGCCTACCCAAACTGGTCCACACAGCGGCCCGAGGCCTTCTGGGAAGGATTGACCTAGTGGACCTCGCGCCTTCCGGCTCTCAGGAACTGGCGGATTTAATCTCGGACGCCTTCGCGGACCGGGATCTGCGCGTTGCGCTGATGCGGGAACACGGGATCGTGGCCGTCGGACCCGACCTGCGCACGGCGTACTACCGGGCCGAGTACCTCGAGGACACGGCCAAGGTGGCGCTGCTCGCGGCACAGGTGAGGGCCCTAGGGCCCGACGGTGGTATCTCGCTCGCCGAGGAGCGAGTGACCGACGGAGGCGGCTAGGATGGAGCCGCGCAGCATCGCCGTCCTGGCTACGCTCGACACGAAGGCCGGCGAGGCCGCATATCTGCGGGGACGGATCGAGGATCGGGGCTGGCTCGCCACCGTCATTGACGTGGGCCTGGGCGCGGCGCCCGCCGGACTCGCCGACGTCTACGCAGAGGAGATCGCGCGTCTCGGCGGCGCCACCGTGGCGGAACTGCGCTCATTGAACCGCCGCGACGCGGCCATGCGTTCGATGGGAGAGGGCGCAGCTCGCCTGCTCACGCAAAGGTATGAGGCGGGACAACTTGCTGGCGTGATAGGCGTGGGGGGAAACCAGGGGACGGCCATCGCCTCTATCGCGATGCGGGCGTTGCCGGTCGGTCTACCGAAACTCATAGTCTCCACCGTGGCCTCCGGCAACGTGCGTGGGTACGTGGGTGACAGCGACATCGCGATGCTGTTCTCGGTTGGTGATCTCCTCGGCGGACCCAACCCCGTTACCTGGAGGGTGCTTGCTAAAGCTGCGGCTGCCACGGTCGGCATGGCCGAGGCGGAGGAGGAGCTCATCTCACAGGCGCCGCCGAAGTCCGTCGCCATTACGGCATTCGGCAACACCCACCGTGCGGTGGTCGCCGCCATGGACCGCTTTGCGAAGGCAGGGCGCTCGGTGGTGCCCTTCCACGCCTCTGGCGCCTGCGGCTCCGCCATGGAGAGACTTGTAGAAGAGGGAGCCATGGAGGCGGTGCTCGACCTCACGACCCATGAGCTGCTCGGCGAGCTCTACCCCGAAGATATCTACACGCCGGTGCGTCCGGGGCGACTTACGGCAGCGGGACGCTTCCGCATACCCCAGGTAGTTGTGCCGGGCGGCCTCGAATATTTTTGCTTTGGGGCACCGGAGACGATACCGTCCCGCCTCCGCGAGCGCGCGACCCACTATCACAACCCCTACAACACCAACGTGCGGACAAGCGGGGAAGAGCTGCGACGCGTCGGGGAACTCATAGCCGAGCGCCTCAACGCCGCGCGCGGCCCCGTTGTGGTCCTGATACCGACGCAGGGCTGGTCCGAGGTGGGCAGCCCGGGCGGGGTGCTGCACGACCCGGAGGCAAACGCCGACTTCGTCAAGACACTGCGCGAGCGGCTGGATCCCCGGGTCCGCCTGCATGAGGTGGATCTGACCATCAACGACCCGGCCTTCGCCGAGCTGGCTGCGGACACGATACTCGAACTCCTTGGCGGTGACAGGCTACCAAACCACCGAGTCAGCACACCTGTCGAGGGCACACAACTCCGAGACAAGCAGACCCCCAGAGCGAACACTGATGGTGGGAAACAGAAAGGAGAGAACCATGACGACACCCGAGACAGGCATACGTGAGGAGCAGCGGCACGCCGTACCGGAGAGCATGCGGGCCGCCGTCCTTTTCGGTCCTCAGGATATCCGGGTCGTAGACAAGCCTGTTCCCAGACCCGGCTTCGGTGAGGTGCTGGTCAAGGTCGCCATGTGCGGAACCTGCGGAACCGACCTCAAGATCTACGACGGCCACTTCCCCCAGACGCCGCCTTACGGCGCGTTCACCCCGGGCCACGAGTGGACAGGCACAGTGGTGGCCCTCGGTGAGTCCGTGGACGAGTTCTCGGTTGGGGATCGGGTCTGCATCGAGGCGCATCACGGCTGTGGTAGGTGCGAGAACTGCCTCATCGGTAAATACACGGCCTGCCTGAACTACGGTAATAGAGCCAAAGGACATCGCGCCACGGGTATGACCACCGACGGTGGCTTCGCCGAGTATGTGGTGCACAACGCCAGTTCCCTGTACAAGATGCCGCAGAGCGTCTCTCACAAAGACGCCGTGCTGATAACCACGGCCGGAACGGGGCTGTATGGGCTCGACGCTACCGGTGGGTACATCGTCGGGCAGGATGTGGCCATCTTCGGTCCCGGTCCCGTGGGCCTCATGACCGTAGAGGCTTGCGAGCAGCTCGGTGCCAACAAGGTGATCCTGGTCGGGACCAGGAAGAACCGTCTCGAGATGGGGCGCAAGCTCGGCGCCGATCACCTCGTGAACGTCCGCGAGGGCGATCCGGTAGAAGCCATCATGGAGTTGACAGGGGGCGCGGGCGTGGACCTCGCGATCGAATGCTCGGGAGCTTCGAGCACGCCGCAGCAGTGCGCCGAAGTCACCAAGCGCGGGGGGAAGATCCTCGTCGTCGCCTTCTACAAGGAGCCCATCACCCTGGATCTGAGCGCCGTCGTCAGGAGCGACATCACGATATATACAACCCGGGGCGAGGGTGGCAATAACGTCAAGCGCGCGGTGTCGTTGGCGGCTCAGGGGCGGCTGCACGGAGAGGATCTCGTTACCCACGAGTTTCCTCTGGAGGAGATAGAAGAGGCCTTCCGGGTCATGAGGGAACGGGAGGGCGATCCCCTGAAAATAGTCCTCATTCCTTAGGTGTGGTGAGTGTGGTTGCCGAGTCCGAGCGCAATACGAGTGGCCCGGTGTGAGCTACCGTGCGTTGAGCTACAGAGTATGTAGCACAAAAGGCCGGGTTACGGGAGAGGAGGAGAGAGCATGGAGAGACCACATAGACTAGTTGCAAGACAGCCGGTCAGCCGCCGGGAGTTTCTCAAGCTGGGCGGAGCCGGGCTGGCCGGAGTCGCTTTGCTGGGTGTTGCGGGTTGCGGTGGACCGGGCGCCTCGTACCCTGTCAGACCCGTCGAGCAGATCATACCTTTCGGTCCCGGAGGTGCGGCCGACATCTCGGCGCGGAAGATGGCCGATCTCGCCAAAGACGATCTGGGCCAGGAGATCCAAGGACAGAACATTCCAGGAGGCGGTGGCGCCGTCGCCTACAACCAGGTGAAGAACGCACAACCTGATGGGCACACGATCATCTGGTCCTCGGGAGCCGTGAACACCCTCGCAGCAGTGGGAAACATCGACTTCACCTACGAAGCGTTCAGGCATGCAGGGATAGTCGCCACCGAGACGGTCACACTGGCGGTGAAGAACGACGCTCCGTGGCAGGATCTCGAGGAGTTCATGCAGGCTGCCAAGAATCAGAAGATAAAGGTGGGCAACTCCGGACTTGGCAGCTTCACCCACATAACTGCGTTCGCTCTCGCCGACGCCGCGGGTGTCGAGTTCGAGCATGTGCCTTTCGGCGATGTCCTCGCTGTGACCCAGGTCCTGGGAGGCCAGATAGAGGCTAGCGTGCAGCATCCGGCGGAGATCCTCGAGCAGTTGGAGGCGGGTAAGATTCGCATCCTCACGCTCACCAGCCCGGAGCCCATTGATGCGTTCGAAGGCGTCCCAACGGCCAGGGAGCAGGGGTACGACGTGGTCATGACGCAGTGGCGCGCTCACTCTGTGCCCAAGGAGACCCCTGACGATGTGGTCCAAAAGCTTGAGGACACCTTCACGAAGGAAGCCAGCAGCGAGGAGTGGAAGAAGTTCGCCGACTCGATAGGTTCACAGCCCCAGGTGATGAGAAGCGACGAGATGACCGGCTTCGTCGCAGACCAGTACAAGCAGATACAGGACCTCGTGGCGAGGATGGAAGGGGGTGGCTGAGTCTCAAGCACGAAGGGATGGGACAGCTAATCCTATTCGCCACCCTTCATGCCGGAAGCAAGCCATAGGTTGAGGTCATGTCAAGGTTCCAGGACGTCATCATCGCGGTGCTGCTCATGGGGTTTGCAGGCTTCGTCGCCTACGAGGCGAGCAGGATACCCGAGGAATACTTCCAGAGGGCGGAGGGCATAGTCTATTATCCGCTGCTGCTCAGCGTCTCACTCGCCGTCGCTTCCCTGCTGTTATTGGTTAGGAGCTTGGTGCGTCCTGGAGGAGCAACCCAGGCAGAGAACGAGGGAGAGCTCGCTCTCGAAAGGGGGGAACAGTCTAGAACCAGGCCGGGCGACGAGACAGAGGCAGAGTCCGAGGAACTCAAGGGTGACGTGGAACGCGAGCCAGCCGCACGCTCGTTCACCGCCAGAGTCTTGCCGGTATTGCTTGGCATCGCAATTCTAGCCGCCTACGCGGTGGCGTTGACCATGGTCGGCTTTATCGTCTCGACTCCCGTTATGCTGATTGCTCTGCTACTGGCCTACGGGGTACGGGACTGGAAGATAATAGCTTCTCTGTCGATCGGCACTACGGCGGTGATTTTCTTGATCTTCTATTACGCACTCAAAGTCCAGCTCCCCTAAGAGAGATACTCGATGCTTCTCGACAGTCTTGGTCAGGCCATTGTCCAGATAGGACAGCCCATAACACTCGTCGCTATCCTGGTAGGTGTAGTAATCGGGATCGTAGTCGCCGCAATCCCGGGCCTTACGGTGAGCATGGGTATGGCTCTGATGCTTCCCTTCACATTCGTGCTCTCGCCCCCTGCGGCTGTAGGCATGCTGCTCGGGATCCATGCTGGAGGGATGACTGGCGGTTCGGTGTCGGCCATCTTGCTGGATATCCCGGGCACTCCTTCGGCGGCGGCCACGGTCCTTGACGGTCATCCCCTCGCGAGAAAGGGGGAAGCGGGCAAGGCGCTAGGGGTATCTGTTATAGGGGGATTCGCCGGAGGGATAGTGAGTTTGATCGCGCTCATATTAATCGGGCCGCCGCTGGCAGCGATCGCGCTCAGGTTCGGCGCTCCCGAACTCTTCGCCATAGTGCTCTTCGGACTGAGCATCATAGTAAGTGTTTCGGGAGAATCAGTCCTTAAGGGCGTTATCGCAGCCCTGGTTGGCTTGATATTCATGACCGTAGGCTTGGATCCTATCCTGGGTGTTCCGCGCTTCACTTTCGACCAGGTCGAACTCCAGGCAGGGGTATCGCTCGTCCCCGCGATGATCGGTCTGTTCGCGATCCCGCAGATACTCGAAGAACTCGAGCCACACCTTGCCGTAGGTATGCGGGCATTGGTTAGTAGGGTTACCGGGGAGTTGCCGAGTAGGTCGGAGATAAAGGCCTTGCTGCCCGCTTTCTTGAGAGGATCTGTGATCGGCACCGCCGTAGGCATCATTCCCGGTACGGGAGGTCCGATAGCCAGTTTCTTAGCCTACGATCGGGAGAAGCGTGCCTCGGACAACCCCGATAAGTTCGGTAAGGGCGCCATGGAGGGGGTTGCAGCTCCGGAAGCAGCCAACAACGGCGTCACGGGTGGTGCGTTGATCCCGATGCTTACCCTGGGTGTCCCGGGTGATCCGATCGTAGCCATCCTGATGGGAGCGTTGATTATCCACGGCTTACAGCCCGGACCACTCCTCTTCCAACAGCAGCCAGTGTTCATTACTGGGCTGTTCATATCCCTCCTGATAGCAAACATACTCACCGTGATAGTCCAGATGCGGATGATTCCTCTGTTCGTCCAAGTGCTCAAGGTCAAGCGGCCATACCTGCTGGCGGTTATCGCCGTGCTGTCCGTGGCGGGCTCTTACGCCGTGGACTTCACGATGTTCGCCATCTGGACCATGCTCTTCTTCGGGGTTCTGGCTTACTTGATGAGAAAGTTCGGGTTCTCGGTCATCCCGATGCTCTTGGCCATCGTTCTCGGACCCATTATGGAAGAGCAGTTCCGCCGAGCGTTGATAGTCTCCGGCGGGGATCCGTCCGTCTTTTTCACTCACCCGATAAGCCTGATCTTTATCCTCTTGGCTATGGCCATGCTTTTCAGTCCCATCATCAGGGGCAAGTTGCTTCCCCGTGTGCAGGGGCTCTGGGGAAATTATGATGAGTAGACTCTCTTCACCTGTTCCGAATTCAAAGGCCGCATCTCTTCTCGACTCACCTGCGGCGGCTTGAAGGCCTCTGTGGCGTTGCGGGGGATAAGGCCATCAGCGATGGCCTGCTTGAGCGCCTTGTGAAGCGTGACGTGAACGTATTGGACGGTGCGAGGCGAGAGCCCGGCATCAAGCTTCTCGCGATAGAGTCCTGCGCCCTTTAGGGCGGAGTTGTTCCGCCGGGTGGTTGCTCCCCTGGCCCCACCACCCCGGGACCGTCCCGTTCTGGCCGAAGCGGTCGCCGCAGGGGGAGAACCAGCGTCTTACGCTCCTTGGCCACAGTCCGGATGCGCCACGGTAACGCTATCCGGAGCGTTCCTCAAGCAAAGGTCTATCAGCCGGGTCTTGAAGACGGGCTGGTTCGCCGCGAGGTAGTCGGCATGCATGCCAGTGCTAAAGTGCTCCCACGAGTTGACGCCAGCGGAAAATGGGGTCGAGCTCGTAATCCTGCCGTCGTACCTGATGAGGTAGGATATCCTTGGAATCCGGTACGAGTGCGATTCCGGGCACACGCCTTTGCGGCTCATCACCATGTTCGCGGGATTCAAACGCCCCTGGTCCCAACAGTCGGGGAACTTTACGATAACCGTATTCCTACCGTTCTTATTCTTATTAAGGGCGTCGTGGGCGATGATCCCGAGCCCGGTCGGGATGTTCCTCACTTTCGTCTGGTCTCCCGGGGCGCGGTAGTAGACCGCTACTTGGTTCTTGCTAAGTAGGGGCACGCCTTGGGCCACGGGGAACCACCCGGCGCTCGTGAACCAGGAGCTGTTGCAGGAGGTCTTCTTGGCCGCCATCAGGTTTTTGCCCGTGGAGTTG
>Ga0081538_10006161_pt1 | contig 10633 bp, 11 predicted proteins | sample TabmetS5T2R1_FD_71022 | JGI IMG/M metagenome (GOLD analysis project Ga0081538, IMG submission 71022) | Tabebuia heterophylla rhizosphere microbial communities from the University of Puerto Rico - S5T2R1 | ecosystem: Host-associated > Plants > Roots > Rhizosphere ...
GGGCGATGTCGCTTTCGATACTGCCATACAGGGGCATAACTTGCAAATCGGGCGCCTGGATGCGTTCGAGGAACTGCTCGATACACGTACTTTCGTTGGCAATCTGCGCTTCATCAAGATTCAGCACCACCAACTGCGCTTTACTGCTCAACAGGCCAAAGCCGCGTAAACGCTTGCGTTCCGCTTCTGTGAGGTCGAGACACCGCAAAGGACAGGCGTTTTCCAGCGCCTCCTGACAACGCTGCAGGAGGGCGTATTCCCCTTCGAGGTCAGCATCCTTCACCTTCTTCACATCTTTGGCGAGCCGCTCGCTCCGTTTTTCCACCACCGCCAGATCGGCCAACAACAATTCGCTATTGAGGTGATGAAAATCGCGCACCGCATCGACTTCCCCCCGCGCATGTGGCACCGCCGGGTTATGAAACGCCCGCACCACGTGCGCCAGCGCGTCCGCATCGCGCATGAGCGGCACTAGGCTTTCGAGATAATGGCTACCCTGCTGGCCGACGACCAACGGATCGACAAACTCGATGGTGGCCGGCGTCACCTTGCGGGGCTTGTACATCGCGGCCAGCGTCTGCAAACGCGGATCGGGGACGGGGACGATACGGGTGTCGACCTTGCCGCCAGCACGCGTTCCGGCACTTTCCGAGCGCGTTAACGTCTGAAATACTGTTGTTTTGCCGGAAGAAGGGAGCCCAATAATGCCAATATGCATACTTCTATAAACCTCACCTGGCTGTATACAGCGCTCGACTTGAGACGTTTATGCGCATTATACCATGGTACGACACAGAAACAATGCGGATTGCGGATTGCGGATGGCAGAAGAACACCGAAAAATCTACTCCTGAAGGTCTCGGTAGAGGCCATGCTGCTGAATATACGCGGCCACCGCAGGGGGTACAAAGGCGTCGATCGCACGGCCCTGCTGCAGATGCTCACGCACCACCGTGGAGGAGATGGCATCGAGTGCCAGGGGACAGCGGTGAATGCGATCATGGTACGGAGTAAGGAGAGGATCGTCAGGAAGCTGAAAGGCGCCGTCACGGTCGCAGACGATGAGTTGGAAGGCCGTAAACATCTGTCGCAACGCGGCTGCAGCATCGTCATAGTCCCAGGTAAGAATGCGCTCTGCGGCATCACGACCGGTGAGGAAAAAAACCTCCGTGCTGGGCGGATAGACAGGGCGCAATGCCGCATAAATGTCAAGGAAGAGCCCATGGCTACTCAACCCCACGGCAGCGTAGGGACAATCCGCAACCGCCAATTGCATCATCTCAAGGCGTTGCGCCAGCGAGGCGCCAAAGATCCCTTTATGGGGAGGAACTTGTGGCAGACAAAAGAGCACTTCGTGTATCCCCATGGTGTGGACGACGGCGTCGGCAATGGCAAGGTGGGCTCGGGTAATGGGATTATAAGCCCCACCCAACACCCCGAGGCGCTGGTCCCCTTGCTCTGGCAGACCGTGAGGTGCAGCTCTGACGATTTCGAGATGAGGCGTTCCTGGGGTCGTCGGATGTTGCATAGGCCTCCTGGAGATTGCGGAGTGCGGAGTGCGGATCAAACTTCTTGACTTGCAATTCCGCACTCCGCATTCCGCACTCCGCATTAGCTTTAGACGTGATACGTTACGTTCCAAAAATGTCCGACTGGACCGCTGCCTTGACCAATGCTGAGGGCATGTTTGAGGGCGCCAGTAATATACGTCTTGGCCTGACGTACGGCTTCTAGCAACGGTACCCCACGGGCAAGATAGGCGGCGATGGCGGCTGACAGGGTACAACCGGTACCATGGGTGTTCGGCGTCTCTACCACCTCACTCTGGAGGAGTTCCATGGTCTTCCCATCGTAAAAAACGTCGGTTGCCTTGGTCATGGCGTGGCCCCCCTTGACGACCACAGCGTGTGCTCCCTGCGCCACGATGTCTGCGGCGGCGGCGCGCATCTCTTCCAAACTGGCAATCTTACGGCCAACGAGCACCGCCGTCTCATCGAGGTTCGGGGTTACCACTGTCGCCAGGGGAAGGAGGAGGGTCCGCAAGCTCGCCTCGGCCGCCGGTTGCAGCAATCGGTCACCGCTGGTTGCCACCATGACTGGGTCCACAACGAGCTGGCGTATCCCGGTGGTGCGTATTGCCGATGCCACTGCAGTGATAATCTCAGCCGAGAACAGCATGCCTGTTTTTGCCGCATCGACACCGATGTCTGAGGTCACGGCGCGTATCTGCGCCACCACCACGTCAGGATCGATCGCCTGCACGGCACTGACGCCGCAGGTATTCTGAGCGGTAATGGCCGTTACCGCACTCATTCCGTACACGCCAAGCGCCGCAAAGGTTTTTAAGTCTGCCTGGATGCCGGCCCCGCCTCCCGAATCCGAACCCGCAATGGTCAATGCTTTCGCTACCATAACCGTTCTACCTTTCACCTGCGGCCCGCTCCAGAGGAGCGTGGCGACAAGGCACGGAGTCGCTCAACTTTCTCCACCACAGCCTCGATGACCGTGTCGATTTCCTCTGCGGTGGTGTATCGCCCCAGACCAAAACGGATCGCCGCATGGGCCAGGCCCTCCTCCACCCCGATGGCGCGCAGGACGTAGGACGACTCGTGTGAGTCGGAGGTACAGGCCGAGCCAGACGAAAGCGCGACAACATACTGCAGGCTCAACAGCAGCGATTCATCCTGCACACGGGCAAAACTCAGATTGAGATTGCCCGGCACGCGCCGTTCGGGATGGCCATTGAGATAAACGTCATCCAGGCGGGCCGTGAGCCCCGCGTACAAACGCTGGCGCAGATGGCGCAGGCGCACACTCTCTTCTGGCCACAACTGTTGGCACAAGACACAGGCATGGCCGAATCCCACAATGCCGGGCACGTTCAGGGTGCCGGAACGCAGCCCGCGCTCATGCCCGCCACCATCAATGAGCGGCTGCAAGCGAATGCGCTGCGGACGGGTTTTGCGCACATACAATGCCCCGATGCCCTTGGGACCGTATATCTTGTGGGCCGAAAGCGACATCAGATCGACCTGCAGCTCATCCACATAACAGGCGATTTTGCCGACACCTTGCACCGCATCGCTGTGGAACAGCACGCCATGCTCGCGGGCAATGGCGCCGATCTCTGCCAGCGGCGCGATGGTACCGATTTCGCTGTTGACCTGCATCACCGAGATCAGAATGGTTTGCGGCGTGATGGCGTTACGAATAGCGTCAGGATCGACGAGACCCGTGCTATCAACGGGCACATAGGTAATTTCAAACCCCTGTTTCTCCAATGCTTTGCAGGTGTCCAAGACAGCCTTGTGTTCAGTAGGCGTGGTGATGATATGGGACCCTTTGTCGCGGTACGCCCAGGCAATACCCTTGAGCGCCAGGTTATCCGACTCGGTAGCACCACTGGTAAAGATGATCTCTTCAGGCTTGGCGTGGAGCAGCGACGCCACTTGCTCGCGTGCCGTATGCACGGCTTCTTCGGCTTCCCACCCGTAGCGGTGTGTGCGGCTCGCCGCATTGCCAAAACGGTCTGTCAAATAAGGCATCATCGCCTCCAGCACGGCAGCATCAATCGGTGTGGTGGCGTGATGATCGAGATAGATGGGTCGCTTCATACCTTGCATTCCTTGCCAAAATCCCCCTCCACCGCCCTTTAACAAAGGAGGAACGGGAGATTTCCCATGATCAAGGATAGAGCTGTTGACCAGCCTGGTCGTCGATAATTCTAATGGCCTCAACCGGACAGGCTTCCGCAGCAGCCACAATGACACTGGGCACCGCCCCATGCGCATTGACGATCACCGCACGATCGTATTCGTCTAATTGAAACACTCCAGGTGCGGCGTCGAGACAATTCCCACTACTGATACAACGTAAGCGGTCAACAACAATACGGAGTGCCACTCTGACCCTCCTCGCCAGCTTAACGGTTCGCTGACGGCAGGGATTGGGCGATGAGCTCGGCGATGTCGCGGGCGCGCATCTCCTCCTCCATGCCCTTGGTTCTGATGCCGTCCTCGAACATCTGCATGCAAAAAGGACAACCGGTTGCCACCACCGAAGCACCCGTTTCTTGTGCCTGCTCGGTGCGGATGTGATTCACCCGGCGACCAATATTGACTTCCATCCAGGCATGCCCGCCACCCGCGCCACAACAGAGCCCTTGCCGCTGATTCCAACGCATTTCTCGCATCTCCAGCCCTGGAATGGCGGCCAGCGTCTGACGCGGCTCGGCAAAGACGTCGTTATGACGCCCGAGATAACAGGCGTCATGAAAGGTCACCGTTTCGCCAAGCGCCTGCGTCGGCTGCAGACGGCCCGTGGCCAGCAGGTGCGCGATGAGCTGGCTGTGGTGCATCACCTCAAAGTGACCACCGAACTGTGGGTATTCGTTTTTGAGCGTATTGAAACAGTGCGGGCAGTGGGTCACAATCTTCTTGACGTTATAAGTATTCAGCGTCTCGATATTTTGCTGTGCCAGGAGCTGAAAGAGATATTCATTCCCTAGACGGCGCGCCGGGTCACCGGTGCACGTTTCTTCCTCTCCCAGAATGGCAAAGCTCACCCCGGCCGCTTTGAGGACCTTGGCCAGGGCCTTGGTGACCTGAATGTTACGGTCTACCAGAGCTCCGGTGCAGCCGACCCAGAACAGATATTCGGCTTCGGGATTCTCCGCCAGCAATGGGATATCCAGACCTGCAGCCCAACCGCTGCGCGTTTCTTGCGTGCCGCGCCAGGGGTGCCCACGCTGCTCCAGACTGCGTAGCGCCGCTTCGGCGGTTTCCGGCATGCTGCCCTGTTCGAGCACCAGGTTGCGCCGCATGTCGACAATGGTGTCGACATGCTCGATGGAAACAGGACAGTTTTCCTCACAGGCACGACACGTGGTACATGACCAGAGCACCTCCTCGGTAATCACATCGCCGATCATTGATACAGCCGCCGCCTCACCGTTAGCGTTCTCAGCTTCTGCTGCAGTGGCGTGCAGATGACGTTGCAGGTCGAGAATGACAAACTTGGGCGACAACGGTTTGCCACTGAGCCAGGCCGGACAGTTGTCCTGACAGCGGCCGCAACGCGTACAGGCATCGAGGTCGAGGAGCTGCTTCCAGGTAAAATCTGCCAATTTCCCGGCGCCAAAGCGCACGCTCGCCATGGCCTCTTCGTCCCCTTCCAAAGCCTTGTCGAGATTGGCAATCGGAGCCAGCTCGCCCTTGGCACGAAACTTGTGGAAAAAGATGTTGAGTGGCGAAAAGAGCAGATGATTAAGCTTGGAATAACCAATATAGGTGAGAAAGCCAAAGGTGAGGAACATGTGCGTCCACCACCAGAAGCGATGCCAGGCGAGGAAGTGACCCTCACTCACCCCTAGGCCCCAGAACACCGCAGCAATGGCCGCACCAACCGGCGACCAGAGCGCCCAATCGGGATGTTGGCGCAGCTCCGTGCCGCCAATGCGCGCCCCTTCTACCAGAAATCCACTCGCCAGGACCACGACAAACCACAGCAGAATGATCAGATCTTCACGGCGGTTGTCCAGACCGGTCGGCTTGATGACGTAGCGACGATAGGTGAGGCCGCCAACGCCAAGGACACACAAAAGACCAAAGACATCGAGGGTGAGCGAAAAGAACAGGTAAAAATTTCCCTTGAGAAAGTCGATGCCCAGATCCTCATGCACCGCCACCATCAGCGTGCCGATAAACAGGACGATGAAGCCGCTATACATGAGAAAGTGCAACAAGCCAGGCGTGCTTTCGCGCAATGTTTTGTGCTGCCCGAGGCCGTGAATGAGCATGTATTTCAGGCGCCGTCCCAGGTCGTCGAAACGATTCTCAGGGCGACCCTGTAACCACCGCCGGGCACGTTGATAGAGAGCCCAGCCCAAAAGGCCGAAGGAGATCACCATGACCAGATAGACAACCTCGCCACCGACGATGTTGCCGTAGATCTCACGCGTTGGCTCCATGCTTCTTTACCTCACATCATCCTTCATTCAGCGGGAGCTTTGCCCTCCGCAATGTGAGTCGGTGCGTCGTCACCCAGCAGCAGGTTACGTGGATAGAGAAAATTTTCTCGCTCGTAGGCGGCCAGGGCAAAGACCCCCGTATCCATACGGATGGCGTCACACGGACACGCCTCGACACAGAGACCGCAGAAGACACAGCGGAGCTCGTCAATGGTGAACGAGACAGGGTACTTTTCGACCGTCGGGTCTGCATGTTCGCCCGCCTGGATGTGAATACACAGGGCGGGACACGAGGTGGCGCAGAGCATACAGGCGGTACAGCGCGGGCTGCCATCCTCCTTACGCATAAAGCGATGCCGCCCCCGGTAGCGCTCGGTGACGTAGGTAGGTTGCTCGGGATACTGCTGGGTCACCGTCTGTTTCTGACGACCCAACAGGTTAATCCAAAAATGCCGCGTGGTCACCCACATGCCGTGGATGATTTCAGGAATGTACAACTTTTGCCAAAAATTGAGCTTGTGCATGCGATCTTGACTCCATATTACGTGCCGACAAGCTGTCCGAGATCACCAACTTTGGCATAGCTCAGACCATGATAGCCAGGAATGACCGCAGCCAGATCAGTAAGAATCGCTTCCGCAGACGCATAGGTCCATGCCTGCCCCAGGGACTGCGCCAGGCGCTGATAGATCTGCCAGGCGGGTAATGCCTCACCCCGCGGCGCAAAGGCAGCATTAATACGTTGGATGCGGCCCTCGAAGTTGGTAAAGGTGCCGTCGCGCTCGGCATAGGTGGCGCTCGGTAACACGACGTGCGCATGCTCCCAGCCCGGCAAGGCATTGGCGCTCTGCACCAGCAGGCAGTCCAGATGCGTTGCCAGACGTGCGAGCGTCTCGCTGCCAAAGGCGGCGACAAGATCGGTATCAATGGCGTAGAGGACTTTGACGGCTCCTTGCCCAATCGCCTGCGCCAGAGAGGCCAGGTCGGTGGCAGTGGTCGGCGCCGGCAACCCCACGTCTTGAGCGCCACGGCGATTGGGATGTTTGTCGGCACGGATGAGGAAATCGTCCTCGTAACCGGGCTCACCCGGATAGAGGAGCACGCGTGAGGTACCCAGGACGTCAGTCGTCAAGCGCGCTAGCAAGTAACAATCCTCATTGCTCCCTTGCGGCGTCATGAGTACCGCCGTGGCCTCACCCTTGTGCTGTTGCAACGCCGCCCTGACGCGTTGCACGGCCTCATGCCAGTTCGTCTGGGCGAGCGCTTCCCCCTGACGCAGCATGGGGTGGAGCAGCCGATTGTCGTTAATTGCTTTGTAGCTAAAGCGGCCTTCATCGCACATCCACGTCTCGTTGACCGCATCGTTTTGCCGGGGTTTGAAGCGATACACCCGGCCCTGGTGGTGGTGCATGTTGATATTGCAGCCGCGTGCACATCCAGCGCACACCGACTTGGTTTCCTGCAGAAACCAGACGCGGATTTTAAAACGGAAATCCTTGCTCGTCAGCGCGCCGACCGGGCAGATATCGACGGTATTGCCGGCGTATTTGTTGTCCAGGGTTTTGCCCGGAAAGGTGGCAATCTCGACCGCATCCCCGCGGTGAAAAACGCCGAGTTCGTTGGTCTTACTGATTTCGTGGGTAAAGCGCACACAGCGGGTGCAGAGGATACAGCGTTCGCCGTCGAAGACAACGTCCGGACCAAAGTCAACGACTTTGCGCTTGTGCACCTTTTCTTCCTGGAAGCGGCTGCGATAGAGACCATATTGCATGTAATAGTCTTGCAGGCCACATTCTCCGGCCTGGTCGCAGATGGGGCAATCCAGGGGATGATTGATGAGCAAGAATTCCAACACCCCGCGGCGCCCCTCTATCACACGTGGAGAGTCCGTATACACCACCATATTATCTGCCCCCGGCGTGTTGCAGCTAATTTCGAGCTTTGGCCGCCCTTCCATCTCGACCAGACACATGCGGCAGTTCCCGGCGATGCTCAGCTTTGGATGGTAGCAATAATGCGGAATGACAATACCAGCTTCGTGTGCCGCCTGAATCACCGTGGCATCATCCCGAGCCGTAATCTCCTTGCCATCAATGATCAACTTCTTCGCCATAATCCCTTCCTAAGTATTGCGCATTCGTCCTCATCCGTGCAGCGAGGTCCACAGCCCAATGATCCCAAGGTTGACAAGGGCCAGAGGGATGAGATACTTCCAGCAGGTACTCATGAGCTGATCCACACGCAAGCGCGGCAACGTCCAGCGAATCCACATCATGACGAAGACCAAGAACAGGGTCTTGCTCAAGAACCAGAAGGGGCCAGCCACAACGTCGGGGACAAAGGAGACAGGAACAATGCCTGTAAAGCCGCCGAGGAAGAGGATGACGACGAGCGCGCTGGCGATGAACATGTTGGCATACTCGGCGAGAAAGAAGAGAGAAAAGCGGAAGCCACTGTATTCCGTGTGGTACCCCGACACCAACTCCGATTCTGCCTCCGCCAGGTCGAACGGCGTGCGGTTGGTTTCCGCCAAACCGCCAATGTAGAGCATGAGCGCCGCAAAGAAACTAAACGGAAAACAGCGCCAGACAAACCAGTTCCAGATGCCGCCGCTCTGCTGCAGTGAGATGTCCACCGTGCTCAACGAGCCGGCCATGACTACCCCGGCCAGGAGAGACAAGCCGACCGGCACTTCGTAACTCACCAGTTGGGCTGCAGAGCGCACCGCGCCGTACAGGGACCATTTGTTATTCGAGGCCCAGCCAGCCACCATGATGGCAATGACGGTGATTGTGGAAAGCCCATAAACGTAGAGAATACCGATGTTCAAGTCTGAGACGATGATGACCTGGCTGAACGGCAGCACCACGAACGACATGAAGGAAACGGCAAACACAATAATCGGCGCCAGGATGAACAGTGGCCGGTCGGCCATGGCCGGGATAATGTCTTCCTTGAGCAAGAGCTTGATGCCATCGGCGATGGACTGCGCCCAGCCATGCCAACCGCCCACCCGCATCGGACCTAGGCGATCTTGGATGTGCGCCGATACCTTACGCTCCAGCCAGATGAGGAACATTGCCAGCACCGTGATCACCCCAATCACCGCGCCAGCCACATGCACGAGGGCGATGGTATACCAGGGAATCCAGGTCCACGACGCGATGAAGGGAAAAATCGTCTCTGCGATCGCCTGAAAAACGTGCTCTGCCAACCATGTCACCACAACCCATCCCTCTCCTGCTTCAGTCCTCCGCCTGCATCCCTACCCCTTCATCCCTACCACCGGGTCGGCTGCTTAATCCAGTCCAGATCGCCTTTGCCCCAGGAATAGACCAAACCGACTGCCAAGATCGTCAGAAAGATAACCATATGAATCAGCACATGCACGCCCGCTCCCTTGAGCACCACGGCCCAGGGGAAGATGAACACCGTTTCAATATCGAAGATCAGAAAGACCAAGGCGATGATGTAAAACCGCGGATTGAAACGCACAAAACCTGTGCCCTGGGATTCCTCGCCGCATTCGTAGGGGGTGAGTTTGAGCGGCTCAGGCGCCGCGGGACGGATCAGGCTACTGAGAAAAAGGTTTGCCAGGACAAAGACGACACCGATGAGGAGGAACCAGAAAGCGTTGTAGAACCCATCGAACATGGTGCACACTCCTGTCGTTAGCGCGGCATGATTGCGGGCTCTAGTCTACCCGATGCGGTCTTGAGGGTCAATAGATGGTGCGAGAACTGCATAGCCCTGGGGGCATGAAAGCATCAAAGCCGTCTCGGGCCCACTGCACGACACCGTGGGCCTCGACACGGCTGATGAGAACGTGCGCTGCACGCCTTCTAGCGGAACGATTGGCCGCAGCCACACGTGGTTTTGGCGTTGGGATTGCTGATCTTGAAGCCGGATTCCATCAGGCCATTGAGGTAGTCAACCTCAACCCCGGCCAGATACAAGGCACTCTTCATATCAATGAACACCTTGATGCCATTGCTCGTGAAGACCTTGTCATTTTCCTTTGGCGCCGCTTCGAGCCCCATCTGATATTGGAAGCCAGAGCAGCCACCGCCCACAACGCGCATGCGCAGCGCGTGCTCTGCCTCGCTATCCTTAGGCATAAGCTCTTTGATCTTTGCCGCGGCAGCGTCCGTAATGTGGATCAGGCTGGTCGCCGCCGCCTCCGTGGTTGTTGCCATATCTTTCTCCTTCATCTACGCCATCAGCGTTCACCCAAGCACGTGCATGCAAAAATCAGAGTAAGATTCCACCTCTCATGGGTGCCACGTGCCGTCAGTGTACCATAATGGGTTATAAAAATTCAAACGGCAGTGCAGAAAAGCAGGGCTATGCAGTTCTCAGGGCTCCCTCGCCCCAAGGGTGATCATCTCACAATTCATCGCCTGGTAAGATGGAACCACCGCGCTGTTTGATCTTCTCCAGAACCGCGGCAAACGCGCGCTCGTCCGCTTGCGCCGCGCGCTCGCGAAAATAGCTCTCGGTCCGTAAGGCCGATACTTTTTCGGCAATCGCGGTGACAAATAATTGATTCAGAGAGGTATGCTCTTGCTCCGCAAGAGCCTTTGCCGCTTCAAACAACGAATCGGGCAGCCTCAAGGCATAACGACTCATGACTGAAGTCTCCGTGAGGAGGAATTCAAAGCGCCG
>Ga0081538_10006162_pt1 | contig 10633 bp, 6 predicted proteins | sample TabmetS5T2R1_FD_71022 | JGI IMG/M metagenome (GOLD analysis project Ga0081538, IMG submission 71022) | Tabebuia heterophylla rhizosphere microbial communities from the University of Puerto Rico - S5T2R1 | ecosystem: Host-associated > Plants > Roots > Rhizosphere ...
CTCAGCGGCCCAGGCCCGGTGGGCGTCCTCGTCGGTGAACTGCTCGTTCACCATCGTCCACAAGGCGCGGTTGCGGGCGACGTCGGCTCCGGCGTTCGGCGTGTACACCTCACCCATGTTGTTCCGCCGGCCCCCCACGGACAAGCGGACCAGCTCGCCAGCCCACCCGGTCGGGTCGGCCAGGATGCTCGAGTTGTCCCCGGTGGGGCGCGGCGGCACCCCGACGAGGTCGCGACCGTCGCCGCGCTGCTCATGGGGCCCGACGGCGCGTTCATCACCGGAAGCGACGTTCTCATGGACGGCGGCGTCACCGCCCCCTACTTCTACGGCGACCTCGGCCACCAGGATCGAGCAAGCCGGTAGTCACCACTTCCTCTTCTTCGCTGGATCAATGTCCCCGGCGGGGCGGCCGGGCGGAGTGGCTGGTCGTGGGCTGGAGCGGGGTGCGCGGCGCGGTGTCGCTGGCCGCCATGGCCCTGCCCAGGAGGTCCTGAAGCGCAATCCCTCCCTTACGGTCCGAGACGAGCGGTTCTCGGCATACAGGTGCCTCTCGAAGGAGCGAATGATCGGGTCGCGGCCAAGCGGGTCCATGAACAGAAAGGGTTAAGCATGGGGAACGCTCTCCGTCCGGTACACAACCTCTGGAACGGGCCCGGAACAGCGAACTGACCAGCGTTTCCGTTGGTCAGCACCTTGCTGGTGGGCGCGACAGGGTTTGAACCTGTGACCTCTTCCGTGTCAGCGAACGGGAACCGCTGTGCTAGGAGCCGTCCCCCCAGGTCGTGCTCGACGTAAACGGCGAAGTTAAGCGCTCTCCTGACGTTCAGTTAAGTGGTCTCTACCGCCACCTTCTACGGGCGCTTTGATCGGTACATCACACCGTCCAAGTGCAATGCCGCCGCAGTTCGATGACCCTGCCCAGCAGCCCGGGCCGCGGCGCCCGGCCGACCGTGTCGCTTGGAACGTTGGCGGCGCCACCGGCTGCTGCCCGCCTGGTTGGTTCGAGGCCATCATCATCCAACCCACACCCACACCTGTCCCTGACCGGCGCTGAGGCCAACCGTGCGTGGTGACAGCGGCGCGGCTGAGCGTGGCCCGGCATGGCGCCGGGGTCAGCCACGCGGCAGGTCGGCGAAGAAGGCCCGCACGTCCTGCGCCACGAAGTCCGGATACTCCATCGCGGCAAAGTGCCCGCCGTGTGGCAGCACGGTGTAGCGGCGCAGGTCGGTGAGGTTGCGCTCGGCCAGCTCCCTGGGCATGATCGGCCCCAGGTCCTTGGGCGGCACCGCCAGCGCACTCGGCACGCCGATCTGCTGGTTTGGGGCCAGCGAGGGGGAGGTGAACTCCTCGCGGTAGCTGACCGACCGGGCGGTGGGCCCGTTGAGCCAGTAGAGCATGACGTTGGTCAGCAGCTCGTCCTTGGTGTAGACGTTCTCGAGCCTGCCGTCACAGTCGCTCCAGGTGCGGAACTTCTCGATGATCCAGGCGGCGAAGCCGACCGGTGAGTCGTTCAGCCCGAAGGCGAGTGTCTGTGGTTTGGTGCCCTGCACCATCGCGTAGGCGCCCTCATGCATGCTCCAGCCCTGAAGCTCCGCGAAGTAGCGCTGCTCGGCCTCGGAGAGGTCGGGGAACTGCGCGAGCGCGATCGTGAAGCCGAGGTCGGTGAGGTGCACCCCGAGGACGGAGTCGGGGTGGTGGACGCCCAGCAGCTGGGCGATCACGCTGCCACCGTCTCCGCCGGCGGCACCGAACCGCTGGTAGCCGAGCTCCCGGGTCATCAGCGTCCAAAGCTGCTCGGCGATGTGCCGGAACAGGCCGGACCGCGGCGCCCGGGATCCACCCCGGTATCGGCCGATGAGCCACGGCACGGCCACGTCGAAGCAGATGCCCGGGTCGCCGCCGTGGCTGGCCGGGTCGGTGAGCAGGGGGATGAGCTTGAGGTAGCGGCACACCGAGTCGGGCCAGCCGTGGAGCAGCAGCAGCGGGATCGGGTCTGGGCCGGTGCCGCGGACGTGGATGAAGGTCAGCTCCTCGCCGGCGAGCTCGGCCGTGTAATGCGGGAACGAGTTGAGGTAGGCCTCCTGCCGGCGCCAGTCGTAGCCGTCGCGCCAGTAGGTGGCGAGCTCCTTCATGGTGGCGAGGTCGGTGCCGTAGTCCCAGCCGACCCCTTCGTAGTCGTCGGGCCACCGGGTCCGAGCCAGCCGATCCCGCAAGTCATCCAGCTCGGCTTGCGGGACATCGACACGGAACGGGCGAATAGCGGTGCTGGTCATGGGCATCTCCTGTGCTGGTCCAGTCAGGAGCCGAGAGTCTAGGGCACAATTAGGAACTAATCGCTCCTACTTCCAGGAACGATGTCCAGCATGGAGACCACCGCGGCGCGACTGCTTCCCCTTCTGTCGCTGCTCCAACGCCGCCGCGAATGGACCGGCCAGGAGCTGGCGGCTCGGCTGAAGGTCAGCGGCAGAACCGTGCGCCACGATATCCAGCGCCTTCGCGAGCTGGGCTATCCGGTGGATGCCACCCGCGGCTACCGGCTCGGCGTCGGAGCGGCGCTGCCGCCGTTGCTGCTCGATGACGACGAGGCCGTGGCGGTCGCGGTCGGGCTGCGGACCGCCGCGGGCGGCACCGTGACCGGGATCGCCGTTGATATCGGACACGGGTTCTGGACACCTGTCAGGCGTTCTGGAGCCGGCGGAGTGAGGCTTGGCGCAGAAACGAGCGTCTACGGGCCAGCCGGCGCGGTCCATGAGCCTGAATGACGTCGGGTTGAGTTCTCCGCTCTAGCCGGAGTCGTTGTCAGCGTGTGTCGTCGAAGGGACGAGTCCGGGATTGGCTGCGGTGCCTTCGGTGACGAGCAGGACGATTGTCGCTGTGGGGGACAGGCCGAGCAACGGCCGCGTGCGGTCGCTCGCTGGGTTGTCCTGGCTGGCCTTGATGAATCGGGCGGCGGCCAGGGCGGCGGCACCGCAGGGACCGGCGGGGACGCCGAGGGCGGTGAGGTCGTGGGCGGCGGCGACGGCCTGGGCGTCGGTGACGGTGACGCAGGCGTCGAGGCCGTGGGTGATGTACGGCCAGGCGAGGGTGGAGACGGTGCCGCAGTTGAGCCCGGCCATGACGGTTACTCCGGTGTCGACGGCGACGGGCCGCCCGGCGGTGACACTGGTCAGGACGCAGGCTGCGTTGACGGGTTCGACGGAGACGATTGTGGTGGCGAGCAGGTCGAGGTCGCTGCGGTAGTGGGTCAGGGCGGCCTGCAGTAGGGACCCGACACCGGTGGGGACGACGACAAGGTCAGGGCGCCTGATGCCTCGGTCGCGGAGCTGGTCGTCGAGCTCGGCGAAGAGGGTGGAGTAGCCGTCGACGATCCAGCCGGGGACGTCCTCGTAGCCGTCCCAGGCGGTGTCCTGCACGAGCAGGCAGTTCTCGTGGCCGGCGGCGTGGGCGGCGGCGGTGTGGACCGCGTCGTCGTAGGTGCCGGGGACGTGGCTGACGGTGGCGCCTTCGTCGCGGATGGCCTGGACGGCGGCGGGGTGAACGCCGTCGGGGACGAAGACGCGCGCGCGGTGGCCGTACTGGCGGGTGAACCTGGCGACGGCGCGGCCATGGTTGCCGTCGGTCGCGGTGACGATCATGACCGGCCCGTCGCCCGCGCCGCGGTCGGCGCGGTCGCGCAGGGCGCGGTGGATGGCCCAGGACGCGCCCAGGCCCTTGAACGCGGGCAGCCCGAGCCGGTTGGACTCGTCCTTGGTCAGGACGCGGGCGACCCCGAGCTCGCGCGCGAGGCCGGGGAGGTCGGCCAAGGTGGTCGGGGCGTAGCCGGGCAGGGGACGGTGGAAGTCCCGGACCTCGGTCGACACGGCCGGACAGGTCCAGTCGTGGTCGCGGGACTGGTTGGGCGTCCAGGTCGCTGGAGCCCAGTCGGCGGGCGGGAGCGTGGCCATCAGCCGGCCTGTCCGCGCGGAGGGTTGTGGTCGGGGAGCGGCGGTGCCTGTCCGGGTACCGCCGGCAGGGCGGTGCGGACGAGGTTGACGTAGTAGGCGACGCCGGTCTCGAGGGCATCGTCGTTGAAGTCGTAGTCGGGGCTGTGCAGCGGGGTACCGCCGGCGCCGAGGGCCTCGCCGTTGCCGAGGAGGGCGAAGCAGCCGGGGACCTCGCGCAGGAACGCGCCGAAGTCCTCGCTCGCGGTCCAGGGGGCAGTGTCCGGGTCGACGTGGTCGTCGGGGACGGTCAGCCGAGCGGCGGCGATGGCGACCGCGGCGGCAGCGGGGTCGTTGACCGTGGGTTCGAACTCGTGCGTGTAAGTGATCTGGCAGGTGGCGCCGTGCGCGGCGCCGATGCCCGTGGCGAGCTCGCGGATGCGGCGTTCGAGGAGCGCTTGGACGTGAGGCGTGAAGCTGCGGGTGTCGCCGCGGATGACGGCCTCGCCGGGGATCGCGTTGCGGGCGCCGTCGGTGCTGATCTCGGTGCAGGACACGACGGCGGGGTCCGTGGGGTCGAGGTTGCGGGCCACGATGGTCTGCAGCGCCAGGACGATCTCGGCGGCGACGACGATGGGGTCGACGACCATCTGCGGTCGGGCGGCGTGCCCACCGCGGCCGATGACGCGGATCTCGAAGTTGTCCTCGCTGGCCATGAGCCCGCCGACGCGGGTGCTGATCCGGCCGGTGGGGTGTCCGGGCATGTTGTGCAGCCCGAAGATCGCCTCCACGGGGAACCGTTCGAACAGCCCGTCGGCGATCATCGCCTTGGCCCCGAGCCCGTGCTCCTCGGCGGGCTGGAAGACCAGGTGGACGGTGCCGGTGAACCCGCCCTCGGCGGTCAGGACAAGCCCGGCGCCGAGGACCATGGCCATGTGCCCGTCGTGACCGCAGGCGTGCATGACTCCGTCGTGCCGCGATCGGTACGGCCGGTCGCCGCGCTCGGTGAGCGGCAGGCCATCCATGTCGGCGCGCAAGGCGATGGCATGGTCTGCAGCGCTGCCGCCGCTCTGGCTGTCGACGTGACCCTCCCGATGGCCGCCACTGTGGCCGTGGCCTGAGCCGTCGACTCGGCAGAGGGTGGCGACCAGGCCGGTGCCGCCGATGCCGCGGGTGAGGTCGAGGCCCATGGCCCGCAGCTCGGAGGCCAGGTAGTCGCTCGTGCGGTGCTCCTGCAGGCCAGTCTCCGGGATCTGATGCAGGTCATGGCGCCAGCGGCGCAACCGCGCCCCGAGGTCCTCGCTCATGCCGTGGGGCCCGTGTGGACCGGTTCGGCGAGGATGAGGATGGCGTTGGCGAGGACGTCGATGCCGTTGCCGCATGCGTCGGGGCGGGAGTACTCGCGCGGGGTGTGGCTGATCCCGCCGTACTCGCCGGCGACGAAGACCATCGCGGTGGGGCAGGTCGCGGCGATCTCCTGGGCGTCGTGGCCGGCGCCGGACATTGCCTTGACGTAGGGCAGGCCGAGGCCCTCGGCGCTGGCCGCGATGACGTCCTGGATGCTCCCGTGGAACGGCACCATCGCGGTCTTGGCCATCTGCTCCCACGTGGCGTTGAGGCCGTAGCGTTGCTGCAGATCATCGACGAACTTGGCGAGGTGCTTCTCAGCGGCGGTCATGAGGTCGTCGTTGGGGTTTCGCAGATCGACGGTCAAGACCGCCTCGGACGGGATGACGTTGGTCTGCGAGGGCTGCAGGACGAGGTTGCCGACGGTACCGCGCAGCTGCCCGAACTGGCCGCTGTCGCACATCCGGCGGATCTCGACAACGACCTCGGCGGCGGCGAGACCGGCGTCGTGGCGGGCCTCGATTGGGGTGGTCCCGGCGTGCGCGGCGGCGCCGTCGATGGTCAGGCGCTGCCAGGAGATCGCCTGGACGCCGGTAACGATGCCGATGTCCACGCCGGCGGTGGCCAGGAGCGGGCCCTGCTCGATGTGGCACTCGATGTAGGCGCGCGGGATCGGCCGGATCTCCGGGGTGTCCCCGTCGAACCCGATTCGGACGAGCTCGTCCCTGACCGTGGCGCCGTCGGGGTCGGTGCGGTTGTGCGCGTACTCGAGGGTGAGCCGCCCGGCCGTGACAGCCGAGCCGAGCATGTCGGTGCCGAACCGGACGCCTTCCTCCTCGGTGAAGAAGCCGATCTCGATCGGGCGGCGGGTCCGGATCCCGGCCTCATCGAGGGCGCGCATGACCTCGATGCCGCCGAGCACACCTAGGGTGCCGTCGAACGCACCGCCGGTGGCGACGGTGTCGATGTGGCTGCCCATGAGCACGCACGGCAGCGACGGGTCCGTCCCGGCACGCTCGGCGTACACGTTGCCGATCCGGTCGACCCGGACGCGCAGGCCGGCCTCACGCATCCACCACACCACCAGCCGCCGGGCCTCGGCGTCCTCGTCGGTCAGCGCCAGCCGCCGCACCCCGCGCAGCCCGGTCGAGGCGTCGTCGTACGCCCCGATCTCCTTGAGCTGCATGAGGTTCGCCCACAGCCGCTCCCGGTTGACCCGCACCACCGGGCTGACCAAGGACAAGCGGCTGTCCGGGGTGAGCGGGGTGTCCGAGGCGGTCACGGCAGCTCCGTGCTCACTTGGCGTTCAGTTAAGTGCTCTCTTTGGTGCTCGATCTCAGTGAGAATGGGGCGGGCATTCAGTCCGGAGAACACTTCCCGAGCCTGCTGGAGGTGATGCTGTGCCTCGCGTCGGTGCTGGAGGAAGAGGCAGCGGCCCTGGCCGAGCAGCGCCCTGGCATGCTCGAACGGGTGGCCGTACTCCGCCCACCGGGTCGCCGCCTCACCGTAGGCTTGCGCGGCCCGGTGCAGGTCGCCGGACGCCTCGGCTCTCACGGCCTGGGCGGTGAGTCGGGCGTGACGGTGGCGAGCGGCCGGTAGCTGGGCGCGGTCGACAAGGTCGCCGGCAAGCTGCCACCGTCCGGTCGCCACGCAGAGACGGACGAGATCAGGAAGCTGGTTTGCCCACTGCCAGGCGCTTCGTCCGTTCATGGCGGCGCAGAGCTCATCCACCAGTCGCCCAGCGGCCACAGGTCGCCCCTGCGCATGCTTAACCAGGGCGGCGACGGTCAGCGCCGGCGCCAGGATCTCCAGTTCGCCGATGGCCCGGACACCGGGCAGGAACCGCACCACCAGCGCTGCCGCCTGGGCCCGCCTTCCGCGGTGCACCAGGACCTCGGCCTGCCGGAACTCGGCCCACAGGCGCAAGTACTCGACCCCACGGGTCTCGGACCAGGTTCGTACCTCCTCGGCGGTCTGCAGCAGCCGGTCCCAGTGGCCCAGGTCGAACTGGGGCCCGAGGGCCGAGGTCCGCAGGTACATGGCCGCCTCTGCCAGGCCACGCTGGCTCGCCAACTGCAGCCCCCAATGCAGGGTCTCGAGGGCGGCCGTCGGTCCCAGAATGGGCCATTCGTCCTCGCCGAGGTTGTTGGCGATCGTGACGGCGAGGTTGGTCAGCCCCAGGTCAACCGCGGCCCGTAGGGCCACGCGTGTGTCTTCCAGGCCGGCAACGTCGCCCAGCTCACTACGGGCGAGGCCGCGGTGCTCGAGCGCCCGGATCTTGTGCGTGTCGATGTCGATCTGGGCGGCGAGAGCGAGGGTCTTGTCGGCCCAGGCGACGACGCGCTCAGGGTGTCCAGCGGCGAGCTCGTGGAAGGCCATCTGCATGTAGGCTCCCGCCAGCTCAGCGCTTGGAGGACGTTCGCCCAGAAGGTGCAGGGCCTCGGTCACGGCCGCCTGGGCTCGGGCCGTCTCGCCGCGGTTGCGGAGCACCTGGGCGAAGCCGAGGAGCGCATCACCCGCGCCCAGAGGGTCGCGTCGGGCTCGGAACCGTGCCACCGCTTCGGCGTAGGCATGCTCCGCACGCACCAGCTCGCCGGCCTGCCGCGCGGCTTCGGCCGCCTTGGCCAGTACCATCGGGTGGTCCGGACGCTCCTCGAGGTGGAGCGCCAGGGCTTGGTCGTAATAGGACACGGCCTTGGTCACATCCAGGTGCATGGCCCGGTCCCCGGCCAGGACCAGGAACCGCCGCGCGCGCTCCTGGATCGCATCGAGCTGAGCATGCGCAGGCGCTACCCCAGCCAGCCGGATCAGCTTGAGTGCCTTGGTGTAGTGGTGGGCGAGCAGCTCGGCGTGGTCGATGAGGCGCGTACCGGCGAGGCCTTCGATCCACTCGGCGGCGGCCTGGTGTCGGCGGGCCCGCTCCAGCCTGGGGAGCTGGGCGTAGGCCACGTCCCGCACGAGGGCGTGCCAGAAGGCGTACTCCTCCTGGCCGTGCACGCTGGAGACCGAGGTCGACCGGACCAGCTCGGCGCGCTGGAGGGCGTCCAGTTCGGCGCGCACCGTGTCCCCGCGGAGACCGGCCATGACCGCCAGCGCCCCCGACCAGAAGACCTTGCCGACCACGGCGGCGTCCTGAAGCAGCGCCTTGCGGCGGCCGGGGAGGGCGTCCAGCCGGGCCGCGATGAGCGCCTGCACGGTCGGCGGGAAGGGAAGGCCGGCGCTAGATGCACCCCACAGTCGCTCGGGCGCGGCCAGCAGCCCCCGGTCGGCGAGCAGGCGGACATACTCCTCGGCGTACAGCGGGTTGCCGTCCGCCCGTTCCAACAGCGACGCCTCGAGCTCGGCCGGCAACCGCGACCTGCCGAGCAGGGCCCTGACTAGCCGGGCCGTGTCGCCGCTGTCCAGGGGGTCGAGCGGGATCACGGTCGAGCGCTCGACGTCCCGCGGCCAGCCGGGGTGCCGCTCGAACAGCTCAGGCCGCGCGGTGGTGACGATTAGTAGTGAAACGCCGCGGACGGTGCCCAGCAGATGCTCCAGGAAGGCGAGGAGCGCGTCGTCGGCCCAGTGCAGATCCTCCACGACGAGGATCATTGGGCCGTTGGCGGCCATCGCCTCGAGGAAGCGACGCCAGGCGGTGAACTGCTCGGCCTGCTCGACGGGCATCGTGGCGTCGCCGGCCAGCCCGAGCAGAGGAGCGACCCGCAGCTGAAGCCATTCGCGCTCGTCCTGGCCGGCGACGAGGTTCGTGATGGCCGCCTTGAGCTTGGCCATGACCATCGCCGCGTCGTCCGACTCCAGCACACCGGCCTGGGCCTTGACGATCTCCCCCAGCGCCCAGAAGGTGATGCCGTCGCCGTAGGGCAGGCAGCGACCCTGGCGCCAGACCACCAGCTCGGACTGCTCGTCGACGAACCGCAACAGCTCCCTGACGAGCCGGCTCTTGCCGATCCCGGGCTCGCCGACGATGTTGACGAGCTGCACCGCCTGCTTTCGCTGGGTCTGCTGGTAGAGCCGACGGAGCAGGTCGAGCTCGTGGTCGCGGCCCACCAGCAGGGTCGCGGGCCGCTGCTCCACGGCCACTCCCAGGCGGCTGCGGGGGGCGACCGCGCGCCAGACGGGCAGGGGCTGCGCCTTGCCCTTCACCTGGACCGGCTGGAGCTCCTTGTAGTGGAACACCGTCCGTGTCGCCCACCAGGTCGGCTCCCCGACGACTACGGTGCCGGTCGGGGCCGTGCCCTGGAGGCGAGAGGCCGTGTTGACCACGTCGCCGACCACGCCCTCGGTCTCGTGTGGGCGGGGATCGAGGATCACCGCCGCCTCGCCGGTCATGATCCCGATGCGGACTGCAAGCCCGAGCTCAGGGGTCGCCTCGTTCAGTTCGGCGATGGCGTCGAGCACCCGAAGCGCACAGCGCACCGCCCGCTCCGGATCGTCCTCGTGCACGCTCGGTACACCGAAGACGGCCATGACGCCATCGCCGATGAACTTGTCCACCGTGCCGCCCAGTCGTTCGATCTCCCGGCGGAGCCGCATGTGGTAGGGGCGTAGGAGGGCCCGCACGTCCTCCGGGTCCGCCTGATCGGAGCGGGCAGTGAAGCCGACCAGATCGCAGAACAGCACCGTGACGACCTTGCGCTCCTCCACAGCGGTGCTCGCCGCGTCAGCAACTGGCGACCCGCAGTTCCCGCAGAACCGAAAGCCGTCCGGATTCTCCTGGCCGCAGCTCGAGCACCTCATCAGGCGTCAAGTATGGCCCTCACCTGAGGCCGGAGCGCGGTGCCGGGTCGTGCACCCTGCTCGCTGAGCCCGGCCGCGCCTCCAGGTGCCGGTCACCCTGACCCCACTCAGGGTCGGGTCGGCGCAGGACCACCAGAAGCCGGCAGGCGCCCGAGTCCTCCGGTGACCCCACGAACCGCCGGGGCAACGGGCGCCGCAGCGCCGGCAACATCCGTCCCCGAAGAGAACACATGGAGGCCCGAGGCTGAGTTAGCGGTCGATCAGTCGCTGGAGGTGCTCGGGGTAGCGGGCTCCCTGCACCTGGATCTGGGCGGCAGCGCCCTCGATGTCGCCGAGGTCGTCGGAGGTCAGCTCGAGGGCGGCTGCTGCGAGGTTCTCGTCCAGGCGCTCCACTCGACGGGTGCCGGGGATCGGCACGATCCAGGGCCTCTGGGCGAGCAGCCAGGCCAGCGCGACCTGGGCCGGTGTCGCGTTCATCCGTGCCGCGATCCTCCCCAGCAGGTCGACCAGGGCCTGGTTCGCCTTCCGCGCCTCGGGGGTGAAGCGGGGGATGGTGCTGCGAATGTCGGAGCTGTCGAAGGACGTCGCCGCGCTGATCTTGCCGGTGAGGAAGCCCTTGCCGAGCGGGC
>Ga0081538_10006163_pt1 | contig 10632 bp, 11 predicted proteins | sample TabmetS5T2R1_FD_71022 | JGI IMG/M metagenome (GOLD analysis project Ga0081538, IMG submission 71022) | Tabebuia heterophylla rhizosphere microbial communities from the University of Puerto Rico - S5T2R1 | ecosystem: Host-associated > Plants > Roots > Rhizosphere ...
CGTACACGCGCTGGGGGTCGCGCTCGTCGCTCACCTTCTCGAGCGCGCGGCACTCCTCCCGTGCCCAATCGAGCCGATCGCGCTCGAGGAGCCTGCGCTCGAGCTCACCCCCGAGCGCCAGCAGTAGGCGCGCATCGTCGCCCGCGTACTCGAGCTGCTGGGCCGTGAGGGGGCGCCGATCCCATCGTGTGAAGCCCTCGCTGCCCTTGAGCCGCACGTTCAGCACCTTGCGCACGAGCGACTCGTAGCTCTCCTGGTTTCCGAATCCGAGGAAGCCGGCGGCGACCTGCGTGTCGAACACGTTCCTGATCTCGGTCGCCCAGGTGCGCCGCAGGATGGCGACGTCCTGGCGCCCGGCGTGCACCACGATCTCCACGGCCGGATCGGCGAGCACGGCGGCGAGCGGCGCCGCGTCGAGGTCGCCCGCGAGCGGGTCGAGCACCTCGGTGCGCACACCGTCGCGGGCGCCGCTATCCGGCACCGCCACCTGCGCCAGGCACAGCAGCGCCTGGTAGCGGCGCTCGGACACGAACTCCGTGTCGATCGCGAGCCGCCCCTGCTTGGTCGCGCGCGCGGCGAGGTCGGCGATCACCCGCATGACCCTACACTCGGCGCTGTGTTCCTCTCGGTGGCCCTAGCCGGCCTCGCCGCGGCCTCGGTCGCATCGACGCCGGCGCCGGCGTCCCCGGCCGCGGCCGAGCGCTCGCTCGACATCGGCCGCTCGGCGCAGGGGCGGCCGATCGTCGCCCAGCGAGTGGGCAGCCCTCGCGCGCGCGTGAAGCTGTTGGTGGTGGGTTCGGTGCACGGCAACGAGCCGGCCGGCAGGGCCGTGCTCGCGCGATTGCGCCGTGCGAGGCCGCCGCGCGGCACCGCCCTCTGGCTTGTGAACGACGCCAATCCCGACGGCTCGGCGGCCGGCACGCGCCACAACGCGCACGGAGTCGATCTCAACCGAAACTTCGGCTTCGGCTGGAAGCCACTCGACGGCACCTACGAGTCCGGCCCCGGCGCCTTCTCGGAGCCGGAGTCGCAGGCGCTGGCGAGCTTCATCGAGCGTGAGCGACCGCGGGTGACGCTCTGGTACCACCAGGCGCTCGAGATCGTCGTCAAGAGCGGGGGCGACCCGTGGCTCGAGCGGCTCTACGCGCGCCGAAGCGGGCTTCCGCGCCGTGCGCTCGAGGCTCTGCCGGGCACGGCGGTCTCGTGGCAGAACAACCGCTTCCAGGGCGACACCGCGTTCGTGGTCGAGCTGCCGGAGGGGCGGCTCGGCGTGGCCGACGCGGCCCGGCACGCCCGCGCGGTCCGAGCGCTTGCCCGCGCCGTGGCGCCGCCGCCCGTGGTGCAGCGGCGCATCCCGTTCCCCGACCGACGCAAGCAGGAGATGCGCGGATACGCGACGCGCCACTACGGCATCGACGACTACCGGCTGCACCGCCCCCGCGTGATCGTGCAGCACTACACGGTCACCGACAGCTTCGCGCCGGTCTACAACTACTTCGCCACCGACGCGCCCGATCCCGAGCTCCACGAGCTGCCGGGCGTCTGCGCGCACTACGTGATCGACCGCGACGGCACGATCTACCAGCTCGTCTCGACCAGGATCATGTGCCGCCACACCGTCGGCCTCAATTGGACGGCGATCGGCATCGAGCACGTCGGCCGAAGCGACGCACAGGTGCTCGGCAACCGCCGCCAGCTGGCCGCCTCGCTGCGGCTGACGCGAATGCTCCAGGGCCGCTACGACATCTCCACCCGGAACGTCATCGGCCACAACGAGAACCGCTCGAGCCCGTTCCACCGCGAGCGGGTGCCGCGCCTGCGCACCCAGACCCACGGCGACTTCCCGCGCGCCGCGATGGACGTCTACCGGCGGCGTCTGGGCCGGCTGCCGGCGCCGGCGAGCGTGCGGTAGCACCACGGAGACGCCACACCCCGGGCGCGGCGTCGTGCCGATGCGGCATGCTCTCCTTGTGCGGATCTCGTTGGCCCTGCGAGCGGCGATCGTGCTGCTCATCGACGCCGGTGCGTTGCTCCTCCTCTCGGAGGTGATCCCGGGCTTCACGCTCAACGGCCCGGGAGCCGCCCTCACGATGGCGGCCGTCGTCGGGGTGCTCAACGCGCTCGTGTGGCCGGTGCTTGCGCGATTCGCCCTCCCGCTCACGGTGCTGTCGCTCGGGCTCGCGGGCCTGGTGCTCAACGGCGCGCTCGTGGCGCTGGCGGCCGCAATCCTTCCGGATGCCGAGATCGCCGGTGTGTGGGACGGCGTCCTGGTGACGATCGGGCTTACCGCCGTCACGGCGGTGATCTCGGCGCTGCTCGCGATCGACGAGGACGAGTCGTGGCACCGTCACGTGGTCGCGCGCCAGGCGCGCCGCCGAGGCGATCGCATCGAGACCGACGTGCCCGGGGTCGTCTTCCTCGAGATCGACGGTCTTGCCCACGAGGTGCTCCAGCGGGCGCTGCGGGACGGAAACGCCCCCACGATGTCCCGTTGGCTTCGCGACGGTCACCACCGGCTCGTGCGCTGGGAGACCGACTGGTCGTCGCAGACCGGCGCCTGCCAGGCCGGCCTGCTGCACGGGAGCAACCACGACATGCCCGCGTTCCGCTGGTGGGAGAAGGACCGCGGCGCCGCCATCGTGACGAACCATCCTCGCGATGCACAGGAGCTGGAGCGCCGCCGCTCCAACGGGCGCGGCCTCCTGCACGCCGACGGCGCCAGCCGGGCCAACATCCTCTCCGGCGACGCCGTCCATTCGATGCTCACGATGAGCACGGTCATGACCCGCAGGAGGCCGATCGGGCGCGACTACTCGGCCTACTTCGCGGATCCGTATGCGGTGGCGCGGACGTTCGTGCTCGCGCTGACCGAGATCGTGCGCGAGCGCTGGGCCGCGATCCAGCAGCGCCGCCGCGACGTGCAGCCGCGGATCCACCGTTCGCGCGAGTACGCCGTGGCCCGCGCCTGGGCGACCGTGGTCCAGCTCGACCTGCAGGTGGCCGCCGTGGTCGGCGACATGCTGGCCGGCCGCCCGGTCGTCTACACGACCTTCCTCGCCTACGACGAGGTGGCCCACCACTCGGGCATCGAGCGGGCCGACACGCTCGCCGTGCTGCGGCACGTAGATCGCCAGCTCGCCCGGGTTGAGGCCGCCGTGCCCGACGCGCCGCGCCCCTACCGGCTCGTCGTGCTGGCCGATCACGGGCAGTCCCAGGGCGCGACCTTCCTCCAGCGCTACGGGACTACGTTCGAGGAGCTCGTGCGCTCGGCGTGCGAGGTGGAGCACTTCCAGTCGGCGGCGGGCGGCGAAGACGAGGCAAGCGCCTACCTGAGCGCCGGGCTGACCGAGGTCGCCCGCGACGACACGACCGCCGGTCGCGCTGTGCGGCGCGCCACCCGCAAGCAGCTGGCCGACGGCGTCGTTGCGCTCGACGACGAGGCCCGGCGCCAGATCCAGGAGTCCCACAGCGACCATGTCCCGGAGCTGTCGGTGATGGCGTCGGGCTGCCTCGGCCTGGTCAGCTTTCCGCGCGAGCCCGGCCGCGTGACCCTCGAGCGACTCGAGGCGCTGCACCCGCGCCTCCTGCCTACGCTGCGCGACCACCCCGGCATCGGTTTCGTGCACGTGCGTTCGGAGCGACATGGGGCGCTCGCGATCGGGAAGCGGGGCGTCCACTTCCTCGACCAGGGGCGCGTCGAGGGCGAGGATCCGCTCGAGCCGTTCGGGGAGCACGCCGCGGACCATGTGCGCCGCACCGACGCGTTCGAGCACTGCCCGGACCTCCTCGTGAACAGCACGTACTGGGAGGAGACGGGGGAGGTGGCGGCGTTCGAGGAGCTCGTGGGGTCCCACGGCGGCCTGGGCGCCACGCAAAGCTTCCCGTTCGTGCTGTTCCCGTCCGACCTGCCGTGGCCAGAAGGACAGGTGGTCGGCCCGGAGAGGGTGCACCGCATCTTCCGCGGCTGGCTCGCCGGGCTCGGGCAGACCGCCTATGCCGACAGCTCGACGGACTCCCCGGGCGAGATCACCCGCACCTCGACCTCGGGCGCGAGCTCGGCCACCTGAGCGGCAAACCTAAGCGGCGGGTCGCTGAACCAGGCGCCCGGCTTGATGTGCCGCGGGCTGAGCGTGCCCCAGTGGATCGGCACCGCCAGGCGGGGCCGGATCAGCGCCACCGCGCGGGCGGCGTGCTCCGCATCGAGGTGGCCCGGACCGAGCTTGGGGCCCCAGCCCGCCACCGGCAGCAGGGCGACGTCGAGCGGGCCGAGCTCGGACATCTCGTCGAACAGATCGGTGTCCCCCGCGAAGTAGATACGCCGCTCGTCACCGACCACGAAGCCCATCGGCTCGGCTCGGACCCCGCCGGCCGGCCACCGCCGGCCGTCGTGCAGCGCCGGCACCGCGGTCACGCCTACGCCGCCGACCTCCGCCCGCTCACCCGGCGCGAGCTCCTCGGCGCGCGGAAACCCCGCCCGTCGCAGCCACGCCGCGGCGCCGCGCGGCGCCAGCACGCGCACCTGCCGGTCGAGCAGGCGGAGCGAGCGCAGGTGGGCGTGATCGTGGTGCAGGTGGGAGAGGAGCACGGCGTCGAGCGCTTCCGGCGGCTCCGGCACGGGCCCGTGACGGCGCAGGTGAATGACGCTCCGGCGCAGGACGGGGTCGGTGAGCAGGCGAACGCCACCGAGCTCCAGGAGCACGGTGGCGTGGCCTATCCAGGTGATGCGGCGCGCAGGTTCTACGCCGCGGCGCCGCGCTTGTCGAGCGCCTCCTGGAGCGCCGTCTCCTGCTCATTCGAGAGCGAGCTCTGGATCACGTGGCCGCCGTACTTCGCGACCTCGGGGACCACCTTGTCCGCGGTGGCCTCCTTGACCAGCACGAACGTCGCCGCGCCGCCCTCGGGCAGCTTCTGGCCCAGCTCCTTCATGAACTTGTCGTCGATCCCGTAGTCGCTCATGGCGCCCGCGGCGGCACCGGTCGCCGCGCCGATAGCCATGCCGAACAGGGGCATCAGGAAGATGAGCCCGATGAGCCCGCCCCAGAGCGCGCCGCCCGCTGCGCCGGCGCCCGCCATCGACGGCTGGTGCAGCTTCATCTTCCCGCCGGGCTGGTGCTCCACGATCACGGCATCCTCGAGCTCGATGGCGTGCTCCTTCTGGAGCTGCCCGAGGGTTTCCATCACCTGCTTCGCCTGGTCTACGTCGTCGTAGGCGATTGCCACCAGATTTGCCACTGCGAGGCCTCCTATTCGGTCGACGTGACGTGCGGGGCAACTTACATGCTCCGCGACCACTCGGCAGCGAAGGCTCCGCCCAGCAGCACGGACACGTTCGTGAGCCAGAGCCAGATCACCGCGACGATCAGGGTGGCGAAGACGCCGTAGTTGGTGTCGTAGCCCGGCCAGAGGTCGACGAAGATCCTAAAGCCGACAGTCGCCAGCACCCAGATCAGCATGCCGACGATCGCTCCCGCGAGCAGGGCATCGGGCGCCGGGCGCGGAGGTGAGGGGACGAACCAGTAGATGTAGGCATACGCGGCCGCGCCGAGCAGTGCGGCGAGCACGTAGACGCCCACCTCCCACAGGACCGAGAGCGCTTCACCGAACAGCTCGTTCGCGAGGCCGGCGCCGACGAACAGCAATAGCAGCGCACCCACGAACAGCAGCACGAGCGCGAGCGTGTCGCGAAGCTGGCCCAAGAACCGCAGCCCGCTGGCGGCGTGGCCGCGGTCGAGCACCGCGTCAAGGCCGCGCGCCACTCCGCGCGCCCAGCGGCTCGCGAGGTAGATCGCCGCCGCGACGCTGATCAGCACCGCGATCGTCGCCTCGTCGGTGCGCTGGTTGACGGCCGAGCTGAGCGTGTCGCGCAGAGCATCGACGAACTGCGACTCGACATCGCGGCGCTCGAGCGCATCGACGGCGTCGTTGATCACCGACTCGGCCCCTACGACACCGAGCAGCCCGTACGCGAGCGCGCCGGCCGGAAAGGACGCGAGGATGGAGTAGTAGGTGAGCGCGGCCGCGTGGTAGCTGCCGCCGCGAGACACGAAGCGGAGCGACCCCCGAATGCCCGCGCCCAGGGCGCGACGCCACACGAAGGGCCACGCCTGGGCCGCTCGCTTGACGTGAGGGGATCTCACTAGTGAGGTGCCGCCGGCTTCGCGGTGGGGTCGCCTAAGCGGCGGTCCATCGCTGTGCGGGTCAGCCAGGCCCCGGCCGCCGCGAGGACGGCGGCCGGTGTGGCATCGAGGCCGGGGATCCCCACCAGAATCGCGGCGAGCAGCAGCGATGCGAACAACAGGTGGGTCATGGCAGCCATCCCCGCGGCCGCGCCGACGGCCACGGCGAGGGTGGGGGAGACGTCGAAGAGGTTCACCGCCAGGGTGGCCAGCGCGACGCCTACGAAGATCGCCGGGAAGACCGGGCCGCCGCGGAAGCCGCATCCGAGGCTGATCGCGTACCCGATCGCCTTCGCGACCAGGAGAACGAGGACGATCTTCGTCGAGTCCTCCGCCACGAGCCCGGGCACCGACGCCTGCCCGGAGAAGAGCACGTCCTGGGAGTCCGCGCCGAGCACGTCTGCCAGCTCGGCCAGCACGCCCACCGCAAGTCCGCCCGCGATGAGCAGGGCCGGCATTGCGAGGCGCCGCCCGCCCAAACCGTCGATGCGGGCCGCGATATGGCGGACGCCGACGACCACCACAGCGGCCAGGACTCCGACGACCAAGCCGACCAGCAGGTCCGGAACGCTCGTGCCGTCGTACTCCGGCAGGCCCGCCACCGCCAGCGCCGTGGTGTCGAGCCCGCCCCAGTCGCCCAGTCCGATGAAGATCACGTAGCCGCAGGCGGCCGCCACGAGACCCGGGAGCAGGGCGGGAATCAGTGCCGCGCCCATGCCGACGCCGGCTTCGACCAGCAGCATCCCGGCGACGAGCGGGCCGCCGAACAGTGCGGATATCGCGGAAAACGAACCGGCCGTGGCGAGCACGGTGTTCTCGCGCGGCCCCAGCTTCAGCAGCGGGGTCACGGCGACGCCGACGACTGCTCCGAGCGCGATAAGCGGCGCTTCCGGTCCCAGCACCGAGCCGAACGCCAGCGTGCCGAGGGCGGCCAGGGCAACGCCCGGCCCGTAGGCGAGCGGGGTGGGCGCCATGCTTATGCCGTCGAGCGGCCGGTGTCCGCCGTCTCCCGGCAGCAGGGAGCGCGCCACGGCGACCAGGCCGGCTCCGACGGCGGGCAGTCCAATCACGAGATACCAGGGGGGCGAGCTGTGGCCCAGATCGTCCGGCAGGTCGTGCCAGAGGAAGTCCTCGAGCTCATGGACGAGGGCGAGAAACCCGGCGGCGACCAGCGCCGCCGGGATGCCGATTGCCGCGCCCAGGAGGACGAGGCGCAGATAGGCCCGTCCACTCAGCTCCGGCGACGCGGACGGCGCGGTCACGCCTCGGCGGCAGGGATCACCAGCGCGGCGTTGATGCGACCGACCATCGCCGGGGGATCCTCGCAGCGCCCCCGGTCGGGTGCAATCGCTCGAAACGGAAGGGAGCCTGCATGAGTGAAGCGGTTTTCTGAGGACTACCTCGTCATGCTTCATGTATGAGCGACCGACCGGCCAAGACCCCCGGCCGCGAGCCCGAGCGGACTCGCCGCCAGCAGGCGCGAACCGTCGCCGTCCTGGCGCTGAGCGGGTTGGGCGTTGTGTTCGCGGTGCTGAACCTCGACGAGGTCTCGGTCAACTGGATCGTCGGCACCTGGGACACGCCGCTGATCATCGTGATCGCGATCTCGGTGCTCGTCGGCGCAGCGCTCGGCTTCCTGGCCGCGCGCCGCCGCGGCTCAGCGCCGCGATAGCAGGAAGAAATAGAGCAGCTGGCCGAGCGAGGCCACGAAGCCGGCAACGTAGGTGAGCGCCGCTGCTCGCAGCACCGCGCGGGCGCCGTCGAATTCATCCGCCGCGAGCAGCCCCTGCCCGTCCAGCGCCACGAGCGCCCGCTTCGAAGCGTCGAACTCGACCGGCAGCGTGACGAGCTGGAAGAGCACCACGGCAGAGAACAGGATCAGGCCGATGGTCACGAGCCCGGTGGCGCCGATTACGAGGCCGATCAGCACCGGCAGGAACCAGAGCGACTGGCCGAACTGCGCCGCCGGCACCAGCGTCTGGCGGATGCGCATCGGCCGGTAGTGCTGCGCGTCCTGGATGGCGTGACCGGCCTCGTGGGCGGCCACCCCCAGCGCGGCGACGGTGGCGGCCTGGCCCACGTCCTGGGAGAGGTTGAGCGTGCGGGAGCGCGGGTCGTAGTGGTCGGTGAGCCGGCCCGCCACCGGCTGGATCGACACACCCTGGAGCCCCGACGAGCGCAGCACCGCGGCCGCGGCGTCGTTCCCCGTCATCCCGTTATGGGTGCGAACCTGGCTGTAGCGGTTGAACGTCGACTTCACGCGCAACTGCGCCCACAGGCCGAACAGCAGCGGCACACCGGCGCAGATGAGCCAGATCCCCCAGTACGACACGACAGGGAGCCTAGCCGTACAGTGGGTCAGGAAAGGGACGACAGGCCGGCGGCGACGGCGAACCCGACCGCCGTGGCGAGCCCCGCGGTGCGCCCGGCCTTGCGAGCATCGGGGATCATCGAGTCGGCCAGCATCACGAGCAGCGCGCCTGCTGCGAATCCGTTGAAGCCGCCCTCTAGGTCGCCGGACAGGGAGTCGGCGACTGCGAAGCCGACCACGGACGCGAGCGTGCACACGACCGCCACGGCGATCCACAGGCGGAGGACGGTCTCGCGGCGACGCCCCTTGGCCCGCATCTCCGTCGCGGACCCGATCGCCTCGGGCAGATTCGAAACGAAGATTGCTCCCAGGAGCGCGATGCTGACCCCGTCGCCCGCGGCGAGCCCGAGTCCCAGCACGAGCTGCTCGGGGATCCCGTCGAGAAACGCGCCAAGGGCAAGTGCCGAGGCGGGATCGCTCTGGCCGCGCTCGACCAGACCGTCGAGCGCGAAGTAGGTCACGGCGCCCAGCGCGAACCCCACGCCAACCGGTCCGGCGCCCGCGATCTCGACTCCCTCCTGGGCGAGCTCGAAGCTGACGGCGGCGATCAGCGCCCCGGCCCCGAAGGCGAGCACCAGGCCGACCAGCCACTCGGGCCAGCGCGCGACCACGGACGCAAGCGCTCCGATGACCAGCGAGGAGGCAGCCAGGGCGCCCCAGCCGAGGGCGGCGGCCACGTCAGTCGTGAGGCCGATCCGGCACGATGGCCGGGAAGCCTACGGAGGCCGTCGGCGAGGTTTCCGAGCGCCACGGACGAAAATGGAGGCGTGGAGGAAACGTCCGACCGCGACGTGACCCGCCGCACGCATCTCGCCGCGGAGCGCACCTGGCTCGCCTGGTGGCGCTCGGGGATCACTGCGGCGACGGCCTCGGTCGCCGTCGGAGGTGTGGTACCCGAGCTCGTGGGGGGGAGCCGCACCCCCTACATCGTGCTGGGCGCCGGCTACGCGCTGCTGGCGGCGGGCGTGTTCGCGGCGGCGGCGGTGCGACGGCGGCAGGTGGACCGGGCGCTGGCTCGCGGCGACTACGTGGGCGTGGGCGAGCGCGGCGTGCTGGCGCTGACGCTCGTGGCGATGGCGCTGGCGCTCGGAACACTGGCCGTCATCATCGTGCAGCCCTGACCGGGATCAGGCGGGCGGAGGGGATCCCGGCGTAGCGGGCGGCACGGATCCCGGCGTGGCCGAACGGGCCGCTCCCGATTCGTGGATGGCCTCGTCCACGGCTCTGACCACCTTCTCCGGCGCGTTCACCCACTCGAAGCGGAACTCGGAGTCGTCGGTTCCGGCGGTGTCGAAGTCGACGGTCCCGACCCGAAAGACCCGGTCGAGAACGCTCTGGGAGTAGTTGACGTTCTGGACCCGGTCGAGGCGCGTCTCCTGCACGCTGCGCCGCATGACGCCATGGCTTATGCGGAGCCGCTGAGTCGTGATCAAGTACTTGGTCGACACGCGCCGCAGATAGCCGACGACCAGGGTGAGCCCCGCGATGATTGCGGCCACTATCACCGCCAGCGGCCAGGAATCGGCCAGCCACCCCAGCACCACGAGGACGAGAGCGGCCAGAATCAGGCCGCCCGCATAGAAGGACATGAGCGCCCGCCAGGAGGGCCGTCCCTCGTACAGCTGGTGCTCGCCGCTGCGGAGCTCCACCGGACGCAGCGTAGCGCCGATCTAGACGCCGCGCGCGCAGCGAAACCCCGTGTTGCCGGTCGTCGAGTCCGGCTCCAACGAGTTGCGCGCGGCGACCCGGTAACGGCGGCAGTAGGAGTGGTGGCAGAGGTAGGAGCCGCCGCGCGTGGACCGGTGCGTGCCGCGGATCGGGCCCTGCGGGTTGGTCCGCTTGTCGCGGGTGTGGAAGTCGCGGCTGAACCAGTCGGCGCACCACTCCCACACGTTCCCCGTGACGTTGAAGAGCTCGTACCCGTTGGGCGGGAAGGTGTCGACGGGGCAGGTACCGAGGAACCCGTCGGCACGCGTGTTGTGCCTCGGGAACTCACCCTGCCAGACGTTCATGCGGTGCTCCCCACCCGGCTCGAGCTCGTCCCCCCACGGGAACACCCTGGCCTCGAGGCCGCCGCGCGCCGCG
>Ga0081538_10006164_pt1 | contig 10632 bp, 13 predicted proteins | sample TabmetS5T2R1_FD_71022 | JGI IMG/M metagenome (GOLD analysis project Ga0081538, IMG submission 71022) | Tabebuia heterophylla rhizosphere microbial communities from the University of Puerto Rico - S5T2R1 | ecosystem: Host-associated > Plants > Roots > Rhizosphere ...
GGGGGGGGAGACGGACCCCGGTGCCCCCCCCCCCGCCCGCCCCCCCCCGCTGGGCGGGGGCCCCCGTCCCGCAGGCGAGGTCGAGCCAGCGTTGGTCCGGGCGCGGGTCGAGCCGCTCCACGACGAGCTCGTGGATGTCCGGGATCGTCTCGGTGATGCGCTGGTAGGGACCGGTGCCCCACATCACGCTTTGGCGCTGCTTCAGCTCTTCGTAGGCCATGCGCAACCCTAACCCGAGAAGCCGCCGCAACGGAAGCGGCCGGCGACCGCACGCGCGTAGAGTCCGGAGCCACGAAAGGAGCGAGCATGAACGAAGGCGACACCGCCCCCGACTTCGAGCTGCCCGATCAGGACGGCAACCCTGTGAGGCTCTCCGGCCAGCGCGGGCGCAAGGTGGTCCTCTACTTCTACCCGCGCGCCGATACCCCCGGCTGTACAACGCAGGCGTGCGGCGTTCGCGACCATCTGCCCGACTACGAGCAGGCGGACGCGGTCGTACTGGGCGTGTCGCCCGACCCCGTGGCGAAGGTCAAGCGCTTCCACGACAAGCAGGGGCTGAACTTCACGCTGCTGGCCGACGAGGACCATGCCGTCGCGGAGCGCTACGGCGTGTGGGCGGAGAAGTCTCGCTACGGGAAGACCTATTGGGGGGTCGAACGGACGACTTTCCTGCTCGACGAGGAGGGTCGCGTCACCCAGGTGCTGCGCAACGTCAACCCGGACGACCACGACCGGCTCGTGCTCGACTCCCTCGCCGCGGCCGCGTAGCGACGCCGGGACCGATGGCGCTTCCGATCCTGACCGAGCGACTGGAGATCCGGGTCTTCGAGCCCACGGATCTCCATGCGCTCCACGCCGTCTACGGCGATCCAGAGGTGACGCGCTGGATGCCGCCGTACTCGACGATCGAACACACCCGGCGCGCTCTGGAGAAGCACGTGGCGGCCGGTCGGGCCGGTGGGCCGGCGCTTTGGGCGGTGGTCGAGCGCAGCTCCGGCCAGCTGATCGGGGACGCCGGGCTCGCGCCGCTCGACGGCGTCGGCCCGGAGGTGGAGCTCGGCTACACGCTTGGTCGCCGCTGGTGGGGGCTCGGCTACGCGACGGAGGCCGCCCGCGCCTGCCTTGCGGAGGCCCTGGGGCCCCTTCGCTTGAAGCGCGTGGTTGCCGTGGTCCGCCCGGAGAACAGTGCCTCGATCCATGTGCTCGAGAAGCTCGGCATGACGCGCGAGGGCACCCGCTTCGCCCATGGCGCAAGGCACCTCCTCTACGCGACCACCTCGGTCGGGGCGGGGACGGCGGCGGGCTCCTCCGAACGCTCGCGGTGAATCGCCACGCCGCCGATGACGAGCGCAACGCCGCACACCTCGGACCATGACGGCACCTGGGCCAGAACCACGATTCCGATTACCGTGGCGGTGGCGGGCAGCAGCGACACCATCAGCGCGTAGGTCGCGCGGGCGAGACGACGCATCGCCAGCTGGTCCGCGATGTAGGGGATGACCGACGAGGAGACGCCGACCCCGATGCCGGCGAGGATGGCGACCGGGTCGGTGACGGCGGGCAGCACCTCCCAGCCGCCGATCGGGGTCACCACCACGAGCGCGATCAGCATCGACGCCGCGAGCCCGTCGACGCCGCCGAGCGCCTCGTGGCGCGCGACGCGGTGTGCGAGCACGATGTACAGGGCGAACAGCACGGCGTTCGCGAAGGCGAAGACCACGCCGAGCGGCTCGCCGGCGAGCTGCACGTCGGTCAGCAGGTACACGCCGGGCACCGCCAGGAGCAGCGCGAGCGCATTGCGCGGGGTGCGGGCGCCCAGCGCGGCGAGGCCTACCACCGGCAGAAACTCGATCGCCGCCACCGTGCCGAGGGGCAGGCGGTCGATCGCGAGGTAGAAGCACGAGTTCATGACGGCCAGGACTGCTCCCCAGGCGATCAACAGCCCCCGCCCGCCGCGGTCGAGCCGGGCGAACGCGCGCCAGGGGCGGCGCCAGACGCCGAAGATCGCCGCCGCCGCGGCGATCCGCAGCCATGCCACGCCGAGCACGTCGACTCGCGCGAACAGCAGCACGGCGAACGCCGGCCCCAGGTAGTGAAAGACGGCGCTGACGACGAAGTAGAGATGAGGCGGGATCTCGGTGCTGAAGACCGGCCGTACGAGAGCAATCCGGTGCATGACTGCAGATTGATCACCAAATCCCTTGATGTACATGGCCAATCACAGCTAATCTCTCTGGCATAGCTGTGAACCAAAGGTCAAATGGCTGGAACGCTGACGGATTGCTGATCGATGACACGAACCGCCGTCTGCTCGCCGAGCTCCAGGAGAACGCGCGCCTCTCCCTCGCTGAGCTGGGTCGGCGCGTCGGGCTGTCGCCGCCGGCCGTCGCGGAGCGGGTTCAGCGCCTCGAGCAGCAGGACGTGATCCTGGGCTACCGGGCGGAGATCGATCCGCGTGCGCTGGGGCTGTCGCTCAGCGCGATTATCCGGATCCGCCCCGCACCCGGACAGCTCGCCAATGTCGCGAAGCTCGCCCAGGAGACACCGGAGGTGGTCGACTGTCGGCGCGTGACCGGCGATGACTGCTACGTGCTGACCGCGCACCTGCGCGACGTCGAGCACCTCGAGGAGGTGATCGACCAGTTCGTGGCGCTGGGTCAGACGACTACGTCGATCGTTCAGTCGGCGCCCGTGCCGCGCCGGGGCCTGGCGCTCGCGGACCGCGGCTTCCTCGCGACCACCACGTAGTGACCCGGGGCGAAGCGCTCGCCCGCGTAGCCGCGGCGAATGCGCACCCTAAATCCGGCACGGCGTAGGCCGGCGTCGATCTCGGACGGCGGATGGAGGCGCTGGCGGTGCATCTCCTCGCCGCGCCGCCAGCCGCCGCCCGCACGGCGGAAGGTGATCATCCGCCGCGTCAGAAGCAGCCGGTGCGGATCCTCCTCGGTCTCGAGCAGGATCGCCCAGTCTTCGCCTTCCCGCCAGGTGCGCGCCCGCCGCCCGCGGGAAACGCGGCGGGGGCCGGCCAGGTCGAAGACGAAAAGGCCGCCCGCCCGCAGCGCCCGATACACGCGCCCGAAGACGGGATCGAGGCTGCGCTGCGTGTAGTTGAGGACCTCGCCGACCGCGAGCACGGCCCCGCACGCGGGCAGTCGCTCGTCCAGAAACGAGCCGCGACGGAAGCGGGCGGCAGGCGCGTTGCGCCGGGCGCGCGCAAGGAACGCCCGCGAGCTGTCGATGCCGAGCACGTCGTAGCCGGCCTCGACGAGGACTCTTGACGTGATCCCGCTCCCACAGCCGAGATCGACCACGAGACCGCTCTCGATCCGCGCTCGGCGCAGCAGCTCGACGACGGCGGGGCCGGCGGTCTCCGCGAGCTCGGTGAAGCCGCTCGAGTGGATGTGCGCGAGGTCCTCGGCGTAGCCCTTCACCGCGGGCAACGTACCTTTCAGGAATGCCCGTCGCGAACCTTGGCGACTCCTTCCAGTCGTTCTTCGACGCCGTCGACTCGTTCTTCTCGAACCTGGCGTCGGTGCGGCCGGGCCCGCTGGTGCTCGCCCTGCTGTTCTTTACGGCGTACCTCACGCTGCGGGCGCGGGCGAGCTTCAACATCCTGCGCGCCGCCTACCCCACCGAGCGGTTCAACTTCCGGGAGATCTGGGGCGCCTATTTCGCGGGCTACGGCTTCAACGCCGTGATTCCCGCCCGTGGCGGCGACGTGGTCCGCCTCTTCCTCACGAAGACCTCGATTCCGAACTCGAGCTACCCGGCGGTGGCCGCGAGCTTCGTGGTGGAGCTGGGCTTCGACATCGCGATGGGATCGCTGATCCTGTTGTTCGCTTTCACCCAGGGCGTCTTCCCCAAGCCGCCCGACTTCGCCAGCCTGAACGCGTTCGACCTCTCGTTCTTCGCCCAGAACCCGCGCTTCACGCTCTTCCTCCTCTCCGCGCTGGCGGTTGGCGGGCTGATGGCCTTCGCCCTGCTGAGCGTGCGCGTAAGGGCGTTCTGGGAGCGGGTGCGTCAGGGCTTCACGATCCTCCGAGACCGCCGCCGCTACTTCCGTCAGGTCTTCGCGGTGCAGTTCGGCGGCTGGTGCTTTCGCTTCGCGGCGTTCTGGATGCTGCTCGAGGCCTTTCGGGTGGGGGGTTCGGTCAAGAACGTGCTGCTGGTGCTCGGCGTCAACGCCGTCTCCGCGGCCGTCCCGTTCACCCCGCAGGGCGCGGGAGTACAGCAGGCGCTGCTGGTGAAGGTGTTCGCCGGCACGGCGGCCGGCTCGACGGTGGCCGCCTACTCGGTGGGCCAGCAGATTGCGATCGGGGCCCTGACGTTCGGCATCGGTTTCGTCGCGCTCGTCTTCATCTTCCGGGTGCGGAGCTTCAAGGAGATCGTTCGGCGCGGGCGCGAGGAACGGGCCGCCGAGAAGGGCGGGCGACGGGGGGAGCCGGACCGGGCGGGTGAGGCCGCGCCGGGGTAGACCTACTAGGTCCCGAAGCCCTCGCGCGCCTCGCGCACGAGGATCACGGCCTCCGGGAAGATCAGCCGCATCGCTTGGAGCAGGTCCTGCGCCTGCTGCTCGGCGTTGCCCTGCAGGTTCATCCGGGTGAGCCCGGAAACCGTCATGTCGACCGCGAGCTTGATGGCGTTGTCGGCCCAGGCCACGCGCTGGGCGCCCTGCATCTGCTCGGCGAATTCGGCCATGCGCTTGCGGAGCTCTTCCGGATCGCCGAAGAGGCCGCCGAAGGGGTCTTCCGAGGACATGCCCCGAGTCTAGACAGCCCGCCGCTGAATCCGGGCTACGGCCGTTCGACCATCGCGCTCCCGCCGCCGCGCCTGACCGGCTCGGCCGCGGCGAGCACTCGCTTACCGCCCAGGAACTCGATGCCGGTGGACGCGCCGATCTCGGCCTGCGTGCCGAAGACGTGGCCGTATGTGCTCGCGTTCGCGAGCTCCACGCCCACCGGCGAGGAGACGAACGCCGGCTCGGCGATGGTCATCGCCGTATTGCGCTGGCTTGCCCGCGGGCTCGCGATCGCCTGAGGCAGGGTCGCGCCGAGGTCAAGGCGCTCCAGCAGCACCTGGAGCACGGTCGTGATGATCATCGAGCCGCCGGGCGACCCGACCGCGAGGAACGGCCGGCCGTCGTCGAGCACGATCGTGGGGCTCATCGAGCTGCGCGGCCGCTTGCCGCCGTCGGGCTCGTTGGGGTGGCCGGGCATGTCGATGTTGAAATCGGTGAGCTCGTTGTTGAGGAGGAACCCGCGGCCCGGCACGACGATGCCGTTGCCCCCGGTCGACTCGATCGTGAACGTGTAGGAGACCACCGTGCCCTTGCGGTCCGACACCACGAGGTGCGTGGTCTCGAGACCGGGTTCGCCGGGCGCCACCGGGCTGGTGGCGGCGCGCGCTGGATCGATCAGCGCACGCCGCTCGGCCGCGAAGCGGTCGGACAGCAGCTCCTCCAGTGGGACGTCGACGAAGTCCGGGTCGCCCAGGAAGGCGTTGCGATCGGCGAACGAGAAGCGCGACGCCTCGAGGAAGAGGTGGAGCGCCTGAACGCGCGTCAGGTGGTCAAGCTTGAAGCCCTCGAGGATGTTGAGCGCCTCGCCGACGGTGCTGCCGCCGCTCGAGGGTGGGCCCATGCCGTACACGTCGAGGCCCCGGTAGCCGACCCGCGTGGGCGGCCGTTCGACGGCGTCGTAGGAGCGCACGTCGCGAGGGGTCATGAGACCGGGCCGCCAAGCGTGGTTCGCGCCCGGGGCGACTGGTGGGTCGGCTGCGGCCTCGGCCGTCTCCCGCGCCAGCCGGCCGTGGTAGAAGGCCCTCGCGCCGCGGCGGGCGATGAGCCGGTAGGTGTCGGCGAGGTCGGGGTTGCGGAGCACGGAGCCGACGTCCCGCGGTGTGCCGTCCGGGTCGAGGTAGAGCGCCGCGGTCGAGGGGACGTCGTTGAACCAGTCGACCGCGGGCTCGGTTTGCGAGGCGAAGGTCCGGTCCACCACGAAGCCGTCGCGGGCGGTGTCGATCCCGGCGCGCAGGGCCCGCCCCAGGGACCAGCTTCCGTAGCGCCGGAGCGCGTGCTGCCAGCCGTCCACCGTGCCCGGCACGCCGGCGGACAGGCCGCTCCAGCGTGCCTCCTCAAACGGCAGAACGGCGCCGTTCTCGAAGAAGGAGTCCGGACGCATCGCGGCCGGCGCCTCCTCGCGCGCGTCGATCGTCGTGACCTTTCCGTCGGGGGTGCGGATGACCATGAATCCGCCGCCGCCGATTCCGCACGAGAAGGGCTCGGTCACGCCGAGCACTCCCGCCGCCGCGACCGCGGCGTCCACCGCGTTGCCGCCGTCGCGCAGGGCGTCGATCGCCGCCTGGCTGGCGAGCGGGTCGACCGTGGCCGCCGCGCCTCCCGATCCGACCGCGGTGGGCGTCTTGTCCTGTGCGAGCGCGGTGGCCGGCGCGGACAGCAGAGCGATCAGGACGAGGGCGATGCGCAGCGGGTACATGCCGCCCCGCTACCCGGATCGAGCGAGGCCACACGGCAAAATGTAGGCTCCCCGCGCATGCCTCTCCCGCCGCCAGACGCGGAGTCGACCTGCCTCGTAACCGGCGCCTCCTCCGGCATCGGCGCCGACGTCGCGCGCTCCCTCGCCACGCGCGGCCATGGGGTCACGCTCGTGGCGCGTCGCACCGAGCGGCTCGAGCAGTTGGCGGCCAAATTGCGTGAGCGCCACGGAGTCCGAGTCGAGACCGTCGGCTGCGACCTTGGCGACGCGGACGCCAGGCAGCGAATGAGAGCCGAGATCGAGGAGCGGGGGCTGACCGTCGAGGTGCTGGTGAACAACGCCGGCTTCGGCAGCGCGGGACGCTTCGACCGGCTCGATCTGGAACGCGAGCTCGAGATGGTGCGGCTGAACTCGGAGGCGGTGGTGGACCTCTGCGGCCGATTCGTCCCGGCGATGGTGGAGCGCGGCCGCGGCGCGGTGCTCAACGTGGCGTCCACTGCCGCGTTCCAGCCGCTCCCCCGCCAGGCCACCTACTCCGCGAGCAAGGCGTTCGTGCTCACGTTCACCGACGCCCTTCACGAGGATCTCGCGGGCACCGGCGTCACGGCGACGACGCTGTGTCCGGGGCCGGCCAGGACCGAGTTCATGACCACCGCCGGAATCGATTGGGAGGGCCTGCCCGGCTTTATCTGGAGCGAGTCGGCGGAGGTCGCCGAGGCGGGGGTGAAGGGGCTCGAGAAGGGGCGTCGGGTGGTCGTGCCGGGTGTGCTCAACCGGGCGGGAGCGGTCGGCGGCCAGCACGTCCCCCGTGGGCTGCTGCTGAGGGTGGCGGGAAAGGTCTACCCGGTCGGTTAGGACCCGGGCGCCAGCTCCCACGAGACCCCGTGGTCGCCCAGATAGTTCAGGAAGGCCTCGGGGTCGAATGCCGCCGCCGGCCCGAGGGCGCCGGCGCGGTCGTAGCCCGGCGCGCTCATCAGCTCCGCCCCGTGCACGAGCGTGACGGCGGTGAGCCCGTAGACGTCCGATCCGCGCACCACACCCCTTCGCTCGGAGCCGTCCTCACCGCGCGCCACGGCCACGATCGTGAACTCCGCCGCCCGTCGCTCCGCCTCCGGCGGTCCCTCGGGCAGCGCTCCGATCGCCCGGTTCAGGGCTCCGCGGAGCGGGGTGCGCAGGGTCAGGGCCACCGGGGGAAGCGTGTACGGGAGGATGGGCGCGAGAGACGGGTGGGGGGCCATCGTACGCGTGGTCACCATCGACACCACGCGCCGGGTGCGCGTATGGCGCGGCACCGTGATGACCTCACCCGAGGGGTAGCGCGACATCGTCTGGCGCCCGATCGGTTCCGGGAAGTCGAAGCTGGCGCGGAAGACGCCGAACGGCGCCGGCCGCCAATCGCCGTCCTCGTAGACCACGTCGCCGCCCTTGACGATCTCGAGCCCCGAGCGCAGGGTGCCTCGGCTCATGCCGAATCCCTTGACCGCGTAGGCCAGCACCAGCTCGTCGAGCGGCTCGTGGGCGCGCGCCGCGAGGCGTGCGATGCAGTCACCGGGCGCATAGTCGAAGCCCAGCGCGGGCACCAGCGCCACCCCGGCGCGCTCGGCCTCCGCTCCGTGGTTGTCGAAGACCCCCTTGATGAAGGGCTGCTCGCCCGTGGAGTCGACGTAGTGCGTGCCGGTGTCGACGGCGGCGTTCACGAGCGCGTGGCCGGCCAGCGTGAACGGGCCGGCGCAGCTGATCACCGCGCTCGCGTCGGCCAGCAGCTCGCGCAGCGCGCGGGCGTCGTCGAGCGGTGTTGCGCGAACCGTTGCCCCTCGCTGGCTGGCGAGCTGGGCGAGCTTCGCCTCGTCGCGGCCGCTCAGCACGTACTCGAGTCCACGGCGCTCCAGCTCGTCGACGACCAGCCGTCCGGTGTACCCCGTGGCTCCGTACAGCACGATCGTCACCGCCGGGACGATACAGTCGCCCCGTGCGGATCAGCGAGGTGATGACCCAGGGAGTGGTCACCGCGGAAACCGACGACACGCTGCGCCGCGTGGGGGAGCTCATGCGCGACCGCAACGTCGGCTCCGTGGTGATCTGCGAGGCAGGGAGACCGGTGGGGGTCATGACCGATCGGGACCTGGCGCTCGCCGTCGTGGCGGACACGGTGGAAGCGGAGGCGCCCGTCGGCGAGCATGCCTCGCGTCCGCTCGTGACCGGCGAAGTGGAGATGGACATCGAGGAGGCGGTTGCGCTGATGGTGCAGCACCGCATTCGCCGCCTGCCGGTGACCGAGGACGAGGCCCTGGTCGGGATCGTCACGATCGACGACCTCGCGGTTCGGGCCGGCGATCTCCATCAGGCGCAGCAGATAACGGCCGAAGTTGCCAAGGCGGCGCTGCCCGAGTTCTACTTCCATCAGCGCGGGGGTTGATGACACCGCTGTCGCCAGACCAGCTCCGCACCCGGCGGCGGATCGAGAGCCTGATTCGACTGATGACACCCGCGCTCGACGCGCTGCTCGCGTTCGGCGACCGCGTCTCGCGCATTGTGGAGTCCGAGGACGTCGACTACTACCCGCCGCGCGTGCGCCGCGGCGAGCGTCCGCCCGCCCGCCCGTGAGCAAGGAAGCGCAGCTCCAGTGGGAAGCCCGCTGGGCCCGGCCGGCCGCCATCGCCGCTTTCGTGGCGGCCGTCGCCCTGCTCGGGCAGATCGTGCTGTATCAGGCGACGCTGCAGAACCGGCCGCGGGTGGAGGCGCTGCCCGACTTCCTGCTGTCCGTGGACGCTCGCCCCGGTCTCTACCTGGGCTCGGCGATCGTGCAGGCGATCGGAGCGCTCCTTCTGTTGCCGGTGTTCCTCTACCTGTTCCGCGCCATCATGGGACGGGAGTCCGCGGTTCCCCGGTGGTTCGTCTACCTGGTCTACCTGGGCCCGCTGCTGTTCGCGCTCTCGGCCGTGCTCGGTGCGGTCGACCGGATCGACCTCGCACAGCAATTTGCAGACGGGTCCTACTCGTTCCCGGACGCCGATCCGAGCGACCGTCCGGATCTGACGCAGTGCCCGGCGATCCGCGGCGAGCTCGGGGACGGCTGCGCCGAGGAGCTGCTCGGCGACAACCCCAACGGGCTCGTATTCGGTCTCAGCTTCGCGGGCTCGATCGCCGTCGCGTTCCTGTTTGTGATGCTTCCGCTGCGGGCGCGGCGAGTCGGCCTTCTGAGCCCGTTCATGAGCATTCTCGGCGTGATCGCGGGCGTCCTGCTCGTGCTCCAGCTGGTGCCGCTGGTGCCGGTGATCATCGAGGCCTTCTGGCTCGGCGCGGTGGGTCTGCTGTACCTGGACAAATGGCCCGGCGGGCGCGGCCCCGCGTGGGATTCGGGCGAACCAGAGCCCTGGCCGAGCGCCACACGGATCGGCGGCCCGACGCCGCCCCGGGAGGGCGAGGAACCCGAGCCGGACGAGCGGGAACGCGAGCCCGCCGCCCTGGGGGAGGGCGACGGCGAGCCCGCTCGCGAGCGGCCCGCCTCCCGCAAGCGCAGGCGCAAGAAAAGCTAGGGCCGCCGTCCCGCTACGCGATCGCCGGCGTCTCCGGCAGGCGATCCAGCGCCGCCTCCATGTCCGCCTCCGAGAACTCGGGGTCCTCGAGCTTCCCCGCCAGGAAGGCGTCGTACGCCGACATGTCGAAGTGGCCGTGGCCGCACAGGTTGAACAGGATCACTCGCTCCTCGCCCGCCTCCTTCGCCGCCTCGGCCTCGTCCATCACGGCACGGATCGCATGCGCGGGCTCGGGCGCGGGCAGGATTGCCTCGCAGCGCGCGAACTGCACGGCCGCGGCGAACGTCTCGTTCTGCTTATAGGCGCGCGGCTCCATCAGGCCGTGCTTGACGAGCCCGCACACGATCGGCGAGTCACCGTGATAGCGCAGTCCGCCGGCGTGGACGGGCGGCGGCACGAAGTCGTGCCCGAGCGTGTACATCGGCATGAGCGGCGTGAGGCCGACGGTGTCGCCGAAGTCGTAGCGGTAGGTCCCGCGCGTGAGGGTCGGGCAGGCTGCGGGCTCGGCTGCCACGAAGCGGGTCTTCGCCTCGCCGCGCAGGACCCGGCGGAGGAACGGAAAGCTCATCCCCGCGAAGTTCGAGCCGCCACCCACGCAGCCG
>Ga0081538_10006165_pt1 | contig 10631 bp, 11 predicted proteins | sample TabmetS5T2R1_FD_71022 | JGI IMG/M metagenome (GOLD analysis project Ga0081538, IMG submission 71022) | Tabebuia heterophylla rhizosphere microbial communities from the University of Puerto Rico - S5T2R1 | ecosystem: Host-associated > Plants > Roots > Rhizosphere ...
CCGAGGAGAGGTCGATGACGCGACCGATCTTCGTCCGTCCGGCGGAGATCGTGGAGCCGACCGTCAGGGCCGGGTCGGGCTTCAGGTTCTCGACGGTGATGACGACGCCCGGGTTGCCCGACGGCTGGATGTCGATCCGGACGCCGTACGCCTTCCCGTTGACGATCAGGTCGGAGATCGCGATGACGCTGCCGTCGACCGGCGAGTACACGTCCGTCTCGACGGGAGCGCCCACGTCGAGCCCGCCGGTCTGCGGCCCGACCCCACCGCCGAGCTGGTAGTACCGGATCTCCGAGCCGCTCTGGCCGAAGAGGCGGTGGAAGAGCCGCTCCAGGATGCCCGCGTTCGCCTGTGAGCCGACCGGCTGCAGAGCCAGGACGTCGCTCCCTGACGCGTGATAGCCGATCGCCGTCACGCGGCTCTGGTTGATCGGCATCTGGATGCGAAGCGTGTCCTGCATCGCGATCACCTGCGCGCGCGGCGGTCCTGCCGGCAACAGCCTCTCTGCCGGCGCGGGCCCACGAGCGATCGAGGCAACGCCGCCCGTACCGAACGCGGTCAGCAGGAGCAGGACGAGCGAGACGCACGCCGCGACGAGGAGGGCCGCCGTGCGCCGCGACCGACGAACCCTGGCGCGGATCTGCTCTCGTTCCGCCGCACGGTAGGCAAGCCCTTGGGCTTCGGGCTGGGCCATCCGCGGCACCGTACTGGAGGTCGCCCGGGCTTTCAAATCGCTGCTGTCCGCGGGGTCGAGCGCCAGCGCCCCGTCGGTCTCGAAGCTCCAGTCCCACTCCGCAGGGCGCAGCGGCGTCACGTTCGCCCGCCCTGGAGGCGTCTCGCGGTTGTGATCGTAGGGGCCGGGTGCGCGCGTCATAATCGCGGCGTGCTCGCCGTCCTCAGTGGTCGGTCGGGGCCACCGACAACCGAGCTTGCCAGGGGCGGCGGACGCTGAGCGCCGAGCTCCTTTGCGCCCGGGGGGTCGGCCGCCGGTACGGGCGGGTCGTCGCGCTGGCTCCGACGAGCCTCGACATCAGGGCAGGGGACGCCGTTGCTTTGATCGGCCCGAACGGCGCCGGGAAATCCCCGCTCCTGTCCATCCTGGCCGGCGCTCTCGAGCCGACGGAGGGCCAGGTGACGGCGGCGCCCGGCAACGGTCGGCATGCGCGGGTCGGCTGGGTCCCGCAGCGCCCGGCGCAGTATGCGCGCTTGTCCCCACGGGAGAACCTCGACCTCTTCGCTCGCCTGGAAGGGATTCAGGACCCGTCCGAGACCTCGGATCGCTTCATCGGCCTGCTCGAGCTGCCCGACGACGGCCGCCCGTCCGCCGCCCTGTCGGTCGGCAACCAGCAGCGTCTCAATCTCGCCATCGCCTTGCTCGGCCGACCCGAGGTGCTCCTCCTGGACGAGCCCACGGCCTCGCTCGATCCCCGCCAGCGGCGCCGACTTTGGGATGTCGCCGCCCAGGTGCGGGAACGCGGAGGCGCCGTCGTCTTCGCCACGCAGAACCTCGAAGAGGTGGAGCATTTCGCCAGTCGCGTCGTCGTCCTGCTCGACGGCTCGGTGGTCTTCGACGGCTCGCTAAGTGAGTTCCAGCAGTCGCCCGAGGCCGACGTGTTCGCATGAAGGCGATCCGCCTGCTGCTCGCGAAGGACCTGCGGATCCTCGGCCGCTCTCCCGCGTTGCTGGCCGCGCTCGTCCTCTACCCGCTCGTCTTCGCGGTGCTCGTCGGTCTCGTCGTCCGCTACGCGAGCGACCGCCCGCGCGTCGCCTTCGTCGACCTCGACCGGCTTCCGGAGACCCTCACGGTCGGTGGGCAGAGCTTCAACGTGAAGCAGGTCATCTCGGAGGTGCAGGGCTCGGTCGACCTCGTCCCGATGGAGGAGGAAGAAGCGGAGCGGCAGCTCGCAACGGGAGGCGTCGTCGCCGAGATCGTCGTCCCGCCCGGCTTCTCCTCGAAGCTTCGGGGGATGGTCGAGAGCCCGCAGCTCGTCCTCAAGACGGCGCAGGGTGGGCTCTCCGGACGCGTCGAGCAGCAGACGCAGGCACTCGTCTACGAGCTCAACCGGCGCCTCCAGGACGCCTACATCGACGCGAACCTCGAGTACGTGACCCTCATCCTCGAGGGCGGCGAGGGGAGCTTCCTCGGCAACGAGTTCGACATCGTCGGTCTCGAGCAGGCCGAGGTCATGCTCGCCGAGATCGAGCAGACCTCCGACAATCCGGAGATCGTCGACCGGGCGCGCGAGCTGGTGACGTTTGTCCGCGAGGCCCAGCTCGCCCTCGGCGCTTCGGGGGACTCGCTGCGGGCGACGGCCAACCCGATCGAGCTCGAGGTGGACACGGGCGCAGGCCGGACGTGGCTCCTCTCCGCGCAGCTGCAGGCGTACGCGCTCGGCCTCACGCTCGCGTTCATCTGCGTGCTGCTCGCGGCGGCCGCGCTGGCCGCCGAGCGGGACGAGAACGTCATCGGCCGGCTGGCGCGCGGCCTCGTTCGCCTCGGCGACCTCGTCGTCGTCAAGGTGCTCCTCGCCGGCGTCGTCGCGGTGGGTCTCGGGTTTGCGATTGCGCTGCTTTTCGGCCTGCTCGCCGAGATTCTCGACGTCACCGGCGGCGAGCCGTGGGAACGCCTGCCGCTGCTCGTGCTCGGCCTCGCCCTCGCGGGTGTGGCCTTCGGCGCCTTCGGCACGCTGGTGGGAGCGCTCGCGCGTGAATCGCGCACGGCCGTTCTCGTCGCGTTCCTCGCCGCCCTCCCCCTCGTCCTCATCGGGCTCGTCCCCGAGGGGGCGGCTCAGGCGGCGTGGTGGGTCGCGCAGGCATTTCCGTTCAGCCATGCCGTGGACTTCTTCCAGGCCGCGCTCTACGACACGGATCCCTGGACCACGCTGCTACGTGAGACCGCGTGGCTCCTCGGGCTGGCGCTCGCGTTCGGCGCGGCTGCTCGCCTCGCCGTGCGAAGATTGCTGGTGTGAGCGCGGTCTTTCCGGTCACGCGCCTGCGCCGCTTTCGGCGCACCGCAGCTCTGCGCGACCTCGTGCGCGAGGCGCGCGTGGACGTCCGCGACCTCGTCCATCCGCTCTTCGCCTGTCCCGGAGAGGGGGTCGAGCACCCACTCGAAGGTTTGCCGGGAATCGCCCAGCGCTCGGTCGATCGCCTCTGCGAGGAGGCGGAGGCGGCCGCCGGCTTGGGCGTCGGCGCCGTGCTCCTCTTCGGGATTCCCGAGGAGAAGGACGAGGCCGCCTCGGGCGCCTACGACGAGGACGGGATCGTCCAACAGGCCCTGCGCGCTCTGCGCGAGCAGGTCCCCGGTCTCGTGCTCCTCACCGACGTTTGCCTCTGCGAGTACACGTCCCACGGGCACTGCGGCGTCGTCGACGGGGACGAGGTGGTGAACGACGTCTCGCTCGAGCTCCTCGCGAAGACGGCTGTCAGCCATGCGGAGGCCGGCGCCGACGCGATCTGCCCGAGCGACATGATGGACGGCCGCGTCGGGGCGATCCGGGGCGCGCTCGACGGCGAAGGCTTCGAGCAGGTTCCGATCGTCTCGTACGCGGCCAAGTACGCCTCCGCGTTCTACGGGCCCTTCCGCGAGGCGGCCGAGTCCGCGCCCTCGGTCGGCGACCGGCGCGGCTACCAGATGGATCCCGCCAATGCGCGGGAAGCGCTGCGCGAATGCGAGCTCGACGTCGCGGAGGGAGCGGACGCGCTGATGATCAAGCCGGCGCTTCCGTCCCTGGACGTGATCGCGGCGGCGCGGGCCCGTTTCGACCTGCCGATCTTCGCCTACAACGTCAGCGGCGAGTACGCGATGGTGAAGGCGGCGGCCGCGCGTGGTTGGCTCGACGAGCGCCAGGCGGCGGTCGAGAGCCTCACCGCGATCAAGCGCGCCGGGGCGGACGTCATCGTCACGTACTGGGCCAAGGAAGCCGCGAGGTGGCTGTAGCGACCTCGCTCTGGCGCCGTGCACGGGCGGCGATCCCCGGCGGCGTCAACTCTCCCGTACGCGCCTGGCGCGCGGTCGGCGGGGACGAGCCTTTCTTCGCGGCGCGCGGGGAAGGGGCGTACCTCGAGGACGCGGAAGGCCGCCGGTACGTCGACTGGGTGATGTCCTGGGGGCCTCTTGTCCTCGGGCACGCCGACCCCGAAGTGGTCGAAGCGGTTCAGGAGGCAGCCCCGGACGGCATGACCTTCGGCGCGCCGACCGAGGCGGAGGTCGTGCTCGCCGAGGAGATCGCCGACGCCGTCCCTTCGGTCGAAAAGGTGCGGCTGGCCTCCTCCGGCACCGAGGCTGCGATGAGCGCCGTCCGGCTCGCCCGTGGGTTCACGCACCGCGACCGCATCCTGAAGTTCGAAGGCTGCTACCACGGCCACGGCGACGCGTTGCTCGGGGAGTCTCCGGGAGTCCCGAGCGGCACGGCCGCGGACACCTTCCTCAGTCCTTACAACGACCTGGATGCCGCCGCAGCGGCTGTCGAGCGCTATGGCGAGGGGCTCGCGGCGGTGATCGTCGAGCCGGTGGCCGGCAACATGGGGGTCGTCCCGCCCGAGCCCGGGTTCCTCGAGGCCTTGCGCGCCCTCTGCGATGCCAGTGGCGCCTTGCTCGTCTTCGACGAGGTCATCACCGGCTTCCGCCTCGCCCGCGGTGGCGGGCAGGAGCTCTACGGGGTCCGTCCCGACCTCACCGTGCTCGGCAAGATCGCCGGCGGCGGCCTGCCGCTCGCCGCCTTCGGGGGCCGCGCCGACGTCATGGACGCGCTCGCGCCCTCCGGGCCGGTCTTCCACGCAGGAACGCTGTCCGGCAATCCGCTGGCGACGGCCGCTGCGATCGCCGTGCTCCGTCGACTTCGCGATCCCGACGTCTACATTCGCCTCGAGGAGACCGCCGCGCAGCTCGAAGAAGGCCTTCGGCACGAGGACCTCACCGTCCAGCGGGTCGGCTCGATGCTGACGCCGTTCTTCCGGCGCGGGCCCGTCCGCAATCTCGCGGATGCGCAGGCGGCCGATACCGAGCGCTACGCGGCCTTCTTCCGGCACCTCCTTGCCCGTGGTGTCTACATCGCACCATCCCCGTTCGAGGCCCTCTTCGTCTCGACGGCGCACGGCCAAGCGGAGGTCGAGCGCACAGTCGAGGCGGCCCGGGAGTTCCTTGCCGACTAGCGTCGAGACGATCTGGGAGACCATCGCGCGCGAGGCGGAACGCGAGAGCTCGCTGTGGGGCGCGGCGCTTCGGCCCGCGGAGGACCGCGACGCCGTCCCGGTCTTCTCGCCGCTTGCCGACGACCGTTTCGCGCTCGGCGTCGAGTCCATCTACGAGGGCTACCTCCTCCACTACGGCCGCGCGCGCCTCTTCTCGCCGGCCGACCGCGACGTGGCGATTCTCCTCGGCGACTACCTCTACGCGCACGGCCTCGTCCGCATCACCGCCCTCGGTGACGTGGACGCGGTGGCTCGCCTCGCCGAGCTCCTATCTCTCTGCGCGCACCTGCGCGCCGAGGGGGAGGACGGGGACGGCCAGGCTTGGGCCGACACGATCGGCGCTCTCGGCGACTTCGAGCTGCCCGCTGAAGCCGTCGAGCGCGCGCTCGCCCTGCATGCGGAGCGGGTCGATTAAGATTCCGCGCCGGTGAGCGCTCTCGTCTCAGCCGTCCTGCTCGCAGCCGAGAAGACGCCCGACGAGGAGGGCTTCGACATCATCCTGGTCATGCTCGTCGTCGGGCTGGTCTTCGTCGGCGTGATCGTGCTGGGCCAGCTCGCGCGCTACTACGGCCACAAGCGGGCCGCGCGTCGCGCTCAACACCGCGCGTACTAGTCCTCACGGTAGGTACTGCTCCTCGATGCGCGTGACGACGCCGTCCTCGACGGTCAGCCAGTACGCGGAGAAGCTCCCTCGATAGCGGCCGGCAGGCGGGCTTTGCGCCGTGAAGGCCGTCTCGAACTGCGCCGGGTCGCCGGCGAACCGCTTCTCGCAGCACCGCTTCCAGTCGAGGAGGTCGATGACGAGGGCGTTCGAGGCCGGAAGCGTCCGCAGCTTCGGGTTGTCGTTGACGATCAAGTAGTCGTTCGGGACGGGTGTCTCGAGGCCGCGCTCCTCGGCGGCGGCGTTCGCCTCCTCGCCGATGAGGAAGTACGCCTGGTCGAAGACCAGCTCGCGCGGGTCGGCCGTGACGCGCGCGGCCTGGAGGTATCCGAAGTGGCGGCCGTTCTCGAGCCCGGGCTTGGGCTTCGGCTTCGTCGTGGTCGCAGGCTCGCTCGCGCCGGTGGACGCGGGCGGCTCGCTCGGAACCGAGCTGGCCCGGAGCCGACTCGTCCTCCCCGCTGCAGGCTGCCAAGAGGAGCAGAGCGGCGGCGATCGGCACGAGAACCGTAGCTCTCACCCGCGCCTATTCTCTTAGACTCATCGGCGGTGCCTGTGAGTGATCTGCGCGAGTGGATCGAGCTACTCCGCCGGGAGGGCGAGCTGGTCGAGGTCGAGGCGGAGGTCGATCCGTACCTCGAGATCACGGAGATCGTCGACCGCACGGTCAAGTCGGGCGGTCCGGCGCTTCTCTTCCGCAACGTCAAAGGCTCCGAGCGGCCCCTCTTCATCAACCAGTTCGGCACCGAGCGGCGTATGTGCCTCGCGTTCGGAGAACCTTCGCTCGACGCCGTCGGCGCGCGTCTCGGGGACGTGCTCGAGATGCAGCCGCCGCAGGGGCTCGTCGAGAAGGTGAAGGGCCTCGGGAAGCTCAAGCGCCTGGCGGACTCGATGCCGAAGACCGTCCGCTCGGGCGAGTGCCAGGAGCTCGTGCTCGATCCCGACCTGGACGCCCTTCCGATCCAGCACTGCTGGCCGGGCGACCCCGCGCCGTTCATCACGCTCCCGGCCGTGATCACGCGCGACCCCCGCACCGGGACGCGCAATGTCGGCATGTACCGCATGCAGAAGATCGACGCGACGACGACCTTCATGCACTGGCAGATCCACAAGGACGGCGCGGCCGACTGGCGCGGCATGGGCGATCGGCTCGACGTCGCCGTCGCGCTCGGCTGCGATCCCGTCACCGCCTACTCCGCGAGTGCCCCGCTCCCCAAGCACATCGACGAGCTCATGCTGGCCGGGTTCCTGCGAGGCGAGGCGGTCGAGCTCGTGAAGTGCAAGACCGTCGACCTCGAGGTGCCTGCCCATGCCGAGATCGTCCTCGAGGGCTACATCGCGAAGGGCGAGCTGGGGGACGAGGGCCCCTTCGGCGACCACACCGGCTACTACTCGCCGCCCGAGCCCTTCCCGGTCTTCCACCTCACCTGCATGACGATGCGTCGGGACGCCGTCTACCCGTCGATCGTCGTGGGCGTACCGCCTGCTGAGGACGCGTGGCTCGGCAAGGCGACGGAGCGGATCTTCCTGCCTGCCATTCGCATGACCGTCCCCGAGATCGTGGACTACGACCTTCCGGTCGCGGGCGCGTTCCACAACTGCGTCCTCGTCTCGATCCGCAAGGGCTTTCCCGGTCACGCGAAGAAGGTGATGCACGCGATCTGGGGCCTCGGGATGCTCTCGCTCTCGAAGTCGGTCGTCGTCGTCGACGACTTCGTGGACGTCCACGACTACGAGCAGGTCTTCTTCCACGTCTGCGCGAACGTCGACCCCGGCCGCGACGTCATGCTCTCGGAAGGGCCCCTCGACCAGCTCGACCACTCGGCGCAGATGTACTGCTACGGCGGCAAGCTCGGGATCGACGCGACGCACAAGTGGGAGTCCGAAGGCGCGCGAGCGTGGCCTGAGCGAATCGAGATGACTCCCGAAGTTCGTGACTTGGTCGACACCCGCTGGAACGAGTACGGACTCGAGCCCGACGCGGCCGGGAACGGCGGAATTTCCAGGGTATTGAGGCAAACGCTACGTCGTTGACAGGACCCGTGAAGCGCAGAAACAATGCCCCTGCTTGTAACAGGGGCCAAGCGATGAAGGGAGCTGCGTGGCCGACGAGCTAGAGCGGCCTGGTGGGGAGCCGGTAGAGCACGAGGCCGAGCCCCATCTTCCAGCCCCGACGATTTGGCCCTTCGCCTTCGCCGCCGGGATCACGCTCCTCCTCATCGGGCTGATCGTCAACTGGCTCCTCGCCGCGATCGGCGGTGCCGTCGCCGTGATATTCGGCTTCCTCTGGATCCGCGACGCGACCAGAGAAGTGCGGCGGCCGGTCGCCGAGCCCGAACCCGCGGAGCCTGTCTCCGAGGTCGTCGCAGAGGAGGAGGAGGAGGCCGAGGAAGAGCCCGAGCGCTATCCGCGCTCGGTCTTCCTGGAGCTGTCGACCCTCGGGATCGGCGCCGCGATCGGCGGGCTCGTCACGCTGCCGGCAATCGGCTTCATGGTGGCGCCGGCCTTCGTCGACCAGGGCTACGACGACGTCGACCTCGGGCCGTTGACGAACTTCCCCGCCAACCAGTGGGTGACGGCGACGTTCGTGTCAGCGGCCGATGAGCCGCCCGACGTCGGCCGTCGGACGACGTTCGTGCGCAACAACGGCCTGGCGAACGGCGTCCCGAGCATCACGATCATCTCGAACCGCTGCGTCCACATGGGCTGCCCGACTCAGCCGGGCGGGCTGCTCCAGAGGCCCCAGGAGGTCAACACCGAGTCGGGGGCCGTGCGGCTCATCGTCACCCAGGGGCTCTCGGGGTTCACGTGTCCCTGTCACGGGGGCGCCTACGACACCGAGGGGAACCGGACTGCGGGGCCGCCGGTTCGAGCGCTCGACCGCTACCAGTACTCGATCCGGAACGGCAATCTCATCCTCGGGAAGCCGTACAGCGTCAGCCATGTGACCGGGGAAGGCGCGGAGGCCGAGGTCCACGCGTACAAGCTCGCGGATCCCGGCCAGCACGTCGACGGCCCCGAGCAGGTCTTCTACCCGCCGAAGTTCTGGATCCCCTGATGGCGCGCGCCCGGAAATCCCCGCGGCGGCAGAAGCTCGAAGCGCTGGTCCTCGCGCCGATCAACTGGCTCGAGGAGCGGTCGGGCCTCGTCGGAGCGGTCAAGTACTTCCTCTTCCGCCGCGTGGCGCCCGAGTCGAACTGGTTCCACACGCTCGGCTCGGCCACTCTGACCGCTTTCCTCGTGCAGCTCGTGACGGGCGTGATCCTCGCCATGTACTACAAGCCGGCCCCCGACGAGGCCTACGCGTCGATTCAGAAGATCACGAACGAGCTCACGCTCGGCTGGCTCGTGCGGGGGATGCACAGGTGGGGGGCGAGCGTCTTCATCATCCTCCTCTTCCTGCACATGGGGCGCGTCTTCCTCTTCGGCGCCTACAAGTACCCGCGAGAGCTGAACTGGCTCATCGGCGTCATCCTCTTGACCCTGGCCCTGGCAGAGGGGCTCACGGGCTATCTGCTCCCGTGGGACCAGACCGCGTACTGGGCGACGGTGGTGGCGATCAACATCAACGCGAACGCGCCCATCGTCGGGCCTTTCCTGGGCGACTTCCTCCGCGGGGGGGCCGAGATCGGGGAGGACACGTTAGCCAGGTTCTACTCGCTCCACATGCTCGTCATACCAGGCGGGCTCATAAGCCTGATCACGCTGCACGTCTATCTCGTCATCCGCCTCGGCGTGACGGAGCCGCCCTGGACGCGCGGCGCCGGCGGCTACGACTTCGTCGAGGACGGCCGTGGGCCGGCGCGTAGGGGTCTCGTCGCGCCCCGGCCCCGCGGCAACGGCTCGATGGGGAGCCCGACGCGAACCGAGGTCGAGCGATGAGCTCCGAAGACCAGCGCCGGCAGTTCGAGCTCTACAAGAAGAACGTGCAGCGGCGGGGGAAACCGTTCTATCCCTACGCGATCTTCCACGACACGGTCATGAGCTTCGTGGTCGTGTGCGTGATCATCGGCCTCGCGTGCCTCTGGTACTTCACCTCGAGCGAAGAGGCGGGCGATTCCGGCGTCCTCGGGCCGCGGTACACGGAGGAGTCCGATCCCGGCACGATCTCGTTCACCCCGCGTCCCGACTGGTACTTCTACTTCCTCTTCTACCTCCTGAGGATCTTCAAGTGGCCGGAGTCGGTGGTGCTCGCCACCGTGGGAATCCCGACGATCCTCCTGATCATCCTCTTCGCCGTGCCGTTCTTCGACCGGCGCCGCGAGCGGCGGCTCATCCGCAGGCCCGTGGCCGTGGTGGCGGCTCTCCTCGTGATCGCGTCGATGGGGGTCCTGACCTACAAGGGCGCGACGGCGAAGGAGGTGCTCGCCAGCGAGAACCTCGCCATGGTTCCCGAATGGCAGGCGCAGCAGCAGCTCCCGCAGGAGGCCATCCCGGGCGCGCGCATCTTCGCGCAGCTGACGTGCCTCAACTGCCACAGCTATCTCGGCACCGGGGGAGGCTTCCCGGGCGCCCCCGATCTCACGGCCGAGGGCGCGAAGGGCAGGGGAGTCGAGTGGCAGATCGCGCACCTCAGGTGCCCGAGCTGCGAGGTGCCGGGGTCGGCCATGCCGCCGTTCGACGCGCTCGACGACGAGCAGCTCCGGCAGCTCGCCGTCTTCCTCGAAGCCTCGAAGGGGCCCGGGGGCAGCGGCTAGTGGTCGCGGCCGTCAGTGCGTTCCTGCATGGCCGCGCGAAAACCGAGCAGGCCCAGGACGCAGGGAGGCCGCGTACCTAGAAG
>Ga0081538_10006166_pt1 | contig 10631 bp, 14 predicted proteins | sample TabmetS5T2R1_FD_71022 | JGI IMG/M metagenome (GOLD analysis project Ga0081538, IMG submission 71022) | Tabebuia heterophylla rhizosphere microbial communities from the University of Puerto Rico - S5T2R1 | ecosystem: Host-associated > Plants > Roots > Rhizosphere ...
CGAACTCGTCTATGGAGACCGGCGCGTAGCGGATCTCCCGGCCGGTTGCCCGGGCGATCTCGTCTACGGCTTCCGCGAACGTGAGCAGCCGTGGCCCGGTGAGCTCGTAGAGCTCGCCGATATGCAGGTCGTCTGTCAGCGCCGCGACGGCGACGTCGGCGATGTCGTCGGCGTCGACGAATGGCTCGGGCACCTCGCCGGCGGGCAGCGCAAGCTCGCCGCTCGCGATCCCGTCCCGCCAGAAGTCCTCGCTGAAGTTCTGCGCGAACCAGGTCGCGCGCACGATCGTCAGGTCGGCGCCGGAGCCGCGCACGGCTTGCTCGGCCTGCTCGGCTTCTGGCTCGCCGCGGCCGGACAGCAGGACGAGCCTGCGAACGCCGCTCGCCACCGCCAAGTCGGCGAACGCGCCGACCGTGTCCACCGCGCCCGGGACCGCGAGGTCGGGATAGTACGAGACGTACGCCGACCGCACGCCCTCGAGCACGGGCGCCCAGGTCGAGCGGTCCTCCCAGTCGAACGGCGGCCGGGCGGAGCGCGACCCGACACGGGTGGGTACGGCAAGGGCATTGAGGCGCTCGAGCACTCGGCGGCCCGTCTTGCCCGTACCGCCGAGAACCAGCGTCTTCTGGGGGTCATTGACGTAAGACATCGTTTCTCTCCTTCGGTCGTGGGTCATCTGGCGCCGGGGTTCAGGCGATCCCGCCCATCGCGGCCACCGTGGCGGCCGTCCCTGCCAGCGCCGCGGCGCGACGCGTGCGCTGGTGGCGTGCCAGGAACACGAGCGGCGCGAGCAGTAGGCGCTGGACGCGGACGCCCAGCAGCGGAGCGTGAGCCTCCTGGTCGTACTTGCGCGCAAGTTGGGCGAGTTCCAGCGGGTGGCGCGGCATGCCGCGCCGATTCATGCGCCCGGCCCGCGCCATCGCGACGACCTCGGCGAACATCTCCTCCATCGCCAGCGCGGGTCGAACCTCGACGTGCAGGCGGGCCTCGGTCTCGCCTCCGTTGGCGAAGGAGTGCGCCACCCCGGGCGCGACCTCGACGACGTCGCCGGGGCCGGCCTGGACCTTGCGCAGCCCGACCCGGAAGCTCATCTGGCCGTCGACGACCTCGAAGCGCTCGGTCTGGATCGGGTGGACGTGGGGGATCGGCACCGCTCCGCCGGGGCGCAGGCCGAAGTCGAACGCGAGCAGCTCGCCGCCGGTGCTGGCTGCGGTGTCGGTGAAGGTGAAGCGCTCGCCCGTTACGGGGTTCTCGAGGGTCTGGCCGGGGGAGATCATCGCGGGCTCCTGGAGTGCTGGGATCAACTGCATGTCGCCAGTAAACGCCTCCGACGCGAGACTTTCCATAGTTGAAACGGTCGATTCCATGCGCCACCGTCTACACTGGCCGCATGGACGCGGTCGCCGGCCTACTGGATGGACCAAGAGCCCGGGGAGCCTTCCTGTTGCGCTCGCTGCTGGACCCCCCGTGGTCGATGCGGATCGCGGACGAGGCGCCGCTCTGCCTGATCGCGGTCACGCGCGGGGAGGCATGGCTGCGGCCCGAAGGCGACGAGGCGCTGCGGCTGGGGCCGGGCGACGTCGCGGTCACCCGCGGTCCGGACCCGTACACGCTCGCCGACCACCCGGAGACGGCGCCGCAGGTGATCATCCTCCCCGGCCAAAGGTGCGAGACCCCGGACGGCCGGGAAGTCTCCCTGATGTCCTTCATGGGCGTCCGGACCTGGGGCAACAGCCCCGTCGGCTCAACGGTGGTGCTCAACGGCACTTACGAGCTGGAGAGCGAGGTCAGCAGGCGACTGCTAAAGGCGCTGCCTTCGCTGCTGGTGCTCTCGGGCGACGCCTGGGAGTCGCCGCTCCTGGGACTGCTCGCCGATGAGATCGTCAAGGACGACCCGGGGCAGGAAGCGGTCCTCGACCGGCTGCTCGACCTGCTGCTGATCGCCGTCCTGCGCGCTTGGTTCGCGCGCCCCGACGCCGAAGCACCGGCCTGGTACCGCGCCTACAGCGATCCTGTGGCGGGAAAGGCCCTGCGGCTGATCCACAACGACCCAGCCCATCCCTGGACGGTCGCGGAGCTCGCTGCCGAGGCCGGCGTCTCACGGGCGGCGTTTGCGCGCCGCTTCACCGAGCTGGTGGGCGAGCCGCCGATGACATTCCTCACCGACTGGCGGCTCTCACTCGCCGCCGACCTCCTGCTGGAACCGGACGCGACGATCGGCTCCGTCGCCTATCAGGTGGGCTACGGCAGCCCGTTCGCGCTCAGCAGCGCCTTCAAGCGAGTGCGTGGCATCAGCCCACAGCAGCACAGGTTGGCCGCAGTGGCCGGCTGAGCGCGCATTCCCCGCCGCGGAGCGCAAGCGCTTCACGCGGGCGGGTTACGCGACCTTGGTGTACGTCAGATCGAAGTCGTGCTCCCAGGTCTTGCCGTCGTGCGAGATCTCCCAGGCTCCGGAGATGGATCCGCCGTCGTCGGCGAGAGTGCCCGTGTAGCGCTGCGAGAAGTCGAGCGGCGAGAAATCCGGCGAGTTCCTCCAGAGCTTCCAGACCCGGTCGCTGAGGCTCATCTTGTACACGCGCGCGACGCCGCGTGAGTCGAAGTAGTGCTGGAGGAAGTTGCCCTCGCTCTCGGGATCGGCGCCGATGATGGCGATGCCGTCGGGCGCCTCGGGAACCGGGACCTCCCAGCGCTGGATCAGGAACCGCCCTCCGGGCATCCACTCGAAGACGACGCGGGCCCCCACGTCCGCGGATGGAATGTTCTTGAACTCCGCCCTCATGCTCCATTCGCCGAGGAACACGCCAAGGCGCTCGATTGCGGCGTTCTCAGCCTCCTGCGCCATGTCACTCTCCCAGTCGGTCGCTCGCCGGTCCCGGGGGGCGGTCAGCCCCCCTCGACCATCAGGAAGCGGTTTCCGTCGAGGTCGCGGAAGAAGAACATGGGCGGCACGGTGGCGTTACCCATGCGCCGGTCTGTGTCGAACAGCAGATGCCGTGGGTGTCCGTCACGCGCCACGCCTGCGTCGACCTCGACCCCTCGCGCGCGCAGCGTCTCGTGCGCGGCTTCGATGTCGTCAGTCGACAACGCGCAATAGGTCTTGTCGCCGCCCGGGGTGCCACCCTCGCTCGGAGGGACCAGCGCGATTGCTATCGCCGATCCCTGAGGGGCCACCTCGACCCAGCGACTGCCCTCGCCGTAGGCGAAGTCGCCCCGCTTCTCGAAGCCGAGCTTCCCGAGGTAGAACTCGAGCGCTCGGTCCTGGTCGGCAACCGGTACGAACACCGTCCCGACCTGGCTGATACGGGTCGCGGTCTGGGCCATCTTCGGTCCTCCCGGTATCGGGTCTTGAGTATGAGACCGTTGGGCGCCGCGGAACTCATCGGCGATGAGCTTTTTCCGACTCCGGCTTCGAAGACCAGGGCTATGCGCTCGCCGGCTGGAACAGTTCGATCGGGTTGCCGGCGGGGTCCTCGATCAGGATCTGCCGGCCGCCCGGGCCGGTGATGATGTCGCTGCGGAACGTCAGGCCGGCGGAACGCAGCCGCTCGACCTCGGCCGCGATGTCTTCGACGATGAAGTGGATGCGGTTCCAACCTCCCGGCTCCGGCGTGCGGCCGTCGGGCATCGGCCGCCCCGCGGAGCTGGATGGGCCGCTGAGCAGTAGCCGCAGGTTGCCGCGCACGACGTCGGCGAACGCCGGCGCGAAGCTGGTGCGCAGCGTGAAGCCGAAGTGGGTCGTGTAGAAGGCGACGGCGGTCTCGACGTCGTCGACCATGTAGCGGACGTTCACATGCTCGTCAGGCACGTTCCTTCACCTCCGGGGTGATGGTGGTCGGCTCGATTGCCTGGATGAGAAACTCAATGCGGGTGTGGAGTTCGGCCGCGGTGCGCTCGAACGCGGGCACGGTTTCCTGGTCGCTTCCGGGCTCGCGTGCAGGGTCGACGATGCTCCAATGGATCAGCTCGGGTCCGCCGGGAAAAGGGGGGCAGACCTCGCGAACGCGATCGCAGAGGCTGATCACGTAGTCGAGGCGCCGCCGACTGAATTCGTTCAGGTGTTTGGAACGACGCCCAGCGAGGTCGATGCCGCGCGAGCGCATCACGCGCACCGCGTTGGGGTGCAGCGGCTTGGGATGGCTGCCGGCGCTGGCGGCGCTCACCGCGCCGCCGGACAGCCGCTCGCAGAGCGCCTCGGCGATCTGCGAGCGTGCACTGTTGCCCGTGCATAGAAACAACACGCGAGCGATTGGTGAGCGGGGCTCGCCCGGCGCGCGCGGGGTCTGCGCCAAGCCGGGGTGCAGCGACGCGCCAGCGCTCGACAGGAGATCGCCGCAGCGGGCCAGATCGAGGACGTAGTAGGTGTCGCGGCCGTCGGCGGCGCTGCGGCGCATCGAGACGAGGCCGCCGTCGCGCAGCCGACGCAGGTGGTAGGAGACCAGGCTCTGGCGCCGGTCCGCCAGCCGGCAGAGCTCGCCCACGCGCAGATCGCTGCGCGCCAGCTCGCTCAGGAGCCGCCACCGCAACGGGTGCCCCGCCAGCCGCAGAAATGGCGGCGGTGAACTCTCGCCCTGTCCGGCCGTGGCGACCACTCCGCCCAAAATACATCAATTCAATTTGATAGGTCTTCCCATGCGGAAGGCCCCATCCGGGATCGACGGCGAGGCTGTTGCGAAAGCGGGACGCACGAGCGGGGCTCTGTGCGGGAAGATGCGGAACTACGGAGTGCACGAATGGATGGGGGCATGAGCGAACGCGACAAGCCGGGTGCCACGGAGGTCAAGAAGCTCATGAGGCAGGTGCTTCAGTCGGACGCGTGCGAGGCGTTCGAGCAGTTCGTGGTGCGACAGCTCGCGCTCAACGACATGGCACCAAGGGCGGATGACGCTCTGTTCGACGGCATTGCGGAGTCGCCGGATGGAGGGGCCGCGATGGCAGAGGCGCATCTGTCGGGCTTGCCGGATCACGAGCGCGAGGCGCTCCTCGAGCGGGCCGGCAGGGAGACCGGCCGGCGACTCCACGCGGCCGCGTACTCGCTGCTTGCGGCGGTCGGCGCCGCGCGGCTCCGGGTGGAGGTTACGCCGGACATGGTGGCCGTCGCGGCGATCACCGAGCTCGGCGACTCGATCCCCCCGGACGCGAGCGGTTCCGGCTAGGCGCGCCCGCCGGCGACCGGCCCTACACCCGGCGCCCTTCGCGCCAGCGCCAAGCTGGCGCGCCCCAGGAGGCTTCCCGCGATCACGTCGAGCACGAAGTGGTTGGCCGTGGCCAGCACGATCAGCGCAACCGTCGGCGGATACGCACGCGCCAGGCGGCGGACGACCGGCGAGCGGGCCGCCGAGGCTATGCCCCCGCTGGTCACCTCGGCATACGCCATGTGGATGCTCGGCATCGCCGCCACCGGGTTGTACATGTAGGCGACCCAGCCGGAGTCGAGGTCGATGCCGGCCTCGCGGATGGTGTCGGTGAAGCCCTCTAGGCCGCGAGGTGGCGCGGTGGGAAAGAGGAGATGGGCGGGCTGCGCGCCCAGGGTGGCGATGACCCAGGCGCGGCGGAGGCGGTGAAAGTCCGGGTCGCGGCGCGCGTAGAGGAGCATGAGCCAGCCGACGGTGAGCCCCACGTTGAGAGTCACGTACGAGACGTTTGCCACCGCCAGGGCGCGCCTGCGAGACAGCGAGGCCCGCTGGAGATGCGGCTCAAGGTGGACGCCGAGCCACCATTCGGCCGCCATGACGCGACGAGCGTTGCGCAGCGCGGCCCGTCGGCCGCGGTCGTTCACGATCAGAGCGCGGACCGCCAGGTACGCGGCGTAGGTGCCGAGGCCGACGGCGACCTCGCGTCTCACCGAGAAGACGGGGCGGGCGCTCATGGCGCGGGCTCGAGCATCGTGGCGTAGGTTCGTGCCGCCCGCTTCACCGACGGATGAGCGGCACCGAGCCGGCGCACCGCTCGCACCGCCTCCTCGACGCGCGCCCGCCGGGCGGCGTCCTCCTCCAGAGCCGGCTCGATCGGGCGGCCGTCGCGGCGAGCGCGTGCCACGGCCTGCTCAACCACCCCGGTGAGGTCCCGCGCGCGTACCTCCCCGGACGCGGCGCCGTATGCGACGGCGAGTCCGCAAGCCAGCGGCATGGCCCGCCGCAGGGCCGTGAGCAGCTCGCGCTCGCCGCCGTCACGACCGGGCGCACCGAGCGACGGCCCGATGCCGACGAACGCGCGCGAGCGCCCCCGCCCAAACGGGTCGTGTGCGATCGCCACCGGCTGCACCGCGACCGGCCGGGCCAGGCGGATCAGCCGCGCGGGCCGGGGGTCGAGTGGCGCGATCGCTCCGTCCGGCGACAGCTCCCCGTGTGGGAAGAGGATCAGCGCGCCGCCGTCGCGGACGTGGCGGATGAGCTGGCGCAGGTCGACCGCGGACGCGCGAAGGCGCTCCTCCCACACGGCTTCGAGCGCCGGGCCGTCCGCTTCGGCGTGATGCAGGTCCTGCCATAGCAGGTCCGCATAGCTCCCCTTGAGGACGTCGCGGGCGACGCGTGGCGCGGGCTCGCCTAGCCGGCGGGCTCGTTCCCGCAGCGACTCGAGAGGGACCGGCGGGAGCGCCTCCGCCAGATCGAGATCCGGGAGGCTGCGCAGCGCCTCCACCAGGCGCAGCCGGTCGGCGTGCCGGACCGGAAGGCAGCGGACCCACCGGCTCATCACGGGGCCGATCCCAAGCGGCCAGAGCGTCCGGCGAAGGGCGAGCGGCAGACCGCGGGGGTAGCCCGCGAGATAGCCGGGCAGCAGCAGGTCGTTGGCGACGGCGAAGCTCGGGCGGGTGGTCGCGGGATGGCTCCAGAGCCGCGCGCTGCCGTAGAGCGCGCCGCCGAGAATCGGCACGTCGGCGTCGGACAGGTGCGTGCACACCAGCACGACTCCGGGCTCCAGTCGCGGGCGCTCCGCGCCGAGCACGACGGTGCGATGCACAAGCCGCCCATACGCGGTCATCCCGGCCCCGACCAGCTCGTAGAGGAGCGGCGACGGCGGCCGCCGAATCATGCTCGCGAGCCGGCGCTCGCGGCGATCTCCCCGAGGTCACGGCTGAGACGGGGAGCGGTGGGCAGCAGCGCCAGGGCGGGGACGATGGGGAGCCAGAACGAGACTCCTCGGTAGGTGACCGAGATGAGGAGCGCCTCCGCGAGCGGGAGACCGACCGCCGTGAGGGCGAGCGTCATCGCCGCGTCGACTCCCCCCGCGCCACCCACCGGCAGCGGCAGCGCGGTTGCGACGTAGCCGGTGGCATAGGCGAGCACCAGCGCCACTAGGCCGATCTCCGCGCCGAAGGCGCGAACGCAGGCGTAGAGGGTGAAGAGGTCACCCACCCAGTACAGGGCATAGCCCAGCACTCCGGCGCTGTGATGCACCGGGTGGCGCAGAGCAAGGCGCACGTAGCGGAGCCCGCCGATCGCGTCGGCGAGGGCGACCCGCACCCCAGTCCAGACCCAGCGCGCGACCATCTTCGGGGTCAGCCGCTGGAGCGGTTCGACGCGGGGGGCTCGAGAGAGGCGATCGATTCGCTCGGGCACGCTCACCCATAGGCCTCCCGCAAAGCAGAGCGGCACCCCCACCAGCCACGCCAGCGCCATCGCGAGCGGCACCTCCGGGGCCTGGCCGGCAACGACGACGAGCCCGGCAACCGCCGCGAAGGTCCCGAGTGCCGCCCACTGCAGCGTGTTGAAGCCGAGCACACGGCTGAGGGCGTCGTTTCCACTGCAGCCGGCACGGCGGAGGGCCCACCAGTCGACCGCGAGACCGCCGGCCGCCGATCCCGCCACGAACGCGCCAAAGCCGATCCCGACGATCCGCGTGACCGCCCAGGTCGGGAGGCGCGGCCCGCGGCGCATGGCCGCCACGTCACGGTACGCGAGGATGTATCCGGCGTAACCGGCGACCTTGCCCGTCACGGCCGGGGCAAGCCAGACGGGGTCGATGCGCCCCAGCGCGTCTCGGAGGCGGTCGAAATCGGCGATGTGCCCGATCAGGCCGACAACCCCGGCGACGAGCGCCACCGCGATTGCAAGCGCGAGGAGCACTCGCCCCGGACGCAGCCGCGGGAGGCCTCCCTCGCCGTTCCGGGGGCGCTCAGAGGCCATGGGCGAGCTAGCGTACTGGCTCCGGTGCTCGGGCTCGTGACAACGAACCTCACTCGCCGTTATGGGCGAACGATCGCAACGGCCGTCGGGATCGCCTTGGGAGTGGGGACCATCGTGGCGCTCCTGTCGACGGGCTCGGGACTCAAGCGGACCGCGGGTGAGCTCATCCACCTGGGCCAGGCCGATCTCGGCGTCTTTCAGGAGGGGGTGAGCGACCCGACCGCCTCGCTTCTCCCCGCCAACCTCGCCGATCGGCTGGAACGGCGGCCGGACGTCGCGCAGGCCACCCCGTTGCTGCTGCTCATCGAGGCGGTGCGCGAAAACCCCGCCGCCGTCGTGTTCGGAGCCGACCGCCGGGGCTTCTTCGCCGAGCGCGCGGTGGTCACGAGCGGCGTGAAGCGCAGCGGGCCGCGCGACGTGCTGGTCGGCGACCAGCTGGCCGCCGAGCTTGGGCTTCGACCGGGGGACACCCTGAACGTCCAGCGTCGCCGGTTCAGTGTGACCGGGATCTACCACAGCGGCATCTTCTTCGAGGACACCGGGGCGATGATCGATCTGCAAACGGCCCAGCGCATCGCACGCCGGCCCGGAGACGCGACCACGATCGCGGTGGAGCTGGCCCCCGACGCCCGGAGGGCCGCCGTCGAGCGGGCGCTTCGCCGCGACCTGCCCGGAACCCAGATCATCGGTACTCCCGACGACGCTGTCAGGGCCGGGGCCAACGGCAGCCTCATCCGCAACGCCGTGCGCATCATCGGGGCGCTCGCGCTGATCGTTGGAGGGCTCGGCGTGGCCAACACGATGGCCATGGCCGTGCTCGAGCGCCAGCGCGAGTTGGCACTGCTGAGCGCGGTGGGATGGCCGCCCGTGCGCATCGCGGCCATCGTGCTCGCGGAGGGGATCTTGACGAGCATGCTCGGCGCCGCGCTGGGGCTGCTGCTCGGAGTGGTCGGCGCGAACTGGCTCGGCGACGCTCTGGGCGTGTCGTCCGTCGTCACCCCCAACGTGACGCCGTGGACGATCGGACAGGCTCTGCTCATCGGCGTGGCGATCGGCATCCTCGGGGGCCTGTACCCCGCGTGGAGGGCAACACGGGTGTCAGGCGTCGAGCTGCTCGCGCGGGCCTGACCTGCTGGAGCCGTCGCCGTTCACGAGGCGGCCGTCGAGCAGGTGCAGGATCTTGTCGGCCCGCTCGGCCACCGCGCGGTCGTAGGTGACCACGAGCATGGTCATGCCGCGGCGCCTCCGGACGGCCGCCAGAAGGTCGAGGACCCGGCGGGCCGACTCGGTATCGAGCGACCCGGTCGGCTCGTCCGCAAGCAGCAGCTGGGGGTCGTTGGCAAGCGCGCGCGCGACGGCCACCCGCTGTCGCTCGCCGCCGGAGAGAAAGCGGGCGAGCACATCCAGCCGGTGGCCCATTCCCACCTCCTCCAGCAGCTCCCGGGCGCGTGGCGCGCGCTGAGCTCGCCCGACCCCGGCTCCGATCTGCGGCAGCTCCACGTTCGCCCGCGCCGTCAGGTCGGGCAGCAGGTAATGGTCCTGGAATACGAAGCCGACCATCTCCCGCCGATAGCGCGACCGGTCGCCCCCGTCGCTGATCAGCTCGCCGTTCACCTCAACCGTTCCGGCGTTGGGGCGATCGAGCGCCCCGATAAGCGACAGCAGCGATGTCTTGCCCGACCCGGACGGCCCGGTCAGGGCGGTGAAGTCGCCCGGGTCGAGCGTGAGGGAGACCCCGTCGAGCGCGACGATCGTCTCCTGGTGCACCCGCCGAACGCCCGTGACCACGACCCGGGCGCCGCGCGCCCCTCCCCGCGAGACGTCACCGCCTGACACGTACCCAGTAGTCGAGCTTCTTCGTCCCGCGCCCCCTGGCCTTCACGACGACCCGGAAGGTGAGTCTGAAGCCCGCGGCCCGCCTGGGCCAGACGATGCTCGGGTCCCTGAAGCTGCCCCTGAACCGATACGGCGAGCGACTGCATCCCCTGCCGCCGGGGCACCGGCCGGGCCGGGCGCGTGGGTTCGGGTATTGGGTCGAGACGACCTGGCCCCCATAGACGAACTGGTAGTAGGCCGTGGCGCGGACCGCCCTGCCGGAGGGCGTCCTGGCGCTGACCCTGATCGGCCATCGCTTGCCCGCCTCGGGACGGTGACCGGAGGCCTTGAGGCGGGCGACGAAGGACGCCGCGTCGGCCACGGAGACCGGTACCAGCAGACCGACCGCCAGAAGGACGCCGAGCAATGTCCGCTGCCAAGGGAAGGTCACTCGCATCGGGTTGCCGGACGATGCTATCGAGCGACGAGGTTGGAGCGGGCCGATGCCGAGCTAGGGGAACAGCGAGCCGAGGAAGTCTGCGAGGAGGCGAGTCAGCCCGTCCGCCATCGAACGTCCCGGAGTAACGCGCATAGCGACCACTCCGGGACGTTCGCGCCCACCGGCACGGCTTGAAGCGCCCGCGGGCGCAGGTCCTTCTCACCCCGAATAAACTGGGACTCCCCACTCGACAC
>Ga0081538_10006167_pt1 | contig 10631 bp, 12 predicted proteins | sample TabmetS5T2R1_FD_71022 | JGI IMG/M metagenome (GOLD analysis project Ga0081538, IMG submission 71022) | Tabebuia heterophylla rhizosphere microbial communities from the University of Puerto Rico - S5T2R1 | ecosystem: Host-associated > Plants > Roots > Rhizosphere ...
CGAGTTCAGCCACACCCAGCAGGGGAGCAATAACACCTATTGCCAGGACAACGAGCGCACCTGGTTGAACTGGGAATTGAGCGCGGAGCAACAGGCCTATTACGACGTCGTGTGCTCGGTTATCCGGCTGCAACGGACCCAGCCCGTGTTTCAGCGGCGCAAGTTCTTCTTGGGCCGCCCCATTCGCGGCGAGGATATCCTAGACATCTCCTGGTTCGAGCCCTCCGGCGAGGAGATGACCGAGGAGGCCTGGAATACGGGCTATGCACGCTGCCTGGGTGTGCGGTGGGCCGGCGATCTCATCGGGGAGACCGACGAAAATGGAGCTCCGATCGTGGGCGACACCATCCTGCTGCTGATGAACGCGCACCATGACGCCATTCCTTTTACGCTGCCGGCTCTCAAGGACGGCCAGCAGTGGGAGCGCCTCCTCGAGACCGCGGAAGGGACGGCGGCCCCCTCACCAGTGGACGGTCAGCGGCCGTATGAGTTACCAGGCCGTTCTATGGCCGTCCTACGCACCCGGGCACAGCCGGATGAGGCGCAACAGCCTGAGGCGACTGCCGCCTCGGCAAACCGATGACCTTAGGAAAGCACGCGACGAATGGATACGACACCGACCAGAGGGCAGCTGCACAGTGAGTCGGACGCTAGACACCGCCGATGCCTCGCCGTAGGGGCCGACGTGCTCCCACAGGGGGGCGTGCGCTTCCGGGTATGGGCCTCCAAGCGTCACCGTGTCGAGGTGGTGCTCGAAGGGGGGCCGGGGCATCTCCCTGGGGCCGCCCCGGTGGCGGTCGCCCTAGAGCCCGAAGGCGCCGGGTATTTTTCCGGGCTGGTGGCCGACGCCGCCGCGGGTACGCGCTACCGCTATCGACTCGACGGCGAGCCCGAGCTCTATGCGGACCCTGCCTCACGCTTCCAACCGGAAGGCCCACACGGCCCATCGCAAGTCATCGATCCACACACCTTCCCGTGGCACGATCAGCACTGGTGTGGCGTGCCCCTCGAGGGGCAAGTGCTCTACGAGATGCACGTGGGTACCTTCACCCAGGAGGGCACCTGGGAGGCGGCCAGCCGGGAGCTGCCGGCCTTGGCAGCGCTTGGCGTGACCGTGCTCGAAATCATGCCTATTGCAGACTTCCCCGGCCGGTTTGGCTGGGGCTACGACGGCGTCAATCTCTTTGCCCCCACGCGCCTCTATGGTACTCCCGACGACTGCCGGCGCTTTATCGATCAGGCGCATGCGCTAGGGATGGGGGTCATTCTAGATGTGGTCTACAACCATATTGGACCAGAGGGGAATGTACTGCCGCACTTCTCCCCCGAATACTTTACGGACCGCTACAGCACCGACTGGGGCCCGGCCATCAATTATGAAGACGCCCACGCTAGTCCGGTTCGCGAGTATTTTTTGGCCAATGCCGGCTACTGGATCGAGGAGTTTCACTTCGACGGCTTGCGGATCGATGCCACTCAGAACATCTACGACACTTCGGCGGACCACATTCTGGCGGCCGTGGCCCGCCGGGTGCGGCGCGCGGCGGGTGGCCGCGCCACCCTGCTAGTGGGCGAGAACGAGCCGCAGCACGCCCGGCTGGTCCGACCCCCGGCGCAGGGGGGCTATGGCCTTGACGCGCTCTGGAACGACGACTTCCACCACAGCGCCATGGTAGCGATGACCGGCCGCAATGAGGCGTATTACACCGACTATCGCGGCACCCCGCAGGAGTTGATCTCGGCCCTCAAGTACGGCTGGCTCTACCAGGGACAATATTACCGGTGGCAGCGGAAGCGGCGCGGCACCACGGGCCTGGACCTGCGGCCGGCGGTGTTCGTCACCTTTCTGCAGAACCACGACCAAATCGCCAACTCCGGCCGCGGGCTGCGGGCCCATCGGCTGACCAGCCCCGGACGTTATAAAGCGCTGACCGCCGTGATGCTCCTGGGGCCGGGCACGCCCATGCTCTTCCAGGGCCAGGAATTCGCGGCCTCGAGTCCCTTTTTCTACTTCGCCGATTTTGCGGGAGACCTCGCGCACCTCACGCGGCAGGGACGCGCAAAATTTCTCAGCCAATTCCCGAGCCTGGCCCAACCGGACATGCAGGCGCGGCTGCGCGACCCTGCCGATCCTGAGACCTGGGTGCGGTCGAAGCTCGATCTTTCGGAACGGCAGCGCCACGCCGGGATGTACGCGCTGCACCGCGACCTGTTGCGGTTGCGGCGTGAGGATGCAGTGTTCCGGGCCCAGCGCCGCGGCGGCCTGGACGGTGCGGTCCTGGGTCCAGAAGCCTTTGTGCTGCGCTTCTTCGGCGAACAGGCCGACGACCGCCTGCTGGTGGTGAATCTCGGGCGCGACCTGGCTCTGCAGCCGGCTCCGGAGCCACTGCTGGCCCCACCGGAGGGCATGGTCTGGAAGATTCTGTGGTCCAGCGAAGACCCTCGTTACGGTGGCGGTGGCACAGCCCCGTTAGAGGGTGAAGAGGGCTGGCATGTCCCTGGCCATGCCGCGGTCGTGTTGCAGCCCGTGGCCCGTGCGGAGCACTGAGAACCACCGCAGCCATGACGGTGATGAAGGAGATGATGATGCCGGGTCCGATGCCAGCCCTCCTGGAGGCCGTCGTCACAGACATCGCCGCCAGGCGGCGTTTCCCCGAGTCGACGTATCGTCTGCAGTTCCATGCCGGATTCACCTTCCGGGACGCGTGCCGAATCGTGCCGTACCTCCACGCCCTGGGGATCACGCACTGCTATGCCTCACCCTTTCTGCAGGCCCAGCCGGGGAGCACGCACGGCTACGATATTACGAACCATCAGGCCTTCAATCCCGAGATCGGCACCGAAGCCGACTATGACGCCCTGTGCGAGGCCTTAGAGGCGCATGGGATGGGGCAGGTCTTGGACGTCGTGCCGAACCATATGGGCGTGGCGGGCAATGACAACCAGTGGTGGCGCGACGTGCTCGAAAACGGGCCGGCCTCGCCGTACGCGGGCTTCTTTGACATTGCCTGGGAGGCTTCGCCGCGGGTGGAGATGCACGGCAAAGTGTTACTGCCCATTTTGGGCAAGTCGTATGGTGACGCCCTCGAGTCCCAGGAGATCCATCTGGCATATGTCGCCGGGGCGTTGATACTGCGGTACTTTGACCATGATTTTCCCGTCGCACCGCAGAGCTACGTCATGCTCTTGGAACACCGACATGAGGAGCTCGCCGCCCTCCTCGCAGAAGCTCCAGACTCCCTGGCGGAATACGACAGTATCCTGACGGCCATTCGCCATTTGGCGCCCTCCACTGAGACAGACGCGGCCAAGGTCGCCGAGCGCCAGCGCGAAAAAGAGGTGATCAAGCGGCGCCTGGCCGCCTTGACCGACACGCAACCGGCGGTGCGGCAGTTCATCGAGGACAACGTAGCGCTGTTCAACGGCACAGCGGGCGACCCGCACAGCTTTGACCGGTTGGATGCCCTGCTGCAGGCGCAGGCCTACCGCCTCTGTAACTGGCGCATTGCCTCAGAAGAAATCAACTACCGACGGTTCTTTGACATCAACGACTTGGCCGCGCTCAGCATGGAAAAACCCGAGGTCTTTACGTCCACCCACGAGCTGATCCTGCGCTTGCTCAGCGAGGGCAAGGTGCACGGCCTGCGCATCGATCATCCGGATGGGCTGTACGATCCACGCCAGTATCTGCAACGCCTGCAGCAGCAGTATCTGCTGCGCCTGGCGCGGCGGCTGCTGGGGACTGACCCCGCCGATCAAAGCCTCGCAGACGACGATCTCGAGGCCCTCCTAGGCGGGGAAGTGACTCAAGCCAGCGGCCCCCAGCCCGAGGAGCTGTCCCGGCCGCTCTATGTGGTGGTGGAAAAGATCCTGGGCGTGCACGAAGCGCTCCGCCAAGACTGGCCGGTCTATGGCACCAGCGGCTATGACTTTCTCAATGTCCTCAACGGGCTGTTTGTCGATGCGGAGAAGCGGGGCCCCTTCACGCGCCTCTACCGCGACTGGACCCAAGACCCGAGGGCGTTCGCCGACGTGGTCTATGACGCTAAGCGCCTGATCATGCAAGTGTCGCTCGCCAGCGAAGTGCACATGCTCGCCTACCAGCTCGACCGTCTGGCACAGCAGCATCGCCGCTCCCGAGACTTTACGTTCAACCGCCTGCGGTACGCCTTGCAAGAGGTCATCGCCTATTTCCCGGTGTATCGCTCCTACATCACCACCGACGAGCCGCACCCAGATGACCGTCGCTACGTCCAGCAGGCGGTAGCCTGGGCGCAGCGCAACAATCCCGCCTTCAGCCGCGACGTGTTTGCGTTCGTGCGGGATATGCTGTTGCTGGACTATCCACCCGGGGCCGGCGAGGACGAGCGGGCCGCGCAGCGGCGCTTTGTGGGCAAGTTCCAGCAAGTAACCGCCCCGGTGATGGCCAAGGGCCTCGAGGACACGGCGTTTTATCGGTACCACCGCTTGCTGTCGCTGAACGAAGTCGGCAACGATGCGGACCGCTTCGGCGTCTCCCCGGACGAGCTGCACCGTACCAACCAGGAGCGTCAGGCCAAGTGGCCGTGGGCCTTGTCAGCCCTCTCCACGCACGACACCAAGCGCAGTGAGGATGTGCGGGCACGGCTCAACGTGCTGTCAGAGCTCCCGGAGGAGTGGCAGGCGTGCCTCAAGCGCTGGAGCGACCTCAATGCCCGGTACCGTCAGGAGATCGATGAGGCGCCGGTCCCCGATGCCTCCGTGGAGTACTTCCTGTACCAGACCCTGCTGGGCACCTGGCCGTTGGAGCCTTACTCGGCGCAGGAATATGCCGCATTTGTCGAGCGCATCCAGGCGTACATGCTGAAGGCTCTGCACGAAGCGAAGATCTACACCAGTTGGATCAACCCGAATCCAGCCTACGACGAGGCGGTCCAGCAATTTGTCGCCAACACCCTTGCGGCACCGGCCAACAAGGCCTTTCTGGAGGACTTCCAGGCCTTCCAGCGGCGCCTCGGCCACGGGGGCCTGTACAATTCGCTGGCGCAAACCCTCCTGAAGATCACCACCCCTGGGGTGCCAGACACCTATCAGGGGACCGAGCTCTGGGATTTCAGCCTGGTCGATCCCGACAATCGTCGGCCCGTCGACTATGTCAGCCGACACCGTCTGCTGCAGGAGCTGCAGAGCCGCCTGGCAGCCGCCGGGGATGACCGTCTGCCCCTGGTCCAGGAGCTCCTCACCCGCAAGGAAGACGGGCGTATTAAGCTGTACGTGACCGCACTGGCGCTCCACTGCCGCCGCAGGCACCCTGGGCTGTTTGCCGACGGGGATTACGTCCCAGCTCAGGTGTTAGGGGCGAAGGGGGCGCATATCTTTGGGTTCAGCCGTCGTCAGGGGGACCGGACGGCGATTGTGGCGGTGCCCAGGCTCATCGCCGGATTGCTCGCGGACGGCCATGAAGCGCCCCTGGGCGAGGCCGTGTGGCAAGACACCAGGCTACATATGCCGGGTATCGATCCGCAACAGACTTGGCGCCATGTCTTTACGGGCGAGCCCGTCCGCATCGCGATGGAGGGTGGCCAACCCACGGTCGCCGTGGCGGAGCTGCTGGCACAATTCCCGGTGGCCCTGCTGATGGCCCAACCGGAGGGGAGGGCATGATGGAACCGAGGGGCGTCGGGCGGTGCGGCGCCCTTGGGCCTACGGCGTACCAGGAGCCGGCGCAGGTCTGGATCCAATGGTTAACAATACTTCTTCTCAAGGCCATCACGTGAGTGACTCTGGGGATAGACGATCCTCATCTGCAGTGCCGAGGGTGCGTCATCGTTCTCCGCGTGCATGAAGAGGGGTGCTGTAGGGAGGTCATCGGTGTATTCGCGGACCATCGTCTCGATACTTGGCAGCCTTGTCGGTCTTCTGGGTCTTTCCGTGGTCAGCCGAAGAGCGGTCCAGGCAGCTCGAAAGCTTCGCTCCCAACCATCCATTCACATTGTGGGGCCACCGGGAGCTGGGAAAACCACACTCTTCCAGTACTTACGAGATCCATCACGGGTAGATGAGCCTCGCACGACATCCGTGCGGCGACGCACCGCAAGGATCACCGCTGACCTGCTGGAGGACCAGCGCTCGTGGTTGCGCCCGAAAATCATCGATGACGGCCTTGGGGGGCAGGCGAACCTTTGGGCCGAACGGCTCCATAGGTATAATCCCGAGGGGCTGATTTTCATTGTTGATACCCACGATGCCGACGAAGATCGCACATATCTCCAGGATCTGTACAACAGTTACCGCGACTTCGGCACACACGCTAAGCGCGTTAACCTTCGCGTCTTACTCGTTCTGCTCAACAAATTTGATCGATGGGGGAGCACCACGGAATCCCGAGAGGCGGTGATGCATCGTTATCGCAGTGAGGTATGCCAGGAGGTCGTTAATCGGTTCCGCAGCACCTTTGGGATTACGGTGCAGTTTGGCTATTCATCGCTGACGCACCGTGAGCATATCCCCTATAATAACCTCATGGTGAGAGAATTTTTGGCGGCTCTGGAGCACAAGCGATAGCACGTCATTAGAGGTCCTCACGGATGGATGGTCGTCTGGAGTCATCTCGGCGGCCTTTCTCTCACGCGGATCTTACGCAGCGTGTGTCAACCGCTCCAGGCTTGGGAGTGCAAGAGAGCGTCCCGTGAAACTGAGCTGGCGCTTGACTTGGTAGAGGCTGAGGTGCCGATCGTGCCGTTCCCGCTCTCGCACACAAAACGCGGCCAGACAGCACGCGAGATGATGCCGTTGCGCCCGTTCTGCGCGGGCTTGACAGCCGGTCAGGCCCCACCGATCCTTGCAGACCCGAATGACTTCCTCAATGTGCGAGCGGACAGGGTACAGGCGGCGCACCTCCAGGGCTGTCAGCGTCAGACGCTTGGTGGCGTCGTACTGCTTGCCGTAGCGGACCACCAGGACTTTCAGGCCTCCCGTCAACCAGCCGCACTCCGCTCAGGATGGGGGACGCCGATGCTGACGCACCGCGTGCCCGTTGCACCGGCGGTGCTGCTTCAGGCGGCATACGACATCCCCGCCATCGTTGCGAATCCGCTGGCTGCGGTGCGATCATACAGGAACGCGGTGAGGTAGAGCCAAACCCGCGTTGGCACAGAGTTCCCTCCTTCGTGACGGCTGGAGGAGAACTCTATGCTACTTCACCGCCTCTGCGTAACCTCTGCAGGGACGTTGAGAGGGAAGAGGCAGGCGAGCGGATGTGTCGGAGTCACGGCCATGGCCATGGGCGGCACGTGCCCTGGAGGGCAAGGCGTCGCAATCGATCTCGTCTCGTGCGCTACGGTTTGGGTGCTTACCCCCTGGTGCTGGGGTTCGACAGCATCGACATCGTTCCATTCACCTGCATCAGTGTGCCCATCTTCAGCACCCTCAGGGGAGAGGCCGCCCGAGCAGGAAACCGTATCGCCATGACCATCAGCCTCGTCTTCATGGTCGGCCTGCTGGGTATTGGGAGCGCCTGCGCACTGGTCCACAGCGGAGTCCACCTCTCCGCCATCGCGGACGTAGCCTCTGTCCGGCTCATGTCTTTCATGGTCCTCGTGGTGCAGCTCACCCGGCTTCGTTAGCCGTCCCCAGAAGCATACCACCCCACCGCTCCCTGGATTGTGCATGACGTTCAGCTTCACCCGGCCGGGTCACGTCAGCTTCATGCCGCACTGGCGCCAAGGAAACCTTGACGAGGCTTGCCCCGTGGGATATCACTCCCCTCAACCACTCCATACCTTCTGCCACGAAAAGGAAAAGGGGAAAATTTTCCCCATTTTGAGGTTTCAACTCCTTCGATCCCTCCAAGGTCCCCGCCACGGCCCCCACTTCCAACCCTTCTCAAACGCGCCTTCGCACGGCCCATGGCGAGTCCTCCAGTTCGTCCCACTCCGTGCCATGATGCCGATGCCTGACGTTCGCCCTGAAGCCGCGTCGAGAGCGGCGCGAGCCGCGCAGGGGTGGCGTCAGCCCCATGGCCTCAATTTGAGAGCCCAGGGACCCATTCTCTCACCACGAGAGACCGTTGCGGCACCCGATGTTGGGCCTCCCTGCCTGCTAGTGAGGGTGATCACTCCCTCGGTGTTCCGTCAGGGGTTGGCACGCTCTTTGCCCTAGGCAGATCAGCAGACGGGGTCCTGTGTCGGTCCCCAATGTTGAGTCATGGTCGGTCGCCGTGCACCGCCGGGGAATCATCCCTAGGCCCACAGAGAAGGAGGACTGCAATGCCCATCGTGATGGCTATCCTCATCGCCAGCATGCTCTGGCTCTCTCCCCCCATGATCGAGGCGGGGGCGCCGGGCGAGCCGCGCCCGGAACAGGAAAAGATCATTACGAAAGATAATCTCAAACTGGTGCAACAGCGCTTGCAGGCCGAAGGGGTCTATGCCGGCCCGGTCGACGGGGAGTTGAATGCCCAGACGGAGGCAGCGCTGCGCCAGTATCAGCAGAAGCAAGGCATCCCGCCCTCAGGTGCGCCAGATGAGCAGACCTTGAAGGAGCTGCAGATTGAGCTCCCCGCTAGCCGGCAGGGGACCGGGAATTAAGGCGTGAGGCGGCCCGATGGGGCCGCCTCGTGACCCGGTCAATCACCTCCCCAAAAAGGACGTTGGCCCGCCATCCTTTCCTCTGACGGCGAGCAACCTCAACCCGGAGATCGTCGTCCGGTACGTTCAGTTCATCCCTATTCGCCTTGCCGCGAGTCTTCACGAACGTGATGCTCTGCTTGAGCTTGTCTCCCTCTACGGCAGCGGCATGCCTCTATGTGCGTGCTCGGACCGGTGCTCTGAGGAGTCCACGGCCATCAAGCGGGGCATGGCACGCATGGCGCCTTGGTCCGCTGCGGCCCGAAGTCACTTAGGGGCCTCATTACGGTCGGCTGCGACACTACCGCCTGGCCACTCTGTTGTTAGGTGCGCGGACCGCCGTTGGGCTTCGTCGAGGCTATCCTATCAAATTGATCGTCAGCGCAGGACCGCCGTTCATGGTGAGCCGGGTCATAGTAGCGCCGACCCCCCGAGGAGAACTGCCCCATGCAGGCCTCGTCGCCCGCTCCAGACCCGTCCCACCCCTATCAGCGCTGGTGAGACGACAGCGGAGGTATGGATGTTGCTTAGCCATCGTGGTGGGATGAGCGTCCGCATGGGGCGGAAGGGCATGCTGAGGTTGGGTGGCGCGCGACAACATGTGGCCTGGTCCCTGCCGCTCATGGCATTTCTTGGTATTCTCCACCATAGAGGGCTGTCACGGGGGCTACATCCGACTGGGGGTGTGTATAAAGCGTGCTACTGGGGGCAGATGAATCCAGAGGCCCGGATGGCGAATACCACGAGGGGCGTAGGCACTGAAGACGCCCTCCAGCCGTGCCGTCTGCGCGTCTCAGGCACTCATGGGTGTCATCACGAGACGCCCGGCAAGCCGACCGCCGCTGCAGGGTCGCTTGCGGCCCCGTCGACCGCGGAGCCGTAACACCGAACGCCGCCTCCCACGATCGCCTGACGTGCGTCATGAGACGGAGACCCGACCATGACCCACCAAGAATTAAATCAGATCGTCGCCGAGCTGGTCACCCAGCTTTCCACACAAGGCGTCGAAAATTCCCTCGCCTGTGCGGCGATTGAGCGCACCGGCCGCACCTCCAGCGGCTCGTCGTAGCCGACCCAGGCGGGGTGGATTGCACTCATTCCCGGCCAAGCGGACGTGGGGCCGGACCGGCTGCCTACCCATCTCCTGTCCGTGGATGCGAGGAGCCGCGAGGCCCACGGCATCATTGAGCTGTCGGGCGCCGCCTCGGTGCAGCGGTGCCCCTGAGAGGAGGTCTGATGATGGATGAGGCTACGATTCGCCAGAAGATCCAGGAGAAACTCCGGCGCGGGGCCTTGCCGATCCACGCGCAAGCCGCCCCGGAGGCGAGCCTCTACAGCAACGTGGGGGAGGGCACCGGGGAACTATGTAGCGCCTGTGATGACCCCATTGCGTCCCATGAAGAGCGCGTGATCTATGGCGCCGGGCCGAACCAAGTTCTGCAGTTGCATGCGCGCTGTGAGCAGCTGTGGACCGAAGCCCGCACGCGCGACCGGCGTGAACCGCTATGAGCGCAGCCTGAGGCGGTGCCATGCCCTGCGAGCGCGAGGAGGCCCAACGCCGGCGGTGGCTCGCGCCAGGACTCTCCCCGCGGGAGCGTCTCGTGCCACGTGGGGTCCCCCAGACCATGCATCAGGATCGTGACTGGCGCATCTACGTCCGCGTCGAAGGGGACACCTAGATGCTGCTTGAGATCATGCCCCATCCGAAAGAGCAGGGATATGGACAGATGAATGCTCGTCAGGGAGATGCCGATGAACCCGAGTACGTCAACTGTCCGACGTGCGGCCGGTGATGGGGCGCCTGTCAAGAGCCTGGAGCAAGAGATATGCGAGAGCGATGAGGATGCATCTCAGGAAACCAACGCCGCATGGCAGACGTGAGGAGCGGGCACCATGAAGATTCGGGAACTGATCCCTAGGTTGCAGCCCATGGATCCAGAAGGCGGGGTTTTTGTCATGGTCGCCAAAGCCGACGGCATCCATGAACGCTTCGACGTCCAAGAGGTCCGCGACGAGAACGGCAAC
>Ga0081538_10006168_pt1 | contig 10631 bp, 7 predicted proteins | sample TabmetS5T2R1_FD_71022 | JGI IMG/M metagenome (GOLD analysis project Ga0081538, IMG submission 71022) | Tabebuia heterophylla rhizosphere microbial communities from the University of Puerto Rico - S5T2R1 | ecosystem: Host-associated > Plants > Roots > Rhizosphere ...
CTCCATACCCACCGCACGCTGGGCGTTGAGCAACTCGATCCGAAAGAAAAAGCGCCACGTGCGGCGCTTTTGCAGAGCCCTCTGACGGACTCGAACCGTCGACCCCCTCCTTACCATGGAGGTTCCGGCCCCCGACTATGTGATCGCGGAAAAGCGCCTGGTGCAGCGCTTGCCCTGCAATTCGCCTGGTTTCTGCAGGTGAAGCAACTCTGCTCTGGGGAACGCTGAGCCGCCCCGAAGAGCCCCGAGCCTGTCCCCAAAACCTAGCCCCAAGAGAGCACCTGCGCGTCGTCGGGGAAGGCGGCCGCGCCGACGCTCGCTGCTGTTGCCATTGCTGACTTCCTCACTGGGCGGCCGCGCGCGCCCGGGGGCGTCGGCGCTTCCTCTTGTCCGCGCCCCCGATGCTGACCCGACCGCGGCCGAAGGCGTCGATGCGGCCCCACCGTCCAGGGATGTCGAGAAGCTCGAGGCGTCCGATCCCGCTCGGAAGCGCCGGGTCGACGACGAGATGGTCTCCGAGCGGCTCGAGTCCGAGCATCGTGCGCAGGAAGAGCAGCGGAGCGCCGGTGGACCACGCCTGTGGGCTGCATGCGGTCGGGTACTGGACCGGATACTTCGTCACCTCTCGACCGTAGCCGCCGAACGCCTCCGGCAGGCGCCCGTCGAAGAACTCGGCTGCGTCGAGATTCCCGGAGGCGATCTGAGCCGCCTCCTCCTTGAAGCCGTAGCGTCGCAGGCCCCAGGCGATGAACGAGTTGTCGAACGGCCAGACAGTGCCGTTGTGGTAGCCGATCGGGTTGTAGCGTCCCTCTCCCTCGGCGAGGGTGCGAACGCCCCAGCCGGAGAAGAGCCTCGGCCCAACCAGGTGCGCCGCGATGGATCGCGCCTTGCTCTTGTCGACGATGCCGCTCCAGAGGAGGTGGCCGTTGTTCGAGGTCAGCGTGTCGACCTGCTTTCCCTCGGTGTCGAGAGCGAGGGCGAAGTACTCGCCGTCCTCGACCCAGAAGTCGCGGTTGAAGCGACGCTTGAGAGCGGCCGCGTCGCGCTCGAGCTCGTCCGCGAGCTCGCGATCCTTCCACACCAGCCGCGCCAGCCGGGCGCCGCGCATCTTCGCGTCGTAGGCGTAGCCCTGGAGCTCGCACGTCGCGCGCGGGAAGCCGGGAAGCCGCCCGTCCCGGTACGAGATCGAGTCCCAGGAGTCCTTCCAGCACTGGTTCTCGAGGCCGGTCTCCTCGTTGCGGCGCCGGTACCAGACGTAGCCGTTGCCAAGGAGGTCTGCGTACTCGTCGATCCAGTTCAGCGCCGCCTTGGCCTCGAGCTCGAGGTCCCGCACGAGCTTCCGGTCGCCGGTCCAGCGCTCGTACTCGTCGAGCAGGATCACGTACAGCTGCGTCGCGTCGGCGCAGCCGTAATACGGCGTATGCGGCCGCTCCTCGAAGGCCGACATCTCGCCGTAGCGCGCCTCGTGCAGGATGCGGCCGGGGTCCTCGTCGCGAAAGTCGTCGAGCCGGGTTCCCTGCCACTCCCCGAGTGCCGTCAGCGTCGTTGACGCAAGCTCCGGCTTGAACGGCAACGCCTGGAGACTGGTGAAGATGCTGTCCCGGCCGAAGGCGGTCATGAACCACGGCAGGCCGGCGGCCGGAAGGCTGTCGCCACCGGCGATCGGCGGCGAGAAGCGGAGAGCCGCGAGATCGACGAGGCTGCGCCTGTACGCCGTCCGGAGCGGCTCCCAGTCGCACTGCAGCCGCGGTGCCTCCGCGAGCCAGCGCTCTAGGTCTCGCTGCATGTTGGCCTTCGTCCGCCGCACGGCGCTCGCCTCCACGGCGACGACGCTCAGATCCGTCGACCACTCGCCCTGGGGCTGGACCCGGATCTTGAACGTCAACCCGTTCTCGTCGACCTTGGCGCGACTCGTCGCCGAAACAGTCGTCGTGCGCCTGAACTTGTCGCGCTGATAGCCGAGCTCGAGAACGCCGTTCCTGACCCGCGTGGAGTACGCGCCCTTCTTCTTCAGCGCGTCCTTCACCTCGAACAAGTCGGCGAAGTCGCTCGCCGCCTCGACGCGGACGGTGAGGTCAATCGGCTCCTCGTCGTGGTTGAGGATGGTCAGCGTCTCGTCGAATCCGTTGGCGACCGCACGGCGGCGGATCACGGAGAGCTTGGCGTCGATGTAGACGGTGCCCGTGCCCGGCACGAGGAAGAAGCGCGACTCGAAGTACTGGAGGTCATCGACGGAGAGCGCAGTCAGCCTCTGGCCGTTGATCGTCAGCACCCACCTGGACAGGAAGCGCGTGTCGAAGGCGAAGAGACCGGTTGGATCCGTCAGCGAGGCCTCGATGTCGCCAGCGGGGTCGCTGACCACGAACGTGTTGCCGTCGAGGATCTTGACCAGGCCGTCGCTCATCGCTTCTTCCCCGCAGGGGCGCTCGGCTGCCCGTGGCTTGCGGCCTGCGGGCCTGGAAACAGGCGTTGAACCGCGACCAGGCTCTTCCATTCGCCTTCCCAGCCGACTTCGCCGCGCAGCACGGCTGCGACCGGATTCGCTCCGCCGCGCGCCATGCGGTCGAAGAGCTCCCTGGGGCCGCGGATGACGGTGTCGGCGGCGCCGCCCTTGTGCGAGACGGTGACGTCACCGTTCTCGATTCGCACGAGCCACCGGTCGGTCTTGCCGTTCACGAGGTCGAACCGAACGGTCTCGTTCACCTTTCGCAGGAGGGGATCGTGACCGCGCCTGCCGAGCTCGTTCATGAAGTCAGTCATTGCATCTGCCATCGGGATCCTCTCTGGTCGTTGGCTCCCACGATGATCTTGGCCGCGCGCTTCGCGAGCGAAGGCGGAGGCTGCGCGATTCACATACGTGAACTGGGTTGTCGGAGACCTCTTACGGACGGTCTCGACGATCAGGTGTGAGTGGCGGCGACAGCCTCGATCTCCATGAGGACGTGCGAGAGCTCGTACTGGGAGCGGAGCGCTGAGTTGCCTAGCGCCTCAGAGGAAGTAGCCGAGCTTGTCCCAGATCCAACCCTGCAGCCGTTCGCCGGTGCCGGTGCGTGGCTCGCCGGGCTTCGACCGAGCGATGTCGGGCTCGAACAGCCGCTCCTCGAACAACGTCGCGGCCTCGGCGCTCCGGGCGACCATGGCGATCTCCGCGTCGCGGTAGAGCGCCCACCCGTCCAGGTTGAGCGTGCCGAAGCTGACCACGTCGTCCGCGACGATGACCTTCGCATGGACGACTGTCCCGGGCACCTCCCAGATCTCCGCGCCGGCCTCGATCAGCTCGCCGTAGTGGTGCTCGAGCGCCGCGGTCGCAGGCGGGTTGTTCCCCGTCTCGGAGACGACGATGCGGACCTTCACGCCTCGGCGGGCGGCAGCCACGATCCGGTCGACCATGTCGCGGTCGGTCAGGTACGGGTTCATCAGGTCGAGGCGCTCTCGCGCGCCGTCGATCTGCTCCCGGACCGCCTGCGTGGCCGCCACGAAGCCGCCGGGAATCACCTGCACGAGGGCGATGGGCGTGGCGCCTGCCTCGTCGGGGTCGGGGAAATAGCGCGAGAGGTCGTTGGGCAACGGTCCGTCGTGCCCGTGGAAGCTCGTCAGGAATGCGGCCTGCGCCTGCCGGACGACGTCGCCGGTGACGCGCACCATGACGTCGTGGAAGCCGCCGTCGGCGAAGTGATCCTCGATCCCGGCTCCGCCCGTCCAGGCGATCCGCCCGTCGATGACGTAGAGCTTGCGATGGTCGGCGCGGCCCACTTCGTCCTGTCGGTCGACGTGCTGGTCCGGGAAGGGGCCGTCCCGGTCGAGCGGGAACACGTCGTTGACGACGATCTGCGCCCCCGCAGCGGCGAGGCCGGTGAACATCTCCCTCGCCTCCTTGTAGGGCCTGGAGCCGAAGCGGTCGACGATCACTCTCACCTCGACGCCTTCCGCCAGCTTCCGCTCCAGCAACGCGGCCATTTCCTGTCCGACCTCGCCCTCGCGCCAACCGAACATGAGGATGTGCACCGACGAGCGCGCAGCCTCGACGTCCGCGAAGATCTTGGGGAAGAAGTTCGCGCCCTCGACCGACGGCTCGATCGTCGCCGCGGTCGAGCGCGCGAAGTCGAACGCCGCGTCGTGCGGCCCGATGCCGTCCCTGGCGGCAAAGGCCTCGGTCGCGGCCTCGGCGCCCGCCGACGTCACCGCATCGGCCGGCGGCGGCCAGTTGTCCTGCTCGGTGGCCAGGAGCACCTGGCGGTAGACGAAGACGAACAGCGCAGCCGCGACGAGCGCAAGGATGCTGAGAGCCGTGCGCCATCGTCGACGCGGCGCTCCCGTCTTAGAGTCGCGGCCACGGAACAGCTCGGCGCCCCGGACGACCGCGGCGGCGGCCAGCGCCACGCTCGCGGCGACGACCACGATCAGTCCATAGCTCGCGGATGCATCGAACACCGCTCGACTCTCGCGCCAGTCGTCGACAGCCGTCCACGCCATCACGATCCCGGCGGCGAGCACACCGGCGACGCCGAACCACGAGTCCCGCGCCATGGATCGAGTCCACGCGAGAGCCAGCGCGGCCACGATCACGACGAGCCAGCCGTCGTGCGGGCCTTCCGTGCCGTTGAGCGTGACGGGACCGTCCGTCGTCCATGTGGAGAACACGCCGACGATTGCGACGGGTATCGCGACCAGAGCGACCAGCGCCGTCACTTGCCGCCGAGGATGCGGTGCACCTTCGTCGACCAATGAGTGTTCGTCCGGGCGCGTCATCTGACTCATGATCCGACAGGCTCGTGGTTTCGGCCGGCCCCGAGGTTCCCGGGGATCACCGACACGGAGACGATCAGGCCGTACGCGATCGACATGGCCGTCACGAACGTGTCGAACGCAGCGGTGATCCCGCTCACCGTCTGGTCGCTGAGCAGCTGCAACACGCTGTTGAAGCCTGCGCTGCCCGGCACGAGCATGAGCACGCCCGGGACGATGAAGACGAGTGGAGAGCGCCTCAGTCGCGGGCCGACGAATCCTCCCACCAAGCCGACCGCCAGCGCGGCGACGAAGACCGCCGCCTCCCTTCCGAACACCGTGGCGGCAAGCTCCTGCGCGACGAGCGCAAGGACGGTCGCATAGCACATCACGACGGCGTCTGCGAATCGCGCTCGCAGGGTCAGCGTGAACGCGAGGCCGGCGGCAACCGCCGCCACGACATGGGTGCCGGAGAAGAGGGCGTCCGGGGCGACGGTCTCCGTCGTGCCGAACCAGTCGGCGGCGACCGAACGGCCGATGCCGACACCGAAGACGAGCCCTACGAACTGAACGAGCGCGCTCGCCGTGTTGGCGACACCCGACTGGAGATGGTCGGTGGCCAGCTCGCGCATGCCGATCGTCAGCCTCATGCCGGGCAAGAAGGTCACGAGCGCCGCCAGAGTGACGAGGTCCGGCTCCGCCGAGACGCCGAGCTGCGCGAGCGCTGCAGCGCAGAAGCTGGCCGCGACCGCCACGATCGGGGCGACCATCGGCTCCACGCGAGCGGTTCCCTGGGCCGGCACCGCGATCGCGCCGACGACCAGCCCGACGAGGGCGCCTGCTGCCGCCTCGCGCCAGCCTCCGCCGAGGATCGGCGTCAGCGCGGCGCCCGCGATCGCGTATGCGGCGAGCAAGACGTACCACGGTCGCTCGAGAGGATGCGCTCGGATATCCGCGAGGGCGTGGAGGGCATCGGCAGCGTCGAGCCGGCCCATGAGGACGTCGAGGACCAGCGCGTCCAACCGCGCGATCGCATCAAGGTCGACCGCTCGGGGCTGTACGCGAAGTGAGTAGCTGCGCTGTCGTGCGATGGATCCGAGCGACACGTCGACGACCGTCGGCGTAGCGGAGATCTCAGCCTCCTCGTGCCCGACAGCTTGCGCGAGCGCCAGCACGCGCTCCTCGAGGTCAGCTGCCGGATAGCCGGCCTCATGCCCCGCGCGCGCGAGCCGGAGCACGAGCTCCACGGGCGGGTCGACGTCGGTCTCGGGCGTCCCCACAGCGCTCGCCTCCCTGTCGCGCCGCGCGGCGTCCGCGTCTCGTCCGCCGCGTTCTAGCCGGCCGTCGAAGGCGATGCTGGAGCCTCGGCGGCGTCGTCGGGCGTCCCCCGTGCCCGCTTCCACACGATGTCGAGCACCACTGCGAGCAGTGCGATCACGAGGATCGCCGCGAAGGTCTGCGGCGCGTTGCGAAGCGTGTCGATCGCAAAGAACACGAGCACGACGGCCGTCCCAGCCAGGGCGACGAGGATGATCGAGGCCCGTGCACCCGTCTCCGACCGCAGCCGGTAGCCGGACGCGCCGACGAGGAAGAAGATCATCAGCGAGCAGGCGCTGCCGACCGAGGCGATCGCCGAGAGGTCGACGACGTTGGCGACGACGAGGACGATTCCGGCCGTGATCAGGATCCCGGCGTTCGGCCCCAGTCTCGACGACTGTCCGAAGAAGGTCGGGAACTGCCCCGCCTCGGCGAGCATCGACGTCAGCCCCTTGGAGGCGTAAAGCGTGGCGTTCACGGACGAGGCGGTCGCGAGGAGCGCGGCGACGGCCATCATCACGAACCCCGCCTCGCCGAGGGCCGGCCGCGCCGCCTCGGCGATTGCGGTCTCGCCGTACGCGATCACCTCCTCCACGGTCAGCGTGCCGAACACGCCGAGCGAGATGAAGATGTAGAGGAGCGTCGTCACACCCAGCGCGCCGTACATGGCCAGCGGCAGCTCACGGGTCGGGTTGCGCAGGTCGCCGACCGCGAACGTGATCACGCTGAAGCCGAGATACGCGAAGAACGTCAGCGCCACGCTCGCGATGATGTCCGCGAACGACGGATAGGTCGAGAACGCGAGGAGATCCCAATCGATTTCCACCACGGTGACGGCGATGAAGACCGCGAACACCACGAGGAGCGCCATCACGATCAACGACTGGGCCCGATCGACCACCTTCGAGCCGACGATGCTGACCGCCGCCATCGCGACGAGGATCAGGGTCGTGAAGATGTTGTCCCAGCCGCTCCAGGCGTCGTCTCCGACGAACAGCGAGGTCGCATAGCTCCCGAAGGAGACCGCGACCATGGAGCAGACGATCACGATCGCGGCGAAGTAGCCCAACCACGCAGCGATGCCGACGAGGCGCCCGTTCCCGAAGCCCTGGATCAGGTAGGTGAAGAGACCGCCCGACGACGGGTACCGCACGCCGAGCTTGACGACGTTGTAGCCGAGAAGCGCGGCGACGATCCCGGCCAGCAGGAAGGAGAGCCAGACGGCCGAGCCGGCGACGGCGCCGGCTTCGCCGAGGAGGGCGAAGATGCCGGCGCCGACCATCGCGCCGATGCCCAGAAAGGCAACGCCGCGAACGCTCACGCCTCGCCGTCCATCACTCGTAGAGGGCGACGAGCCCGATGCCGATGATGGCCGTGACGATCCAGGCGATCTGGAGCGGCAGCTGGAACGAATGGTCGATCACGCGCTTGCCGAGCGTGGTCGTGCCGGTCGTGTCGGCCTCGGCGGCCGCGATCTGCGTGCCGTTCGCCGGCAGGAAGAGGACGCCCATGACAGCCGTCCACATCGCGATCATATAGCCGGCCCCGATCCCGAGCGCGAGCCCGAGTGGGACCATCGTTCGCGTGGCCGCCGACTGGCTCGTCGTCAAAGCGGCGACCAGGAAGATCGAGACGGCGATGAAGAACGGCCACTCGCTGGCGATGTCGCCCAGCAGCGCCACGATCGCGTCCTCGTTCGAGGCGATGAAGGTGTCAGCCATCCAGGCGATGCCGAAAAGGGCGATCATCGCCACCATCCCGGAGCGGAAGATCGACATGTTGGGCACCTCCTCGGCGCGTACCTTCGCGAACACGAGGATGAGCGCCGCCGCCGTGAGCATCACCATCTGGATGATCGGCGTCACCGAGAGCGGCTCCGTGCCGCCCTCTTCGGCCGCCACTGTCGGGCGGATGCCCTCGAAGAAGCCGAAGATGCAGATCACGAGCACGCCGCCGAGGAAGATGGCCACGCTGCGCTTCGCGTACTGCTGAAGGACGATGGCGTCGGCGGCCGCCGGGGGCTTCACCTCGCCCGCGTCGAGGCGGCGCCGGTATTCGGGGTCCTCCTCGAGGTCCGCGCCGCGCCTGCTGATCAGGATGGACATGACGATGATTCCCACGATGCTCGCAGGGATGGTGATCAGCAGGACGTCGACGAGGTCGTACCCGTACGTCTCGACCAGCGGCAAGAGCGTGGCCATCGCGGCGGCGACCGGGCTCGAGGTGATGCCCATGGCAGAAGCGACGGTGGAGGACGAGAGCGCGCGCTCGGGCCGGATCTTGTTCGCGTATGCGACCTCGTTGATGACCGGGATGATCGAGAAGAAGGTGTTGCTGGTGCCGGTGAGGATGCAGAGCCCGTACGAGACGAACGGAGCGACGATGTTGATCGACTGCGGCCGCGCGCGCAGTGCGGCGCTCGCGATCTGGACCATGTAGTCGACGCCGCCCGCGGCCTGCATGGACGCCGCCGCAGCGATGACGGCAACGATGATCAGCATCGCGTCGAACGGCGGCTCGCCCGGGTCGAGGCCGAACAGGAAGACGAGGACGAACGTGCCGACGCCGCCCCAGAGGCCGAGGCCGATCCCGCCCGTGCGGACGCCGAGCGCGATGAAGCCGACGACGATGAGGCCCTCGATCGCGATCAGCAGCCACTCGGTACCGGTGGTCTCGTCCTCCTCGGTCTCCTCCGACGCCTCGGTGGTCGTGGCTGTGGGCTGCTCCGCCGTCGTCCCCGTCTGGGCCGTCGTCCCCGTCTGGGCCGTCGAGCTACCCGGGTCGAACGCCGACGCGGCGACGAAGCCGGCGACCGCGAGGATCGCGCATGCGAGCGCGACGGTCAGGAGACGCTTCACGGCTCCTCCCTCATCAGCTCTTCGCAATTGCTCTCGTCCTCGATCGCGGAGGCGAGCTCGCTGTTAAGGGCCGCCACTTGCCGGAACGCCGCCCGGCCGGCGACGGCCGAGCGCTCGAGCACGGCGACGGTCGCGCCGAGACCGCGGAACGCCGCCGCCGTCGTGTTCGGGGACGCCTTCAGCAGCACGCGCACGGCCTGCAGATCGTTCTCGGTCTGCTGGGCCCAGTTCCGCAGAATCAGAGACGCCTCCGCACCCTGCGCGACGTCCGGAGCGCCCGCGCGCTTCAGGCCCTCCTGCAGGGTGTCGTTCGTGGCCTGGATGACCCGGCCCAGGGCGTCGCGCACGTACAGCGTTCCTTCGACGTGGTCGCCCGAGCCGCCGTCGTTCTGGCGGGCGCCCACGTTGCTCAGCGCCACGTCGTCGCCGATGTCCTCGAGCTGGCCCTCCCAGGCGCCGACCGTTCCGCAGACGTCGTCCGCCCACGCGGACGTTCGCACGGTCTCGCCGGTGTTGTCCTTCCCGTTGGCGACGATCGCGCCGAGCACGAGGACGACGACGATGCCGGCGAGGACGGCGAGCCAGGTCCTCAAGCCTTGCCACCACCCGAGGTCGAAAGCTCGTCCACGACGCCGACGAGGAGCTTCCAGAACCGCTCCACGGTCGGCACGCTGACGCGCTCGTCCGGCGAGTGCGGGAACTCGATCTGCGGCCCGAAAGAGAGCATGTCGAGCTCGTGGTCGACCTTGCCGCTGATCACGGCGGACTCGAGCCCGGCGTGCACCGCCGTCACGATCGGCGGCTCGCCGAAGACCCTTTCGTAGACCGTCTTGCCGGCGGCGAGCGCTTCCGAGTCGAGGTTCGGCCGCCAACCGCCGTAGTTGAACTTCTCCTCGAGCGCGCCGCCGGCCACGCGAGCGATTGCGTCGAGTGTCGCGATCACCTCGGGCATCGCGGAGTCGTTTGAGGATCGTGAGAGGCTGTGGAGCGTGAGCCGGTCGCCCTCGGTGATCGCCTCTCCGAGGGACGTGGAGGTCTCGACGAGGTCGTCGAAGTCGGGGCTCAGCGCGAGGGGGCCCGTCGGCACGAGGGCGACGGCGTCGAGCAGCTTCTCGGTCTGGGCTTCGCTCCACGGCTCCGCGGTCGCCTCTCCGGGGCCGATTTCGACCGAGACGGCGGCGTCGGTCTTGGCGAAGGCGTCGCGGATCGTCTCGTTGGCCTTCTGGACGGCGTCGCGGAACGCCTCTTCGCGGTCGGCCGCGACAGAGACGACGGCGCCGGCGTCGCGGGGAATCGCGTTGCGACTCTTCCCACCGTCGAGCGAGACGAGGCGGAACGGGACGGACGCGTACGCCTCTCGCAGCGCCCGGCCGAGCACTTTGATCGCGTTCGACCGACCGAGCGCAATCCCCGAGCCGGAGTGCCCGCCCTGGCCGCCGCTCACGGTCACCGCCAGCGCCACGGCTCCGTCGGCGGCCGGCTCACGGGGAGCCTCGATGTGGATCCACGTGTCGGTGCTGCCGGCGCAGCCGACGGTCAGCCGACCGTCCTCCTCGCTGTCGAGGTTCACAAGGATCGTTCCGGACAGCATCGTCCCGTCGAGAGCGTTTGCGCCCTCGAGCCCGACCTCTTCGGCCACCGTCATCAGCAGCTCGAGCGGCCCGTGCGGGAGCGACTCGTCCTCGACGAGCGCCATCATCGCGGCGATCGCGACGCCGTCGTCGGCGCCGA
>Ga0081538_10006169_pt1 | contig 10630 bp, 11 predicted proteins | sample TabmetS5T2R1_FD_71022 | JGI IMG/M metagenome (GOLD analysis project Ga0081538, IMG submission 71022) | Tabebuia heterophylla rhizosphere microbial communities from the University of Puerto Rico - S5T2R1 | ecosystem: Host-associated > Plants > Roots > Rhizosphere ...
CCGAGGCGCTCCAGCAGCAAGGGCACATCGCCGGCGCGGGGCAGGGTCGCAGGGCGCATCGGCGGACCGGCCGCCGCCAGCGCTTGCAGCCAGGCGCGGTGGTCGTCCCCCAGGCCCAGGCGCCGGCAGACCGTTGCCGTGTCAAGCTGCGGCATCTACCGCTCCCGCGCAGTACCCATGTTGATTCACGGTCGGCCCCATTGGACGGCAAGAAGGCTGCGAGTGTCATGAGTTGTTTGCATAGCTAGCTGGCCTTGAGTGGCCGGCCGTCGTAGGTCCAGCGGAACGGCGTGGCGGTGTGGTTGTAGTCGGCGATGAACCTCATCACTTTGGCGACCAGATCCTCGACCGAGGTGAACTCGCCGCGCTTGAGCAGCCGGCGGGCAAGGATCGAGAAGAACAGCTCCACCTGGTTCAGCCATGAAGCATGCGTCGGCGTGTAGTGCGGGTGGAAGCGGGGGTGGTCCACCAACCACCAGCGCGTGTCCTGGGCGATGTGCGAGGAGCCATTGTCGAGCACGAGATGCACCTCGAGGTCAGCAGGGACCTTGGCGTCCAGGTCGTCGAGGAAGTCGATGAAGTTGGCCGCGGTGTTGCGCTGGATGTCGGTGGCGGTGAAGATCCCACCGCCGTGGACGTCCAGGGCGGCCAGCAGGATCGCAGTGCCGTGGCGGACGTACTCGTGCTCCTGGCGGGTTGGCCGACCTGGCGCCGGTGGCGTGGTGGGGTGGGTGCGGCTGCGGGCCGGCATGCCGGTCTTCTCGTCCACCGAGAGGACCAGCGCGTTGGTCGGCGGCACCAGGTACAGCCCGCAGATGTCGGCCGCGCGCTCCCAGAAGCCGGGGTCGTCGGGGCGGGTGATCCAGCTGCGCACCCGATGCGGCTTGATGTCCAGGTCGGCCAGGATCCGGCCGATCTGGGAGGCGGAGATCCCCATGTCCGCCAATTCCTGGCCAGCTGCGAATGGCTCCAGTGGCTGGCCGGGTCAGGCGGGGTCTTGGTCACCGTGGCCACGATCCGCAGCCGCTGGTCGTGGTCGTAGACCAGGGGGCGGCCCGGCCGCTGGCGGTCCTGGAGGCCGGCCAGCCGTTCGGCCGCAAAGCGGCGCCGCCACTGCGCCACGGTGTGCTCGTTCATGCCCACCATGGGAGCGATCTGGCGGTTGGGGAGGCCGTCGGCGGCCAGCAGCACGATCCGGGCGCGTTTGGCGGCCCGCTGCGGGGTGGTGTGGGCACGGACCCGGCGATGCAGCTCGGCGCGTTCGGCGTCGGTGATCGCAAGGGGTGGCACGTTCGGCATGCGGCGGCTCCTCATGCTGTGTCGCTGAGGAGCCCACCATATGTCAACAACTAACGCGGAGCTGTACTAGTTGGCGTCCTGGGCGTCCACGGCCTCGGCCAGCGAGCCGTAGACGGAAAGGACCTTCTCCATGCCGGTCAGCCGCATGACACGAAGCACCGGCCCCTCAGGGCAGGCAAGCCGCATGGTATGGCCATGCGCTTGTGCGCGCCGGTGCCCGGCCAGCAGCACGGTGAGGCCGGTCGAGTCCATAAAGACGAGCGGGGTAAGGTCGACGACAACGCCGGCCTCCGCTACTTCGACCAGCTCCATCAGCTTGGCGTGCAGCTGCGGCGCGGTGGCAAGGTCAATCTCCCCACCAACGCTGAGGATTGCGCCCTGCCCGTTGGGGTGGACAGTAAGGGTGAGCTGGGGTTCCATGCGCGTGCCCCACGATCTTGGTCTCGGCTCTCGCGGTGCCAGCAGGGTGCAAGCGTGAAAGCTCGGCAGGCGCTGCGATGCAGCAGCACAAGCGGCGTCGCGGCGAGGTCAAGGGCGCGCGTCGGCCTTTGAATCGTGCCAGGTCCACCATACGCGCATGCGCCGCCGTTGGGAACTGGCGGCACAGCGCCATGGCCCGTGCGTTGCGCCACGCCATGCCGCCACCAGCACGCGACCGCCGCAGCCGGTGCACCCCTCCATGGTCGCCGTTGGACCAGTACTGACCGCCCGCTACTAGGACCGCCGCTGGCGGGGTAGATCCATGGTGGACGGACCCACCGCACCCGGAGCCTGGGATGCAAGGACGCGCGCGGCGGTTTCCTGGTCGACCCGAACACATCCGTGCCGCCCGCTGGTTCGTCGCGGCGGCGCTGGCCGACTGGCCCGCGACACAAGAAGCCGCGCTGCTGCTCGTCAGCGAGGTCGTCACCAACGCGATCCTGCATTCTGCCTCCGGTGATCAAGGTGGCAGCCTGGAAGTGCGCTATGCACTGGACGACCACGAGGTCTATGTCGAGGTCCTCGACGCCGGCGGCGCCGCTGACCCCAGGCGGTATGCCCAGTACCTGGAGGGGGTCAGCGGTCGAGGGTTGGCGCTGGTGGAGGCCCTGGCGAGCGGCTGGGGAGTGCACGATCACCAGGCCGGCCACGTGGTCTGGTTCCGCCTACCCTTGCGCATGCGTCTCCAGTGACCGGCCAGCCGCCACTCGGTTGTGAGCGACAGGAAGCGATTCCACGGGTGGTGACCCCCTGCGGCGGTAGGCCACCAGGCCGCCCAACCCGGAACCGGCGGGCCCGCTGACGCGAACGCCATCGAGATCGGCGGTGGACCGGGAATGCACTGGTGCTAAGGATGACGGATGGTGGCCATGACCTCGGCGGCGACGTCGGCGACCGGGCGGCGCTGGCTGCGGGCCTGGCGGCGCATCCGCTCGTACGCCTCCCGCTCGCTCAGGCCTTCGCGGGCGACCAGCGCGCCTTTGGCCTGCTCGATCACCACCCGGGCATCCAGGGCCCGCTGCAGCTGCTCGGCCAGCTCCCCCCGCTCCTCGCTCGCCATGGTGTTGGCGATGCACAGCGCGGCCAGGTCGGTGAAGGTGGTCAGGGCCAGCTCACCCTCCGGAGACCACGGCCGCGCCTTGGCCGAGAAGACCGCCACCACCCCGATGGCGTGCTGGTTGTAGGGGATCGGGCTGGCCAGCACCGCCCGCAAGCCCCTCTCGGCCGCCGCGGGGGAGAACAACGGCCAGCGGCGCTCGTTGGCGAGGTCGGCCGCGTCGACCAGGGTCTTCTCCTCGAAGGCGTCGACGCAGGGTCCCTCGCCATGCTGGATCTGCAGCTCCTCCAGGTGGTCAACGCGGCTGTCGGAGACGGCCACGTTACGGAGCAGCTGGTCGGGATCCAGCAGCATCAGCCCCGCCCCGTCCACCGCGAACAGCCGGTGAGTGGCGAGCACGATGCGGCGCAGCGCCTCGTCCAGGTTGCCTGCCGAGTATCGCAGGTCGTCCAGCTCCCGCAGCGCCTGGCGGACCTCCCCCGCGGACATCGGCATCGCACACCACCACCCGGCTTCAGGCATCGCCAGCGCCAAGTTTCCCCGATCGCGCCGCCGCAGCGGGGAGCGACAGCCCGCGATCTCCTCCGGTCGCCTCACCTGGGCTTCGCCGAGTGTCGCACCCTTCGCCAGCGGCCACAAAGCGACAGCGTGCAACGCCCATGCACCGTCGCGGCAAGCTCGCTCTCTTGGCCTGCCTTACCGAAGGTGGCGCTGCCTGCAGGGGCGACCTCGGGTGGGAGCACGCGATCGGGGTCAGGGCTCGCGCCACCGCACGACCGGCTGGTAAGCGACCACCAGCCTGATGGTCATCCCGAGGCCGCCAGCCCACGGCTTCCCGGCGAATGTGGGGCCAACCAAGCAGCGCTCGGCGTCGCAGCCGATGGCTGGTCGAGCTATGCTCAGGTACGGTCACGCCTGCCGCTGGCGGGCGGTCTCGGGCCGGGCCCCCTCTGACCCCGCGAGCCTCGGTCCCTTCTGGGAGGGATCCTCTGGCTGGAGGACGAGGGTGATGCACATCGAACCGGCCGCCCTGGCGACGAGCAGCGGCACCCTGACCACCCTAGGCGTCAGCGACGGCCTCCCCGAGGCGCTTCAGCAGGTAGTGGACGCCGCCAAGCTGCTGTTCGAGGCCGACGGGGCCGGGCCCATGCTGGTGGGCAGGGGTGAGCTGTTGACCTGGGAGAGTGCCTCGGACGCCCGTGCCGAGTCCGCCGAGGCCGTCCAGGCAGAGCCGAGGCCGGCCCTTGCATGGTTGCCTGGCGCGAGCGAGGCCGGTGGCGATCTGGGATATGGAGCCGGATAGGCAAGGATGAGGTGGCGGAGGCATGAGCAGTGCCCGTCGGGTTCCTGAGACCCGCTTGCTGGGTGAGGAGGAGTTGACGGCCGATCATGCCTGGCGGGCGCTGCGCCGCTACGGCGGGTGGCGGCTGCTGCGAGATGCGTTGGTGCGGTTCCGCTACGGCGACGGGTTCAGCCACGCCCGGGCGCTGGGGTTGCAGCTGTGCCTTGGCGCGGTGCCGTTGCTGATCGCCCTCAACGGGCTGGCCAGCAACCTTGGCGGGCTGCGTCGGGGTGGCCGGGTGGTGGCCGACACCGTGCTGGCGCTGACGCCCGGGGCCAGCGAGTCGCTGGTACGCCAGTTGCTGGCGCACGAGGAGCGCGTGCGCGACAGTGGCCAGGTCGCGTTACTGCTCGGGTTGCTGACCGCAGTGGTGGCGCTCATCACCGCCGTCGGGCAGGTCGAGCGTGGCGCCAACCGGATCTACGGGGTGGAACGGGACCGCCCGGCGCTCCAGAAGTACCTGCGGGCCCTGATCCTGACGGTGGTTGCCGGGCTTCCAGCCCTGGTCAGCTTCCTGCTGCTGGTGGCTGGCGGTGCCATCGGTGCCTCCATGCAGCGCTGGTACCACTGGGATCCCGCAGCCGTGACCACTTGGAACGTTGCGCGCTGGCCGGTGAGCCTGGGGCTGACGGTAGTGACGGTGTCGTTACTGTTCCGGTATGCGCCTCGCCGGCGGCAGCCGGGTCTGTCGTGGCTGATGGTCGGAGCCGCCCTGGCCACGGCGCTGTGGTGGCTGGTCAGCCTGCTGCTGGCGGCCTACGCGGCCGAAAGCCGCGAGTTCGGCACCACCTATGGCCCGCTGACCGGGGTGATGGCCCTGTTGCTGTGGGCCAACCTGACCGGGATCGCGCTGTTTGTGGGCGTCGCCTTCACCGCGCAACTGGAAGCCAGACGGGCCGAGGCCGCCGGGCCGGCCGAGCCCGACCAGCGGGAGGCGCTGGAGGAGCAGACCGACACCACGTCCACCAGCCGCACCTGACGGCGACCCTCGGGCGATTGCCTGGCGGTGGCAGGGATACGGTGTCCAAGCCCTTGGAGCCTCTTGACTCCCACACGCGATGGGGGTACCCCGGGCTGGTTCGCGGCTCACGGCCCCGTACTCGAGGAGGAGACCATGGGTCGGCCATGGAGGGCGGCGGCGGTGGCCGTTGCGGTTGCGCTGCCGCTCGTCGGCGTCACGGCCGCCAGTCCAGCCCGTGCCCAGACGATCACCGCCGTCCCGGTGGTGACGGGACTGAACTTCCCCGCCGGGTTCACCTTCACGCCCGATGCGCGCATCTTCTACGGCGAGCGCCTCACGGGCGAGATCCACATCTTCAACCCGCGGACCGCGACCGACTCGCTGTTTTCACCATCTCGAACGTGAGCGCTCCGGGCCTGACCGGACTGGCCCTGCACCCGGACTATCCCGCCATGCCCTACGTCTACGCCTACGTCCAGCGCACGGTCGCGGGTGTGCTGCGAAGTCAGATCCTGCGCCTCACCGACACGGGCGGGGCCGGTTCGTCCCAGACCCTGATCTACAACCGCCGCGCCGGTCCCGACCACAACGGCGGTCGGCTGCTGTTTGGACCAGACCGCAGGCTCTACCTGTCCATCGGTGACCACGCTGCTCCCGCCAACGCGCAGAACCTCACCAACGACTTCGGCAAGATCCTGCGCATGACGCCCGCCGGTGGGATCCCGACCGGCAATCCGTTTCCCAGCAGCCGCATCCATGCCTACGGCCTGCGCAACGTGTTCGGGTTCGCCTTCGACCCGCAGACCGGCCGGCTGTGGGCCACCGACAACGGCCCGGAGTGCAACGACGAACTGGATCTGGTCCTGCGTGCCGGCAACTACGCCTGGGGGCCTGCGGCAACCTGCTCTACGCCTCCTACCCCGCCCGCCAACACCAACCAGGACGGACCAAACCCGATCCTGCCCAAGCGGTTCTACCCGAGCATCGCCCCCACCGGGGCGGCGTTCTGCTCCGGGTGCGGGCTGGGCAGCGGCAGCGCGGGACGGTTGTTGTTTGGTGCCTTCAACACCGGGCAGCTCCGCCGCGTGACGCTCAACGCCAACCGCGACGGGGTGAGCTCGCAGGCGGTGGTCCTCACCCACCCCAGGGGGATCCTGGCGGTGGAACGAGCACCTGGCGGCGCCTTGCACTTCAGCGACCCGGGCGGCATCTACCGGCTCGTCCTGGCCTGATTCCCTATGGAGGATGGGTGGTCAAGGGTGTGGCTGGGGTGGCCTGACGGGGATGGCTCGCCGGCCAAGACCGGCCGGCGAGGGGGAGGATCGCCTCGTTGCGCCGTGAGCGCCATGCACATGTCCTTGCAGGACTTGTTGAGGGGCCTCCCCTTCTTGCTGCGCCGCCGTCGGCGGACCTCCTCGGGGACGGTCCAGTGGTGCGCGATGATGGCCTTGGCCTGGGCAGCAGTGACCGGGGTGCCGTCGGTATCGCAGACCACGTACGGCCGGCCGCGGTTCATGACCACCCAGGCCCGCTCGGCCAGGTGGGCGGCGACCACGCAGATCGCCCCCAGGTGGTCTTTGCCGCGCTCCACCATCTGGATCCAGTAGAGGCGGGCCAGCTGGGGGTCTTGGCGGCGGGCGTTGTCGGCGGCGCGGACCAGGGTGGTCCTAAGCAGCCGGTTGCCGGCCTTGCTGATGGGTTGGCCCTTGCGGTCGGGCGGCGACGAACTCACCAAGCGACAGCCGATACAGGGCCGCCACCGCGGCCTCCACCTCGATGGCCTCAGTAGGCATCTGCTGGCAGCTCCCCGGGATTGATGACGTGCCCGTCACTTGTGGTTTCGGGCAGCCACTCACCGTAGCACCAGCGTGTCGGGATCCTTGCCACCTCCCTGGAGCCGGGGTGGGCGACCGTCTCGGTATGGCCGGCTGACATCCCCGATCTGCTGTTTGGAAGAAGTGAGCGAACCTTCCGGCCCGACCTGCTGAGTACGGTTCTCCCAGGCCAGTTCCGGAGTCGAGTCCGGCCAGTAGGCCGCTGTTCGGTCTGGTTACAGCCGGTGGAATGACGCCGAGAATGACATCGGCCGTACGCCGGCCTGCAAGGGGCCGGCCAGGAAGGGGCCAACCGTCCCCTGCTGGCGCGGGCGACGGCGTTACGTGCCCTCGAAGGGCGCACCCGCCAGCGCCTCGTCCATCCGACGCCGAAACGAGCCCGAGGACGTCACCGCGGCACCAAGCTGCCGGGCCTGCTCCACCAGTCGCCGGTCCGAGGTCACCACCTTCACGGAGTCCGGGGCCGGGTCTTCGGCTAGCATCCGGACGATCTCGTGGTCGGCAGCATCCCGCCCACGCCGGGAGGCGAACGCCACCACGGCCGCGCCATGCGCGCCGGGTGGGACGCCTGGAGGCTGGCGGTCGAACACCACCGTGACGGTCTCGCCGGTGGCGGTGGCGTAGCGGTCCAGTTCCCCGATGAGCCGCCGAACCGCCCGGTCCGGGTCGTTCCACCAGCGGTCGGGTCGGGATCCGATCAGGTTCATGCCATCAATCAGCCAGCCAGCATCCGGGCGGTCCCGGCGCCCACCTCGGTGCTGCTGTGCCCCCACGTCCATCTTGCTGTTGTCGCTCCCTCGCATGGGGAGTGCAAGCCCCAACCGCCAGATCCGTAGCCTGGTGCTCAGCGTCGATCTGGTCGGCTCCAGACGGATCTGGCCTGCTCACGTTGGAGACCTCGTCGATCCAGGCCGATCCAACTGGTCCCGTCAGATCGCCTGGATGATCAAGCACCTCGACAGTTCCACGCTGGATGGCAAGAAGAGCGCGCAGGGATCCAGGCGATTGTGGCTGCCAGGTCCAGGAGCGACTTCATCCAGGGTCGTCCCGTGACGCCCGGTAGTACCGCCTGGGCTGGCTGAGGTTGCCAATCAGCGCTCACACCAGCGGGGTCGAGCTTGACCACAGCGGCGTCAGGGCGGCCGCCAGTTGCACGGGTCCCGTCAGCACGCTCCCGGTTTGCGGTCCTTGGTCACCCTGATCCTGCCCTTGTTGTCTTCGAGCACGACGTCGATGGCTCCGACTGGCTTGCACCTGACCTGGAAGCCGATCAGCGTGTCGTCCACCAGCCCGGCGTCCACCGGGGTGGCACCTGACGAGAAGCAGGTCACCTCCTTGAACGCCTGCTGACCGACCACAAGATACTGGTAGCGCCAGGACCCGTGATACAGCGGCTCCGACGTCTTGTTCTGCATGCTGGTGGCAAGGAGCACCTGCCACCCTCCCCCGCTTGCACGCCAGCGGGCATCCTTCACCGTGAACAGCAGCGAACCCTCCGGGAGCTGCTCCTCGCCGGTGGGATCCTCGTTGAGCGCGATCCGACTCCAGCCCTCGCCTGCTGCGGGCGCCGCACAGGTAGGGGGCGCAGCCTGCTGGCCGCCGCCCGATCCCCCGCCGCTGCCCGCTCCCCACCACCACGCCGCCGCGCCCAACGCCACCAGCACGGCCGCCACCGCCGCACCGGGCACCAGCCAGCGGGGACGCCGCGTGGTCGGCACCGCCGGCTCCCCATGCAGCGACCCCACCAACCCGTTGACGTCCTGGTGCCAGGTCTCGTCGTGCAGCACCACCGCCTGCCGCCGCACCAGCCCCCTGAGGTCATCGGGCAGCTCGCTGGCCGCTGGCAAGGCTGCGCCGCCGACCAGGACCGGCACCACGCGGACGTTGCGGTCCAGCGCCCTGGCAAGCTCCATGCGGACGTAGTCGTCGGCGTCGAACAGGCGGGGAGCGCCCTGCGGGGTTGCCGGGGTCAGCCAGCCCGGACCGATGACCGCCAGGACCACGTCACAGTCGTCCAGCGCGCGGTCGATCGCCGTCGTGAAGTCCTGGCCGGGGGCGATGGCGACCACGTCCTGGAACACGCTGTTGGGACCCAGGCGCTGGCGGAGCGCGTCGCCCAGGCGCCCGGCGTGCCCTGGGACATCACCGCGCCGGTAGCTCAGGAAGACCTGCACCGCACGCCCCCCTCCCATCCAACCGGCGTACCGGTGGTACCTCGCCAGCATTCTACGGGCCGGCCGGTGGCGGCACGAGGTGCATCGAGACAAGCAAGGCACGCATCGCAAGTAGGTCAGGTCGGTTGCTGAGTCTGGCCAGTCATCAGCGGTTCGGTCTGGTTACGTCCTGTGGAATGACCAAGGGAATGACCGACGCCGACCCGCTGTGCCTTGGCTCATGAGGTCGGATGAGGCCTGTGCCCGACCTCTGGACCATCCAATGTCAGCCCACAGACCGGTGGCCAGGTTGCGTCCCCTACCTCGATGGCTGGGGCAACTCGCACTTGACCTTCGGGTTGACGCCGACATAGTTCAACGGGCCGGCGGCGACCGTCACTGCGATGGTTCCCAGCTTGGCGCAGTTGGCATCCGAACCGGAGAAGTAGTCGCGCTGTGCCGCCGCTAGGACTCCGATGAGCAGCCAGATGAGGACCAGTACTCCCCCGATGCGCATCGCTACCTCCTATGCCGGATACAGATCGCCAAGTTGACAGGAGGAGAACCTCCAGCCCTCCACGTCTCACAAGGAGCATCCATGGCTAGCAATGAGTGCCCAGGGGGCTACCAGTAGTGCCGACGGCCGCCAACCGGGCGCCCCATCGCTCCCAGGATCCACAAGACGACGCCGACGACCAGCAAGATGATCCCAAGCGTCTGGAGGATCCCGATCCCGGTGAGGTAGCCAAGGAGCAACAAGAGCAAACCGACAATCAGCACGCTACTGCCTCCTCCGCCCCCACCATCACGCACGATGCGCCGAGGTGCCCGGGCGCCGCCCGGACTCTGATCGGTCCCCCGCCGACGTGTCAATCCAACCTCGCCGGTCGCGCCTCCCCGCTCTCATCGACCCGAGGGCAACCGTATCGGCCCGATCCAGCACCGGTAGGCCCCGCTCATCGAGGTCCGGCCGCCGTTGCCACCCTGCGGACCTACCCGCCAACGCCAGATCCGTAGTCTGGGGGCGGCCGGAAAGCCAGCATCGTCCTGGAAAGGCAGCGCAGCTCAGGAAAGCCAGTCGTTAAGGTAAGCGAAGGTAGCACAAGGCAGAACGTTGACCGCGTCGTTGACCGAGCAGAGCAAGCTTACAGCGTGAGAGCACCAGATTTCGATCTGGTGCTCTTGGTTGAGCCCCGGTCGAGTGCCAACATCCTGGACCATCGCATGGCCCATGCGGGAAGCTGCGCGGGCTCCGGCCCGCTGCCCACGACCGGGAGGAATCCGTGCATGACCCGCTCGACACCCTAAGGCAGTCCGTGGAGCCGAATGCCGCGACCAACCTCCGTTTCCACACCACCTACCAGAACTGACCCACCGAGTACCGAAGGAGCACCGGCCATGTCACTCGCCCGCGTCCAGTTCTTCTCCATCTCACTCGACGGCTTCGCCACCGGCGAGGGTCAGAGCCACGACGCACCGTTCGGCCACGCCGGCGAACGGCTG
>Ga0081538_10006170_pt1 | contig 10629 bp, 9 predicted proteins | sample TabmetS5T2R1_FD_71022 | JGI IMG/M metagenome (GOLD analysis project Ga0081538, IMG submission 71022) | Tabebuia heterophylla rhizosphere microbial communities from the University of Puerto Rico - S5T2R1 | ecosystem: Host-associated > Plants > Roots > Rhizosphere ...
CGCCGTCCTCGTCGTCGTCCTGCTGCAGACGTGCGCCGGTGGGGGCGGCGCAGCCTTCAATCTCCCCGCGGGCTTCGACGGCACGGTCCAGGCGCCCGGCCAGCCGACGGGCATACCGGCGTCGGAGGATCCCGACCGCGACCTGAGGGACTTCAGCACTTACGTCTTCACCGATGCCCAGGAGACCTGGACCGCGACGTTCCAGCGCGACGGCCAGCCCTATGAGAACGCGCAGCTCGTGTACTACACGGGCGGGGTCAACACCGCCTGCGGCGGGGCCACCTCCGCCGTTGGACCCTTCTACTGCCCCGGCGACCAGCGCGTCTACCTCGACCTGAGCTTCTACCGGCAGATGCAGCAGCAACTGAGGGCCGGCGGCGACTTCGCCTGGGCTTACGTGATCGCCCACGAGATGGGCCATCACGTCCAGCAGCAGACCGGCACGAGTGAGGAGGTCCGGAACCTCCAGCGCCAGAACCCGGACCAGGCCAACCAGCTCTCCGTGAGGCAGGAGCTGCAGGCGGACTGCTACGCGGGCGTCTGGGCCAACACCGTGTTCCAAGAGGGTGCGCTCCAGGAGGGGGACCTCGAGGAGGCGTTCACCGCCTCCGAGGCGGTCGGCGACGACCGTATCCAAAGCTCTCGCGGCGGGTCGATCAATCCCGACAGCTTCACCCACGGCACCTCCGAGCAGCGCCGCAGCTGGTTCAACCGCGGCTACGAGAGCGGCGAGGCGGGCGCCTGCGACACCTACTCACCCGACGAGGTCTGACGGGCGCGGCGTTGGGTCGCGCCGCTACAGCTCACCATCGCTACGCCTACGCTCCGAAAACGTCCAGCGGCAACGCCGCCGATACCAGCGCGTTCGGCGCGTCCACGACCTCGGAGATGCGCAGCTCGGCCGCGACGCTCATCAGCACGTAGGCCGCCTCGGGGCCGAGGCCGCGCTCCGAGGTGAGCCAGTCGAGCAGCTCGATCAGGGCTCGGCGCGTGGCCAGGTTCAGGTCGCGGTCGGCGTTGCGGCCTTCGTCGTCGAGCGGGATCCCGGTGGTGGCGAAGCAGCGCCGCCCCGGGCGGGGCGGCGACTCCCAGCTCGGGAAGCGCAGCCGCGGACCGCCTCGGACGATGTCGACGCGGACCGTCGCCGTCCCTCCCGTCTCGATCGCCGCGATGCAGACCTCGCCGTCGCCTTGGGCGAAGTGGAGGTCCCCGATCGACAGCAGGGCGCCGGGCGCGAAGACGGGCAGCCAGACCTTGGCGCCCGCCACCAGGTCGCGGATGTCCATGTTGCCGCCGTTCTCGCGCGGCGGGAAGGTGCGCAGCCCGTCGCCCGCCTCCGGCGGCGCCGCGAGCTCGGGGGTTGGAAGGTCGAAGGTCGCGCCGCGTTCAACGAGCGCGGCCTCGCGCTCCCGCGCCCGCTCGAAGAGCTCGCGGGACGGCGCCACCCCGATCACCCCGGCGAACACTCCGGCCGGCACGGCCACGCCCGGCAGCTCTTCCGAGCGCGCGTGGCGGCCGTCGAGCTCCCACCTCGCGAGGAAGGGACGGTCGAAGAGGTCGCCGAGCCAGCCGGAGCCGGGCCAGATCGCGGTCCAGCCGAAGTCGTCGGTCTCGTACCCGAGGATCTCGACCTCGAGCACGTCGCCGGGCTCGGCCTCGCGGACCTCGAGGGGCCCCGTGAGGGGATGGGCGAGCGACGGGGTGGCGAGCAGGTCGTCGTGCCTTGACGCGGGGGTGATCGTCCGGTCCCGCGAGTCGCGGAGCTCGAACGTGACGGACTCGCCCGGATCCACCGCCGCCACCGGCGGGATGTCGGGGTGCCAGCGGTTGTGCCCGTTCGCGGCGCCCCGGTGGACGGGTGTCGAGCGATCGATTTCGATCCGGACCGTCAGAGCCCGTACGAGCGGCCGATGACCTCGAGCATCACCTCGTCCGTACCCGCGCCGATCCGGTTCAGGCGCATGTCGCGCCACGCGCGCTCGATCCCGTACTCCTTCATGTAGCCGGCGCCGCCGTGGATCTGGAGGCACTCGTCGAGCACCTCGCACGCCATCCTCGCCGTGTATAGCTTGGCCATCGAGATCTCACGCACCGGGTACTCGTCGTTCTGGACGCGCCAGGCCGTGGTGTAGACCATCTGTCTGCCGGCCTCGATCTTCGTGGCCATGTCGGCGAACTTGTGCCGGATCGCCTGGAACTTGCCGATCGGGCGGCCGAACGCGTTGCGCTCGGTGGCGTACTGGAGCGTGCGGTCGAAGCACTTCTGCGCGCCGGCCACGCAGCCCGCGGCGCCGATCAGGCGTTCGCCCTGCAGCTCCCACATGATGTGGTAGAAGCCCTTGCCCTCCTGACCGAGCAGTGCGTCCTGGGGCACGCGCACGTCCTGGAACGCGAGCAGCGCCGTGTCCGAGGCGTGCATTCCGAGCTTCTCGAGCTTCTTCTCGCGGATCACGCCGGGCAGGTTCATGTCGACGAGGAACAGGCTGAACCCGTCGTAGCCGGCGTCGGGGTCGGTCTTCGTCACGAGGACGATGAAGTCGGCCCGGTGGCCGTTCGTGATGAACGTCTTCGAGCCGTTGATCACCCACTCGTCGCCGTCCCGCACGGCCCGAGTCTTGATGCCGGCCACGTCCGAGCCGGCGTCGGGCTCGCTGATGCCGAGGCAGGCGATCTTCTCGCCCTTGATCGCGGGCACGAGGTACTCCTGCTTCTGCTCCTCGGTTCCGAGCAGGAACACCGGTGGAGTGGCCATGTCGGTCTGCACCGCCACGCCCATCGCCAGCCCGCCGCAGTTGCAGTGGGTCATCTCCTCGGCCATGACGATGTTGCAGTAGTAGTCCCCGCCCTGACCGCCGTACTCCTCGGGGTACGAGAGGCCGAGGAGGCCGAGCTCGCCCATGCGGCGGAAGACCCAGTCGGGGAAGGTGGTCTCTTCCCACTCGTCCGCGTGGGGAGCCAGTTCCTTCGTGACGAAGGCGTGGATCGACTCGCGCAGGCGGTCGTGTTCCTCGGTGAAGATGAAGTGCTTGCGGCTGGTGGCGTGATCTGGCTTGAGCAGGGCGTCGGCGGTGGCCATGAGCGCAAGCTACCGCGAGCCGCTGAAAAAGTAAACAGTGGCACTTCCTACTTTCCGCTCAAGCAATTGACGAACCGCGGGCGAAGCGACCGGCCCTGCCCGGAGGGCGGCGGTAGCCTCCGCTCATGAGCGAGCGCGAATTCGATGTGGTGGTCGTCGGCGCGGGCCCGGCGGGCGAGGTGTGTGCGGGGCGGCTGGGCGAGGCGGGCCTTGAGGTGGCGATCGTCGAGCGCCACCTGATCGGCGGCGAGTGCACCTTCTACGCCTGCATGCCCTCGAAGGCGCTGCTGCGCCCGGGCGAGCTGCTCGCCGAGGTGCGCCGCATTCCCGGCGTGAGGGAAGCCGTGACCGGCGAGCTCGCCGTAGAAGCCGTCCTGGAGCGACGCGACGAGATCGTCCACGACCTGGACGATTCGAGCATGGAGCCCTGGCTCACGGATCGCGGCGTCACGATCGTGCGCGAGCGCGGGCGGCTGGACGGCGAGCGCCGGGTACGGGCCGGCGAGGACACGCTCGTTGCCCGCAGGGCGGTTGTGGTCGCCACGGGCAGCGACGCGCTCGTCCCGCCGATCGACGGCCTGCGCGAGGCGAAGCCCTGGACCAACCACGACGCCACGACCGCGGGGCAGGTGCCGGCTCGCCTCGTGGTGCTCGGCGGCGGCGTGGTGGGAGTCGAGCTGGCGCAGGCCTGGAGCACGCTCGGCTCCCAGGTCACGCTCATCGAGGCCGTCGACAGGCTGATCGCACGCGAGGAGGATTTCGCGAGCGAGCAGGTGGAGGAGTCGCTGCGCGAGCGCGGCGTGGACGTGCGCACCGGCGTCAAGGCGGTCGCTGTACGGGGGCGGGATGGCGAGGTCGAGGTCGAGCTGAAGTCCGGCGGCCCGCTGCGCGGCGACGAGCTGCTCGTGGCGATCGGCAGGAGCCTGAACACGAGCGATGTCGGACTCGAGACGGTCGGGCTCGAACCCGGCGGGCCGATCGAGGTTGACGACTCGATGCGCGCGAACGAGTGGCTGTACGCGATCGGTGACGTGAACGGCCGCGCGCTCCTCACCCACATGGGCAAGTACCAGGCGCGGGTGGCCGCGGACGCGATTCTCGGCGAGGGCGGCCCCTGCATCGCGATGACCGCGGAGGGGGAGCGCTCGCCGCGGGTGATCTTCACCGATCCGCAGGTCGCGGCCGTCGGCTACACGCTGGCCGCCGCGAAGGAGGCGGGCCTGAACGTGCGCGCGGTCGACGTGTCCACGCAGGGCAACGCGGGCGCGAGCTTCTACGGCCGCGACAGCTCGCCGGGGACCGCCCGCCTCGTCGTGGACGACGACCGCGGGATAGCGGTGGGTGCGACCTTCACCGGGCCCGAGGTCGCGGAGTTCCTCCATGCCGCGACGATCGCCGTCGTCGCGGAGGTCCCGCTCGAGCGCCTCTTCCACGCCGTGCCCGCGTTTCCCACGCGCAGCGAGGTCTGGCTGTACCTGCTCGAGGAGCTGGGCCTGGCCGGACCCTGCTACGAGCTCACGCCGGTCGTCGCGGGCTGACTCACGGCGGGCACAGCGTCGTCCCGTAGCGGCAGGCGACTATCTGCGGTGTCTCGACCGGGCGGCCGGCGTCGATGGAGCGGGCAAGGCGGATGAACTGGGCGTGCGACCAGGCGAGTGGGGTCGCGGAGAAGGTGTTCTCCCCCGGGACGAAGCGCGGGCCGGTGCCGGCGGGCGGAACCAGGTCCCACACCTGCTCGGCGATCACCTGGCCGCCGGAGTCCTCGGCCACGTTTGCCATCGTGTCCAGGTACTGCTGCGCCGCCTGGCCCGCGGCCAGCGCGTACTCGCCGCGCTCGCCGGTCAGCAGCGGCCAGCCGCGGCCGATGGTCTCACCCGAGCCCGGATCGACGGGCTCCCACTGGCTGCCGTCGCGCTTCTCGCCGTAGCCGTCGAAGCTCGAGCGGTGCCAGAACGGCCCGTTCGCCGTCTGGTACATCAGCTCGCGGTCGACGACCCGAAGGGTCGAGGCGATGTTCGGGTCGTCCGCCGACTTGACGCCGAGGCGGACCATCTCGAGGAAGCTCGGGTCGACGACGCGGCGCTGGTCGACGAGCGGTCCGCCGTCGGCTATCTGGATCTGCGCCCCGGAGTTGGCGTCGCCGTTGTCCGTGATCCGCAGGTAGTACGGCTCCATCGACAGCGGCCCGTTGGTTGTCAGCGTCCACGGCTCGAGGTTCCGCTGCCACTCGTCGGCCGTCCGCAGATAGCGCTCGGCCGCGGCCGGGTCGCCGTTCTGGCGCGCGATGTCCGCGGCGCAGACAAGCGCGGCGATCTCCGCCGCGATGGTCGCGGGGGAGAAGCCGCCGATGTTCTCCCAGCGCTCCTGGTCGGTGCGCGGCCCGCGGGCCACCAGGAAGTCGGCCGAGAGGCGCACGTTGTCCCAGTCCGCGGGGCCGGTCCGGCCGAGCTGCCACGCCAGCACGATCGGGAAGCCCACCTCGTCCATTTGGAGGCCACCGAACACCGGCTCGCCGTCGAGCCGCGAGTTCTGCGGGAATGATCCGTCCGGCCTTTGCTGCACCGACCACAGATAGTCGAGCGCGCGGTTGGCGGCCGCCTGATCGCCGGCCGCCAGCAGCCCGGTTGCGATCTCGTACAGGTCGCGCGACCAGACCGCGATGTACACCGGGAGGTGCTGGAGCTCGTTCGCCCATGCCCACGGCCGGGCCGGAGCGGCGACGAACCCGCCGCGGAACGTCTTGTCCTCGTGCGCGGCGAGCAGCATCACCGAAGCGGTATAGGTCCGGCGCGAGCCGGCCGCGCTGGCCGGTACGGGGTCGAGCGAGGAGAAGTACTCGCGCCACCCCGCGTTGTACTCCGCCCGCGCCGACGCGAACCCCCGGGCGAGGGCCGCGCGCGCAGTTGAGAGGGCCGCACCCGGCCGGCGGCCGAACCCCAGCGCCAGCTGCAGACGCCTGCCACCGGCCAGACCGGTGAGGCGGGTGGCGCCCAGCTGAACGACGTTGCCGCGCTCACGCGCCGTGTACGACCAGTCCATGCGGCGGTCGTCGCGCAGGTCCGTCCAACCGTCGCTGCGGTCCAGGTAGCCGCTGGACGTCTTCGTGAAGCCCGAAGAGGCCAGCACCGCGCTGCTCAGCACGTCGTCCGTGGCCAGCAGGCCATCCCCCTGGCTGCGGCCGGTGTCGTCGTTCGCGTTCAGGCCGAGCGCGGCGTCGTGCAGCAGATAGACGTCGTACGGGCTACCGGTCAGCGACTCGAAGCGGATGTTCACCAACACCGCCGACCGGTCCGGGTCCGTCACGTACGTCTTGGTGATTCGATACTTGCCGGACTTCGCGGTGTTGATCTGGCGGTAGATCGGGCTGCGCGCGCGAACCAGCTCGACCCGGTGGTTCGTGTCCTCGTCCTCTCTGTCCACGAACGTCGCGCCGTCGGACACGACGAGCTGGGTATCGCGAGTCGCGGGGGTATCGATGCGGGGGAAGAAGACCTCCGTGAGAGCGCCGTCGTTCAGCGTGTACCACGCCTTGCTCCCAAGTGTTCGGGAAGTGCCGAAGCCGTCCTTGTCCCCGGCCGCCCATGTCGCGGCCTTGCCCGGCGCCCCCGGCGCGCCCGGCGCCTGGCCCTGGGCGGCGCCGGCCGCGCCGACCGCGGCGAGGACTGTGATGAGCAGCATGGCTTGGAGGCGCATGCACGCCGTCGGTACCCGGGGCCCGGCCCAGCAAACGCCCGTCGGTAGCCTCCACAGCCATGGACGTCGTCGTCGCCGGTGGCCACGGAAAGATTGGGCTCAGGCTGTTGCGCCTGGTCGCCGAACGCGGCGACCGTGCCCGCGGGCTCATCCGAAATCCCGATCACGCCGCCGACCTCGAGGCGGCCGGCGCCGAACCGGTGGTCTGCGACCTCGAGCAGGAGGAGGACGTGGCGCCCTTCGTCGAGGGCGCCGACGCCGTGGTCTTCGCCGCCGGCGCCGGACCGGGCAGCGGCGCGGCGCGCAAGCGGACGATGGACCTGGGCGGGGCACTCAAGCTGATCGACGCGGCGCGGGCGAACGGGATAGAGCGCTACGTGATCGTCAGCGCGATCGGTGCGGGACGGCCCGACCGGGCCTCCGGCGCGATGGGCCCCTACATCGAGGCCAAGGCGGAGGCGGACGAGGCCCTCGCTGAAAGCGGCCTCGACTATACGATCGTGCGCCCCGGGGGGCTGACCGACGAGCCCGGGACGGGGCGCATCCGCGCCGGTCTCGAGATCGGCTCCGGCCAGGTCGCGCGCGACGACGTGGCGGCGACGCTGCTCGCGGTGCTCGAGGCCGACAATACGATCGGCAAGACGTTCGACCTCCTCGAGGGGGACACCCCGATCGAGCAGGCCGTGCGCGCCCTGTGAACGAGGATCGCGCTGCGGAGGTCCTGCGACGGGTCCGGTCGGTACCTGAGGGGTTCGTCACGACCTACGGGGACCTCTGCCCCGGAGCGCCCCGCTTCGCCGGTGCCGTCCTCGCGGACTGCAGCGAGCCGGACGTTCCGTGGCAGCGGATTGTCCGCGCCGACGGCTCGCTCGCCAAGGGCACCCGCCAGCGGCGATTGCTCGAGTCGGAGGGGGTTCCGTTCAGGGGCGAGCGCGTGGACATGCGCGCGGCCTGGTTTCCGGTCTGAGCCCCGACCCTCAGGTCGTCAGCACGATCAGCACGTCGCAGGGCGCGCGATGAGAGACCTTGTTCGGGATGCTCCCCAGCAGGCGTCCGGCGCCCCGCATGCCCCGGCTGCCGAGGACGACCACGTCGGCGCCCACCCGTCGGCAGAGCGCGACGATCTCGGTGGCCGGCTCCCCGGTTCTCACGTGCTGTTCGACCTGGAGGTCGCCGCCGCCGTGGCGCTCGAGCGCGCGCTCGAGGGTGACGTCGGCCTGGAAGTCGACCCGGGTCGAGGGGGCGGATCGCGGTTCCCCCGGCGACGCCGGCCTCGGCTCGGGGTCGGAGACCGTTACGACGTGGAGCGTTGCGCCCGCCAGCCGCGCGAGTTCGATCGCCCGGGCCAGCGCAAGCTCGGCGGTGGCCGAGCCATCGGTGCCCACGACGACGGTGCTGTAGATCGCTCCTCCTCCGCTCGAGTCAGTACGACCGTAACCCGCGCCGCCGGCGCGGGCAAGCTGCCGCCTCGGGCGCCGTAGTGCGCGAGGGGCCGGGCTGAGCCCGGACCGGAGCGATTGCGTAGTAGAAATCGCCGCGTGCCGTACGAGACGATCCTCTACGACGTCCGCGACGACGGCGTCGCGACCGTCACGCTCAACCAGCCGGACAAGCGCAACGCGCTCTCGAACCAGCTGCTGGGGGAGCTGATCGACGCCTTCGAGTCGGCGCGGGAAGACGACCGGGTTCGCTGCGTGGTGCTCACGTCCTCGCACGACAGGGTCTTTTCGTCGGGAGCCTCGCTCGACCAGTTCGCGGCCGAGGTACCGCTCGTGCACAAGCACTTCGGCACCGAGCGCTTCCCGCGGCTCTTCAAGACGATCATGCAGCTCGGCAAGCCCACGATCTGCGCCGCCAACGGCCACGTGCTCGCGGGCGCGCTCGGGCTGGCGCTCGCCTGCGACCTGATCGTGGCGAAGGACGGCGCGACCTTCGGCACGCCCGAGATCAACGTGGGCGCCTTCCCGTTCATGATCATGGCGCTGATCTACCGAAACGTTCCGCGCAAGAAGACGAATGAGCTGCTCCTGCTGGGGGAGCGCATCTCGGCGGAGGAGGCGCGCGAGGCGGGGATCGTGAACCGCGTGGTGGAAGCCGACGGGTTCGAGGCCGCCGTGGACGACTGGGCCGTGCAGCTCGCCGCCAAGTCGCCCGTGCTGATGAAGCTCGGGAAGGACGCGATGTACCGGCAGCTCGACATGCCGTTCGAGGACGCCCTCGACTTTCTGCGCTCGCAGCTCTCAGTTGCCTTCACGACCGAGGACATCCAGGAGGGGGTGCGCGCCTTCTTCGAGAAGCGCGACCCACAATGGACGGGGCGCTGATGGGCGTCTCGCTGGTGCACATACGCTGCCGCACCTCCGACCGCACGCCCGGCGCCGGTCGCGGGGCGGCGACGCTGGCGCCGCTGATCGGGAAGGCGCTCGGCATCGAGCCGCGCGCGATCGGCACCCCCGGCGATTCCCGCGCCGACGGCTACGACCAGGCCCTGCGCGACTCGCGCGGCTGCCTGCTCGAGGCGGGCGGCCAGGTCGACGATGCGCTCAGCGGGGGCAACGTGCCGCTGCTCCTGGCGGGCGACTGCTCGATCTGCCTCACGACCCTGCAGGCCGCCCTGCAGCACCGTCCCGAGGCCCGGGTGCTCTGGCTCGACGCGCACGGGGACTACAACACTCCCGACACGACGCAGAGCGGCTTCCTCGGCGGCATGTGCCTCGCGGGCGCCTGCGGCGAGTGGGAGGCCGGCCTCGCGGCGCCGGTGCCCCCGGACCGCGTCGTGCTCGCGGGAGTGCGCGACCTCGACGACGGCGAGCGGCAGCTGCTCGAGCAGAGCCCGGCGACGGTGATTGGAGCCAGCACGGTGGAGACGCTCGTGGCGGTAAAGAACGCGCTCGACGGTGCGCCCGCGTTCGTGCACCTCGACCTGGACGTGCTCGACCCCGAGCACTTCCCCGCGCAGTTCCCGGCTCCCGGTGGGCTGCATCCGGACAAGCTCTACGACCTGCTCGACTCGGTGACCGAGGACTGCGAGCTCATCGGCCTCGAGATCACGGCGTTCGAGGCGCCGGAGGACGAGGAGGCTCGGCTGGCGGCGGCGGACACGGCGATGCACGTGCTGCAGCCCGTCCTTGACGCCCTCTCGAGGCAGCGTCAAAGTAGGGAGTAGCACTTCCTACTTATGGCCAGCACCGAACGCGCCTCTGCGGATACCCTCGTCGACCGTCCCTCGCTTCGCTCGCTCGTGGAGGATCTCCACGAACGGCGCGAGCGAGCGAAGCTCGGCGGAGGCGAGGAGAAGATCGCCCAGCAGCACGCGCGCGACAAGCTGACCGCGCGCGAGCGGCTGGCCCTCCTGATCGACGAGGGCACGTTCACCGAGCTCGGCATCCACGGGCGACCGCACTTCTCGCAGCGGGCGATGGAGGGCAGGGAGGCTCCGGCCGACGGAGTCATCACGGGCTACGGCAAGGTCGACGGCCGGCTGGTGGCCGTGGCGGCGTACGACTTCACCGTGATGGCAGGCTCGATGGGAATGACCGGTGAGATGAAGGTTGCGCGCCTGCGCGAGCTGGCGCTCGGGAAGCGCATCCCGCTGATCTGGCTGCTCGATTCGGCCGGCGCACGGATCCAGGAGGCGGCCGGCTCGCTGTTCGCCGGCTCCGGCCACCTCTTTCGCGAGGAGGTCGTGATGAGCGGCGTCGTGCCGCAGGTCGCCGCCCTGATGGGCCCGTGCGCGGCCGGCACCGCCTACATCCCCGGCCTCGCCGACTTCGTGCCGATGGTGAAGGGCCGCGGCTCGATGGCGCTGGCCGGGCCGCACCTGACGAAGGCGGTGACGGGCGAGGACGTGACACAGGAGG
>Ga0081538_10006171_pt1 | contig 10629 bp, 8 predicted proteins | sample TabmetS5T2R1_FD_71022 | JGI IMG/M metagenome (GOLD analysis project Ga0081538, IMG submission 71022) | Tabebuia heterophylla rhizosphere microbial communities from the University of Puerto Rico - S5T2R1 | ecosystem: Host-associated > Plants > Roots > Rhizosphere ...
CCCCCAGGACGGGGGCCAGCAGGGGCGCCGGCCGCCCGACCACCGCGAAGGCGAGCACCGGCTCGGTCGCGACCACCCGGGCCAGGTCGTCGGTGGCCACGAAGGGCCGGGCGCGGGCCAGGTGGAACGGGTGGGTCGAGGGCCGCTCGTCGACCACCAGGTCGACCCCCGGGCGGTCGACGTAGACGCACGGGCTGAGGCCGGCCGCGGCGAAGGACTCCAGCACCTGCCGGGCGGCCCCGGCCGGGAAGGTCACCTGGTGGAAGGTCCGGCCGTCCGAGAGGTCGATGCCGAGGGCGCCGTCCAGGACCACCGCCGGCCCGACCAGGTCGCCGGCCTCCAGCACCGCCGAGGCCATCCGCGGCCGCCGCCCGGTGGCGACCAGCACCTGGATCCCGCCGGCCCGGAGCCGGCGCACCGCCGCCAGGGTGGCCGGGTGGATGCGCTCGTCGGCGTCGGAGAGGGTGCCGTCCAGGTCGGTCACGACCAGCTGGACAGCCCCGTTGCCGCGAGAGTCAGGGACCGGCATGGAGCGAGCCTACCCGCTCCTGGTCGTCCGGCCTGGCCGGTTCGGCCGCCGGGCCCCGCTCGACCAGGCCCCAGCGGTCATGCAGGCGGCGCAGGGCCGGCGGGGCCCACCAGTTCCAGCGGCCCATCAGCTTCATGGTCGCCGGGACCAGCAGCATCCGGACCACGGTGGCGTCGAGCACGACCGCGATGGCCATGCCCAGCCCGACCTCCTTGATGGTGAGCAGCTCCCCGGCCGCGAAGCCGAGGAACACGACCACGATCAGGGCGGCCGCCGAGGTGACGATCCGGCCGGTGCGCTGGAGGCCGAGGGCGACGGCCAGGTCGTTGTCGCCGGTCTGGTCCCAGGCCTCCTTGATCCGCGACAGCAGGAACACCTCGTAGTCCATGGACAGGCCGAAGGTGATGGCGAAGGTGAGGACCGGGACGGTGGGGTCGAGGGCCCCGGTGCCCTCGGCGCCCAGCAGCCAGGCCAGGTGGCCCTCCTGGAAGACCCAGACCAGGGCGCCGAAGCTGGCCCCGAGGCTGAGGACGTTCATCACGATCGCCTTGACCGGGACGACCACCGACCCGGTCATCAGGAACAGCAGCACGAAGGTGGCCAGGGCGACCAGCCCGGCGGCCAGGGGCAGCCGCTCGGCGATGGTGGCCTGGTAGTCGACCAGCTCGGCCGCGTCCCCGGTGACCTGGACACCGAACGGCGCCGGGAGGGCGCGGACGGCGTGGACCAGCCGGGCGGCGGCCACGTCGGTCCCGGTGCCGTCGGGCAGCACCTCGAGGACGTGGACGCCGCCGGCCAGCGACCGCTGCTCGCCGATCCTCCGGACCCCGTCCAGGCCGGCGATCCGCCGGGTGAAGGCGGCCAGCCCGTCCCCGTCGGCCCCGGCCTCGGCCACCACCACCACCGGCTCCACCCACACCGCCGGGTCGAACCGGGCCTTGAGGGTCTCGAACAGCTCCCGGGACTCGGCCCCGGCGGGCAGGAACCGGGCGTCCGGCTGCTCGTAGTGGGCGTGCAGGAACGGCGTCGCCGCCACCACCAGCGGCACCGCGACCACGACCACGATCAGCACCGCCCGCCGCTGCACCACCCGCGAGATCGAGGCGAACAGCCCCCTATCTTCGTCGCCCGAGGGGGGTGTGGACAACCCGGCGCCCACCGCTCCCGGCTGGGCTACGCTCCCCCACCGGGGGACCCGACGCCGAGGGGTCCGGGTGCGGCGCGCCCCGGAGTGGATGGCCCGGGGGCGGATGCGGTGGCCCCAGGTGCCGAGGAGGGCGGGGAGGAGGGTGATGGCGGCGAGGAGGTCGATGAGGACCACGGCGCCGCCGCCGTAGGCCATGGAGCGCAGGAAGGGGTCGTCGAAGACCAGCAGGCCGGCCAGGGACGCGGCCACCGTCAGGCCGGAGAAGACCACGGTGCGGCCGGCGGTGGCCGCGGTCTCCTCGACCGCCGCCGGGACGTCGTGGGTGGCCCGCTCCTCGCGGAACCGGGACACCAGCAGCAGGGCGTAGTCGACGGCCAGGCCGAGGCCCAGCATGGTGACCACGTTGACCGAGTAGACCGAGACGTCGGTGACCAAGCTGATCCCGAACAGCGCCAGCAGGGTCCCGGCCACCCCGACCAGGGCGACCAGCACGGGCAGGCCGGCGGCGATGATGCCGCCGAAGATCACCAGCAGCAGGACCAGCACCACCGGCATGGACAGCAGCTCGGCCCGGCCCAGGTCGGAGGCGACCTGGTCCTCGAACTCCTGGTCCTGGAGGGGCCCGCCGCCGACCAGGACCCGCGGGGCGTCCAGCCGCCGCAGCTCGGTCTCGGCCGCCTCCAGGGCCCGGTCGAACCGGTCCTCGCCCAGCCCGTGGGCGAACTCGACCGCCACCAGGGCGGCCCGGCCGTCGCGGGCCAGCAGCTCGGGCGGCCCGCTGTACGGGTCGGCGACCTGGTTGACGCCGGGGATGGCCCGCAGCCGCTCGGTGGTGGCCCGGATGCCGGCCGCCACCCGCGGGTCGCGCGGGTCGACGCCGTCGGCGAGCGCGGCGATGGACTCGCCGCCCGGGTCGAGGGCGCGCAGGCGGGCGTCGGCCTGGGCCGACTCGGTCCCCTCGACGTCGCCGACGTCGGGGTCGAGGCGCTCGAAGACGCCGCTGCCGATGGCGATGCCGGCCACGAACAGGACCACCCAGGCGGCGGCGACCAGCCGGCGGTGACGGAGGCCGAAGCGGGCGAGGCGGCGGAGCATGGAGCCCTCCTGCGAGGTCGGGGTGCCGTGGCCCCGACGCTACGGGCCCGCCCCCGGCCCCCGGATCGCCCGCCCCGGCCAAGCTCACCCTCCCCCGGCCGGGGGAGGCGGCGCCCGCGTCTGGTCCTCCCGGGGGAGCGGCCCCGCCCTCAGGATCGGCCGGCCTCGCGCCGGATCCACGCCGTCGGGGGGACGGCCCGGTCGGGACGGGGGGCCGGGCGGGTGACGCCGTCGACCCGGAGGCCGAGGTCGGCCAGGAGCCGGTCGGCGTGGCGGGCGCGGTCCCGGACCGGCACGTAGCTCGACACCAGCAGCCGCCCGCCCGGGGCGACCAGGTGCTCCAGCTGGTGGCGGACCATCTCCCCCATCCGGGCCGCCGGGACCAGGTCGAGCAGGGTGTGGACGTAGTCGAAGCGGCGGCCGCCGGGGGCGGTCCAGTCCAGGGCGTTGCCCACCCAGAACCGGTCCGCCCACCGGGGCAGCCGGCGGCGGGCCTCGGCGACCAGCCCGGCCGACAGGTCGACCCCGTACGGCTCCAGGCGCAGGCCCCGCTCGGCGCACCAGGCCACCATCGACTCCAGCAGGTGGCCGTTGGCGCAGCCGACGTCCAGGAAGCTCCCGTCCCGGTCGATCGCCTGGCAGAGATGGCCGCGCAGGGCCCGCCAGTCCGCGGCCGTGCCGCCGAACCCCGACCCGCCCCGCGGGGTCCCGTCACGCAGGTACGACGTCTCCAGCAGGAGCTGGCTGTCACGGAAGAAGGCCTGGTCGTCCAGGGCCCGCCGGGCCCGGTCGGCCGCCTCCACCACCTGTGCCGCGAACTCGTCGCCGGCGGCCCGCAGCCGGCGGGCGGCCTCGGTGGCCGGCCCCTTCCACAGCTCGACCTCGGCGTGGGGGCGCGTCCCCTGGTAGCCGTCGTCGCCCTCGCACCACACGTACACGTGGTCGCCGGAGACCGCGAACGGGTGCAGCCCCTGGCGCCGGAACCCGGCGGTGGCCAGCGGCACCCGCAGCCCGGTGTCCAGGACCGGGTCCTCGCCGGCCAGCACCTCCCCCGACGGCAGGGCGAGGCCGTCGCCGGCCGGGAGCAGCGCGCAGCGGCCGTCGGCCAGGAACGGCACGAAGGTCAGCCGCCGCACCCGCTCCCAGGCGATCGCGTCCGCCGGCAGGGTCATGGGCCGGCGTCCTCCAGGACGGTGAACAGGGTGAGCTGCGTCCCCTCGGGAGCGCGCAGCCTGACGTTGCGGTGGCTCCAGGGGGTGACGACCGGGTCGGCCAGCGCCTCGGCGCCGCCGGCCACCAGCCGCCGGGCCAGGGCGGCCGAGTCGGCCACCTCGAGGGCGACCCGGACCGGCCCGGCGACCCGGGAGCCGACCTCGACCTGGTCGACCAGCTCGGCCTGCCCGACCGAGAGCAGCTCCAGGGTGGCCCGGCCGGCGTCCAGGACGACCCCGCCGCCCCCCGGGCCCTCAAAGGACTCGATCACCGGCAGGCCGAGGCGGTCGCGGTAGAAGGCGACCGCCTCGTCGTAGCGCTCGACGGTCAGCGCCAGGCGCAGCTCGCGAACCGGGCTCTCGGGCATCTCGCTCCTCTCGCTGGCGACGGGGGCCGGCGTCGTGCCGGAGGTCACGCCCCGATTGTGACCGCCGGCACCGCGGGCGGGCAGCGCCCCCGCGTAGCCTCCACCTGCCCGCTGCCACACCGTCACCGTCGACGGCATCTTCGGTCCCAGGACCGACGCCGCCGTCCGCGACTTCCAGCGGGCCCTGCACCAGGACATCCCCTCGGTCACCGTCGACGGCATCGTCGGCCCGATCACCTGGCGGGCGCTGGTCAGCGGCATGCTGTCGTTCTGATCGGCACCTGAGGCGGGAGACGCCCGCTCAGCTCGTGCGCAGCCCCTCGATCGTCGCCGTGGAGACGATCCCCTCCACCCGGCGGGCCAGCTCGGTGTCCAGGGTGACCGAGGCGTCGGCCTGCAGCTGCGTGAGGGCGACATACGCGGCGTCGTAGGTCCCCTCACCCACCAGGTGGAGGACCACGCCGCGGTCAACGACGAACCTGGTCATGGAGGCGACGAGCCTAACCGCAGCCTCGCCGAGCCGGCCCACCCGCGGGGTGCGCGCCGCCTGGGCCGCTGGCCACCGGCGGCCCAGGCGTTGGGCGGGTTGTCGACGGCGTCGGGTACGGCCACGATGAGCGCGACGGGGACGCCGAGCTCGGGGTCGGGATGGGGGCAGCGACGGAGATCGTGCCGACCGACGCGGGCCCGGTCCGGGGGACGGTGACCGGGGAGTACCGGCTGTTCCAGGGCATTCCCTACGCCGCCTCGACCGCGGGCGAGCGGCGCTGGCGGCCGCCGCAGCCGGTGGCGCCCTGGACCGAGCCCAGGGACGCCACCAGGCCGTGCGCCATCTGCCCCCAGCAGCCCTCCTCCTACGCCGCGGTGGCCAGCCTGGACGAGGACTGCCTGCTCCTGAACCTCACCACGCCCCGGTCGGCCACCCCGGCCGAGCCCAGGCCGGTGATGGTCTGGATCCACGGCGACGGGGCCATCGGCGGCGGCCGCTTCTTCGACGCCCGCCCCCTGGCCGTGGCCGGGGACGTCGTGGTCGTGACCATCAACTACCGGCTGGGGATCTTCGGGGCCTTCGGCCATCCCGGGCTGGAGGGGTCGGGGACCTTCGGCCTCCAGGACCAGCAGGCGGCCCTGCGCTGGGTGCGCCGCAACGCGGCCGCGTTCGGCGGCGACCCGGGCAACGTCACGGTGTTCGGCGAGTCCTACGGCGGGCTGTCGGTCAGCGCCCACCTCATCTCGCCCGGCTCCCGGGGCCTGTTCGACCGGGCCATCGTCCAGAGCGGCTTCGCCCTGATGGACCTGCCGGCGGAGACGATGTTCCCCGGCCTGCCGGCCGTCCCCTGGTACGGGTGGCGGCCGACGGCCGAGGTGGAGGCGCTGGGGGCGTCGGTGGCGTCGCGGCTCGGCTGCACCGACCCGGCCACCGCCCCTGCCTGCCTGCGGCGGGTGCCGGTCGAGGAGCTGCTGGCCAACGCCCAGCCGTTCCAGCCCTACGCCTTCGGCAACCCGGTCCTGCCCGAGGACCCGGGCACGGCCTTCCGGGAGGGCCGGTTCGCCCGGGTGCCGGTGCTTGCCGGCGGCACCCGCGACGAGCACCGGCTGTTCGTCGGGCTGTTCCGGGTCCTGGCCGGCCAGCCGGTGACCGCCGACCAGTACCCCGGGCTGCTGGCCGAGGCCTTCGGCGACCACGCCGCCACGGTGCAGGCCCGCTATCCCCTGTCGGCGTACCCGTCGCCGGCCGTGGCCTGGGCCACGGTGCTCACCGACCGCATGTGGGCCAGGTCGACCTTTGCCCTGCACCGGCTCCTGGCCGAGCACGTGCCGACCTTCGCCTACGAGTTCGCCGACCGCCAGGCGCCGATGTACCTGCCCTTCCCGCCCGACCTGCCGCCCGGGGCCTTCCACAGCGCCGAGGTGCCGTACCTGTTCCCGGACGACAAGTTCCTGGCCGCGGCCACCCCGGCCCAGCGGCGCCTGTCCGACCGGCTGCAGCAGTCCTGGGCCAGCTTCGCCCGCGGCGGCGACCCCGCCGGCCCCGGCCTGCCGGCCTGGCCCCGCTTCGACGGCGCCCAGCCGGTCCCGTACGTGCGGTCGCTGGCCCCGGGCGACGACGGCGTCCGAGCCGTCGACTACGCCGCCGAGCACCAGCTCGGCTTCTGGGAGGCGGCGGAGGCCTCACCCGGCAGGCGGTGACCAGGCCAGGGCCGCGTCCACGCCCGAGGTGCGGCCCTGCTGCCAGGCCCGGCGGGCGACCTCGGGCGCGAGGTGGGCGCGGGCCTCGGCCTCGGGGTCGCCGAGGAAGCCGGCCAGGAAGTCGAGGGGGGCGCGGCCGCCGACCTGGTCGCGGAGGGCGTCGGCGGCCCCGGCCAGCCGGACCGCGTCCTCGTGGCGCTGCTCCCATCTGGCCAGATACGACAGGCCGAGCAGGACCGAGAGCATGCCCAGGGGGCTGTCGGCCTCGTCGAACAGCTCCATCGCCTCCGCCATGGCGATGCGGGCGTCGGCCGGGCGGCCGGCCCGGGCGTCGACGACGGCCAGCCAGACCAGGCCGTCCCCGAGGCGGAAGCGGTCCCCGGTCCGGCGCCAGGTGGCCACCGCCTCCTGGGCCTTGGCCACCGGGGCGTCCCACCTGCCGGCGACCAGGTCGCGGATGGCCATCATCCAGTCGGCCCGGGCCACCCCGGCCTCGTCCCCGGCCAGCCGGAACAGCTCCCGGCTCTCGGTGAAGAGCCGGAACCCGCCCTCGAAGTCGCCCTCGGCGGCCACGACGAACGCCTGGTTGTAGAGCGCGTCGGCGATCCGGGCGGGGTCGCCGAGCGCACGCTCGATGGCCAGGGCCTCCTCGTAGAACCGCCGGGCGGCGGCGATGTCCTCCTGCCACCAGGCGATCCCCCCGGCCCCGGCGAGGGCCTTGGCCCGGGCCGGCGTCGGCTCCCGCCCCGACGGCAGGGCCAGGAGCTCCTCCAGCCGGCGCCGGCCCTCGGTCAGGTGCCCGCGCTGCTGCCAGAACCGCCAGAGCGCCCCCGCCGCCTCCAGGGCCCGGGCGGTCTGGCCGGCGTCGGCCGCCCACCCGAGGGCGGTTCGGAGGTTCGCCTGCTCCAGGTCGCAGCGGTCCAGCCACGCGCCCTGGTCGGGGCCGGTCAGGTGGGGCTCGGCGGCGACCGCCAGGTCGAGGAAGTGCTCGGCGTGGCGCCGCCGGACCTGCTCCAGGTCGTCGTCCTCGGCCAGCCGCTCCTGGGCGAACTCGCGGATCGTCTCCAGCATGGAGAACCGGGACTGGCCCGAGGCGGGCTCGGTCCGGACCACCAGCGACTGGTCGACCAGGGCGGTCAGGCCGTCCAGGACGTCGAGGCCCAGCTCCTCCGGGTCGCAGACGGCCTCGGCCGACTCCAGGGTCCAGCCGCCGGCGAACACCGACAGCCGGGCGAACAGCCGCCGCTCGGGGCCCGGGAGCAGGTCGTGGCTCCAGGCGATGGCGCCGCGCAGGGTCCGCTGCCGGTCCGGGAGGGTCCTGGCCCCGGTGGTCAGCAGGGCCAGGCGCCGCTGGAGCCGGGGCAGGATCTGCTCGGGGGCCAGCACCTTGGTCCGGGTCGCGGCCAGCTCGATGGCCAGGGGCAGCCCGTCGAGCCGGGCCGCGATCTCGGCCACCGCCGGGGCGTTCTCGGTGGTCAGCCGGAACCCCGGCCGCACCGCCCGGGCCCGCTCGACGAACAGCCGGACCGCCTCGGACCGGCCGAGGGCGTCGAGGTCCGGGAGCCGCCGCGGGTCGGGCAGGTCCAGCGGCGGCACCATCAGCTCCTGCTCGCCCCGGAGGGCGAGGGTGGCCCGGGAGGTGACCAGCACCCTGAGCCGCGGGGCGGCGCCGAGCAGCTCCTCGATCACCGGGCCGGCCTCGGCCACCTGCTCGAAGTTGTCCGCGACCTGGAGGAGCTCGCGGGCGCGGAGGTGGTCGCCCAGGGCCTCCAGCACGGGGCGGCCGGGCGCCTCGGGCACGCCCAGGGCCCGGGCCAGGACCGAGGGGACCAGCCCGGGGTCGGTCACCGTGGACAGGTCGGCGAGGAAGGCGCCGTCGCGGAAGCCGGGCCGCAGCCGCTCGGCGACGTGGAGGGCCAGGCGGGACTTGCCGGTCCCGCCGGCGCCGGTGAGGGTGAGCAGCCGGGCCTGGCCGAGGAGCCGCACGGCCTCGGCGGTCTCGTCCTCCCGGCCCACGAACGAGGTGAGCTGGGCCGGCAGGTTGCCCGGCCTGGCGTCCAGCGTCCGGGGGGCCGGGAAGTCGGCCGGCAGCCCGGCGACCACCAGGTCGTGCAGGCGCATGGGGAGGTTGAGGTCCCGCAGCCGGTGCACCCCGAGGTCCCGCAGCGACACCCCGGCCGGGACGTCGCGCTCCACCAGCACCCGGGTGGCGTCCGAGACGATGACCTGGCCGCCGTGCGCCGCCGCGGCGACCCGGGCCGCCCGGTTCACGTCGATGCCGCTGTAGTTGTCCCCGCCGAGGGCCCCCTCGCCGGTGTGCAGGCCCATCCGGACCCGCACCGGGAACCCGGCCGGCCACCGGTGGCCGGCCAGGCCCCGCTGGGCGGCCACCGCGGCCTGGACCGCGGCCCGCGGGCTGGCGAAGGCGACGAAGAACGAGTCGCCCTCGGTGCTGACCTCGACCCCTCCGGCCTCGGCGACGGCCCGGCGCACGATCGCGGCATGCTCGTCGCGGACGGCCGCGTACCGGTCGCCCAGCTCCTGCAGCAGCCGGGTCGAGCCCTCGATGTCGGTGAACAGGAAGGTGACCGTCCCGGTCGGCAGCACCGCCATGGGGGCAGGATGCGACCTCGGACCCGTCCGGGCAAGGACCCGGCCCGGGGCGGATCGCCGTCCGGCGCCGCCGACGCTAAGCTGCGGCCATGCGGGAGGTCTCGGACGAATTCCTCCTCAACATGGCCGAGGTCTCGGCGGCCCTGATCGGGCTGTTCATGGTGGGCATCTTCTTCTTCGCCGACACCGGCTTCCGCCGGCTGGACCAGGCCCGCGCGACCGTCGAGCCCTACTTCCGGGCCGGCACCAGGATCGTCCTGGTGCTGTTCGCCCTCCCCCTCGGCCTCTCGCTCAGCCTGGTCGTGCTGGAGCCCGTCTGGAGCCGGGTGCTGTTCGTGCTGCTGAGCCTCATGCTGCTGGCGGCCAACCTGGACACCGCCGCCCGCATCCGGGCCGTGACCAGGGTCACCGGCTCGACCGCCCTGCTGGTGAACGAGCTGGTGGGCACGGCGATGGTGGTGGTGATCGTCGCCCTCCCGTGGGTCCTCGGGGGGCTCCACCCGACCAGGGAGGACCTCGCCTGGGCGATCCTGCTGGCGTTCGCCTCCGGGTTCGCCAGCATCTCGGCGCTGGTGCTGTTCGTCCTGGACGTGGCCGGGTTCGAGGCCGGCGCCGGGCGGGAGGGCGACGGTCAGTGAGCCCGGCCGGCCCTGACGAGCGTCAGACGAACCGCGGCAGGTGGTGGGCGAGCTGGGCCCGCCAGGAGGGCCAGTCGTGGGGCACGTCGTGGCCCCACAGGTCGGTCTCGTGGCGGATGCCCTTCTCGCTCAGGAGGCGGTCGAAGGCCCTGGTCGACTCGAGCGCGCCGGTGGTGTCCTCCCACTGGCCCTGGCCGCAGACGAGCAGCAGCGACAGCCGGCCCCGCAGCCACTCCAGGTGGTCGCCGTGGAGGTTGGCCACGTAGTCCATGGGGTTGTTGAAGTAGACGGCGTCGCCGCGCTCGCCCCAGCCGAGCCGGCCGGCGTCGTAGACGCCGCTCTGGCAGATGGCCATGGGGAACAGGTCGGCGCGGCGGAAGGCGAAGTTGGCCGCGTGGAAGGCGCCGAAGCTGGCCCCGGTGGTGATGATGTCCTGGGGGCCGTGGCAGTCGTCGAAGATGAAGGGGACGACCTGGTTGAGGACCCAGTCCTCGAACTTGCCGTGGCGCTCGGCCCTGGCCTCCAGGGGCAGGTTGGGGTCGCACCAGCTGGCCGCGTCGTAGCTGTCGACCGAGTAGACCTTGACCCGGCCGGCCTCGATCAGGCCGGCCACGGCGTCGATCATGCCGCGGTCCTCGTAGTCGGAGCAGCGGCCCTGCTCGGACTGGAAGACGAGCAGGGGTCGGCCGTGGTGGCCGTAGGCGAGCAGCCCACCCTCGGCCCCGATCGCCGGCGACCAGAGGCCGACGTAATCTCGTCTCACTGGGGAACCCCCCTGGGGTTCCCCAGACCCCTCCGGCGTCTCACCGCCACAGCTCCTGGAGCAACCCGACCAGGC
>Ga0081538_10006172_pt1 | contig 10627 bp, 11 predicted proteins | sample TabmetS5T2R1_FD_71022 | JGI IMG/M metagenome (GOLD analysis project Ga0081538, IMG submission 71022) | Tabebuia heterophylla rhizosphere microbial communities from the University of Puerto Rico - S5T2R1 | ecosystem: Host-associated > Plants > Roots > Rhizosphere ...
GGCGAGCCGGACCGCGGCCGGCATCCCTATGTCGGGCTGGCGGTGTTCGACGGGCCCAACGGCCCCACCCACCGGTGCAGCGCCAGCCTGCTGTCGCCGACCCTGGTCCTGACCGCCGGGCACTGCACCGACGGAGCGGTCGCCGCCCGGGTGTGGTTCGCCGAGAACGTCCAGAACAACAGCGAGTACCCGCTCGGCGGAGCGACCTCCTATGAGGGCACCCCGCATACCTACCCCGGGTTCTGCGTCGGCTGCGGCAACGGGCTGCCCGGCTTCGCCCAGCGCGACGTCGGCGTCATCGTGTTGCGCGAGGCGGTGCCCACCGGCGTCGTCAGCCGGTATGCACAGCTGCCGTCCGGGGGCCTGGTCGACGACCTGTCCAAGAGGGCGCCGGTCACCCTGGTGGGCTACGGGGTGCAGGAGCGGATCGTCGGTGGCGGTCCGCCGGTGTGGGCGGGGCTCAGGATCCGGCTGATGGCGCCGGCCCGGCTGGTCTCGGGGTCGTTCACCCACAGCGACGAGTTCGTCAGGGTGACCGCGAGCCCGGGGCAGGGCGGCGGCACCTGCTTCGGCGACTCCGGCGGCCCGATCCTGAACGGCGGCTCGGACACGGTGCTGGCGGTCAACTCCTACGTGACCAACAGCAACTGCGCCGGGGTGACCTACTCGCAGCGGGTCGACATCCCCGCGGTCCTGGCCTGGATCTGGATGTTCCGCTAGGACCAGGCCGCCTCGCGCGGCTCAGCATGGAGCTCGCCCGCGTGGACCCGGCGAACGACCTGGCCACCCGGGCGATGCGGTCCGGGCGGCGGGTCGGGCTGGTGGTCGGGTACCTGGACGGCGGTGAGGAGTGGGTCGCCGGGTGCGGGCACCTGCGCAGCGGCTCCGACGACGGCCCCGCCGCCGCCCCCGACGGGCGCACGCTGTTCGAGATCGGCTCCGTCACCAAGGTGCTCACCGGGCTGCTGCTGGCCGACCTCGCCGAGCACGGGACCGTCGCCCTGGACGACCCGCTGGCCAGGTACCTGCCGGCGTCGGTCCGGGTGCCGGCCGTCGAGGGCCGGGAGATCACCCTCGGCGACCTCTCCAGCCATGCCTCCGGGCTGCCCCGCAACCCCAAGGGGATGCTGCACCGGTGGCTGGCCGACCGGCACAACCCCTTCGCCCATCTCTCCGTCGAGGACGTCCAGCAGGGCCTGGCCCGCACCCGGCTGCGGCGCCGGCCCGGCGGACGGGTCCGGTACTCCAACCTCGGCGTCGGGCTGCTGGGCCAGGCGCTGGAGCGGGCGGCCGGGCAGCCCTGGGAGCGGCTGGTCCGGGAGCGGATCTGCCTGCCGCTGGGCATGCGGGACACGGTCGTCACCCCGTCGGAGGAGCAGGCGGCCCGCCTGGCCGTCGGCCACACCCGCCGGGGCCGGCCGGTGCCCAGGTTCGACGTCCCCGCGCTCGCCGGCGCCGGGGCGCTGCGCTCCACGGCCCCCGACATGCTGCGGTTCCTGGGCGCCAACCTCGACCCGGCCGGCACGCCCCTGGCCGCGCCGCTCGAGCGCATCCAGCGGCCCCGGCACCGGATGGGCAGGGGGCTGCAGGTGGGGCTCGGGTGGCTGATCGTCCGCTCGCCCGAGCCGGCCGGCCCGCTGCTGTGGCACAACGGCGGCACCGGCGGGTTCCGCAGCTTCGTGGGCGTGGCCCGGGACCGGGGAATCGCCGTGGTCCTGCTCAGCAACTCCGCCCGGTCGGTCGACCGGCTCGGCCTGCGGCTCGTCAGGCTGCTGTCGACCGGCGCCGGGGCCCGCCTCACTCCGGCGCCAGGTGCCGCTGGAGGCGGGCGCTGTCGGCCGCCGTCCACCCTTGCGGCGGCACGACGGCCGCCCAGCCGGTGACGAAGTCGACGGCGTAGTTGTGGCCGTAGCCGGAGGGGGCGCTGAAGCCGGCGACCAGGTCGGCCACCTCCTGGACCCCGGTGACGATCGGGTACCAGCCGGCCCTGGCGGGGACGTCGTAGCCCTTGGGGCGGTCGGTCCATTCCGGCCGCCGCCACAGGGAGTCGGGGCGCCAGTTCCCGACCGGGTCGGAGGGATGGTGCACGTAGAGGACCCTCGGCGGCCTCCAGGCCTGGTCGGGGCGTGCCAGGTCGGCGGGGCGGTTGGCGAACCGGACCTCGGTGCCGCCGCCGTAGACGGGGCGCCAGACGGGGCTGCCGGGCTCCCGGCCGTCGGTGAGCTGGTTCCAGATCGGGTTGGCCTCGGTGGGGCCGGTGAACAGCGCGCCGTCCGCCCCGGCCACCAGGTTGGCCAAGGACCCCGAGGCGTCCGGGCCGTCGAACGCCGCCTCGGCGCCGTAGGAGCCAAGGCTCTCACCGAAGACGATCAGCCTGGGGCGGCCCTGGGCCGGGAGCTGCGACCAGCGCCGGTGGACGTACCGGTACAGGGCGGTGCCGGCCTCGGCCGCCTCGTCCCGGTCGACCAGGAACGAGATCCAGCTCGGCAGGTAGGAGTACTGCAGGCCGACCAGCGCGGTGTCGCCGCCGTGCAGGTACTCGAGGGAGCTGGCGGCGTCGGGGTCGACCCAGCCGGTGCCGGTGACGGTGACCACCGCCAGCACCTCGCGGCGGAAGGCGCCGGTCCGCTCCAGCTCCCTGACCGCCAGCGCGGCCCGCTCGTCGGGCGAACCGGCCGACCGCAGCCCGGCGTAGACCCGGATCGGCTCCTCGACGTCGGCCTGCGGTCCGTGGAAGTCGCGCAGCTGCGCCGGGGTGGTCGTCTGGGCCACGAAGCTGCGGCCGTACTCGCCGAGGGTCACCCACGGCACCAGCGACGCCGGGCTTCCCGAGACCGTGGGCGCGGTGGGCCTGACCACGCCCGGGTCGGTGGAGGTGTCGTAGGCCGCGAAGCGGCGGTTGGCCCAGTCGAGGAACCCGTCGACCACCACGTCGCGGGTCAGGACCACGGCGGCGACCACGAACACCGCCGCCGTGATCAGGTGGGCCAGCAGCCGGGGGAGCCGGCGGGCCAGCAGCCGGTCGAGCAGCGCGATCCCGTGGCCGATCAGGCGGCCAAGCAGGAGCAGCACGCCGAACACGACCAGCGTGGCCCCGACCATCGGCGCCAGCACAGCCGGTGTCACGTGCTCCATGTCGACCAGGTCGCGCTGCTGGTTCTGCCACCCGAGCCACAGCGCCAGCCCGGCCACCACCGCCACGGCCGCGACGACGCCGAGCACCAGCCACCCGAGGCGGCGGACCCGCCGGGTCGGCGTGCGGCCGAGCCGGCGGAGCACGCCCGCCAGGCCCTGGTGGGCCAGCGTCCCCAACAGGTACCCGATGGCGGCCGACAGCCCGCTCACCGCGGCCTGGGCCGACCAGGCTCGAGGCAGCATGCTGGGATCCAGCGACCACCACCACAACAGCAGCCCGACGGCCGTGCCGCCGAAGGTCGGCGGGCGGAGCAGCCAGCCACGCCGAGGTGCCTCGCGCTCGCGGTCGGCCTCGTCCAGGCGTCGAACCGTGTCCTGGCTCACGTCCACTCCTCGGCCGCAGGCGGTGGCCGGCGCTTGCCCTGTTCAGGATACCCGGGCGCCCGCGGACGACCAGGCGCTGGATGGTCACCCCTGGGGGGGCGCCCCGCACGGGCGTAGTGGCGGTGCAGCCTGGTCCGGTTGCCGCAGGTGGCGCCGCTGCACGAGCGGCGGCTGTGGTTCCTGGTCTGGTCGACGAACAGGAACCCGCACGACCGGCCGGGGCTGCCGCGGCACTCCTTGAGGCGGCCCAGCTCGGGCGAGACGAGCAGGTCGCCGGCGGAGCGGGCGACCGGACCGAGCATCCAGCCGAGGTCGTCACGCGGGTCCATCCACTCCGGCTGGAAGCCGCCGCCGGCCGGGACCAGGCGCACCGGCACCATCGCCCTGGCCAGCTCGGTGTTGAGCCGGGCCAGCTCCGCGGCCGGCGGGGTCGCCCCGGCCGCCTCGGCCGAGAAGACGTCCCGCAGCGCCTCCTGCACTCACCCCCTCGGTGGTGGACGAGTACGACGCCCCGGACCGGGACGGCCGGCGGCTCGACCTGGCGGGCGCGATCAGCGGGACGCTGGGGCTGGCAGCGCTCCCCTACGCCGTGTCCGGCGCCAGCGAGCCGGAGGTGGGGCGCGTCCGCGACCCTCGCCCCGCCGCCGGCGCCGCCCTGCTCGGCGGGTTCGTGGCCGTCGAGCGCCGCTCGCCGGCGCCGCGGGTGCCGCCATCCTGCTGACCGCGACCACCGGCGCCTCGACCTAGCTCTTGACGCCGTACGTGCAGCGGGCACTGGGACACACACGCTGGAGGCTGGCCAAAGCCTGCTGCCGCTGTCGGTCGCGGCGGCCGTCACGGCTTCGGCGACGGGCCGTCTGGGCCGTCGGCAAGGTGCTGGCCGACGTCTCCATCACGATCACCGCCACCTCCGGGGTGGACGAGGGCGACAAGGGCCTCGGGGCCGGCGTGATCACCACCTCGCAGGAGGTGGGCCGGGCCTTCGGCCTCGGCGTCCTCACGGCGGTCGCGATCGCCCACACCGGCGCGCTGCAGGACGGGATCAGCTGGGGCCTGCGCACCGGGGTGGCCTTCCTCGCCGCCGCCCTGGTCGTGGTCGTCGCGGGTCAGGATGCGGAAGGATGACGGGCGAGGACCTCCGCCGTGGGATCGGCGGAGGTCCTCGCTGGCTCGAGCAGGGCGTCCATCACCCTGGCGGGGTGATGCCGCGCGCCGCGTGCGCCATCCCCATGGCGTCGCGGCGTCGACAGGCCTCCCTCCCTCTGGCCTGTTCCAGAACGAACGAGCTCGAGGGTGCTGCGGTTACACGAACCTGTCAGTTGGTGGGCGGACCACCCTGCCCCTGCCCACGGCCGGGGCTCTCGGGTGGGCCGGTCGTGGGCGTGGGTGAGGCCTTCGACGACCCCCCGCCGGGCGGTGCGGCCGGTCGCCCAACCTCGGCCGAGGCGCGGGGATCGGCCCGGCAGTAGGCGGGGACCTGGTCGGCGCCGCCGGCTGCGGCGGCCAGGGCCTGGAACGCCTTCGAGTCCGTACGCCGGCCGTGGTCGTCACCCTGCCCGGCGAACCAGGCCTGGCACAACCCGTGCCTGGCGGCCCCCGATGCGTCCGGTCCGGGAGCGTGGCTGCTGGGCTTGCCCGGGACCGAGCGGCTGGAGCCGACCGCCGCCTCCGGACCATGGAGCAAGGTTGCCGCATCGGCGTGCGCGTAGCCGACCTGGCCGTCAGGCGTACGGGGCGACGCCTGCGTCGCGGGCCGCTCGGCCGACGGCGACGCCAGGCCGGTGGCCGCGGCGGCCACACCGCCGATCGACAGCACGGCCAGCCCGGCCACCGTGGCCGTCCTGACGTGCACGAGCTTGCTGGACATGGCTGCCCTCCAGGGATCGGGGGAACGGGGGCATGGACCGGAGGCAGAGCGGGCCGAGGAGGCAAGCGGGCCGGCTCGTAGCCGAACAAGCGCTTGTCGGGCGCATCCCGTTACAGCTGCGGGCCATACCCGGCCGTAACGCTCGCAGCCACCCGAGCGCTGTTACCTACAAGACGCGATACGATTGGTTCGTCAATCGCGACCGGTGCCGTGCTGCCCCCACAGACGGCACCGGTCAGCGCCGACACGTTCCCTGCCCCGCCAGGGGGTGATGCCCGCTTCCCGCACCCGTTGCCCTGTCTGTGCGACACGACCCCGGAGGCTGCGACATGGCCGCGTTCTTCCTCCTTCTGGCGATCATCGGCGGTGCCCTGGTGGGTGACCTGGTATGGGAGAACACCACCGCCGGCGAGGTCACGGTGCTCGACCGGACCGTCGGCGGGTACCCCCAGGGCTGGCTGCTGGCGGCGGCGGCCGCGCTCGGCTTTGTCGTCGCGCTGCTGCTGGTCGCCTCGGTGAGCTCGACCAAGTCCCGACGCACGCGCCGTCGGCGGCTCCGCTCGATCAAGCATGACCAGCGGGACCGGGACCTCGAGCTGGGCCCGGACCACGCCGCCTGGCTGGACGAGTCCTTTGGCCGTCGCGAGACCGCGGCGCACACCGGGGAGCCGCTCCAGCGCCAGCCCGACCAGCGCCAGCCCGACCAGCGCCAGCCCGAGCCGTTGTATGAGGAGACGAGGCGCGCCGCCCGCCGCCACGACGACCGTCACCTTCAATGACACGACCACGACCGCGTTTCGAGCCATGGCGTTGTACCGCCGGTTCGACCGGTTTAGGCTTCCATGCGTAGAACGTCGGATCGATGGCGGCGCTGCTGTCGAAAGGGGTCCACCGTGACGATTCGCAGGTCGGTCCTTGTCGCTGTGGTCGGGATCCTGGTCGCGCTGGTGTCCCCCCTGTCGGCGCAGGCGGCCCCGGGCGGCAAGCCGGGCGGGGGGAGCGGCACCACCTGCAAGCTGCCCGAATCCAACGCCGAGGCGTTGGTCATCCTCAGCAACCACTATCCCGGCTACTGGTGGGACCACACCAACCTGACCGTCGCCGTGCAGGCGCACCCCAGCGCCACCGACGAGCAGCTGGCCGCGATCCGCGGCGCCATCGCGACCTGGGATGCGGTGTTGCGCGAATGCTTTGACGGGCTGATCACCCTGACCGACGTCACCGGGTCCAAGCGCCAGGCGGCCGACATCGTGGTCCACTACGTGCCAACCGCCGGCGGGGTGGTGTTCGCCGGCTACGCCATCTGCGGCGACCACGGCTGCCCGAACATCCTGGTCCGCTCCGACCTGCCGCCCAGCCTGGACCGCGAGCCCTACGACCCCGAGTACCTGGGCTGGGTGACCCTGCACGAGCTGGGCCACGCCCTGGGCCTGGGGCATGCCACCAACCTGCTGGAGAGCACCGACCTGATGGGCTACGGCTGGCCCGACCTGGGTGACCCGGTGCTGTCGGACTGCGACCTGGACGCGCTGGCGTTCGTGTTCGCCTGGGCCCTGGAGGGCAGCGAACCCGCCCCGCCCGCCGAAGGCCCGTACGACTGCTCACTCGACTGACCGGATGGCACGGCCCGGCCTCCGGCGCCAGCACCGCTGCGGCCGGAGCCCGGGCCTACCATGGCCGGGTCCGCCGCCGACGCAGGGAACCGGCCCCATGACCGACGACGAGCTCCGCCAGCTCCTGCTCGACACCAAGGTGATCGCCGTGGTCGGCCTCTCGGCCAACCCCGACCGCGCCTCCAACCAGGTCGCCTGGTACCTCCACCACCAGGGCTACCGGCTGTTCGGGGTCAACCCCCGCTGCCCCCAGCCGGAGGTGTTCGGGGTGCCGGTGCTGGCGTCCCTCGACCAGGTGCCCGAGCCGGTCGACCTGGTCGACGTGTTCCGCCGCCCCGAGCACACCCCGGACGTGGCCAGGGCCGCGGCCGCGGTGGGCGCCCGTGCCCTCTGGCTCCAGCTCGGCATCCGCAACGACGAGGCCCGCGCCATCGCCACCGAGGCCGGCCTCGCCTACGTCGAGGACCGCTGCCTCAAGGTCGACCACGCCCGGCTGCTGGGTCACCGGCCGGCCGGCTGAGTCGCTTCGAGCACCGTCGGCTGCCCTACGGTTCCTGCGACCGAGCGCCGGACCCGGCCGCCAGCAGGTGCCAACCCACGCCGATCTGCTTCAACCGGTGCTCGAGGCATACCGGGGGTCATTGATAGACCCTGACATAGTCCACGACCAGCGCCTGCGGGAACGTCGTACCGGCATCGGGGCTTCCAGCCCACCGTCCCCCGACCGCGACGTTCAGAATCAGGAAGAACGGATGGTCGAACACCCACCGCGATCCCGCCGGAAGATCCGTGGCCGCGACCGCCCCATATGGACGACCGTCGAAATAGAACTGGATGCTGCCGGGAAGCCACTGCACACCGTAGGTATGGAATTCCTGCGACAGGGGTGAGGGGTGCACGATGGTCCGCCCCGGCCTGTACTCCGTCTGCCCGCCGCCGCCGCGGGGCCCGTGGATCGTGCCGAATGCCTTCCTCGGCTCCTGTCCGAGGAGTTCCATCACGTCGATCTCGCCGCACCCGGGCCAGCCCGACCGATCGATGTCGGTGCCCAGCGCCCAGAATGCCGGCCAAATTCCCCGCCCAACCGGTGTGCGCAGACGGGCTTCGACCAGGCCATACCGGAAGGCGTAGCTGTCCTTGGTGCTGATCCTGGCCGAGGTGTAGTCCCGCGTGATCGAATCGGTTCCCCGGAACCGCTCGGCACGGGCGGCGATCACGAGATGGCCGCGTCCATCCTGATAGGAGTTGGCGGTCCGGTCCGTGTAGGACTGCAGCTCGCCATCCCCCCAGGCCCCACCGATCTCATGGCGCCAACGACGGCTGTCCACCGGCGAATGCTCCGCACCATTGAACTCGTCCGCCCAGACCAGGCGACGCGGCGCCGTGGAAGGGCGCAGGAACGCCACCTCGATGGCGTTGACCTTGGCATGGCCGACCCTGTCGACGAAGCCGAGATCGAGCTGTCCGTCGGCCACCGAAGCGGTGAGGCCGACCTGGTAGGCATGATTCCTTCCGGCCGCCTCGACGATGTCGACGCCGGACGCCTTCACCACGCCCTCCGCGGTGACGTCGAAGACCCGTTGACCTGGCCAGGCGTACCGCGTCTCGGCAAGGTGCAGGATGACGGCGTAGGTGGCTGGCGCGGGTACCCGGATGGCGTACCCGCGCATTCCCCACCGCTCGTGCTGGTAGATGGCCTGGCTGCTGGTGCCCTCGACGTCGGAGCCGGTGGCCGCCGATTCACCGCCCACATGCCCGGTGTCGGGCAGCCACCGGCGCCCACGCGCGTCAACCAGCGCGGACGGCCCGGCGGCGATGCGCATCACCCAGGACCTGAGCGACCGACCGGCCGGGCGGCGTGCCGGCGTCGGCTCCGGATCGGGGCGGCGCCAGCTCGACGGGTCGGCCAGGCCCTGCCGTCCCGGCTCCTGCACTCCTGGCCCGGGCCCGGCCGGCTGCCGCCTGCCGTCACGCTGCCCTGTGGTCGGGCTCGCGCCAGGCATGAGCAGCGCGATCGCGATGACAAGGGCGACCGGCGGGAGGCAGCGCCGACCGATCGACCCCAGCCAGGCACGTCCGGACGCTGTCCCCGCCGACCGATGACCATCCAGTCCCACCACCGCCTCTCAAGTGCTCGATCACGAGCGGCACGGCCTGCTGCCCGGCCCCATGGCGGCAGGAGCGTACCGAAGATGCCAACGGCCCTGGACCGAGTACGCAGAAGCAGACAGGACGCTCCATCGGCAATATCGAGACAGGATCGCGCCGGCTGTAACTCTCCGCGTCTCCTCGGCGCTTTTAGGACCGGCACGTCGACGTCGGCCAGCCACCGGTCCCCGAGGTGATGTCGAGCAGATACCCCAGGCTGCCGGGCCGTGGGGCCCCGAGCAACCCACCCCCGTCCGACCCGGAACGTCCGTTCCCCCAAGCTGATTGAGGCTATGGCTACTTCGTCTCCTCGTGTGAGCCTCGTCATCCCCGCCTTGAACGAGGCCCGCAATCTCCCCCACGTCTTCGCCCAGCTCCCCCGCGACCTCTACGAGGTCGTGCTGGTCGACGGCCACTCGAGCGACGGCACGATCGAGGTCGCCATGGCTCAGTGGCCGGGCATCCGGATCATCCGTCAGAACCGTCGTGGCAAGGGCAACGCCCTGGCCTGTGGGTTCGCCGCCTGCCGGGGCGACGTCATCGTGATGCTGGACGCCGACGGGTCGACGAGCCCGGCCGAGATCCCGCGCTTTGTCGGCGCGCTGGTCGCGGGGGCCGACTTCGCCAAGGGATCCCGGTTCGTCGGTGGCGGTGGCAGCAGCGACCTCACCCGCGTGCGCCGGACCGGCAACCGGGTGCTCAGCGCGGCCGTCAACGCCCTGTACGGCACCAGCTACACCGACCTGTGCTACGGGTACAACGCCTTCTGGTCGGGCTGCCTGCCCCTGCTCGGCATGGACCCTGGCCGGTCCTTCGAGGAGGAGGGGCGGACCCGGTGGGGGGATGGGTTCGAGATCGAGACCCTGATCAACGTCCGCATCGCCAAGGCCGGCCTGCGGGTGGTCGAGGTGCCAAGCTTCGAGCGGAACCGGCTGCACGGCCTGAGCAACCTCAACGCCTTCTCCGACGGCCTCCGGGTGCTGCGGACCATCGGCGTCGAGCGCTGGGCCGACCTGCTCGGGACGCCCCGGTGGCCGGACCGCCAGCGCCGGGCGGTCGAGCGCTGCCTGGAGCACGACTGGCCCCACCCCTGCCCCGCGTCGATCGCCAGTTGACCACGACAACCCACCTCCGGTCCCCGGCCGCCGCCGTCCAGCCCCGCGTCTCGGTGGTGATCTGCACCTACACCGACCGCCGCTGGGACGACGTCGCGACCGCGCTGGCGTCGGTCCGCGCCCAGTCACGGCCACCGGTGCAGACCATCCTTGTGGTCGACCACAACCCGGCGCTGCTCGAGCGGGCCAAGGTGGCCTTCCCGGACGTGCTGGTCGTCCCCAACAAGGAGCGGGCCGGCCTCTCTGGCGGCCGAAACACCGGCGTCTCCCATGCGGCCGGCGACGTCGTCGCGTTCCTCGACGACGACGCCCGGGCGGAGCCCGACTGGCTGGAACGCCTGGCCGCCGGCTACTCGGACCCGTCG
>Ga0081538_10006173_pt1 | contig 10627 bp, 14 predicted proteins | sample TabmetS5T2R1_FD_71022 | JGI IMG/M metagenome (GOLD analysis project Ga0081538, IMG submission 71022) | Tabebuia heterophylla rhizosphere microbial communities from the University of Puerto Rico - S5T2R1 | ecosystem: Host-associated > Plants > Roots > Rhizosphere ...
TACGGCCGGATCATCAACATCAGCTCCCAGGCCGGCCACGTCGGCATCAAACGAAACGCGGCCTACTGCGCCAGCAAGGGCGGGGTCGAGGCGCTGACAAAGGTGCTGGCGCTGGAGTGGGGCCCCAGGGGCATCACCGTGAACGCCGTTGCGCCTGGATTCATCCGCACCACTGTCAACGCGGAGGCCCTCGATCGGCAGGAGTTCGTCGAGGAGGTGATCGCCCGGATTCCCGTTGGCCGCGCCGGTACGACGACCGATGTTGCCGCCGCCGTCCTGTTCCTCGCGTCACCCGCCGCTTCGTTCGTCAACGGCACGAGCGTCCTCGTGGACGGAGGGTGGACGGCGCAATAGGGAACCGACGGTCACCAGCTTTGGCTTGGATTGGTTGCTATCGGCCGTGTTGCTCCCGGGGTTCGAGCGGGCGGCCACGCGGACAGATCGGCGCGCGTCCGGGAGCCCGAGCGCCGCGCCGGCGACCCGCTGAATCAGCGCCCTGTCGCGATCTCCCGCTTCCTGGCACGAACGACATCCGCCAAGACGTCGTCGGGCAGCGGACTGTCCGGCGAGAAACGGATCGTTCCCTTGGAAACGTCAAAGCCCGCGAGACGATCCCCGACCGCCTCGATCGCTGCCGGGCTGAAGGGAAAGACGCTCAGGTGCTTCTTCGCGGCCCTGAACCCGACAAGCGGGCGGCCGGCGTAGAGAAAGGCCGGGATGCCGTAGCTCTCGCCTTCCTCGGCCTCGGGCGCTACGTCCTCGACGACGGCGCGCACGCGAGCGAGAGCGGCTTTCTGCGCGGGCGGCAAGCCATTGAGGTAGTCATCCATCGCGGACATGTGGGCATGATGGCGAATGCCTACGATGCCGCCATGCGCACGCCCCAGCGCCGCATCAATTCGGGTTTTGGCCCGCGCAGCACCGCAACCGACGTTCTACGGGGTATCGATCTCTCAGGTCGCCTCGCGATCGTCACCGGCGGCTACTCCGGCCTGGGCCTCGAGACAACGCGCGCGCTGAGCGACGCCGGCGCCCGGATCGTGGTCCCGGCGCGGCGGCGCGCCCATGCCGAGGAGGTCCTCGACGGGCTCGCCCGCGTCGAAGTCGATGAGCTGGATCTCGGCGACCTCGAGAGCGTTCACGCCTTCGCGGGGCGCGTACTGGACTCGGGGCGCAGCGTTGACATCCTCATCAACAACGCCGCGATCATGGCCTGTCCCGAAACGCGCGTCGGCCCGGGCTGGGAGGCGCAGTTCGCTACCAACCACCTCGGCCACTTCGCGCTCGCGAACCTGCTGTGGCCCGCACTGGCGGCCGACCGCGGCGCGCGCGTCGTCGCACTGTCCTCGACCGGGCACAAGATCTCGGCGATCCGCTTCGACGACCTGCAGTTCGAGACTGGCTATGACAAATGGCAGGCCTACGGCCAGGCCAAGACGGCCAACAGCCTGTTCGCCGTCCAGCTCGATGAGCTGGGCAAGCACGCCGGCGTCCGCGCCTTCGCCGCCCACCCCGGCGGGATCATGACGCCGCTGCAACGCCACCTCGACCGCGAGGAGATGATCGCCTCCGGCTGGATGGACGAGGCGGGAAACGTAGACGAACGCTTCAAGACGCCGGAGCAGGGAGCGTCGACGCCGACCTGGGCGGCCACCTCTCCGGCGCTGGCCGGCATGGGCGGCGTCTACTGCGAGAACTGCGACATCGCCGAACCGACGGTGGCCGGGTCGCCGTCCGCTCGCATCGAGGGAGTCGACGCGCACGCGATCGACGCCGACGCTGCCGCACGCCTGTGGACGGTCTCCGCACAGCTGACCGGCGCCAACGCCTTCGCTACCGCCTGAATGACCCCGGCCCAGACGACCGCGTGGGGGCGGGATGCCGGTTCGACCGTCGGCGTGGGCGTAACGCCGTTCCAGACCGACGCCGAGGCGACGATCCGCCTCGCGGTAGCTGCCGAGGAGCTCGGTTACGCTCGGTTCGGAACCGCTGAGGGGTGGACCCACGACGCGGTTGTGCTGCTCACGCAGATCGCCGGAGTCACCTCGCGAATCGGGCTCGGCACGGGGGTGCTACCCGTCTGGAGTCGGACGCCGGCGGCGATCGCCATGGCCGCGGCGGGCCTTCAACGGGTCTCGCGTGGCCGCTTCGCTCTCGGCCTCGGCGCCAGCAGTCCGCCGCTCGTCGAGGGCCTGCACGGAATCACCTGGCAGCAGCCGGTCAATCGGGTGCGCACTACGCTCGTCGCTGTCAGAGCGCTGCTCGAGGGCGATCGCCTGCCGCTCGACCGAGAGCACGTCAGGGCGCTTCGGCTGGGGGCGCCGCCCGAACGGCGGGTCCCGATCCTCCTCGGAGCGCTCGCCCCAGCCTCGGTCCGGCTGGCGGGTGAGCTCGCAGACCACTGGCTGCCCTTCCTGTGGGCTCGCTCGCGACTCCCCGACGGTCGGACCCTGCTCGCCGAGGGCGAGGCGCTGGCTGAGCGTCCAAGCGCGACTGGGGTTACCGTCAGCGTCCCGCTCGCGATCGCCCAAGACGAGGAGACGGCCCGGCAGATCGCCGCGGGTTGGCTGCTCGCCTACCTGACCCGCATGGGTCCGCTGTATCCGCGGATGCTTCGTGATCAGTTCGGATTCGCGCGCGAGGTCGATGCGCTGCTCGACGCGAACGGGAGCGGCGGAGCGCCGCGGCTGCCCGCGGCGGCGGAGCGGCTGGCCCGAGACGTGACCGTGATGGGCACCTACGACGAGGCGCCGGACGTCGTCCGCCTGTGGCTCGAGGCGGGGGCGGACGCGATCGACCTTGTGTTGCCGCTCGGATTGCCCGAGGGGCAGCTCCGCGAAATGCTCGAAGCCGCCGCGCCCGCAGCCGCCCCCTGAGGGGGCGAGCCGGGTACGTGCCGGACAACGGCGCCAGACTCGTGACGGATCTGCGCGCCGTCCCTCGGGGCGCGCTTCCATATTCTCGCGTCCGACGGCTTCGAGGACTTCGAGCAGCTCATCGAAGAAGCGGGTCGGGCCGCCGAGGGGGTCGTGGTGAGCGTCATGGTGGTGCCGCCCGCGCACCTCCCCCCAGCCGGGCGGCGTTTTGTCGCGGGCTTCGAGCAGGCCATCGGGGGACCGGCGTCACCGTATGCCGCCACCACGGCCCAGGCCACCGAGATCCTCCTCAAGGCGATCGCGGCATCCGACGGGACACGCACCTCCGTCACCCGGAACCTGTTGCAGACGCGGGTCAGGGGAGGCATCCTCGGCAGCTTCGGGTTCGACGAAAACGGCGACACGACCGCCGGCGCCGTGACTATGTATCGGATCGAGAAGGGCAAGCCGCGCGTCGTTGACGTGATCACGCCGCCCAAGAGGCTGCGATAGGCAGGGGCACTCATGACGACGGGCGACGCGGCGTTCAGCTCGCGACCGCGCAGACGGCGAGCCCCGGGAGCTCGTGCCCACCGTCGGTGGCGAACGGAGCGAATGCCTCCCTGAGTCGTGTCCTGAGCACCTCACGCTCATCCTCGGGGAGCCCCCGGACCACCATCGCGAACGGGCCCCCCACGTCGATGACCCATTGCTCGTAATCGTCCAGGTCGCGGAAGCCGAAGCGCACCGGCACCTCCGCGGTGCGGACCGAGCTGAAGCCGGCGCGCTCGAGCAGCGCCCGGGTGCGCTCCGCGCTCGCCATGCTGAAGACCCCCGGCGCCTCCGGCTCGGGGGGCGGCATGTGTCCGCGCTCGACCAGGATCATGCCGCCGATCGAGGCCCAGGGGTTGCGCTCTGGCGCGCCCCACACCGACAGCGCCAGCCGGCCGCCCGGCCGCAGCACCCGGCGCGTCTCGGCGAGCGCCGCCGCGGGGTCGGCGACCAGCATGTAGGCGCTCTGACAGAGCACGCCGTCGACCGAGCCCGAGTCGAGCTCGATCCGCTCGGCGTCGATCACCCGGTAGTCCACGTTCCCGAGCCCCAGCTCGCTGCCGCGCCGGCGGGCGACCTCGACCATGTCGCGTGAAAAGTCGGTCGAGACCAGCCGGCCGTCGTCACCGAGCATCGCCGCCGCCTCGAACCCCGTCTCGCCGGTGCCGGCGCCGAGCTCGAGCACCGTCTCCCCGGGCTGGGGCGCGAGCTCCCGGATCAGCCGCTCGCGCACCGGCGTCAGGGCGTCCGCGAGCTGCGCTCGCCAGCGCTCCCAGCCGGGCGCCATCGCCTCCCAGACCTGTTGGCTTGTGCGGCGGTAGTCCTCGACGTCCACACGGCGATCGTAGCCGCAGCGGTTCGGCCCGCGGCGCCTTAAGCCCGACGCTGCCCGGTTCCCTGGGGATGCCAGTGCGAGAACCATGGACGCCTCGACGTCGGTTGGCTAGGTTGTGCCGCGCCACCAGCGAGAGGAGAGCCCGTGTCGGTTGTCGTGTGTGCCGTCGCTCCCGGCTTCAGTGCGGAAATGTACGAGGCGGTCACGGGCAGGGCGATGCCCGGCGACCAGCTACCCGATGGGTGCAAACTCCACATCGCCGGGCCGGTCGAGCAGGGATGGCGCGTGATCACCGTGTGGGAGTCGCGCGAGGGCTTCGACCGGTTTCGCGAGGAGAAGCTCCTTCCGGCCCTCCGAGAGGTCGCCGGGGAAGCGCCGCCGCCGCCGGCGGAGCCCGAGATCAGCCCGGTCCACAAGCTGATCGCGAGCTGACCCGCCCCGGATCACGGGCAGGCTGTCGGGGGGTTGTCTTGTGGACCGACGTGTACCGGGCCGCTCGCGATCGCGAAACGCAACCTCGATCGGGCCCGCATCCACCAAGTCTGGGAGGCGGCCCACCTGGCTGAGCCGGCGCCGTGCGTTCGTCACCGCGCCACCGCCTCGGCGTCTGCACGGGCCGCTAGGGGAGCGGTTGCCAGTCCGGGAAGAGCTCCGCCCTGCGGTTGTCGGTGACCCTTGTTACGTCGCTCCCGTCGGTGGCCATCGTGTAGATCTCGAAGCCCCGCTCGAGGCGCCCCGTCGACAGATTCCGGTTGTCGCGATCGCCCGCGAAGGCGATGCGTGTGCCGTCTGGCGAGAAGGCGGGGTAAGTCTCGTAGAACCGGCTGGCGGTCAGTTGCCGCTTGCCGGACCCGTCGGCGTTCATGAGCCAGATGTCGGACTGCCTCACGTCGAAGAGCCTGTTCACCTCGAACGCGATGCTGGCCCCGTCGGGGGACCAGTTCGGGTTGAGCTCGTCGGGGCCGCCCGGTGGGGTGAGCCGGCGCAGGTTGCCGCCGTCGGCGGCGTTGATCAGTGCGATGCTGGAGTCGAAGGCCCGGGGCGTCTCGCCGGCTTTGAGAACCGCGAATGCGATGGTCTTGCCGTCGGGTGACCACTGGGGATCCGCGTAACCGGTTCCCTGGCGGTTTCGGGTCAGTGGCTGCTGGCCGGACCCGTCGGCGTTCATCACGTAGAGCCGGAGGGGCTGCCGCCTACCCGCGTCGGTGGCGTACACGATCTTGCGTCCGTCCGGCGACCACGTGGGGGCGATGCTGAACCCGCGGTGGCGGGTGAGCCGCTGGAGGCCGCTGCCGTCGGCGTTCACTACCCAGATCTCGAAGGGACCGCGGTCCCTTCTGGCTCGCGTGAAGACCACCTTGGTGCCGTCCGGCGACCAGCTCGAATCGCCTTCCCCGCCTTGGAGTCTTGTGAGCTGCGTCAACCCCGAGCCGTCAGCGGCGACCGTGAACAGGTTCGGCCCGTTACGCGTCGGCCGCTCGAAGACGAGCCTGCCGTTGGTCCCAGGATGGGTGGCGCCGGCGGGCACCGCCAAAGCGACGGTCAGAGCGGCCAGGATGAAGAGGCGAGCGGGCCAGCGCATCATGGCCGAGCCTGTGCCCGCCCGTCCACTTTGTCAAGACGGACATTCGGCGGATGTGAGGCAGAGCGCGACCGAGCCAAGTCGAGCCGGCCCCGAAGTCACGACGGCGAGACACAGATTCCCGACCGGTGAGACCCCCCGCGCATGCAGCGAGTCCCAATGCGCCCAGGGAGATTCGAACTCCCACGGCCCAAATGGGCCACAAGGCCCTCAACCTTGCGCGTCTACCAGTTCCGCCACAGGCGCGTGGAGCGCTCAGTATAAAGCCGGGACTCCTGCGGCCCGGGCTCTGGTTGATGCCGTCCGAGCGGCGCGCTACTCTGCGAACACATGTTCGGATCACGTCTCTGCATACGGCTTTCAGGGGAGGTCTGATGGTGGAGCTGAAGCTCACGAAGCGGCAGCAGGAGATCTTCGATTTCGTCAGGCGCTATGCCGGCGAGCACGGCTACCCGCCGACCGTGCGCGACATCGGCAAGGCGATCGGGCTCACCTCCTCCTCCACCGTTCACGCGCACCTGGCCAACCTGGAGAAGCTCGGCGTGCTGCGGCGCGACCCGACCAAGCCGCGCGCGATCGAGGTCCTGGTGGACCGGGCGAAGGCGGCCGTCGCCCCGTCCGGCCTGCCGCTGGTCGGCCAGGTGGCGGCGGGACAGCCGCTGCTCGCGGAGGAGAACATCGAAGAGTACGTCGAGGTCCCGTCGTTCGCCGGTGGCGAGGAAGGCGAGTTCGTCCTGCGCGTCAAGGGCGACTCGATGAAGGACGTCGGGATCTTCGAGGGCGACCACGTCATCGTCCGGGGGCAGGACACCGCAGCGAACGGCGAGATCGTGGTGGCCCTCGTCGGCGAGGAGGCGACCGTCAAGCGCTTCTTCCGCGAGGAGGATCACGTGCGCCTCCAGCCAGAGAACGCGGCAGTCGAGCCGATCCGCAGCCGCGACGTTCAGGTGCTCGGGAGGGTTGTCGGGGTCTGTAGGAGGGTCTCGTGACCGCCGGGCTGCTCGAGGCCCCGAGCCGCCCCGTCGCCGAGGCGTCCTCGGCGGCTCCTCCCGGAGGTGGGCGCATGTCGCTCGATGAGAGGCTTCAGGGTGCGTGGCGAATGCTCCACGCCGAAGGGGCCGGCGAGTGTCCGGTTTGCGGCGGCGAGATGAGGCTCGAGGCGGGCGTCGGAGAGTGCGGGGGCTGCGGGGCCATGATGAGGTAGGCGCGTGGATCGCGAGGTCGACGCCCGGCGCCTCGCGACCTACCATTGACAACTGCCGGCCAAGCAGTCGCGGGGAGACCGGGGAGACAACCGGTCCCTCGAGGAAAGTCCGGACACCGCAGGGCAAGGTGGTCGGGAGACCGACCCGGGGAAACCCGCGGGAAAGTGCCACAGAAACACACCGCCTAAGCGCCGGGCCTCACGTGAGCTCGGTGCCGGCAAGGGTGAAATGGTGCGGTAAGAGCGCACCGGCGCCGCGGCGACGCGGCGGCCAGGCAAACCCCACCCGGTGCAAGGCCAAGCAGGAGCGACGACGCTGCCCGCCGAGCTCCAGGTAGGCCGCAGGGCCGATCGGCCCCGCCCGGCGGCGGTGCCCGTAGGGCGCGGAGCTGCCGGGCGAGATGGATGGCTGCTCACGACAGGATCCGGCTTACCGGCCGGCTACGGAAAACCCCCGCTATTGCGGGGGTTTTCTACAGGCCCCGTAGCCCGGACTCGCCATCGCCTCGCGGTCCGCCGGTCGGCCGCGGCGGACCGGGCGACCGCACACCGTGACTCCGTGTCCCCTTTCGCGCGCTCGGGCTCCCGACCGGAGCACAACTTCCGGTTTCGGCGAGGGCGGACCCGGCGAATAAAGCGACACCCGCGTGCCGATGGCTTCCGCGACGACCAAGAAGAAGACGGCGGGCGACGCCTACTGTCCCCACTGCCACCTGCTGATCGAGCGGAAGGTCGGTCGTGACTGGCCGAGGGAGCCGCTGCGCTGCCCGCACTGTCGACTTCTCGTGGGGAGCGGGCGCGCGCGGCCGACGCCGTCGGCCGAACCCGGAGCCCGCGGCAGCGCCGCCGGAGTGTTCGCGCACGAGGCCAAGCGCTCGGGAGGCGACGCCACGGCGTCGAAGGAGGACGTCTGCGAGGCGATCCGCGTGGTCGCCGAGGCTGTCGGTGCGCGGCCGGAGCGGCTGTTGATGGTGGACTACCAGCAGCGCGTCTCAGACGACGACAGCCTGCCCGGCCTGAGCGACGTCTTTGCCGCCTACGGGAGCTGGAAGCGCGCCCGCCGCGCCGCGGCGACGTCGGGGTAGCCCGACTCCGCCGGCCGGACCCGCGTTCCTGTCGCGTCGCTTTCGGCAGGTAGAGTCCGACCCCCGTGCAATGGCTCCTGATCATCGTCCCGTTCGTCGCGATCGGGATCGGAGTGATCTTCGTCGCCTTCTCGGGCGGCCCGGGCGCCGCTCGCGAGGCCTACCTCACGCGAGGCCGACGGTCCTTCCCTCTCGTGATCCTTCTGCTCTACCTGGGCGCGGGGGTCGCGGTTCCCGCGGCGGTGATCGCCTCCCGAGGCGAGTCCGAGGGCGCGGTCGGCAAGCTGCGCACCGAGGAGCCGACCGCCGACGAGGAGGAGGGTAAGGAGCTGTTCATCCAGACTTGCAAGAGCTGCCATACCCTCGACGCCGTCAACGCCCACGGCGTGACCGGCCCGGACCTCGACGATCTCGGTGGGCTCGACCGGCAGCGCGTGCTGAGTGCGATCAGGCGAGGGGGCACCGGCCAGGGGCGGATGCCGGCCGGGCTCCTCCAGGGCCAGGATGCGCAGGACGTGGCGGTCTACGTCTCGCGCGTGGCCGGACAATAGGCCCCGTCGACAACCCGTTTACAGAAACCCCGCTGCTTGCGGCACTTTTCCGTCCGACGCTTCCGATGTGCTGATAGCATGGCCGCGTCCAGGAAGCCGAGGCCCCTGATCGGGAGGGGCGCGGGGGACCCATATGGTCGTTTGGCCGGGGGCGAATCGCGCTTTGCGCGTAGCGCGACTCTTTCTGCGCGAGCCCGTCAGCTAACCCCGCAGGCGACACGAAAGAGAGCCGATGCAGACAGCCGGTGCCCGCATCCTGCCTGAGGACGACAAGCAGGAGATGAGTCGCGAAGCGGTGCTCCTCCAGTGGGAGCGCAAGATCGAGGAGGCCGAGCGCCGCCCGAGTCGGCTCGAGCGTGGGGGCGAGTCCTCCGAATCCGACGAGGAGCCGCGCCAGATCGGGCTCGCCGCGGCGCCGACCGAGGACGCCACGCACGACACTCCGCGCCGCTTCCAGCGGACCGCCGACGCCGACGCGCCCGTCGGTGAGCGGCGCACCATCACGATCACGGGCCGACAGGGGGCACCGCGCCGCCGCTCCGTGGTCGAGAGCCAGCTCGCTCAGCCCGACAGGATCGCGCTCTGGGCCTTCCTGCTCGGTCTCTTCCTGGTTGCGGTTGCCGCCGGGACCGCGCACGCCTGACAGGCGTAGCCATCCAAAAGGCCGGCTCGCCTCGTAGCACTCTTTGGAGTGTCGATCACTCCTTTTTGTCCTACACTTACGGGCAGTAAGCCGTGCGCAGAAAGTGAAGTAGCGATGAAGACCAAGGAGAGCAGGTTCCAGGTACACGACGAGCTCACCGCTCCGGAGCGCAGCGTCCCGATCCTGAAGGGCGCGCTTGCGGGCGGCGGTCAGCTTCCCAATTTCATCGGCGTGCTCGCCGGCTCGCCGGCGGTGTTGCGCGCATACGCCCGCTTCCGGTCCGAGCTCCGTCACGGCAGCCTGCCCTACCCGACCCAGCAGCGCATCGCGCTGGCCGTGGCCGAGCATCAGGGCAGCGAGTACGCGCTCTCGACGCTTCAGCGCACGGCTCGCGACGCCGGGCTTGGTCTCGACGAGATCGCCCTGGCGCGCGAGTTCGACTCCCGCGACGAGCGCGAGTCGATCCTCCTGCGCTATGTGAAGGCCCTCCTCGCGAGCGACGGCACGCCGCCCCGCCACTTCCACGAGGAGGCCCTCGAGGCGGGCTGGTCGGACGAGCAGGTGCTCGAGGCCGTCGCCCACGTGTCGCTCGCCAGCTTCGGCAACCTCGTCACCCGCGCCGGCGACGTGCCGCTGGACGGGTCGAGCGAGACCTCGCGCGTGCTTCAGGCGGCGTAGTCCCCGGCCACGCCGTGCAGACCTTTACGATGTACGACATGGCCTCCGAGCAGGCCACTGTCGTGCGTAGGGAAACCTGCTGCTCGGCCTATCACCAAGCGGTCGAACTCGTCGGCAAGCGCTGGACGGGCGCCATCCTGTTCGTCCTGCTCGACGGTCCCGCGCGCTTCTCCGAGGTCAAACAGCTGGTTCCGGACCTCTCCGACCGGCTCCTCTCGGAGCGGATGAAGGAGCTGGAGGCCGAGGGGATCGTCGCACGTCGCGTGATCGACGACATGCCGGTCCGCGTCGAGTACTCGCTCACGGCGAAGGGCGAAGCGCTCGAGCCGGCCGTGCGGGCCCTGAAGGTCTGGGCGCGCGCCTGGCTGTAGCCTACGCGCCTCCAAACACCCCCGGACCCGCAATCTCGAAGGAGCTCCATGGCCGTCGCCGACAAGCCGAACACCGCCGAGGACATCAAGTCCTTCGTGCAGGACCGCGACATCCGCTTTATCCGCCTCTGGTTCACGGACGTCCTCGGCCAGCTCAAGAGCTTCTCGATCAACGCCGAGGAGCTCGACGACGCCTTCGAGGGCGGCATGGGCTTCGACGGCTCGTCGATCACCGGCTTCAACGCGATCGAGGAGTCGGACATGATCGCGA
>Ga0081538_10006174_pt1 | contig 10627 bp, 14 predicted proteins | sample TabmetS5T2R1_FD_71022 | JGI IMG/M metagenome (GOLD analysis project Ga0081538, IMG submission 71022) | Tabebuia heterophylla rhizosphere microbial communities from the University of Puerto Rico - S5T2R1 | ecosystem: Host-associated > Plants > Roots > Rhizosphere ...
GGGGCCTCGGCGTTGGCGTGGGCGGCCAGGACCAGGGTCGAGCCGCTCGACTCGTAGAGGTTGGCCAGCAGGGTGGGGTGCTTGGCCAGGTCCATGTCGAACTCGCGCTCGAAGGCGCCGGAGCCGTCGGTGGTCACCTTCGTCTCCGCGAGCACGGTCTGGCCGGTCCGCACGTCCGTGATGGTCAGGGTCAGGGTGGCGTTCGGCTCCAGGCCGTGGCCGGCCACGTCGACGTGGTCGCAGACCGGGCAGCTCATCTCCAGCTCCTCGGCCCCGAAGGCCGGCACCGCCCACAGGAGCAGGACCACGGCCAGGGCCAGCGACCGAGCGAATCGCATCAGGAACCTCCCCCCCCAAAAGGCGAGCAAGCAGGCGGACACTAGCCACAACCCGAGGGAGCAGGCAAATTGCGGCAGCCCGGCCGACCCCGGCGCAGGCGCCGGGCCGTTAGACTGGGTGGGGTAGACCAGACCCAGCGGAGGCGCCGATGATCCTGCTCGTCAACCTCCTGATGTTCGCTGGCATCGTGCTGATCCCGCTGGGCCTGGCGATGCTCTTCATGAAGCTCCGGCGCCGCTTCAGCTACTTCAGCTAGCCGTCGGCGCCCCCGAGGGGGCGGCCGCCTCCTCGGACTCCTTGGCGGCGGTGGGCTCCTCATGGCGCAGCGCGACCAGGGCGAGCACGGCCAGGCCGACCCCGAGGACGGCGGCGACGGCCGCGGTGAGCTGCAGCCCGGTGACGAAGGCGGAGCGGGCGGCGTCCAGCACGGCCGCCCCGAGCTGGCCGGAGAGCTGCCCGGCGACCTCGACGGCGCCGCCCAGGGTGTCGCGGGCGGCCGCGGCCGTCTCCGCGGGGACGCCCGCGGGCAGCTGGTCGGCCAGCTGGCCGCGGTAGATCGCCACCCCGAGCGAGCCCATGAGGGCGAGCCCCAGGGCGCCGCCCAGCTCGGCCCCGGTCTCGCTGATGCCGGAGGCGGCGCCGGCCTGCTCGGGCGGGGCCGAGCCGACGATCAGCTCGGTGGTCAGCCCGAACACCGGGGCCATCCCCAGCGAGATGATCACCGACCCGATCACCAGCGGGACCAGCCCGCCGCTGACCCCGACCTGGGTCAGGACCCCGAGCCCGACGGCCGCCACGGCCAGGCCGCCGCCGATCACATACGCGGGCCGGACGTGGCGCAGCGCCCGGGGGGCGAGCTGGCTGCCGACGACGAACGCGAGCGCCTCCGGCAGCGACCACAGGCCAGCCTCCAGTGGCGACATCCCGAGCACCAGTTGCAGGTACTGGGCGACGAACAGGAAGTAGCCGACGACCACGAAGATGGCCAGGAAGTTGATGGCCAGGGCGGCGTTGAAGCGGGTCTGGGTGAACAGGCGCACGTCGATCATCGGGTCGGCCAGGCGCCGCTGGCGGACCACGAACGCCACCGCCACCCCCAGCCCGGCCAGGATCGCCAGGGCCGGCGGGAGGTCGAAGCCGTCCTGGGCGATCTCCTTGAGCCCGTAGATCACGGCCAGCACCGCCAGCACCGACATGGCCGCGCTGACCAGGTCCAGCCGCCCGGCCTCGGGGTCCCTGTACTCGGGCAGGACCCGGGGACCGAGCAGCAGCAGCGCGGCCATCACCGGCAGGGCGAGCAGGAACACCGAGCCCCACCAGTAGTGCTCCAGCACGACCCCGCCCAGCACCGGCCCGATGGCCGACCCGGCCGAGAAGGCGCCGATCCAGAAGCCGATGGCGACCGAGCGCTGCCGTGGGTCCTGGAACATGTGGAAGATCAGCGACAGGGTCGAGGGGGCCAGGGTCGCCCCGGCGATCCCCAGCAGGGCCCGGCTGGCGATCAGCCACTCGGCGGTGGGGGAGAAGGCGGCCAGGATCGACGTCAGCCCGAAGGCGCCCGCCCCGATCAGCAGCAGTTTGCGCCGGCCGACACGGTCGCCAAGGGTGCCCATGGTGATCAGCGACCCGGCGATCAGGAACCCGTAGATGTCGATGATCCACAGCAGCTGGGCGCTGGTCGGCTGCAGGTCGGCGCTGATCGCGGGCACGGCCAGGTGCAGCACGGTCAGGTCCATCACATAGAGCAGGGCGGACAGGGCCAGCACGGCCAGCCCGACCCACTCGCGGCGCCCGGCCCTGGCCGGCCGGGTGGCCACCACAGTCACGTTCGTCGAACTCCTTGTTCTGGTCGCGCGCAGATCCGGCGCCACGGCCGCTCGGCGGCGCCGCTCTGAGGGCATCGGCCGGCCACACTGGACGGTCCCTGCGACGGCCGGCCCCGTTCCTCCGGGTGGAACGCCCCGCCGGCCGGCGCTGTTCCCGGGACGCCGATCCCGCGGCCGGGGCTGAAACCATCCGGCGGGCGACCGTGTTCTGCGGGTGAGAGGCGACGACCGGCGGAGGCGAGCTCGATGCACCTGCACACCACGACCGTGCCCACCCCGGTGGGACCGTTCACGCTGCTGGTCGACGGCGACGGGGTCTGCGCGGCCGGGTTCACCGCCCGCCCCGAGACCCTGCAGCGCCGCCTCGACCCGCGCCGCCGGGCGGCCGCCATCCGACCGGCCCCCGATCCCTGCGCCGCCGCGAGCCGGGTACGCGCCTACCTGGAAGGGGAGGTCGCGGCGCTCGACGAGGTCGCGGTGGCCCAGCCGGGCGACCCGGCCCGGCAGGCCGCCTGGCGGGCGCTGCGGACGGTGCCGGCCGGCCAGACGATCAGCTACCGCCAGCTCGGCGCCCTGGCCGACCTGGCCGACGAGGCCACCGACCCGCTGGGCGCCCAGGCCGCCGGCGCCGCCTGTGCCGGCAACAACGTCGCCGTGCTGGTCCCCTGTCACCGGGTGGTCCGCGCCGACGGCCGCCTTGGCGGGTACGGGTGGGGCGTGGCCCGCAAGTCCTGGCTCCTCGACCACGAGGCTTCCAGCCTGGCCGGCCCCGAGCCGGCCACGGTCCCGAGTCGACAGGTCGGGCCCTGGCGGCCTAGCGTTTCCGCGACAGGACAACGGATCGATCCGGAGGGATGCCGACATGGCCGGGGTTGAGCGCCAGGCGCACACGCTCTGGGAGGGGCCGCTGATCGGCGGCAAGGGAGACACCGAATTCGCCAGCAGCGGCATCGGCCGCTTCCCGGTGACCTGGGCGGCGCGGACCGAGAGCCCCGGCGGCAAGACCAGCCCCGAGGAGATGCTGGCCGCCGCCCACGCCACCTGCTACGCCATGGCCTTCTCGCACTTCCTGGCCGGGAACGACAACGCCCCCGAGCGCCTGCACGTCACCTCCACCGTCTCCTTCGAGCCCAAGGAGGGGGGAGGGTTCGCCGTCACCCGCTCCGCCCTCGAGGTCAACGGCAAGGTCGCCGGCCTCGACCAGGAGGGCTTCCAGGCGGCGGCCGAGGAGGCCGAGAAGGGCTGCCCGATCTCCAACGCGATCCGCGGCAACCTCGACATCACCGTCAAGGCGACCCTGGAGTCCTGACCCGACCGCCGTCCCTTGGGCAGGCCGTAGCCCGTCCAGGAACAGCCGCAGCTGCCTGCCGCGGGGGCGGCGTCACCCAGGCCATTGCCCTCGGCGATGTCGTCGTCGTGGAGCGGGCGTTCCACCAGCGGGCGGTCCTGCGCACCTCCCGGACCGCGGACGAGCGGCCGTTCGACTTCTACGTCGAACTCTGAGGCTTCTCCCAGACCGACACGTGGCTGGTGCTGTCGCTGGTGAAGGGGGCGCGGTGCCAGTCGCTCCAGCGCTCCCGCAACCGCATGCCGGCCAGGCGGGCCATCAGGTCCAGCTCGGCCGGCCAGACGTAGCGGTGGGGCGTCGAATAGGTCTCGAGCTGGCCGTCGACCACCCAGTAGTGGTGCGAGAACGCGATCTGGCGGGCGAGGTCGTACTCCTCGAAGCCGAGGTGGGTCGGGGTCACGGTGAAAGCATGGATGGTCTCGCCGGGCGGGAGCCGTTGCAGCTGCGGGACATAGACCTCGATGACGAAGCAGCCGCCCGGCTCTATGTGCGCGGCCACGTTCCGGAAGCACGCCACCTGGTCGTCTTGGCTGGTCAGGTTCGTGATCGTGTTGCGGACCAGGTAGGCGAGCGCGAATGTCCCCTCCACCCGGGTGGTGGCGAAGTCGCCGATGGTCACGCCGATGTCGTCGCTGCCCGGCCTGGTCCGGAGCTCCGCGACCATGTCCGGCGACAGCTCGATCCCGTCCACGGGGACACCCCGCCGGCGCAGCGGGATGGCGATCCGGCCGGTCCCGATGCCCAGCTCCAGCGCGGCCCCGCTCCCCGCCAGCTCGGCCAGGAACTCCACCACCGGGTCGACCATCGCCGGCTCGAACAGCTCCGGCCACTTGGCCTCGTAGCTCTTGGCGATCCGCTTGTCGAAGTAGTTGGGCGGCACGGACGGCACTCCTAGCTGTCGCGCAGCGCGTCGATCGGCGCGGTGGCGACGATTCCCTCGACGCTGCGGGCCAGCTCCGCGTCCAGGGTGACCAACGCACCCGCCTCCAGCTGCGTGAGCGCGATGAACCTCGTCATGGAGCACCTCCAGTCGGCTTCGGCGGTGGGTCCTGAAGCCGGCTCAGCGCCGCGTCTGGTCGGCGACAAACCTCCGCAGGGCTGACAGCAGCATGGGCCCGTCGTCCGGGAACGACAGCATGGCGGAGCCGTGGCCGCGGCGCACGATCAGCAGCCGCACGACCCTGTCGGCGCCGCGCGGGCGGAGCTGCTGGACCGCCGCGGCCACGTCGTTGTCGAGTCGCGCAGCGGGCCCCGAACCCGGGCGGGAGTCTGATCCTGTGAGATAGCGCGAAATGCGAGGAAAGGCCGCGTTGACCTTTAGGCGCAACCTGCTTAAGATCAGCTGTTCGCCGTCGCTTCCACTGCTGACGGCCTGTCCTGAGGGGGGCCTATGAGGACGCCACGACGGCCCGGATGGCTTGCTCTGCTCGTGCTGGTCCTGCTCGCCCTGGCCGCGCCGTCCGCGGCGCTTGCTCGACCTCATCAAGAACGGCGCCTACGTGGTCACCCTGGGCGGGGAGATCTGGAAGATCAAGGGTGTCTCGTGGAGTCCGTCTCCGAGGTGATGTGACAGTCGTGGCATCGAGGAGCGGAGGCGTTGATCTCGGCCCTCCGCGGGACCATGGGAGGTGGCCTGTGGTCTAGACCCATGGCCGGCGACGCGGAGGCCGGTGGTCGAGAAACGAACGTGCCGTAGGGCCTGGGCGACCCCCCATCTTCAACTGGGCCGGCTTCTCTGGGTCGGAGCTTGAGGAGGCCTTGAGGAGCGGAAGCCTGAATAAGCCGAGCCACGAGATCGAAGGGATGCTGAGAACCTCGGAGAACCTACAGGCCGTACAGTTCGCTCCGGGTGGCTGCGACACCTGGATCGAGCTGCCATTCCAACTTGTCGACAGCGCTGAGAACATCGGGGACCGGCTGTGCCGCGAGGGCATGTACCCAGTGTTCAGGATAAAGCTCAGGGAGCCGAGTGATCCGGTTGGCCAGATGCTGCTGGCCGCACTTCTCAGTGCGTTGGCGAGTGTCCCGCGCTAGGCCAACGTGCTTGCCGGCCGGCCTGAAGCGGTAGGCGGCCAGCAGCGCGCGGTCGACCCGGTGGAGGTGCTGCGCCGGCTTCGGCGCCGCTGGGCCTGCTGCTGCTTCTTCACCCGCGTCCGGCACGTCGCATCGCTCGTCGAGCTGGCTACCGATCGTAGCTCCTCGTCGCCCTGGTCGGGCCTGTCCGACGGCTCCCGCGGCGTGCCCCGGTGAGACCTGGCAGGATGGCACCTCTGGGCGGCTCATCTCAGCGGGCGGTGGCGGGCGTCCGGTTCCTGCTCGGCGGAGGTGCGAGTGATGACCGTAGAGGAGCACTCGGGAGCCGCTCGTGGGACGCTCCTGCTCGCCGACATCTCGGGCTACACCGCCTTCCTCCAAGCGGTCGCCGCAGCTCACGCCGCCGACATGGCCGCCGGTCGGTTTGTTCCCAAGGCCTATCCCCTGCTGACCAGCCTGCTCGACGGGATTGTGGGACGAATTGCGCCACCGTTCGTCCTGTCCAAGCTGGAGGGGGACGCGGTGTTCGCCTTCGCCGCCGAAGGCGAGCTAAGCGTCCGCGGCCAATCGGTGGTGGACTGCCTGACCGCCTGCTATGGCGCCTATCGCGCTCGTCTGGGCGAGGCGCGTGGCGTCATGGCCTGCACCTGCGATGCCTGTGGATCGATCGGCGGCCTGGAGCTCAAGTTCGTCCTGCATCACGGTGAGTACGTCGTCCAGTCGATCGCCGGCCATCAGGAGCTGCTCGGCCCGGAGGTGACGATCTCGCACCTGCTGCTGAAGAACCACGTTGCCGATCTGGTCGGCCGGTCGGCCTATGCGCTGATCACTGAGTCGGCGGTGGCCTACCTGGACCTTCCCCTGGAGCGCGCGGTCTCGATCACCGAGCAGTACGAGCACTACGCGCCAGTCCAGGCGCGCGTCCTCACCCTCCGCTGACCAGCGCTCAGCTCATCTCCGGTCACCTGCCTGGCCGGGCGGTCTGCCCCGCCCTTGGAACCGCGGGACGGTGGACGCCGTGGCATGCCGAGAGACCGCCAGGGGCAAGCGACAGAGCCAACGAAGTCGGCATCGATCAAGCCTGCCGGCCATCGGAGCGGGTGACGGGAATCGAACCCGCGTCACGAGCTTGGAAGGCGCGTCCGGTCCCGTCGTCCTGGCCTGATGCTACGCCGCTGCCGCAGGTCAGAGCCTCGGTGGATCGACCGTTGTTGTCCGTGGGTGACCGCCAGATGCCGATGCTACGGGCACGCGGGGGGCACGGCCTGCGAGGACCAACCGCGTTCCAGCGTGGCTGTGATGGTCACAAGCTCAACCAGAGGGTGAGGCTCGTCCATGATGACCACTTGGCTCGTTGGCAAGCCTCCACTTGGAGGCGCGGCAGCACTAGACTCCACCCGCAGCTTGAGTCGCTGAGAATCGGCCGGAGGCGCGGGGTGTTGAGCTACTGCGCCGTGGCGCCGATGGGGAAGCCGCCAGCCAGTGAAGGAGCAGGCCATGGCCAGGATGGAGGCTATGGTGACGATCGCCCGGCCAGTGGAGGAGGTCTTTCGCTTCTTCCTGGCCCTCGACGAGAACGCGCCGAAGGTGGATCCCGGCGGTGGGTCGGTGGTGAAGTCGCCAGAGGGGGCCCCCGGGCCTGGGACGACGTTCCGGTTCCGGCAGCAGACGGCCGGGAAGGTGAGGGAGACGACGACGCGGTTCACGGGGGTCGAGCCCAACCAGAGGATCGAGTTCGTGGCCGAGATCGGGCCGATGCGGCCCAGGTGCGACTTGACCTTCGAGCAGGCGGACGGGGGCACGAGGGTGACGTTCCGAGGTGACTCCAATCCGGTCGGTCCTCTTCGATGGCTTAATCCTGTCTTCAACCGTAAGGGTCAGCAGGTGTGGAGCGAGCGGCTGGCGCGGGTCAAGGCTGTGCTGGAGGCCTCGGCGACCTAGGGTTCCCCGGTGGTGGTCGGTTGCCGGCCGCAGGGCCGGCCTTGAGTTCGTAGAGAAACTCCTCACCGCGAACCTCACCAGCGCGGACACGACGGAGCGGAACCCTCGGCATTCTGGTCCTTCGCCTGCGTCTCGCACCGTCGCGTCATGGACTTGGAGCACCTCGCGGCGTTGGCGGCCTCGGCGGTTGTCGGCGTGCCGGTGCCGCGGTTGACTGCGGCCATGATGGCGATGGACGCGGCCGACGCCAGCAGGATCGTCGGCCAGCTCGAAGCTGCCGGGCTGGTGGTCTGGCTGGATGGCGGGTGGGGCGTCGATGCGCTGCTCGGCCGCCAGACCCGCCCACACCGGGACCTGGATCTGGTCATGGCCCGAGATGACCTCGCCGCAGCGCAACAGACGTTGGCTGTTCGAGGCTTCGCCCACGACGCGACCGCCATGCCTGGGCTGCCGGGCCGGCTGGTCCTGGTCGACGCCGATGGTCGCCAGGTCGACCTGCACCCGGTGATCTTCGACCGGCACGGCAACGGCTGGCAGGACCTGGGCGCCGACGCATGGGGCGACTACCCGGCCGAGGGGTTGACCGCGACCGGCGTGATCGCCGGCCGATCCGTGCGCTGCAAGACTCCGACTCTGGAGGTTCGTCATCGCCTCGGCTATCCGCTGAGTGCGGTCGACCGACACGATCTTGCCCTGCTCGCCAGGCGGTTCGGTGTGGCCGTACCTCCGAGTGTTGTCGACGTGGCTGCCGGCGGCGAGCCTGGTGCCTGATCGGATACGCCTCGACGACGTGTTCCGCTGGCTGGTCGGTGCCCGAAGGGCCAGCGACTCCGAGCGGCAGTGCTGGGCCTGCTCCGGTTTCTCCGGGCACGCACGGCGGGGCGGACCGCTGGCATGCTTGGCGTCCCGCCCCGTCGCATCGGGTTGAACTGGCTCGTGGGTCGTCAGAGGAAGTCGATCACGAAGGCTTGGCCGCCGGCCGCCAGCCAGGCTTGCGCGTGGGGCATGGCCCACATCCACCAGCCTCTTGTCTGACGAGGGTCCAGGCGGCGGCCGCGATAGACCTGGCAGGTTTCGAATGGGTCGAGGCGCTGGCTGTGACGCTTCAGGCGCCGCTCGACCCGCGAATGCAGGGAGGCGACGTCCTGGGGCAGGTCACGGGTACGCATGCGCATGGTGGTCAACCCGCCGGCGATAAGGCAGTCCTCGCGGTGGTGCCAACCTGTTCGTCGCAGGCCAATTACCGGCGTCCGGCTGAGGTCGATCAGATCACGCCACTGCTCGGTCGCCTCACGGTTGAGCTGGAGGGCAACCCGGTCAACGGCGTCTTGCGCTGCTGGCGCGTCTGCGAGTGTTCGGATGGGGCCCAGGGACCTGGCCCATAGTAGGTATTGCCAGACCTGCTGGCGGGCCGGGTCGCTGACAGGTGCTCCAGAGTGAACCGCTGCTAGCAGCCGCTTTCTCGATGGAAGGTTGGGCACAAGCGCCGCCAGCGGATCAGCAGCCACCCGCGGCGAGCCCTCCTGAAGAAGGTCGGACAGGAGCAGCTGCAGCCCTTCTTCCTCGCACAGGTGGCGGATGATCTCCTGCTCATCCTCCGGCAGTGCCAGCAGATGCATACGGCGTACCTTAGCTGGTGGGCTGCGGCTCGCGTGGCTCGGCGTTCCGCACCGTCGCATCGGTTGAACTGGCTACCTCAGAGCTGCGCGCCGCCATGTGCGGATCGCCGCCTACGACCTGGAGGCGTTCGTCGTCGCCGGTCGGGTCGAGGGTGGCACGGCTCGGAAGGCCGTGAGCTGACATGGCAGGCAAGGGCCGACGGGCGTTCGGGTCGGTGCGGCAGCTCGGCTCGGGCCGCTGGCAGGCGCGCTACCTGGACGCGGCCGGGGTGCGGCACACGGCGCCTCGAACGTTCCCGACCAAGGTGGAGGCGACCCGGTCTCTGGCCCAGGTCGAGGCCGACCTGCTGCGCGGGAGCTGGGCGGACCCGAAGCTGGGCCGGGTGACGTTCGGCGAGTGGGTGGAGCAGTGGCGGCCGACCACGGCCAACCTGCGACCGGGGACGCTGGTGCTGTACGACTACCTGCTGCGCCGGTTCCTGCTCCCGGCGTTCGAGGCGGTGCCGCTAGGGCGGCTGGACACGATGACGGTCCGGGCCTGGCTGGCGAGCCTACATCGTGCCGGCGAGGTCACGCCGACCACCATGCCAATGGCGTACCGGCTACTGCGCCACATCCTCAACGTGGCCGTCGAGGCGGGCTTTCTGCCCCCGCAACCCCTGCACGGTAAAGGGCGCCGGGATCGAGCGGGCGGCCGAGATGCGCCATGCCAGCATCCCACAGCTCCACCAGCTCGCCGACGCGGTGCCGGGCCGCTACCGGGCGCTCGGGTCCAGGTGGTCGAGCAGGCGGCCGAGGTTGCCGGCGAGATCATCGTGAGCCCACCCAAGAACGACGCCGGCCGGCGGGTAGTCACGCTACCGAAGGTGGCGGTGGAGGCGCTGGCGGCGCACCTGGAGGAGTGCGCCGAGCCGGACCCGGATGGGCTGGTGTTCACCACGCCCAGGGCGTGCATCTGTTGCGCAGTCCCTTCAACCGGTTCGTGTGGCGGCCAGCGGTCGAGCAAGTCGGGCTGAACGGGCTGCGGGTGCATGACCTGCGGCACACGGCGGCCACCCTGGCGGCGGCCGGCGCGACGACCAAGGAGCTGATGGAGCGGATGGGCCACACCTCGCCGGCGGTGGCGCTGCGCTATCAGCACGTTATGGCCGACCGCCAAGCCGCGCTCGCCTCGGCTCTGGACGACCTGACCCGGGCCGCGACCGTCCCGTCGAAGGGCACGGCCAGGGCACGTAAGGGCACGCAGAGGGCACGGCGGCGACGGTAGGGGAGGGGGACCAGATGGCGACAAGCCTGTGACTTGGGAGGACGGTGGAGCGGGTGACGGGAATCGAACCCGCGTCACGAGCTTGGAAGGCTCGAGCTCTGCCATTGAGCTACACCCGCGCGGTTGCGTGGTGAGGGTAGCAGGCAGCCGTCCGTGAGAGATTGAGGGTGGGAGGTGAGGGCGTTGCGGACGGTTGCGGTGGGGCTGGTGGGGGCGGGGCCGTGGGCGGGGGTGCTGCACGCGCCGATGCTCG
>Ga0081538_10006175_pt1 | contig 10624 bp, 12 predicted proteins | sample TabmetS5T2R1_FD_71022 | JGI IMG/M metagenome (GOLD analysis project Ga0081538, IMG submission 71022) | Tabebuia heterophylla rhizosphere microbial communities from the University of Puerto Rico - S5T2R1 | ecosystem: Host-associated > Plants > Roots > Rhizosphere ...
GCCAGCTCGACGTCGGTGCGCGAGGGGTAGGCCTCGGTGGCCACGTGCGAGTGGAAGATCCCGACCAGGTCGAGGCCGAGGTCGTCCATCTCGGTCATGGCCCGCAGCTGGGCCTTTGGCTCGACCACGTAGAAGGTCGGGCTGGCCTCGGCGTTGGGCAGGGCGTAGACCCGCTCGGCGGCGCCGTCGCGGCCGCCCAGCAGCGCGCAGGCCTCGTTGGGGTACTCGGCCCTGGCGTGGGCCACCAGCACCTCGTACTGGTCGTGGTCGATCCGCAGCATCCGCCGTCCCTCCTGGTCACGAGGGTAGCATCGCCGCCCAAGGGCCGACCACGGCGGACGCCGCCGCCGGGCTCAGCCCGGGGGCAGGCGCCGCACCCGGACCCCTCCCGCCGTCCCGGCGACCACCCGGCCGACCAGGGCCGGCTCGACGCCGCGGGCGCGCAGGTCGGCGACCAGGCCGCCGAGGCGGTCGGGCGGCACCGACAGCAGCAGGCCGCCGGAGGTCTGGGCGTCGTGCAGCAGGGTGGCCACCACCGGGGGCAGGCCCGCTTCCAGCTCGATATGGTCGCGCAGGTAGGCCTCGTTGCTGCGGGTGCCGCCGGAGACGAACCCGGCCGCGGCCAGCTCGGCCGCCCCGGGCAGGAACGGCACCCGGGCCGCGTCGACCTCGCCGGCGACCCCGCTGGCCCGCAGCATCCGGTGCAGGTGGCCGAGCAGCCCGAACCCGGTCACGTCGGTGGCGGCCACCACCCCGGCGGCCAGGGCGGCCTCGGCAGCCGGAGCGTTCAGGGTGGTCATGGACGCGACCGCGGCCGCCACCGCCGCCGGGTCGGGGTCGCCGCGCTTGACCGCGGTCGCGACCACGCCGGTGCCGAGCGGCTTGGTCAGGACCAGCCGGTCCCCCGGCCGGGCCCTGGCGATGGTGAGCAGCCGGTCCGGGTCGGCCAGGCCGACCACGGCCAGGCCGTACTTGGGCTCGGGGTCGTCGACCGAGTGGCCGCCGACCACCGGGCAGCCGGCCTGGCCGGCGACCTCGGCCCCGCCCCGCAGGACCTCGGCCAGCAGCTCGACCGGCAGGTCGGCGGCCGGCCAGGCGGTCAGGTTGAGCGCGACCAGCGGCCGCCCGCCCATGGCGTACACGTCCGAGAGGGCGTTGGCGGCCGCGATCCGCCCCCAGTCGCGGGCGTCGTCGACGATCGGGGTGAAGAAGTCGGTGGTCAGGACCAGGGCCCGCTGGTCGTCGAGCCGGAGCACGGCCGCGTCGTCGCCGTCGGCCGCCCCGACCAGCAGGTCGGCGCCGCCGCCCAGGCCCTGGCCGACCGAGGCCATGAGCTGCTCCAGGGTGGCCAGGGGAAGCTTGCAGGCGCAGCCCGCCCCGTGCGAGAGGGCGGTCAGGCGGGGGACGTCGGCGGCTCGCATCCTCGTAGGATAGGCCCCGACCATGTTCGCCGCCGTCGTGGGTGACGCCTGGCGCCAGTACCGGCGCCGCCCCCTGGCCGCCGTGATCGCGGTGGCCGTTGGCGGGCTGCCCGTGTTCCTGGAGCCGGACGACCCGCTGGCGGCGGTGCCCCTGGCGGTGGTCCTGCTGGCCGCCGGGCTGCTGGTCGAGCTGTTCCTGGTCGCCTGGCTGGCCGGCGCGCTCCAGCCGGCGCCGCCGGCGGCCACGGCCGCCCTGGCCACCATGCGCCGCACCATCGGCCCCGGGGTCAGGGCCGGCCTGCTGCGCGCCGTCTACCTCCTGGCGGCCCTGCTGGTCGGGCTGCTGCTGTTCGGCTCGCGCGAGGGCGGCCAGCCGCTGCCCCAGTCCGAGCAGACCAAGCTGGCGGTCGGGCTGTGGCCGCTGTTCGGGGTCGCCCTCGCCTTCCTGGCCGTGCTCATGCAGGGGGTGGTGCTCGGCGGCGAGCGCAGGGTCCGGCAGGCGGCCGGCGTCTCGCACCGGGTGGCGTCGACCCACTTCCCCATCTGCCTGCTCATCGGCCTGCTCCAGGCCTGTGGGCTGGTGCTGGCCAGCCTGGTGGCCGAGTTCTGGGTCCTGGCCGGGCTGTCGCTGCTGCTCGCCCTGGTCGACCCGTACCTGATCGGCATGAGCAACGCCCTGTACTTGAGAACCAGGGCCGCCCAGGAGCCGGCCGGCGCCGGCGACGGCTCCCTCAGACCCCCACGCAGGTAGGTCCGCTGCCCGGCGGGTAGTTGGCCACCCCGAGCACGGCCAGCGCGATCCCGAGCAGGAACGGCACGGCCAGGGCGGCCGCCTGGAGGCCGCGGTGGCGCGGCCCGACGGCGTCGTACAGGGCCATCGCGACCAGGCCGGCCAGGAAGCCGCCGATGTGGGCCAGGTTGTCGATGCTGCGGCTCTGGGAGGCGATGAACAGGTTGAGCAGCAGGACCAGCAGGAGGCTCTGGAGCGGCACCGACCCGCCCTGCCGGCGGCGCCGGAAGAAGTAGGCGATCAGGGCGCCGAGCAGCCCGAAGATCGCCCCCGAGGCGCCGACCCCAAGGCGGGTCTGGTTGAAGGCGAAGCTGGCCCCGGCCCCGACCAGGCCGGCCCCGACGTACAGGGCGAGGAAGCGCGCCTTGCCGAGCGTGCTCTCCAGCGACGGCCCGAACGCCCACAGGGCCCAGCTGTTGAACGCCCAGTGGAGCAGCCCGCCGTGCAGCACCATCACCGTGAGCAGGCGCCACCACTGCCCGGACTCGGCGATGGCGGCGGCGTTCAGCGCCCCCAGCCGGCACAGGGCCTCGACCGACGGCTCCAGCAGCCCGAAGCCGCTGCCGCTGAGCAGCGCGGCCGCGAACAGCAGGAGGGTGTTGAGGCCGAGCAGGGCGTAGGTGACCACCGGCTGCTCGGAGCCGGGCAGGCCGCGGGCCCGTACCGTGGAGCGGGCGTCGTCGGGGCAGAGCTGGCCCACCGGGGCCGGGTTGGCGCACTCGCCGCAGATGGGCCGGTCGCAGCGCGAGCACCGCAGCCCGGTCTGCCGGTCCGGGTGCCGGTAGCAGTAGGTCGGGGTGGTGGCCTTGGTCAGCCACTCCGGGCGGTCGGACGGCGCCTGGTCGTCGGGCAAGGCTGCGCTCCTTGGTCGCGTCGCTCAAGCATGCCATCTCCGCCCCGGTTGGGCAGGGCCGGGCCGCCCGGCGCCTCAGCGGGCCAGGAACCCGGGGATGGCCGGGAGCTTGAGCTCGGGGGCGGACGGCAGCTCGGCGCCCGCCCGGACGGCGTCGACGCTGGCCACCGTGTGGGCGGCGATCGCGTCCCACGACAGCGGGGCCACCGCCGCCTGGCGCAGGGCCCGCCGCCGTTCCCGGTCGCGCTTGAGGGCGCCGTGGATGGCCCGGGCGAACTCCGAGGGGTCCCTGGCGATCCAGACCAGCCGGCGCAGCTCCTCGGCCCCGGCGATCTCGGTGGTGACCACCGGCAGGCCGGCGGCCAGGTAGCCGAACAGCTTCTCGGGCACGACCGCCCGGGTCGCCGGGGCCACCTGGTGGGGGGCCATGGCGACGTCGGCCGCGGCCAGGTAGTCGGGCAGCAGGCGGTAGGGCCGGGGGCCGATCACGTGGACGTTGCGGAGGCCCGAGACCAGCGGCTGGAGGAAGTCGGCGGCCGGGCCGACGAACACGAAGGTCGCCTCCCGCAGCCGGTCGGCGGTGCCGCGGATCAGGCCGACGTTGAGGTAGGCGCGGTTCGAGCCGGCGTAGATGATCAGCGGCCGGGGCAGCCCGGCCAGCTCGGCCGCGGGCGTGCCCCCGGCCAGCCCCTGGTCGGCCCCGACCGGGTGGAGCACGGTCCGCGGGTTGAGGGCGGTGAACTCCTCGCGCAGCTCGCGGGTGCCGGCCCAGACCAGGTCGGCCCCGGACAGCTGGGTCTTGTAGACGTGCTCGAGGGCCTGGCGTTCGTCGGCGTCGACCGGGTAGGGGGCGCGGGCGTCGCGGCGCACCTGGGCCACTCTGGTCACGCCGCGGCCGCCGAGGCGGCTGGCCAGGTCGCCGGCGAAGGGATGGGCCAGGCCGTGCAGCATCGCCAGCGGCTGGGCGAAGGCCTGCTCCCGCTCCAGCATGGCCACGGTCGCGTCAAGGGCGGCCTCGCGCCGGTCGGGCTCGCTGGTCGGGGCGAACAGGTACACCCCGTCGTCGGTGACCCCCTTGAGCCGGCGCAGCTGGCCCTCCATGTCCTGCTCCCAGCGGGGGTCGCGGAAGCGGGTGCGCAGCTCGGCCGGGTCGATCGGCGGCTGCACGTGGAACACCCGCCCCACCCGCGGGTGGCGGGCCAGCGCCCTGGCCAGCAGCTCGTCCCCGCGGCCGTACAAGCCCCAGTCGTCGAACGCCCAGGTCTTGAGCACGTTGTAGGTCGGCTGCTGCGGCTCGGGGCGGTCCTCCGCCAACCTTCATCCTCCCTTGCTCCGGGGACGGCGATCCTAACCGACCCCGGAGGGGGCGTCGGCGTTACGACCCGCCGGTGTCCAGGTCCAGCGACACGCTGTTGATGCAGTAGCGCTGGCCGGTCGGGGCGGGGCCGTCGGGGAACACGTGGCCCAGGTGGGAGCCGCAGCGGGCGCAGGTGACCTCGGTGCGGACCATGCCGTGGCTGTGGTCGGGGTGGAGCTCGACCCCGGTGGCGTTGGCCGGCTCGGTGAAGCTCGGCCAGCCGGTGCCGGAGTCGAACTTGGCGTCGGAGCGGAACAGCTCGTTGCCGCAGGCCGCGCAGCGGTAGACGCCCTCCTCCTTGGCATAGGTGTACTTGCCGGTGAACGGCGGCTCCGTGCCCTTCTCGCGCAGCACCCGGTACTGGTCGGGGCTGAGCCGCTCCCGCCACTCCTGCTCGGTCCTTGTCACCTCGGCCATGGTCGTCCTCGCCTCCTGAAGTCGGTCCCCTTCCAGGATAGGCTGGCTGGCTATGAGCGCCCCGGCCCCGCCGCTGCCCCGCTACGGCGAGGCCTCCCTCGCCGACCTGCTGCCGTCGCTGCTGGCCGCCCTCGACCTGCCCGGGTTCGCCAACCCGCTCGGGGTGGAGCCGCTGCGCCGGGCCTGCCTGCTGGTCGTCGACGGGCTCGGCTGGGAGCTGCTGCTGGCCAACCGCCGGTCCGCCCCCGTCCTGGCCGCCGCGGCCGAGCGGGGCCGGCCGGTCACCACCGGGTTCCCGTCGACCACCTCGACCAGCCTGGCCTCGATCGGCACCGGGCTGCCCCCGGGCCGGCACGGCCTGGTCGGCTACACCATGGCCCTGCCCGGCATGGAGCGGGCGTTCAACTGCCTGCGCTGGTCGCCCTATGGCCTCGGCGGGGCCAAGGACCTGCGCGACCGGTTCGTCCCCGAGCGGGTCCAGCCCGAGCCGACCGCCTTCGAGGTCGCCGTCGCCGACGGGGTCGAGGTCACCTCGGTCGGGGCCGGCCAGTTCGCCGCCTCCGGCTTCACCCGGGCCGCCCTGCGGGGCGGCGAGTACTGGCGCACCCACTCCCTCGGCGACCAGGCCGACGGGGCCCTGCGCGGGCTCGGCAAGGGCCGGCGCAGCCTGGTCTACCTCTACCATCCCGACCTGGACCGCACCGGCCACGTCCGCGGGACCGACGGGCAGGCCTGGCGGCTGGAGCTGGCCCACGTCGACCAGCTGGTCGGCCAGATCGCCGAGCGCCTCCCCGGCGACGCCGCCCTGTTCGTCACCGGCGACCACGGCATGGTCGACCTGCGCCCCGAGGAGCGGGTGGACCTGGCCGACCGGCCGGAGCTGGCCGCCGGGGTGCGGCTGCTGGCCGGCGAGGCCCGGGCCAGGCACGTCCACACCGAGCGGGGCGCCGCCGGCGACGTGCTCGCCACCTGGCGGGGGCTGCTCGGGCACGCCATGTGGGTCGTGTCCGGCGAGGAGGCCATCGCCGCCGGCTGGTTCGGTCCCCAGGTGGCCGACGAGGCCCGGGCCCGGATCGGCGACGTGGTCGCGGCCGCCCACGGCGCCATCGGCGTGGTCCAGCGCGAGGTCGACCCGACCCAGGCCGTCCTCACCGGCCACCACGGCTCCATGACCACGGCCGAGCAGCTGGTCCCGTTCCTCGAGCTGCGTCGCTGACCTCCCAGCGGCTGGGCCTGTTCGGGGGGTCGGCGCGGCCGCGCTGCTCGCCGCCTGCGGGGGCGCCGCCACCACCTCGGGCGCCGCCGGCGAGCCTTGTCGGGGCCGATCGTCAAGACGTCACAGATCGCCCTGGCCAAGGAGGCGTGCCAGGCGGTCTACGCCACCACCGGCTACGAGCAGAGCGTCAGCAACCTGTCGCAGGTCAGCCTGGCCGGCGACATGGTCTTCGGCGACGACGGCGGCATCCACCAGCTGGCCACCATGTCCGGGGACGCCGACAGCGGCGATGTGGCCGCGCTCACCATCGCCGTATGACGACCCCGGCGGCCGCCAGCAGGAGGGCGACCGGGAGGGCGCAGCCGCTGCCGCGCACCCGGGCCCGGTTGCCGCGGATGGGGGCCTCGTCGGCGTAGTTCGCCTCCTCCTGCCAGTCGGGGACGCCGTCGTAGTCACGGTCCCTGCGGCCGTCCATGGCCCCTCCCCTCGACGCTCGCGACCTGCCCGCCACGAAGCGGTCGGAGTATATGCCTCCCCGGGTCAGGCCCGGCGCACCCGATAGTGCAGGTGGGTCACCCGGTCCCCCTGGACGACCTCGGGGTTCTCCAGCAGCAGGGGCGAGCCGGCGTAGCCGCCGAAGTAGCGGACGCCGGCGCCGAGCACGACCGGGGCGAGGTCGACCCGGACCTCGTCGACCAGCCCGGCCGCGAACGCCTGGCCGGCGATGCTGCCCGGGTTGACCGAGACGTACTTGTCGCCGGCCAGCTCCCTGGCCTGGGCGATGGCGGCGGGCACGCCGTCGGTGACGAAGGTGAACGGGGCGTCCGGGTAGTCCCAGTCGACCGGCGGCCGGTGGGTCACCACCACCACCGCGTCGCCAACCGGCGGCCGGCCGTTCCAGCCGTTGGTCATGTCGAACAGCCGCCGCCCGATCACCCCAACCCCGGCGTCCGCCCACGCCTCGTTCAGGTAGGCGGCGCTGGCCGCCGACACCCGGAACACCCGCTCCGGGTCGGCCCCGGTGACCTCGACGTCGCCGTTCCCGTACCAGTCGAACAGCGGTCCCACCCCGCCCGACGGGTCGGCGATGAACCCGTCCAGCGACATCGTGGCCTGCGTGACAACCTTGCCCATGGGGTCCCCTCCGATCGGCGATGTCAGGGGCCAACCCTACGATCATGGCGGGACGACGAAGGGGTGGAGCGGAACGATGGACCGGGACCGGATGCTCGGGTACCTCGGCGACCGGCCGGGGGCGGTCGAGGACTACCCGTTCGGCGACGACGTGGCCGTGTTCAAGGTGGGCGGGCGGGTGTTCGCCATCTGCGACCTGGCCGGGCGGCCAGGCAGCGTCAGCCTGAAGTGCGACCCGACCCTGGCCGAGGCGCTGCGCGACCGCTATCCGGCCGTCACCCCCGGGTACCACCTGAACAAGCGGCACTGGAACACGGTCGAGCTGGACGGGTCGGTCCCCGCCGACGAGCTGGCCGAGCTGGTCGACCACTCCTGGGAGCTGGTGGTGGCCAAGCTCCCCCGCCGGGAACGGGACGCCCTCGGCGCCACGCAGGGATGATGCCGCTGTCCCAGGGCGTGCCTAGGCTGGTGGGGTGAAGGTTCCGCGAGACGACAACGGAGTCGCTCATGCCACACCCATCGTCCGCACCCACCATCGACCTCCCGCGGCTGCGCACCGCCTTCGACGGGCAGGTGGTCGCTCCCGGTGACAGCGGCTACGACCAGGCCCGGCAGCTGTTCTACGGCGGCTGGGACCGGCGCCCAGGGGCCATCATCCGGCCGACCGACGCCGCCGGGGTCGCCCAGGTGGTGACCATGGCCGCCGACGGCGGGCTGGAGCTGGCCGTCCGCAGCGGCGGCCACAGCCTGGCCGGGCACAGCACCACCGAGGGCGGGATCGTCCTCGACCTGTCGGCCATGAGCAATCTGGACCTCGACCTGGAGGGCGGCACCGCCTGGGCCCAGACCGGCCTGACCGCCGGCGCCTACACCACCGCCACCGGGGCCCATGGGCTGGTCACCGGGTTCGGCGACACCGGCTCGGTCGGCATCGGCGGGATCACCCTGGGCGGCGGGATCGGGTTCCTGGTCCGCAAGCTGGGCCTGACCATCGACAGCCTGCTCGCCGCCGAGGTCGTGACCGCCGACGGCCGCGTCCTCCAGGTCGACGGCGAGCACCACCCCGATCTCTTCTGGGCCCTGCGGGGCGGCGGGGGCAACTTCGGGGTCGCGACCCGCTTCCAGTTCCGCCTCCACCCGGTCGACCAGATCGTCGGCGGGATGCTGCTCCTGCCCGGCAGCGCCGAGGTGATCGAGGGCCTGGTGGCCGCGGCCGAGGCGGCCCCGGAGGAGCTGTCCGCGATCGCCAACATCATGGTCGCCCCGCCGATGCCGTTCCTGCCGCCCAGCGCCCACGGCAAGCTGATCGTCATGGCCCTGCTGTGCTACGCGGGCGACCCGGCGGCCGGGGAGCGGGCCCTGGCGCCGTTCCGGGCCCTGGCCGAGCCGCTGGCCGACATGGTCCAGCCGATGCCCTACCCGGGGCTGTTCGAGCCGGCCGAGGACATCGAGGTCGCCGAGGAGTCGGCCCGCTCGATGTTCCTGGACCGCGTCGACCGGGCCGCCGCCGAGGCCGTGGTCGAGCACCTCCAGGCGTCCACCGCCCCCATGGCCGTGGCCCAGCTGCGGGTGCTGGGCGGGGCCATGGCCCGCGTCCCGGCCGAGGCCACCGCCTTCGCCCACCGCGACCGGCGTTTCATGGCCGCGGTCGGCGCCGTCTACGAGCACGCCGCCGACCGGCCGGCCCACGACGCGTGGGCGGAGGCGTTCGCGGCCGCGCTGCGCGGCGACGGCGGCCCCGGGGTGTACGTCAACTTCGTCTCCGACGAGGGGCCCGAGCGGGTCCGCGAGGCCTACCCGGGCCCGACCTGGGACCGGCTGGCCGAGGTCAAGCGCCGCTACGACCCGGGCAACCTGTTCCGCCGCAACCAGAACATCCCGCCGGCTTCCGGGCCCGCCTGACCGCTTCGCGCGCTTGCGGAATGCGCACGACTGCGAAGACTTGACATAGCTCGCGCAAGCGTTCGCAATGTGCCCACAGGCGGACCATGCCCCACAGGAGGGCAGAGGTGGGCAACCGGCCAGCGGCGGGCGTCTCCGAGCTGAACCCGCTCGCCGAGGTGCGCCAGGCGCGCATGGCCGGGATCATCTGGGACGAGGGGTTCGCGCGGGTCACCGACCTGGCCGACCGGTTCGGGGTGTCGGCGGTCACGGTCCGGGCCGACCTGACGGCGCTGGAGGCCAGGGCGCGGGTCCGGCGGGTCCGGGGCGGGGCGGTGCCGCCCTCGGGGCTGCTGGGGGAGCGGCCCTTCGAGTCGTCGCAGTGGGAGGCGCCCCTCCAGAAGTCCAGCATCGGCATGCACGCCGCCCGGATGATCACCGCCGGCGACACCGTGATCCTGGACGTGGGCACGACCACCACGGCCATCGCCCGCGCGCTCGTGCTCCGCACCGACCTGCGCGACGTCACCGTGGTCACCAACGGGCTCAACATCGCCCTGGAGCTGGAACGGGCCACCCCCCGCATCAGCGTCGTGGTCACCGGCGGCACCCTCCGCCCCCTGCAGCACTCGCTGGTCAACCCGCTGGGCACGACCCTGCTGGAGCGCCTGCACGCCTCGGTGGCCTTCGTCGGCTGCAACGGCGTCGATCCCGAGGTCGGCATCACCAACATCAACCTGCCCGAGGCCGAGGTGAAGCGGGCCATGCTGCTGGCCGCCCGGCGCCGGGTGATCGTCGCCGACGGCTCCAAGGTCGGCGAGGTCGAGCTGGCCAAGGTGTGCGACATCGAGGAGGTGAGCCTGCTGATCACCGACCCCACCGCCGACCCCGAGGTGGTGGCCGAGATCGCCGCCACCGGCTGCCAGGTGCAGCTGGCCGGCTAGCACCACCAACGACCACGGCGCCCGAGCGCCACGCGAGGAGGCGACATGTCCCGTCCCCGGTCGGAGTCCGAGTACCTGGCCCGTCTCATCCCCCCGTCGGTGGCGGCCAGCGGCCTCAGCCGCCGCGGCTTCCTCAAGGGGACCCTGGGGACCGGCGCCGCCCTGTCCCTGTCCGGCCTGCTCGCGGCCTGTGGTGGTGGCGGCGACGGGGACAGCGGCAGCGGGTCCAAGGAGGTCACCTTCGGGTCGAACCAGTCCGACGAGGTGCCCAAGAAGGCGTATGCCGAGATGACGGCGGCGTTCCAGCAGTCGTCGGGGCTGACGGTGAAGACCAACACCGTCGAGCACGAGACCTTCCAGGAGAACATCAACAACTACCTGCAAGGCAACCCGGACGACGTGTTCACCTGGTTCGCCGGCTACCGGATGCGCTTCTTCGCCGCCCAGGGCCTGGCCGGCGACATCAGCGACGTGTGGTCCGGCATGAGCGGGATGAGCGAGGCGATGAAGGCCGCCTCCACCGGTGAGGACGGCAAGCAGTACTTCGTGCCCCTGACCACCTACCCGTGGGGGCTCTTCTACCGCAAGTCGGTCTGGCAGGAGAAGGGCTA
>Ga0081538_10006176_pt1 | contig 10623 bp, 10 predicted proteins | sample TabmetS5T2R1_FD_71022 | JGI IMG/M metagenome (GOLD analysis project Ga0081538, IMG submission 71022) | Tabebuia heterophylla rhizosphere microbial communities from the University of Puerto Rico - S5T2R1 | ecosystem: Host-associated > Plants > Roots > Rhizosphere ...
GTTGCTCCCGCTTTACCGCGACCCCAAACCGGACATGCCAGTCACCCAGTTCAACATGAAATGGGTCGAGCAGGCCGGATTAGTGAAGTTCGACTTCCTCGGCCTGAAGACGCTTACTGTGCTCGACGTCGCCACCAGGCTGGTGCGCCGGCGCGGCATCGCCGTCGACCTGCTGCGCATCCCGCTCGACGACGCCAAGACCTACGCCATGCTGGGGCGCGGCGAGACCTGCGGGGTGTTTCAGGTGGAAGGTCAAGGAATGCGGCGCGCCCTCATCGACATGCGGCCGGACCGCTTCGAGGATATCATCGCGCTGGTCGCCCTCTACCGCCCTGGGCCGATGGCCAACATCCCGATCTATTGCGCCCGCAAGCAGGGAACCGAGACCCCGGACTACATCCATCCCCGGCTCGAGGAAAACCTGCGCGAGACCTATGGCGTGATCGTCTATCAGGAGCAGGTGATGCAGATCGCGCAGGTGCTCGCCGGCTATTCGCTCGGCGAGGCCGATCTCCTGCGCCGCGCGATGGGCAAGAAGATTCGCCGGGAGATGGAAGCGCAGCGCGAGCGCTTCATCTCGGGCGCGGTCGAACGCGGCGTCGATCGCCACCAAGCGGAGGCGATCTTCGAGCTGCTGGCGCGCTTCGCCGATTACGGATTCAACAAGAGCCATGCCGCAGCCTACGCGCTGGTCGCCTATCACACGGCCTATATGAAGGCGAATTACCCGGCCGAGTTCCTCGCCGCCTCGATGACGCTCGACATGGGCAATACCGACAAGCTCGCCGAGTTTCGGGCCGAGGCGGAGCGGCTCGGCATCGCGGTCGAGCAGCCGTCGGTGAACCGCTCGGACTTGGCGTTCGAGGTCGCGGGCGACGTCATCCATTACGCGCTGGCGGCGCTCAAGGGCGTGGGCCGCGAGGCGGTGAAGTCGATCGTGGCGGCGCGGGGCGACCGGCCGTTCCGCGATCTCGCCGACTTCGCCGGCCGCATCAATCCCCGCGCGGTGAACAAGCGCGTGCTGGAAAGCCTCGCCGCCGCCGGCGCGTTCGATGACCTCGAGCCGGACCGCGCCCGCGCCTTTTCCGCCGTCGATGCGATGCTCAGCGAGGCGCAACGCCGTCACGATATGGCGGCAAGCGGCGCGCTCGAATTCTCCTTCGGCGAGGTGGCGGGCGCCGCGCGGCTGGCGCTTCCCGCAAGCCAGCCCTGGCTGCCGGCCGAGCGCCTGCAGAAGGAATTCGAGGCCGTCGGGTTCTTTCTCTCCGGGCACCCGCTCGACGACTATGCGGCGCCGCTGAAGCGTCTGCGCACCCAGTCGTGGGTCGAGTTCTCCCGCGCCGTGCGGGCCGGCGCCACCGCCGGCAAGGTGGCGGGCTATGTGGTGGCGCGCACCGAGCGGCGCACCCGCACCGGCGGTCGCATGGGCATCGTGGAGCTCTCCGACCCGTCCGGCCACTATGAGGCGGTGATCTTTGCCGAGGGGCTGCAGCAGTATCGCGACATGCTCGAACCGGGCCACGCCGTGCTCTTGTTCCTGAGCGCCGAACTGCAGGGCGACGAGGTGCGGGCGCGCATTCAATCGGCCGAACCGCTCGATCAGGCGGCCGGTAAGCTGACTCAAGGGCTGCGGGTATTCATGCGCAGCGAGGCGCCGCTCGCCAGTCTGGCGCAGCGGCTCGGGGCCAAGGGCGACGCCGAGGTGAGCGTGGTGCTGATGCTCGAGGGCGGCACCGAGGTCGAAGTGCGGCTGCCGGGCCGCTTCAAGGTCTCGCCGCAGATCGCCGGCGCCATCAAAGCGGTGCCGGGCGTGGTGGCGGTCGAGGCGGCGTGATCGGCGCGCCATGTATCGTCCCCGCACAGCGCAGGCGGGCACTTATGACCGCCAGCAGAAGGGATCTCGCAAGGCCCGCGATTCCCGCCTTCGTGGGGACAAGCTATCAAAACTCTTCCGGGCACGGATCGACGATCGCCCACAGGTCGGGGCCGTTCTTGAGGTGCTTCATCTGCGGGGTCAGGCCGCCGTGTCGGGTGATCCAGCTCTTGACCGCGGCCGGATAGACCGACATCAGCTCGGCGGTCCCCGAGATGCTGGTGATGCGGACGCCGGCGGTCCAGCGCTTGTCGTAATAGGCCTGGTGGAACCCGAGGCTCGCGCGCGGCGTGACGCAGACCTTGTTGAGCGGAACCAGGCCGAGCAGCAGCGTGCACGCCTAATTGCAGATGCCATCGATGACGACGCGCTCGCCCTTGGCGCTGGCGTGCCTATACTTGGCCTTGTACTCATCGACCGAGCCGCCGTGGTCGCGCGTTATGCGCAGATCCGCGGACGCCGGCAAGGTCATGGCCAACAGACAGGGGAGACTGAGCCACCGCATATTCGGCCGACCAATGGACTGTCCTGGCGTTATGCTCGCCCCGTCCTGGCGGCAAAATTTAGTCCCGGGACCTTTTGCTTTCGTTAAGGCGGCGCGAACAGACGATGAATTGCCGGCGGGGCTCCCGCAACAGCGCCCGGCCTCCTTGCTTCTGCGTGAGTCGGCCGCTATATCCCGGCCATCTCACACGCGGACCGTGGCCGAAAGGCCGTCCGGTGGCGCCGGCCGACAGGCCGGGGCTCACAGGCCCGCGGCGGCTCAACCGGAGAAGATCATGGCGCTGCCCGATTTCTCGATGCGCCAGCTGTTGGAGGCTGGCGTCCACTTCGGCCATCAGGCCCACCGCTGGAATCCGAAGATGGCGGATTACATCTTCGGCACTCGCAACAACATCCACATCATCGATCTTGCGCAAACCGTGCCGATGTTCCATCGCGCGCTGCAGGCCGTCAGCGACACCGTGGCCAAGGGCGGGCGCATCCTGTTCGTCGGCACCAAGCGGCAGGCGCAGGACGCGGTCGCCGACGCCGCCAAGCGCTCGGCCCAGTACTACGTGAACTCGCGTTGGCTCGGCGGAACGCTCACCAACTGGAAGACCATCTCCGAATCGATCAAGCGGCTGCGCAAGCTCGAGGAGATGCTGAGCTCGGGCGAGGCCCAGGGCTACACCAAGAAGGAGCGCCTGACGCTCCAGCGCGAGCGCGACAAGCTCGATCGCGCGCTTGGCGGCATCAAGGATATGGGCGGAGTGCCCGACCTCCTGTTTGTGATCGACACCAACAAGGAGGACATCGCGATCAAGGAGGCGCAGCGGCTCAACCTGCCGGTCGCCGCCGTGGTCGACACCAACTGCGATCCCATCGGCATCACCTATCCGGTGCCCGGGAACGACGACGCGAGCCGGGCGATCACCCTCTATTGCGATCTGATCGCGCGCGCCGCGATCGACGGCATCTCGCGCGCGCAGGGCGAGATCGGTATCGACCTGGGCGCGGCCGAGGAGCCGATTGCCGAGCCGCTGCCGGGGCAAACCGAATGGAAGAATCTGCAGACCCTGTCGGGCCCGCGCGGCGTCGCCGACGACCTGCGGAAGCTGTCCGGCGTATCGGGAGCGATCGAGAAACAGCTCAACGATCTCGGCATTTTCCATTACTGGCAGATTGCCGAGCTTGCTCCTGAGGACGCCCACAAGATCGGGGAGGAGGTGGGACTTCCCGGCCGCGTCGAGGGGTGGATCGCGCAGGCGAAGGAGTTCGTGGCGGAGTGATGCTCGCTTCCTGTCGCGGGCGTGTACGGGCACGCCCGCATCAATCAAGTCGTCGTCGTCGCGACCCGCAATCGGCACACTGACTCGGAAGGACGATCAAGGATTTCACCTATGGCCGAGATCACCGCGCAGATGGTGAAGGAGCTCCGCGACCGGACTGGCGCGGGCATGATGGACTGCAAGGCGGCGCTCGGCGAGACTGGCGGCGAGATCGAGTCCGCGGTCGACCTGCTGCGCAAGAAGGGTCTGGTCAAGGCGGCCAAGAAGGCCGGCCGGGTCGCGGCCGAGGGCCTGATCGGGATCGCGCTGGCGCCGACCAAGGGCATCGTGGTCGAGGTCAATTCGGAGACCGATTTCGTCGGCCGCAATGCGCAGTTCCAGAGTCTGGTGCGGATGATCACCGATCTCGCGCTCGACATCGGTCCCGACGTCGAGGCGATCAAATCGGCGAAAATCGCCAACGAGACCGTGGACCACGCGATCTCGTCGGCGATCGCTACGATCGGCGAGAACATCGCGCTGCGGCGCGCGGCGGGATTGTCGGTGCGGCAGGGCGCGATCGCGAGCTATGTCCACAACGCGGTGGCGCCGAACCTCGGCAAGATCGGCGTGATCGTCGCGCTCGAATCGTCCGGCAAGGCGGACGAGCTGTCCGCCTTCGGCCGGCAGCTCGCCATGCACATCGCGGCCGCCAACCCGCAGGCGCTCGATGCCAGCGGCCTCGACCCCGCGGTCGTGGCGCGCGAGCGGGATGTGCTGGCCGAGAAGGCCAAACAGCAGGGCAAGCCGTCCAATGTCGCCGACAAGATCGTCGAATCGGGGCTGAAGACCTTCTACAAGGAGGTCTGCCTGGTCGATCAGGCCTATGTCCACGATCCGGTCAAGAGCGTCACGCAGGCCGTGAAGGAAGCCGAAACGAACGCCGGGGGACCGATCAGGATCGCCGACTACGTACGCTTTGCCCTTGGCGAGGGAATCGAGCGGCCGGAGTCCGATTAGGGCCGCATCATGCCTGAGCCGCCGTACCGACGGGTCATCGTCAAAGTATCCGGAGAGGCGCTCGCCGGCTCGGAGGGCTACGGCGTTAACCAGCCCACGATCGACCGCATTGCGGCCGATCTCGCCCGCTCGCGTGCGCTCGGCGTGGCGCTGGGCGTGGTCGTGGGCGGCGGCAATATCCTGCGCGGGGTGGCGGTTTCCGGTGCCGGGCTGCCGCGCGCGACCGCCGATGCCATGGGCATGCTGGCGACCGTGGTCAACGCGCTGGTGCTGGAGGCGGCGATCGAGCGCGCCGGCGCATCGGCGCGCACCATGTCGGCCCTCGCCATGCCGCAGGTGTGCGAGACCTACGAGCGGCAGCGGGCGCTGCGCCACGTCGCCGACGGGCGCATCGTGCTGTTCGCTGGCGGGACGGGCAATCCGTTCTTTACCACCGACACCACGGCCGTGCTTCGCGCCGTCGAAATGGGCTGCGACGCGGTGCTCAAGGCCACCAATGTCGACGGGGTCTACTCGGCCGATCCCAAGCAGGATCGCAATGCCCATCGCTTCGACCGGCTCTCGCACCAGGCAGCGATCGACGCCAATCTCAAAGTGATGGATGCCACAGCCTTCGCGCTTGCCCGCGAGAACCTTATGCCTATCATCGTTTTCTCGATCGCCGCGCCGGATGCGATCGAAGCCGTGCTGCGCGGCAAGGGGCGGGCGACGATCGTCGGCGGATGAACGTGATGGCAGCAGCGCAGTCCCGTCGGAACTCCCTAGCGATCGCTTAAGAGGCCACCATGGCAGCTCCAACCCACGATCTTGCGGAACTGAAACGGCGCATGCACGGTGCGCTCGCGGTGCTCAAGCAGGAGCTTGCGGGCTTGCGCACCGGGCGCGCCTCGCCGCACCTGCTCGACCCGGTGCAGGTCGATGCCTATGGCACCCACATGCCGCTGAACCAGGTGGCCACGATCAGCATACCAGAGCCGCGTCTGATCAGCGTACAGGTATGGGACAAGTCATTGGTCCATCCGGTGGAAAAGGCGATCATCAATGCCAATCTGGGCTTGAGCCCGGCGACCGAGGGCCAGGTGCTGCGCCTGCGGATTCCCGAGCTGAACGAGGAACGGCGTAAAGAGCTGGTCAAGGTCGCCCACAAATACGCCGAGAGCGCCCGCGTCGCCGTGCGGCACGTGCGGCGCGACGGTCTCGACGTCCTGAAAAAGCTCGAAAAGGACCACAAGATCAGCGAGGACGATCACAAGCACGAGCACGACCTGATTCAGAAGGCGACTGATGAGGTGATTGCCGAGGTCGACCAGGCGCTTGCCGCCAAAGAAAAAGAAATCATGACGGTTTAGATCACGAGTGCAGGATTTTCGCACTGCCATGTCGATGCCCGAGGTGCCGCTGATCGCTCCCCAAGCGCCGTTCGAGGCGCCGCGGCACGTCGCCATCATCATGGACGGCAACGGACGCTGGGCAGCCGCGCGCGGTCTGCCTCGCAGCGAGGGCCATCGCCGCGGTGTCGAGGCGCTGCGGCGCACGGTTCGTGCCGCCGGGGAGCTTGGCGTCGGCATCCTGACGATCTTCTCCTTCAGTTCCGAGAACTGGTCGCGGCCGCCCGCCGAGGTGCGCGACCTGATGGCCCTGTTGCGCCGCTTCATCCGCAACGATCTCGCCGAGCTGCATGGCAACAATGTCCGGGTGCGCGTGATCGGCGAGCGGGCAGGCCTGGCACCGGACATTCTTCGCCTGCTCGAGGAGGCGGAGGAGCTGACGCGGCGAAACGACGGCCTCATGCTGGTGGTCGCCTTCAACTACGGCGCCCGCCAGGAGATCGCCCGGGCGGCGCGCCGCCTCGCACACGAAGTGCGCGAGGGGCGGCTCGAGCCGGAGGCGGTCACGGCGGAGTCGCTGGCGCGCTTTCTCGACGCGCCGGATTTGCCCGATCCCGATCTCATCATCCGCACCAGCGGCGAGCAGCGCCTGTCGAATTTCCTGCTGTGGCAGGCGGCCTACAGCGAACTGGTATTCGTGCCCATCCATTGGCCCGACTTCGACCGCGCCGTGCTTGAGCAGGCGCTTGCCGAATACCGCCGCCGCGAGCGCCGGTTCGGAGGTCTCGTCGCGCAAACGGGATCTTGACGCCGTGGTTGGCGCGCCGGCTCCCCGCGCGCAGGAGGTGGAACACGGCGATCCGCCGCGCAGCGATCTTGTGGTTCGCATCGTCTCGGCCGTCGTGCTGGCGCCGGTCGCCCTCGGCGCTGCCGTCCTCGGCGGCTGGCCGTTCGTCCTGCTGTGCGCGCTTGCGGCGATCGGAATCTGGTGGGAATGGGCCACGCTGTCGGCCGGATCGGCAGCGCGGGCATTAGTCGCGGTCGGCGCGGGGGCGCTCGCCGCCGCAGCCATCTTTCTGGCGTTTGCCTGGCTCGGCACGGCGCTCGCTTGCCTGGCGGGCGGCGCCGCGCTGATCGCCGCACTGGCACCCGCAGCGCCGGCGCGTCAGGGCGATGCCTGGGTTGGCGCCGGGGTAGCCTATGCCGGTACGATGCTATTCGCGCCGGTCTTGTTGCGTGGCGATCCACAGTTCGGGCTTCTTGCCATCATTTTCCTGTTCGCGGTCGTATGGACAACCGACATCGTCGCCTATTTCGCCGGCCGCGCGCTCGGCGGCGCCAGGCTGGCGCCGCTGCTGAGCCCGAACAAGACGTGGTCCGGCGCGCTCGGCGGAGCCGTCGGGGCGGTTCTTGCGGCGATCCTGTTCGCGGCAAGCGCGGGAATCGGCCGCTCGGCGATCCTCGCGCTGGTGGCGCTTGGCCTGTCGATTGCCGCGCAGGCCGGCGATCTGTTCGAGTCCGCCTTCAAGCGCCGCTATGGCGCCAAGGATGCGGGCCGGCTGATCCCTGGTCATGGCGGCCTGATGGATCGGCTGGATGGGTTCATCGCCGCCGCGCTTGCGGCTACGATCCTCGGCCTAGTGCGCGGCGGAGTGGAAGCCCCGGCGCGCGGTCTCCTGGTGTGGTAAGACAAGCCGGTGAGCATGCATTTGCCTATCGCACGCGCAGAGCGGACCACGGCCGCCGGCGCTCGCGCGCCCGCGCGACGGGTGACGATCCTTGGCGCGACCGGGTCGATCGGCGTGAGCACCATCGACGTGGTCAAGCACGAGCCCAGCCTGTATGGCGTCGAAGCGGTCGCCTGCGGCGGTAACGCCGCACGGCTCGCAAAGCTCGCGCGCGCGCTCAATGCGCGCTTCGCCGCGATCGCCGATCCGAACGCCTACCGGGAACTCAAGGACGCTCTGTCGGGTACGCCGATCGAACCGGCGGCGGGCCCGTCCGCCGTCATCGAGGCGGCGCGGCGGCCAGCCGATTTGGTGATGGCGGCAATCTCTGGCGCCAACGGGCTCGCGCCGACGCTGGCCGCGCTCGAGCAGGGCCACACCGTCGCGCTCGCCAACAAGGAATGCCTCGTCTGCGCCGGCCACTTGTTCATGCGCACGGCGGCGGCCGCGCGGGCCACGGTGCTGCCCGTCGATTCCGAGCACAACGCCATCTTCCAGGCGCTCGCCGCCGGCCGGCGCGATGACGTCCGCCGCATCGTGCTGACCGCATCCGGCGGCCCGTTCCGCACGTGGTCACTCAATGCGATGCGCCAAGTGACCCCCGAGCAGGCCCTGCGGCATCCGAACTGGTCGATGGGCCCAAAGGTCACGATCGATTCCGCGACATTGATGAACAAAGGTCTAGAGCTTATTGAAGCGCATCATCTTTTTTCTCTCGCCCCGAGCGAGATCGACGTCCTCGTGCATCCCCAGTCGATCGTCCACGGGCTGGTCGAGTTCCGCGACGGGTCGGTGGTGGCGCAGCTCGGCTCGCCCGACATGCGCACGCCGATCGCCCATTGCCTGGCCTGGCCGGCGCGAATCGATGGCCGAGCGCAACGACTGGACCTCGCGCGGGCCGCGAGCCTGACGTTCGAGAATCCCGACCTCGAACGCTTTCCGGCCCTTGCGCTCGCCCGCTCCGCCCTCGAGCGGGGCGGCGGCGCCACCACCGTGCTGAATGCCGCCAACGAGATCGCGGTGGCGGAGTTTCTCGATCGCCGTCTTGGATTTGCCGGAATTCCCGCGCTCGTCGAGCGAACGCTGGAAGCTGCTTCGCAACGCGGCATCATGCGGGAGCCGGCGAGCGTTGACGAAGCGCTTGCCATGGATCGAGACGCAAGGTCGCTGGCGCGCGACCTCATGCCTGAAATTGCCGCAAAGGCACTGTAGACAGGGAAGCGGGGTGGCTTAAATCTGACGGGGATGAGGCACAATGGAATTTCTTGGGGGTCTGGGGCTCTGGGGTGTGGGCTGGACGGGCTGGGTCATTCCCTTCCTGTTCGTGCTGTCGATCGTCGTCTTCTTCCATGAGCTCGGCCACTTCGTTGTCGCCCGCTGGTGTGGCGTCAGGGTGGTGACGTTCTCGATCGGGTTCGGTCCCGAGCTCGTCGGCTTTGACGATCGCCACGGCACGCGCTGGAAAATCTCTGCCATTCCGCTCGGTGGCTACGTCAAGTTCTTCGGTGACGAGAACGCCGCCAGCGTTCCCGACCAGGCCGCGATCGCCGCCATGACACCAGAGGAGCGGCGCCACAGCTTCGTGCACAAGTCGGTCGGCCAGAGGGTTGCCATCGTGGCCGCCGGTCCCCTCGCCAATTTCCTGCTGGCGATCCTGATCTTCGCCGCCGTGTTCATGGTCTTCGGCAAGCAGATCACCTCGGCGCGGGTCGATAGCGTGCAGCCGAACAGCGCGGCCGCGGCCGCCGGCTTCCAGCCGGGCGACCTCGTGGTGGCGATCGACGGGCGCCCCGTCGAAAGCTTCACCGAGATGCAGCGCATCGTCGGCGCCAGCGCCGGCCGCCCGCTCGACATCACCGTCGATCGCGGCGGCGTGCGCATGACCTTGCGGGCGGTTCCCGACCTGCGTGAGGTCAAGGACAGTTTTGGCAACGTCCATCGCCTTGGCGTTCTCGGGATCAGCCGGTCGATGGCGCCGGGCGACGTGCGGACCGAGCGGGTTGGCCCGGTGGCGGCGGTTGTCATGGGCGTCGAAGAAACCTGGTTCGTGATCGAACGCACCATGTCGTATCTCGCCGGCGTGGTAGTGGGCCGCGAATCGGCCGATCAGCTCGGCGGTCCGATCCGCATCGCCCAGGTGTCGGGGCAGGTGGCGAGCGTCGGCCTGGTTGCGCTGGTTCACCTCGCGGCGGTGCTCTCCGTCTCCATCGGTCTCCTGAACCTGTTCCCCATCCCGCTGCTCGACGGCGGTCACCTTCTGTTCTACGCGATCGAGGCGGTCCGCGGCCGGCCCCTGTCGGAGCGCGCCCAAGAGCTTGGTTTCCGCATCGGTCTTGCCATCGTTCTGATGTTAATGACCTATGCAACCTTTAATGACATCCTGCGCCTCATATCGTGACCGTGTCCTTCGGGCAACGCTTTGAGAGTAAATGAGTAACGGGCGGTCCGATGTGGTTCCCAGCATCGTCAAAACTGGCTACAAACGAGTGGCCGGCGGTCGCCTTCGGGTCTGCCGGAAACGGACGGCGACAAGAACAGAATAAGGGCGCATTGCGCATGAGGCTCTGGGCCGGCGTAGTTCGCAAGGTGGGGGTGGCCGTCTTTCTCTTCGGCGGAGTGGTTTTCGTTATCGCGGCGGGCGCCATCGCGACCGCCGAGAGCGCCGCCGCTCAGCAGATCGTCGTTCAGGGCAACCGGCGGGTCGAGGCCAGCACGATCCAGTCCTATTTCCGGCTCGGTCCCGGCGAGCGGCTCGACGACATCAAGCTGGACAATGCCTACAAGGCCTTGATCAACACCGGCCTGTTTCAGGACGTGCAGATCCGGCGGGCCGGCGCCCAGATCATCGTAACCGTGATCGAGGCGCCGGTGATCAATCGGGTCGCCTTCGAGGGAAACCGCAGGCTCAAGGACGAACAGCTCAG
>Ga0081538_10006177_pt1 | contig 10622 bp, 10 predicted proteins | sample TabmetS5T2R1_FD_71022 | JGI IMG/M metagenome (GOLD analysis project Ga0081538, IMG submission 71022) | Tabebuia heterophylla rhizosphere microbial communities from the University of Puerto Rico - S5T2R1 | ecosystem: Host-associated > Plants > Roots > Rhizosphere ...
GCACCTGCTCGGCCGGCTGGGCCGGGTGCAGCCGGGCGAACCCGGGCAGGGCGGCCGCCGCCTCGGCGACCTTCGGGTTGTACTTCATGGTGCAGGACCCGAGGGGGTAGAACCCGAGGTCGACCGCGTAGTTGCGGTGCGCCAGCCGCGTGTAGTGCCGCACCAGGTCGCGCTCGGACACCTCGGGCAGCCGCACCGGCTCGGTCCGCCCGAACCCCGCCGGCAGCGCCCGCTCCAGGTCGACCTCGGGCAGCCCTCCACCGTCCGGGAAGCTGGCGGCCCGCCGCCCCGGCGACGACCGCTCGAAGATCAACCGCTCGGCCTCGCCGTCCAGGGTGCCGGCCGCCCAGGGGACGGCTTCGAAGGTGGTCACCGGGCCACCTCCTCGAGGACGGTGGTCATGGCGTCGGCCAGGCGGTCGATGTCCTGCTTGGTCCGGCGCTCGGTCACCGCCACCAGGAGGCCGTCCTCCAGGCCGGGGGCGAGGCCGGCCAGGGGCAGGCCGGCCAGCAGGCCGTGGTCGACCAGGCGGCGGGAGACCTCGGCCGGGTCGGCCGGCAGCCGCACCGCGAACTCCTTGACGAACGGCTGGTCGGGGAAGGCCAGGCGGACCCCGGGGATCGCGGCCAGCCGGTCGGCGGCGTAGCGGGCCGCCCGCAGGCACAGGCCGCCCAGCTCCTCGAGGCCCCGTGGCCCCATCCAGGTCAGGTAGACGGCGGCGGCGATGGCGTTGAGGGTCTGGTTGGTGCAGATGTTGCTGGTCGCCTTCTCCCGCCGGATGTGCTGCTCGCGGGCCTGGAGGGTGAGCACGAAGGCCCGCCGCCCGGCGGTGTCGAGCGTCTCGCCGACCAGCCGCCCCGGCAGCCGCCGCACGTCCTCCGGCCGGCAGGCCAGGAACCCGAACGCCGGCCCGCCGAAGTTCGGGTGGTTGCCCAGCCCCTGGCCCTCGCCGACCACGATGTCGGCTCCGAGCCGGCCGGGTGGCTCCAGCACCCCGGCGGTCAGCGGGTCGAAGGTGACCAGCATGCGGGCCCCGACCCCGTGGGCCAGCTCGGCCGCGGCGGCCACGTCCTCGACCACCCCGAAGAAGTTGGGCTGGGCCAGCAGCACGGCGGCGGTCTGGTCGCCGGCCTTGCCCCGGACCTCCTCGAGGTCGGTGTGGCCGTCGAGGGCCCCGACCTCGACCAGCTTGATGTCCAGACCCTGGCTGTAGGTCTCCAGCAGCTCCCGCACCCGCGGGGCCACGGCCCCGCTCACCAGCAGCTCGCTGCGCCGGGTGGCGGCCACGGCCATGGTCGCGGCCTCGGCCACCGCCGACGCGCCGTCGTACAGGGAGGCGTTGGAGATCTCCAGGCCGGTCAGCTCGCTGATGAGCGTCTGGTACTCGAACAGGGCCTGGAGGACGCCCTGGCTCATCTCGGGCTGGTAGGGGGTGTAGGAGGTGGCGAACTCCCCGCGGCCGGCCAGGTACCAGACGGCGGCGGGCACGTAGTGGTCGTACACGCCGGCCCCGAGGAAGCAGGTCAGCTCGTCCAGGTGCCGGTTGCGGGCGGCCAGCCGGCCCAGCTCGGCCGCCACCTCCTGCTCGGCGTGGGGCCGGGGCAGGTCGAGGTCGGCCGGGGCGCGCAGGTCGGGCGGGATCGGCTGGAACAGTTGGTCGACGTCGTCGAGGCCGAGGGCGGCCAGCATCCGGTCGACGTCCTCACCGGTGTGGGGTTGGTAGCTCAACCGATCCCCTCCTGACGCCGGCCCCACCTCGGCGCCATGGCACCTCCCCCCGGTGGGATCGACATAGAGACGTATCTACTTAGCGTCTTCTCGACGAATCCATAGCGCTCTGGCCGGGGCCCAGCGGCCCAGCCAGGGCGCGGCGATTGAACCACCGCCCTCCGAGCCCCCGCAACGCCCCCCGGTGCCGGGGGGTCGTCAGCCGGCCCGCTCGGCGGTGGCCGGTCCGCGACGGACGGCGCGCTCGGCCGGCAGCAGCACCTGGGCCAGGCGGACCAGCTCGGGGTCGGCCGGCAGCGGCGGCACCGGTCGTGGCGGGTCGGGCACCACCCGCGGGCGCCCCGCCGCCTTCGCCCGCTCGACCGCCCCACCACCCGTCCGCCCGACCGGGCCGCCGGAGCGCCCGGCGACCCCGCCCGTGCGCTCGGCCATCCGCTCCACGGGCCCGCCCGGCCGCCTCGCGACCCGGCGCGGCCCGACCCCCGGCCCTGGCGCCTCCTGGACGGCTCCGCGTGGGTCGCGGCCCGGCCCGGGCGCCGCCCCGGTAGCTCGGCGCGGGTCGAGGCCCGCCGGACCCGGCCCGGCCCCGGCGGCGGCCTCGTCACCGGCGCCGGCCTCGGCCTCGCCGGGCGGCGGGTCGGTCATCTGGCTGGGCGGCTCGAGGCCGTACTTGGCCAGCAGGGAGAGATAGTCGCGCTGGTAGAGGATCTTGATGCGCACGTCCGGGTAGAGCTCGCGCAGCCGGCGGACCTTGCGGTTCTTCTTGGTCACCAGCCGCTGGTTGAGCGTGGTGATCTCGATGTAGAGCCCGAAGGTGGGCAGGTAGAAGTCGGGCCGGAAGTGCTGCACGGGCCGCCCGGCGGCGTCCCACTCGATCGGGAAGGCGGTCGGCTCGTACTCCCACTCCACCCGGTAGAAGTCGAGCAGCCGGGCGAACTGGCGCTCGGAGTTGTGCGCGAAAGCGATCTGGTCGGCCGGCCGAGTCGCTTCCGCGCTGGTGGCCACGGCCGCGTCAGCCTTGGTTCCCCTGCGGTGCTGTGAGCGGCGATACCCCACCGGCGCCGGAGGGGGCCTCGCCGGGGAACTGGGCCAGGTCGCCCTCGGTGTCGGCCCAGACCCGGCCCACGGCGATCCCGAACACGGCCTGGCCGTTGGAGAGGACGTCCACCACCTCCTCGCCCGAGTGGCAGGCGTAGATGCGGTTGCCGTCCGACATCAGGGTGACGTCGCTGAGCGGCTTGCCCCCCGACTCCTTGCGCAGGTACCCGATCGCGTCGCGGATCTGGCGCAGCGAGACGCCGGCGTCGAGCAGCCGCTTGATGATGCGCAGCTCGACCACGTCGGTGAAGCCATACAGCCGTTGGGTGCCCGACCCGTCCGCCGCCCGCACCGACGGCGTGACCAGCCCGGTCCGGGCCCAGTAGTCCAGCTGCCGATAGGTGATGCCGACCAGCTTGATGACGGTGGGGCCGCGAAATCCCGGCTCGGATCCCGCCGGGGACGAGCGCGCGGCCATCCAGTTCCTCCTTGCCGGATCCTGCGTAATTACAACGATGTTACGTCAAGCCTAGGGGTCCGGGACAGGCGCGTCAACGAAGCGAGCTCACCGTTATCGTCCTGCGATCTCTCGACCTCCAGCAGAGGGTGAACCCGGGCTGACCACTACTCGAAGTCCTCGGGGCTCACCTGGTCGAGGAACTCCCGGAACTTCTCCACCTCGCGCTCCTCGTCGTCGCTCTTGATGAGGATGGAGGCCTCGCTGAGCACGTCCTCCTCGGCGAAGATGGGCGTGTTGGCCCGGACGGCGAGGGCGATGGCGTCGCTCGGCCGGCTCGACACCGAGAACTTGGAGCCGTTCTGGCGCAGCTCGATGGTGGCGTAGAAGGTGCCTTCCTTCAGCTCGGTGATCACGATCCGCTCGATGGACACCACCAGCTCGTCCAGCAGGTTCTTGAGCAGGTCGTGGGTGAGCGGCCGCTGGGTGGCCACGCCCTGGAGGGCGAAGGCGATGGCCGTCGCCTCGACGTTGCCGATCCAGATGGGGAGGAAGCGCTCGCCGTCGCGCTCCTTGAGGAGCACGATCGGCGTCTGGGTTGGCAGCTCGATCCTGACGCCGACGAGGGTCAGCTCGACCAACGCGAAACCCCCTCGGGCGTCGAACGTTCCTGGCGCCCGGCCGGGCGCTTGCCGCACTGCCCGAGGCTATCAGACGCCTTGAGCCGATGCGACATATCGAGCGAAGCTTGCACGCCTCCGGCGTTCACGGCCGAGGCGGCCTCCCGGCGCCATCTGGCCTGGTCGGAAGGTCGAGCAGCGTCGGGTCGGCGCGCACGGCCTCGAGGTCGTCGACGGCCAGGAGCTCGCGCCGCCCGCGCTCGCGCTCGTCCAGGTCGAGGCCGTAGCCGACCAGGAAGACGTCCGGGACCTCGAAGCCGACATACGACAGCGGCACGTCGACGATGCGCCGGGCCCGCCGGTCCAGCAGGGCGCAGACCCGCAGGCTGGCCGGCCCGCGGGCGGCCAGCACCCGCAGCAGGTAGGTCAGGGTCAGGCCGGTGTCGACGATGTCCTCCACCACCAGCACGTGGGCCCCGGACAGATCCAGGTCGAGGTCCTTCTCGATCCGGACCACCCCGGTGTCCTCGGAGGCGTCGAAGCGCGAGATGGCCATGAAGTCGATCAGGCACGGCATCGCCGCCGCCCGCGCCAGATCGGCCAGGAACACCACCCCGCCCCGCAGCACCGACACCAGGATGGGCTCGACCCCCTCGTAGTCGGCCCGCAGCTCGGCCCCCAGCTCCGCCACCCGCCCCTGCACGGCCTCCTCGTCGAGCAGCAGCCGCACCGCCGGCGGCTCCTCGGTCTCGGGTAGCCGGTCGAGGTCGGGTTCCTCGAGGGGGGTCATGGCGGGGCGCGGCGCAGGAAGGGGTCGATCGCCGGGGCTGGGGCGCCTGGTGGGACCGGGCCGACCTGGACGGGCGCGCCCACGGTGAGGGTGGCCGCCGGTCCGGGGGCGGCGGGCGAGGTGGTCGGGGCCGGGGTCCCGCTCGGGGCGATGCCGGTCGGTGGCAGCGGGCCGAGCCGGAGCTGGGCCAGGCGCCGCGCCCCGGCCACGAACCAGCCGGTGGTGGCGCCCCCCGGGTCCGCGGACCCGGACCCACCGCCGGTCGTCCCGGCGCCTCCGCTCACCCCACCGCCTGTCCGCGCGGGCTGGCCCGCGGGTGGGGTGAGGGCCAGGCGGACCTGGTCGAGCTGGTCGAGGCGGACCAGGGCGTCGGCGTCGGTCTCGGCCCGGTAGGCGGGGGGGCGGTCGGCGGCCGGCGACACCGGTTGGCCGCGGCCGGCCAGGCGGACGCGGACGTACCTGGAGAAGCCGTGCTCGAACATGGCCCGCACGTCGGCGAAGGCGTTGGGCGAGCCGAGCGCGACCGCGACCAGGCGGCGGCCGCCGCGGCTGGCCGAGGCGACCAGGCACCGCCCGGCGCGGTTGGTGAAGCCGGTCTTGCCCCCGACCGTCCAGCGGTAGGAGCCGAGCAGCTGGTTCGTGGAGACAAATCGACGAAGCGACAAAGGGACACCGGGGATCCGGGCCGACCTGGTGGCGACCAGGGACCGGAAGTCGGCCCGGCGCATGGCCACCTCCCAGAGGCGGGCCAGGTCGCGGGCGCTGGTCTGGTGGCCGGGGCGGTCGAGGCCGTACGGGGTCACGTAGTGGGTCGCGGTGAGCCCGAGGGCGGCGGCCTTGCGGTTCATCCGCCGCACGAAGGCCGGCTCGCTGCCGTCCACGGCCTCGGCCAGCGCCACCCCGGCGTCGTTGGCGCTCTTCAGCAGCAGACCGAGCAGGAGCTGGCGCACGGTCAGGCGCTCGCCCCGCCGCAGCCGCAGCGACTCCTCCCCCACCCGGGTCGGCCCCACGCCGACGACCACCACCCGCCGCTCGTCGAGCCGCTCCAGGGTCAGCAGGGCCGTCATCACCTTGGTGGTCGAGGCCATGGCCCTGCCCGCCCGGGCGTTCCGCTCGAACAGCACCTGCCCGGTCGCCTCGTCGGCCAGGATCGCCGCCTCCGCCGCCACCTTCGGCGCCGCCACCGCCCCCTGCTCGGCCGGCGCAGGCCCCGACGCGGCGACCCCGGTCCCCGCGGCGGCGACCCCGGCCCCGGCGGGTGTGGCGACCGACCCACCGCTCGAGGTCAGCGCCAGCGCCAGCGCCAGGACCACGGCCAGGACCCGCTGCCGGGGCGCCGGCGGCCCACCCTCCGCGGTTACTTGGGGATTTGTCGACATGTTGCTAGGTCGCTATGGGGATCTAGCAACAGGTCAACGGTGGAGGTCGCGGCTCTCGGCCAGGCCGTGGACGGCGGTGCGGAGGGCCAGGTCGCGCATGCGGCCGCCGAGCTGGGCGAGGGCTTCGATGGTGTCGCGGGCGCGGGCGCGGGCCTCGGGGTTGCGCTGGCGGACCAGGGGGGCGACGACCTGCTCGAACAGGGCCGCCTCGCGCTCGGCGAACAGCTTGTACATGCGCAGGTGGCGGGCCTCCAGGCCGTAGTCGGCGAGCTCGCGGGCCAGGCGCAGCAGGACCAGGTCGTCGCCGCCGTACCAGGCGCCGCGCTCGCCGCTGCCGCGGGCGCTGACCAGGCCGAACGACTCGAGCTCGAGGAGCTGGTCGGCGGTGGTCCCGGCGGCCCGGCAGAGCTCGTCGCGGGTGAACTGGGCGTCCGACGGCGGGGCCCCGAAGACCCCGGCCGCCCGCGCCGCCTGGGCCCCGGCCACCCCGGCGCCGGCCGTCCCCACGCCGGCCTCGACCAGGCCCGCGCCGGCCGCGCCCGCGGCGGTCCCGGGCGATCCGGCGCCAGCCCCGGCTCCGGCCACCCCGGCCCGGGCCTGGGCCGTTCCCGCGCCGACGCCAGCTCCGGTCCCGGCCCCGGCGGCGCCCGATCCCGCGCCCGCCGCCCCCCGACCTCCCTGCCCCGGGGCGCCCGTGTCCGGCCCGGCCGCACCCGCCGGCGCGCCGCTGGCGTCCAGGCCGCCGACCTGCTCCAGGTCGGTGAGGCGCTGGCGGATGACCCGCAGCGGGAGGTACTGGTCGCGCTGGGCGCGGAGGACGAAGCGGAGGCGGGCGACGTCGTCCTCGGAGAACTTGCGGTAGCCGGAGGCGGAGCGGTCGGGCTGGACCAGGCCGGCGCCCTCCAGGAAGCGGATCTTGGAGACGGTGATGTCGGGGAACTCGGGCTTGAGGATCCCCAGCACCTCGCCGATGCTCATCGTCCCGGTGGCGCCGGACTGCTCGGTCGGCTGGCCGGAGCCGGCGGGCTCTCCCCCGCCACCCGGCCGGGGCGGCGTGTTGCGCTGGACCGGATCCCGCATGACCCTACCCGCCACCTCCGGGCCGACTGCCGGCGAAGAACACCAGCTTGAACTTGCCGATCTGCAGCTCGTCGCCGGCGACGAGCTCGCCGTCCTCGACCCGCTCCCGGTTGAGGTAGGTGCCGTTCAGGGAGCCGACGTCGTGGACGGTGAAGCCGTTGGCGCCGCGGCGGATCTCGGCGTGGCGGCGCGAGACGGTGATGTCGTCGAGGAAGATGTCGCTCTCGGGGTGGCGGCCGGCGGTGACCGTCTCCTTGTCGAGCAGGAAGCGGCTGCCGGCGTTGGGCCCGCGTCGCACGACCAGCATGGCGGTGTTCTCGCGCAGGTCCTCGACCGGCGCGACGACCTCTTCCTCGACCTCAGCTTCGAGGTCCTGGGCGGCCAGGCTGATGGTGGTGGTCGAGTCGTCAGGGGTCGTGACCAGGGCGGCCCCGCAGTTCGCGCAGAAGTGGGCCCCTTCAGGATTCTTGTGACCGCACTGCGTGCAGAACATGCTGCCCTCCCGGGGCTTTGGCTCGTGGTCACCAGCCGCCCGGCCGCCGGAGCGGGCGAGCAGCGTCGTTTTGGTCGGTGACTGTAGAGGACGGATCAAAACAGGGTCAACGCAGGGCCGAAGCCGGCTCTGCCAACCTCCACGATACGGTGACGCTCAGGACTCCGCGACCATGTCGCCGTAGGCGGCGGCGTCCATCAGCTGGTCGAGCTCGCCGGCGTCGGCCAGCTCGACCACGACCAGCCAGCCCTGGCCGTAGGGGTCGCTGTTGATCAGCTCGGGGCTCTTGTCGAGCTCGTCGTTGCGCTCGACGATCGTGCCCGTGACCGGGCTGTAGATGTCGGACACCGACTTGGTCGACTCGACCTCGCCGAAGGTCTCGCCGCCGGTGACGGTCGTCCCCACCGGGGGGACGTCGACGTACACGATGTCGCCGAGGGCGTCCTGGGCGTAGTGGGTGATGCCGATGGTGGCCCGGTCGCCCTCGGCCCGGGCCCACTCGTGCTCGCTGGTGTACTTGAGGTCGTCCGGGTACATCCTCGTCCCTCCAGAGGTTGTGCCAGCAGGCCGGCTGGGGGCCGGCGCTGGTAGCCAAGCACAGCCGTGGCGACCATGCCACAACGGCCCAGCCGGGACGGCCACTGGCGACGTCACCGGGGACGCGCGCTAGGCCGGGGCGGCGGCTCCTGGCTCGGGGGCCTCCTCGGGCCCGGTGCCGCGGCGCACGACCCGGACCCAAGGGCTGTAGTTGGAGACGAAGCTGTCGCGGCGGACGACCTCGCCGCCCTTGGTCACCGTGCGCGAGACGGTGACGTCGAACCCGCGGGAGCCGCCCTCCTCGACGACCTCCTCGCCCTTGGCCAGGGTGGGATCGTCCTTGTAGCGGGTCGGCGGGGCGCGGAAGTTGCGGGCCTCGGAGGTGCTCTCGGTCACCTTGTAGCCCCTGGACGTCGACCAGAAGGTGAAGGTCAGCGCGGATGGGGTGGCCCGGCTGGTGATGTAGATCCCGTACGGGGAGTCGTTGCGGAACTTGAGGTCGGTGCCCGGCCAGTCGAGGGTGGCGTCCCGGCCCATCGGGTAGTGGCTGATGTGCAGGCTGTGGTTGCGCCGCTCGACCACGGGCAGGCCGGCGAAGAAGGCGGCGTTGAACATGGTGGTGCCGGCCTGGCAGACCCCGCCGCCGAGCCCGTCGACGATCTCGCCGTTCTGGATCACGTGGGCCGTGCGGTAGCCCTTGGCCGCCGTCCGCTGGCCGGTGGCCGCGTTCATGGAGAACACCTGCCCGGGCCGGACCAGGCTGCCGTGGACGGCGGCGGCGATCAGGCCGATGTTGTGGACCCGGGGGGCGTCGCCGGCGTTGAAGGTGGTCGTGAAGGTCGACATGACCTCCTTGACCCCGAGCGCCTTGGCCTCCTTGGTGGTCAGCTCGGGCTGGCGGGTGGCGGTGGGCAGGGCCGCCGAGCGGCCCCCGGCGCCGGCGCCGCCGGCCTTTAGCACGGCCGCCGCCGCCTTCCTGGGGATGACCTCCAGGCCGGCCACGGCCGGGACGATGCGGACCGTGGAGCCGCTCGGCTGGAAGCGGGCGTCGGCGGGCTCGGTAAAGGCGAAGGGGGCCTTCCGGCGGAGCAGCCGGTCGAGGGCGGCCGGGTCGAGGCCGAGGCGCAGCTTGCCCGCGGCCGCCTGGGCGCGGACCAGCGGGGCCAGGTCGGCCGGGCGCAGGCTGGCCGAGCCGTCGCCGGCGGTCACCTCGACCGGCGCCCCCAGCAGGGCGGCCGCCCGGTCGGCGGCCGCCTGGGCCGCCTCGGGGGTGACGCTCGGGGGCCGCTCCCCGATCGGCAGCTGGACCGCCGTGCCGGCCGGGGCGGCCGCCGCCGCCAACAGCGCCGCCGCGGCCCCGTCGCGGTCGATGGTCTGCCCGGGGCGGCCCGGGATCACCTCGACCGCCACCGCCCCGGCGGCCCCGGGCCCGGTCGCCCCGGTCCCGCCCTTGGCGCCGAGGGCCAGCTCCTGGCCCCCGATCCGGAGGGTGGGCTCGCGAACCTCGCTGCCGACCTTGCCGTCCAGGGCGGCCAGCTGGCGGTCGAGGCGCTCGGCCACCACCCGGGCCTGCCAGGGCACGTCGATGGCGCGGAACCAGCCGCGGAAGCGGTCGAGCTCGAACAGGCCGCCGCGGCCAACGGCCAGGGCGGCGGCCACGGTGGCCTCGACGTCCAGCTCGACGCCGGCCCGCGAGCGGCGCAGGCGCCGGCTGGCCGCCCCGGCCTGGAGGGTCAGCGGGGCGGCCTGGAGGTCCCGGGCGGCGGCGGTCAGCCGCTCGGTGGCGGCGGCCCGGCCGAGGCCGGACAGGTCGACCTCGCCGACCCGGACCCCGCGGCGGACCTGGCCGGCGGCGGCCAGCTCCTGGACGGCCAGCAGCCCGGCCGCCAGCACCAGGGCGAGCAGCCCGGCCAGGACCGGCCGCGGCGCCTTGGCCAGCCAGCGCAGGGCGGCGGCCAGGGGGCCGGGCAGCCAGCGGGGGGCCGACGGCTGCGGCTGGGCCGGCTCGAACGGCGGGTCGGCGACCGAGATGATGGCTCCTTATGGGCATGCCATCCGGGTCGGCCGGACGGCGCGACACCGGGCCGAGAGCGGGGGAAGGGCCCGGGCGAACGGAGAGCCTACGACCCGAGCGGCCTGCGGGCAAGCCCAGAAGGGCGCAGTCGGGACAAGCTTCTCAGTCGAGTTCGGCGGCCCGGCGGATCAGCGGCTCGTACTCGTCGGCCAGGGCCTCGGCGGCGGCCTGGTCGCCGGCCTCGGCCCACAGGTGGGTGACCGGCTCGACGGTGTCCGGGATGGCCAGCACCCAGTCCTCGCCGCCCGAGGCCACCCCCTCAGGGGACCCCGCCGGCGGATGGAAGATCTTGACCCCGTCGGTGTCGTCGACCCGGCGTCCCTTGGCCGCCTCCAGCAGCTGGCGCATCACCGCCCCCTTGCGCTCCCACGGGGTCGGGACCCGGCGCCGGACCACCGCCGCCTCGGGCAGGGCGTCCACGGCCGC
>Ga0081538_10006178_pt1 | contig 10622 bp, 9 predicted proteins | sample TabmetS5T2R1_FD_71022 | JGI IMG/M metagenome (GOLD analysis project Ga0081538, IMG submission 71022) | Tabebuia heterophylla rhizosphere microbial communities from the University of Puerto Rico - S5T2R1 | ecosystem: Host-associated > Plants > Roots > Rhizosphere ...
TGCCGTGCACAGTACGCCAGGAATGCAAAGCAGGCTTTACCTCCATAAGGCCATCTGTTAGAGTGGTCCGACTTTCCCAGCGACGATCCTGTCTATAGGAGGAAGCCATGGCTACAATCACCCTGTCCCCGACTCTTACCCCGGTGCTGGAGCGCGTTAGTCCGGCCAGCCAGGGGATTGACGAAACCTGTCTTGCCCGTCTCTATGCGCGTATTGAAGCCCATATCGCTGCCAGCTGGTATCCGGGTGCGGCCATTGCCATGGCCCGCCACGGGAAATTAGTGGCCACACGCAGCTTCGGTGTGGCGCGCCTGGCGACAGCCAGCACTCCGGCGGTGCCAGCGACGGACCAGACCATGTGGCTGCTCTACTCGCAAACGAAACCGGTCACGTCATGTGCCATCTGGACTCTCGTAGAACGCGGGCAGCTGCGCTTTCATGATGCGATTGCCGATTACATTCCGGAGTTCGCCAAGCATGGCAAGGGACAAGCGACCCTGGCCCAGGTGTTGTCACACCAGGGCGGCTTTCCCAATGCCAACGTGACCCCTGCGGCATGGGAAGACCACAACCAGCTCCGCCAGGAGGTCTGTGACTTCACTCTGGAATGGGAGCCGGGAGCACGGGTCATGTATCACAGCGCCGCTGCCCATTGGGTACAGGCAGTCCTGATCGAGGTCATTACCGGTCAAGACTACCGTCAGTATATCCGTGACCACGTCACGCAGCCCCTTGGACTCGAGGGGGTATGGGTGGGGGTGCCTGATACGCTGCATGACTGCCTGGTGAGCGCCTACGAGCGCACAGAGAGTGGTGAGCACGTGGTCCTCGCCGAGCGCAATACCCCAGCCTTCTGGCGTGCCGGTGTGCCTGGTGGCGGTGGGTACGCTACGGCGGCTGATCTGACCACGTTCTATCAGATGCTCCTCAACCTCGGCGCGCTCAATGGCACGCGCCTGCTCAGCCCACGCACGGTGCAATATGTGACGCGCAACTATACTGGCGAGCGTATCGACGAGCGGTTTGGCATGCCCATGCACCGTGGCCTGGGCGTACACGTACGTGGCACCACTCCGATGATTCGTGGCCTTGGCAGCACCGCCTCGCCCAGTACCTTTGGCCACGGTGGGGCAGGCACCTCGTACTCCTGGGCTGATCCCGAGACCGGTGTCTCTTTTACCTACCTGTCCAATTCGCAGATGGCCGAACCCTACCACAGCCGCCGTCTGGACGAGATCATGACGCTGGCGCATGCCGCTGTGGTGGAACTCTAGCTGCACGTACTATACAGTGCTTTAGCTCCCTCTCCCTGTGGGAGAGGGGAGCACCTCCACACCTGTGCCCTACCTTCGTCGTGTGTCGCTCTCACATGCGCTTATCCCGATCAGGGAGGAGGATATCCGCACCAGCGCGATGTACGAGCACGGGCACGACCGTCTTTGAGAGATGCTCAATGCCAGCAAAACCTCCTAACATCGGATGATCCCACCGCAAGCCAAAGTAGCGGTGGGCTGGGACTGACATCTTCAACTGAAAGACAAACGCACGGACCCACAGCTTGCGCCACCATGGCAGCTCCGGATCCACCATGATTTCTTCTTCACCGATCTCAATGTTTGCCAGCGACAGGTCGAGGTGCTGAAGCTCCGGATGAGCATTGGCCTCTTGCAAAATGCTGGGTACATCCGGTTTTTGCATAAACCCGAAATGGGCTACAATCGTCCAGACATTGGCTCCTAAGTACTGGATGTCATACTGCTGGTCCAGCTCGACGACCGGATGACGTTGCTGATCAATGGTGAGCAGGAGGAGATTTTTGGCCACGGTGCCATGCCGCTTCAGATAGGCTCGTAAGACCACCGGGACCCCATCCGTCTCCTTGGTGACGGGACGCGAGGTCATGAAGACATCCGTCCGCTCCGCCTCTTTCAGGTCACGGGTGTTCTCATGCAACATCCCGTCATGGTCAATCAAGCGCTGCTTCAAGGCGAGGAACCAGCGCATGTCTCTGAGGGCTGCAAACCCGCCGTACGCCTTGGCCAGCAGGGCATGCCGACCCCAGTGGTAATTGAACATGGCGACAAAGAGGCCCAGGCCAATGGCCAGTGGCACGAACCCGCCTTCCAGAAATTTCAGCGTATTGGCCAGGAGAAACGTTCCCTCCAGCCCCGCAAAACCGCCGAAGAGCAGGCTGGCCCGCCACATGCTCCAGCGCCAGCGCAGGACGGCCAGCGGAATCATCGCCAGGGAGGTCGAAAGCATCACGCCGGAGACGGCCAGGCCATAGGCCGAGGCCAGGTGCGAGCTGGATTGAAAGGTAAAAATCAGGACCAAACACCCGGCACAGAGCAGCCAATTGAGCGTCCGCATATAAATCTGCCCCGCATGTTCCGTGCTCGTGTGCGTAATGTCCATCCGTCCGCCATAGCCCAGCGCAATGGCCTGCGCTGTGAGCGAATAGGCACCGGAGATCAGCGCCTGACTCGCGATAATGGTCGCCATGGTCGCTAGACTCACCATAAGGACGAGTGGTCCTATCCCTGGCACTACGGCATTGAAAGTCGCGTAGAAGACATGCAACTGATTGGGCAACGTGCCCCCGCCTTCCAAGTGCCCGAGCAGGAAGGCGCCTTGCCCACAGTAGTTGAGCAGGAGGCACGGGTAGGTGAGCCCCAACCAACCCACCTGGATAGGCATACGACCAAAGTGCCCCATATCCGCATACATGGCTTCCCCACCGGTGACCGCCAGCATGACAAACCCGAGGACCACCAGACTGTGTGACCATCCCAGCTCGGCCAGAAAGGCGAAGCCGTACACAGGATTGACGGCCAGGAGAATCTGTGGATGCCGCCAGACCAGGACCGCCCCACACAGGCCGATAGTGATGAGCCACAGCACTGTGCACCAGCCGAACCATAACCCCACCCTGGCCGTCCCTGTGCGTTGCACCGCGAAGAGTGCCAGGACAATACCCGCGGCAATCCAGATGACGTAGGGCTGGAACTGCTCCGTCATGTACTCCAGACCTTCAACGGCCGAGAGAATGGAGATTGCTGGCGTAATCAGCCCATCGCCATATAACAGCCCTGCCGCCAGAAGCAGCATGCCGGTCACCAGGCCCGCGCCAAGATACTGCACGCCATTGAGCAGCCCTAAGAGCGCAAACACGCCGCCCTCACCGTGATCGTCGGCATACAGCACAAAGCCAATATATTTGATCGTAATCAGTAGGAGCAGGGCCCAGAAGATGAGCGACACGGCACCCAGAATACTGTCCCGCGTGATCGGCACCAGGCCATATGTATGGGCCCCAAAGAAAATCTCCCGGAGCGTGTAGAGAACGGAGGTGCCAATATCTCCATAGACGACCCCGCAGGCCCTTACGACGAGCAAAGCAAAGCCAACACTCAGCAAGGCGCGTCCGTGTGCCGTATGCTGGTCAGAGGTTCTACTGACCGCTGTATCAAACGACCGCATCGCTCTTCCTTTCAGCAAGATGTGAGGATGGTAGAAGTGTACAGGGTCTTGAGGGTGGTGCGTGATGGTCTCTCTGACGGGCAAGCAGGGGAAAAACGTTGTGCGAGGTGAGCGCTGGGAGCGGAACGCCAGCATAGCTTCCATGGCATCATTGATCTGGTCGAGCCGGTAGTGATTAGTATGGTGCTCACACGCCGTCCTCCTCAGAGTGAGGGCGATTTACTCACCCGGTATGACCTATGAACCGTCAAAGAGCACAATGGTGGTCGCCGCTGGCAGAAGCTGACGGCTCAAGGTGAGGGAACGCTCGGAGATTTGGTGGACGGCGTAACGCCCGCCAGTATTCTGCACAAAGGCCAGGGCTTGCTGCGGCGTATCGATGTGCATGGGAATAACCAGGGCAGGCCGTAACTGGTCGATGACCGTCAGCACATCCTCAAAACTCATGGTCCAGGAGCCATCGGCTGGTACCATGACCACATCGGGCCGACCAAGACGCTGGAGCTGGTGAGATGTCAGGGGATGCCGCAGGTTCCCCAGGTGTACGAGGCACAGCCCGCCCGTGCGGAAAACAAAGATGCTGTTCTGAATAGGGCTCTGCTCTGGCTCCACACGGCTGATATAACTGGGGACATTAAACACGCCAATATCCCCAATCATCAGCGCCAGTTTGTTCCAGCCCTGCTCACGCGTGATGCCCCACAGCAGCCGCGGATTGCCGGGGAGCCCACGCACGTCGCTATGCGTGACGTGGAGGTTACTGATGGTGCTGGCATCCGGAGCCTCACGGAGAGGATAGAAGGAGTGCGGGTCTGTCAGAATACGGGTCCCAGTCGGTGAGGTCAGCAGGAAGCTCGAATGGCCCAACCACTCCAGCCGCACAACCCCTGGGGATGCTTCTGGGGTGGCGTCTGCTAGACGATAGGCGATGGGCATAACCTGGGGCTGGCTCCACTGCTGGACGAAGCTAGGGTCACAGGGGCCAAGGACCTCTTGGGCGTTCCCTGTGGCCGTATATGTGCTGCCCAGCACACAGAGCAGCGCCAGGCACACCAGGAGCAGGCGCTGTGCCTGGAGCGCCCATAGTCTACGCCCGCGTCCTTGGTCATCCAGGGACAGGTCTTTAACATCCGATGCTTGGCTCGCCATGCTCACCCCTTGACTAGCGCGTCGCCTTGAGCACAGAGTGCACTTTTCACACCGTCAGCTCTCTGGCCGACTTTCATAGAATTTCAGAGTAAGATAATATATCATGCAAGCAGGTCACAGCGCATGTCCAACTCGCGAGGAGCCCGGGAAGGGTAGACGACACAGCCCGGTGCGATGAGGGGTCGTATGAGCAAACGTGCGGTGATCACGTTAGCAGCCATGATAGGCATGTGGCTCGGAGGGTGGGAGCGTCTGCACGCGGCAGCGGAGAGACCCCTGTCGAGTCAGGTAAGCGAACAGATGTGGGAGCGACTGCTCACGGCTGGCACACCACCCTTGCTCCGTGTGGCGGGAGACAGCCTGCGCTCCGGGCAGCTGTTGCTACAGTTCTACACACGCCGTCTCTACTGGCCGGCATGGAGTAATGACGCGGGCTTGCTGCCGCAGATTGATAGCCTCCTCAAAGCACTGCATGAGGCAGAAACTGAGGGACTACAGGCACGCGATTATCATTTGACACGCCTCGAAAGCCTACGTACAGAACTCCAGCAGCAGAGCCAGGCTGCGCCCCTGAATGCCGCGGCATTAGCCGATCTTGACATGCTTTTGACTGACGCGTTGCTCACCTATGGGTCGCATCTCCTGTATGGCCGCTATGGCCGTACGGCGCCACGTATCGCAAACATCATGTTTGATACGAGTCAGGAGAAAATTGACGTGGTCGAGGTGTTGCAGCAGGGTCTGGAGACGAACCGTCTGGCTGACGCGTTGCACAGCTTGCTGCCACGCCACCCCGATTACGCCAGGCTCCGGCAGGCCCTGGCGCGCTATCGTCAGACGCCTGGCGCCGCGACGCAGGTGCGGCAGATTACCCTGAATATGGAGCGCTGGCGCTGGCTCCCCCAGGATCTCGGGCAACGCTATATCCTCGTAGACGTGCCAGCCTATACCCTGGATGTCGTGGAGCGGGACCAGTCCGTCATGAGCATGCGTGTGGTCGTTGGCAAGCCGTCATGGCCCACGCCAGTGTTGAGTGCAACGATGAGCTATATAGTGCTCAACCCTGACTGGCGGGTACCGCCCAATATAGCTGCCCGAGAACTTGTGCCCATTTTACGCGCCAATCCTGGCTATCTGGCGCAGAACAATATGCGCCTGTCAAATGGCTCGCACGATGTAGACCCACGCAGCGTCGATTGGAGTCAAGTGAGTACCAAAAATTTCCCGTATCGCCTGCGGCAGGAACCTGGACCGAAAAATCCTCTTGGCACGATCAAATTCATGTTCCCCAACCGTTTTCAGGTCTATCTCCACGATACACCCTCGCGCACCCTGTTCGCCAAGCCTGAACGGGCCTTCAGTCATGGATGCATCCGCGTGGAAAAACCGATGGACCTGGCTGAATACGCGTTGCGTGGGGTCTTGAGCCGGGAGCGTATTGCGGCAGGGCTTGGGCGACGCACGAGTCGCACGGTCCCTCTGGCCGAGCCTCTGCCCACCTATCTGATGTACCGCACAGTGCTGGTCAAAGATGACGGTACCATTCAGTTTCGGCCAGATATTTACGGCTATGATGCCCCGCGTGAAAGGGGTACATCGTAAAAAATCTGCAAAAAACTCTTGACAACTGCGTCATTGGCTTTATCCTCAGCGCATGACGGGTTGTGCTCACGCTCTGCAGGGCTCAGGGGCACGATCCGCCGCCTCAGTATGTCTCTATTTTCTTGGTGCCAGAGAGGGAAACCGATGACGTCTTCTGTACAGCCTACCCCGCCACCGGCCAACCATAGCATCAGCCGCCGCCGCTTTCTCCGTTTTGGAGCCCTGGCCGCTGCCGTCAGTTGCATTCCGTGCCCAGTGCTGGCGCTGGAGCGCACAACGCAGAAATTTGAACGCTCCCTGGATTTTTATAACGTGAATACCGGGGAGAGCCTGAGTACAGTATACTGGATCAAGGGGCAATATCTCCCCTTATCGTTACGGGAGATTAACTACGTCTTACGGGATCATCACTCCGATCAAGTAAAACCTATTGACCCGCAATTGCTCGACCTGCTGTACACCATCGATAAAATTGTGGGGTTACGTGACTCGTTTCACGTGTTATCTGCCTATCGCTCGCCAGCGACCAATGCCTGGCTGCGCCTGTCCCGCTCGAGCGTAGCGGAGCATAGCTTGCATATCGAGGGGAAAGCCGTCGATGTGCGCTTTTTTGGGCGTGACCTCCAGATGGTGCGCCGCCTTGCCACAGATTTGCAGTGGGGCGGTGTCGGGTATTACCGATCGGGTTTTGTACATCTCGATACGGGACCTGTGCGTACCTGGTAAACTGTCACTGATTGGCTATAGACAGCGTGCCCTCCGTATGTCCTGATGCAGTCGTGCAGAGCGAGTACACGGTGTGTCTGCTGACCTCGCACCATAAGAGGGGTGCATGTCCCTTCAGATGATTGGGGTAAGTCTGAGCGGAAGCTTCCCGCAGGGGGTTCCGGCCATCGCCGAGCTGATGGACAATGTCCGGCGCGTCGAGCGGCTGGGATTCGACGCGGTCTGGTCAGGGGACCACATCATCATGCACAGCCCCATCCTGGATGTCATGACGGTGCTGGCCAGTTTCGCGGCTATTACTGAGCGCGTACACATTGGTACAGCAGTGTATCTTCTGCCTTTGCGGCACCCCGTGGCCACAGCTAAACAAGTGGTGTCGTTGGATGTACTATCCGGTGGACGCTTTATTTTTGGTATTGGCATTGGCGGGGAGATCGCCCGGGAATTTGCGGCCGTCGGCGTGCCAGTGTCCGAGCGTGGCCGTCGTACGGACGAGGGGTTAGAGATCCTGACACGGGTCCTGAGCCAGGATCACGTCACCTATGAGGGACGCTATTATCAGATTCATGATGTGACCCTGGAGCCGCGTCCGCAGCAGCAACCTTATCCGCCGCTCTGGATCGGCGGCCGTTCCAATGCCGCAATCCGCCGTGCGGCACGCTTTGCTCAGGGTTGGCTGGGCTATCTGGTCAGCAGTAATCGCCTGCGGGAAGCGCTGCACCAGATCCAGGAGATGGCCCCTACCTACGGCCGTCACCCTGCGGACGTGCAGGGCGGCATGCTCCTCTTTACCGCTATCGCCAGGGACTATGAAACCGCCAAACAGATGGCCATCGCCAACCTCTCGCGCCGCTACAACCAACCGTTTGAGGATCTGGTTGACCGCTACTGTGCCCTGGGCACCCCAGCACAGTGTCTGGAGAAAATTCAGGCCTACATCGATGCTGGGATGTCCAATCTGGCGTTCAGTTTCACCTGCCCCGCGGACCAGGTGGCTGAGCAGATCGAGTGGTGTGCGGCCGACCTCCTACCTCATCTACGCTCGCCCTAGCTCTCTCTCCCCGCTGGAGCAGGCGTACCCCGTCGGCCTGACCGACAATTGCCATGTCGGTCATGTTCAGAAACAGCCCACTATCAACTACTGCCGGAATAGCGAGTAGCTCTTTTTGGAGGGCTACAGGGTCAGGAATGGGCCCGAAATGGCAGTCGAGGATATAGTTGCCATTGTCAGAGACCCACGGCTGGCCATCCGTGCTGCGCCGTAGCGAGACGCCTGCGCCCAGGCCTTCTAGCGTCCGTATGGCAAGGGTATAGCCAAAAGGCACCACCTCGACTGGCAAGGGGTAGCGCTCGCCCAGTTGGGTCACCACCTTGCTGGCATCCACCACAACGACAAATCGGTCGGCACTGGCCGCGATGATTTTTTCTCGCAGCAATGCACCCCCAGCGCCTTTGACGAGATGAAGATTGGCATCCACCTCATCGGCCCCATCCACGGCCAAGTCTAGATGGGGCTGGTCATCGAGCGTGGTGAGGGGAATAGCCAGTTGGGTAGCGATCTCGGCGGTCCGTACGGAGGTCGGGACACCCGTCAGGCGTCTACCTTCGCGCACCATACGCCCGAGCTCCTGCAGAAAATAATACACGGTTGAACCGGTCCCGAGGCCAAGCACCATCCCATCCTGCACTTCCTGGGCGGCGTGCTGGCATGCCAGCTGCTTCATGTGTTCAACATCTGCCATCCTGAGAGCCCTCTCTGGTTTAGTCATTTGAGACCAGTTCTGGGACAAGAATAATTAAGCCAGCTGCGACACCACCTATCACGCCTCCTAGTATGCCTCCTGTTATCAGTTTGTCTTGTAAGGTTTCACGACTTTCCTTGGTGAACGCTGAGCTATCCGCATCCACCGTCACATAGTCAACGCGTGTGCCGTCAACAAACCACACGTTCTGTTCAGCTTGCAGGTAGACCCACTCGTAGACACGTTGACGCGTCTGCAGCGCGCGAAACATGCGTACAGCCTCAGGGGTCCCGAGTTCCTTATACACCGCTGCCTCATCGCTCGAGAGTTTTTTCTCGTCAAACGTGCCGCCAGTCCAGCGGTTCGCTATGCCCTCTGCTAGGTCCCAGCCGCGCATATAGGGCGCCTGGAGCGTACACCCTAGGAGCATACTCAGGACGACGGCGAGAGCCGTCACACTGCTCTGTCGTCTTCGGTTCACAGCCGACTCCTCTCTGAGCAGATGTATGAAGCCCATTGCTTTTCTCAACGTTACACCGTATAGTACCACGCTACCAAATCTATGTCCTATCAGGCGCCTAGGACGTGGCCCTGCATGACGGGAACAGCACCGTGTGCCGCAACCCCATACACCTGCTCTGACGTAACATGAGACGCAGCGGGTAGAGATCATGACCATGCTACCCATGTCGCAGAATCTGGATGTCATTGTCACTGCCGGCGACCGCCATGCCAGTCGCCCGGTTTTGGGGGACAACAAAGCCTTTTTACCCCTCGCTGGTGTGCCCATAATTAATTATGTGCTCAGTGCCATCGAGCAGGCTCGTTGCACAGCACGTATTTTTGTCGTCGGGAATACCGCCCGGCTCAGGGCGGCTCTCGCCGTCCCGAATACCCCGGTGCGTGGCACGCGCCCGCTGTATCTGTTGGAGCAGGGTAACACGTTGTACGAGAACGTCTGGAATGCCTTTCTGCACACGCTTCCTGATTATACACCGGGAACGGATTGGCGTAGCTATATGGACACGCCAGCCGTTGATAAAGCTGTACTCGTTATGCCTGGCGATATCCCGCTCGCGACCCCGGCTGAGGTCGACGCTTTTGTCGATGGCTGCGATCTCACACGGTATGACTACTGCCTGGGCCTCTGTACCGAGGCTATCCTGCAAGCCTATTATCCGCAGGACGGCCGTCCCGGTATTCAGATGGCGTACTTTACGTTACGTGACCTGCGCGCCCGTCAGAACAACTTACACCTCGTCAAACCGCTCCGTTTCGGCAACCGGCACTATATCCAGAAGATATACAACTTCCGCTATCAACGCGAATGGCGCAATATTGTGCGGGTGATATGGGAGCTGTGTACCACGCAGAATGGCTCGTTGCGCGTGGCCTACTCTTACCTGGCTTTGCATATGGCCCGCCTTCTTACCACGCTGCATTGGCAGCATTATCGCCTGTTTCGTCCCTTGTTTCTGGAGATGCCCGTCGTAGCCAGCGTCCTCTCGCAGCTCCTGCAGACGCGTTTTACGGTGGTGCTCACGCCGTATGGTGGTTGCGCTCTAGACATCGATAACGCGGAGCACTACGCTGCGATCTGTACCAACTTCGAGCGTTGGCGAGCACACCAGGATGCCCTGGTGCAGGAGCGTAAGCAACTGTCCTAATCGAGCATCGTCCTACTGGTTCGCCGCGGGTGGGAGTGTTTGGTCGAACAGCCGATAGGCGTTCGCTGTAGTCACTTCCTGAACAACGGCAAGTGGCACGCCTTTCAGCTGGGCGACTTCTTCTGCCACGCGCGCCACGAGCGCTGAGGTGGTGCGCTGCCCTGCAAACTCGCCACTATAGGCCCAGGGGCCGTCGCTCTCTAGCAGCAGATTATCGAGTGGCACGCTCTGCACCAGTTGGCGGTCGCGCTCACGA
>Ga0081538_10006179_pt1 | contig 10619 bp, 10 predicted proteins | sample TabmetS5T2R1_FD_71022 | JGI IMG/M metagenome (GOLD analysis project Ga0081538, IMG submission 71022) | Tabebuia heterophylla rhizosphere microbial communities from the University of Puerto Rico - S5T2R1 | ecosystem: Host-associated > Plants > Roots > Rhizosphere ...
GCGGTACGGCAGGTCGCCGAAGATCGTCTCCACGACGCCCTCGCCCTCGTGGACGAAGATCACCTCGTCGCCCTCGCCGTCGCGGTAGAAGTAGTCCGCCTCGCGCTCGGGCAGGCAGATGCCGATTTCGATGTCGTTGTTGAACTCGAGCACGCGGCGGCCGAGCACGCTGTCGCCCCGGCGTTCGACGGGGTTCGTGTTCGTCAGCCGGTGGACGTGGGCGTCGGGCACCCACTCCTCGAGCTCGATCGGCGTGAACCCGCCCACCTCCTTGACCCGGCAGGGGGAGAAGAGGTGGTAGAGGATCGACTCGTTGCCGGAGAAGCCCTCGAACCCGAGCACCTCCTCGACGAGCAGCGGCGCCTTGCCGTTGCCGGCGGCGTGCTCGGGGTCGCGGAACTGGACGTGGCGCTTGCGCGGGATCCGTCCGAGCTGGTGGTAACGCATGACTTAGAGGTTCCCCCTCCGCTCCTGCTCGCGCTCGATCGCCTCGAACAGGGCCTTGAAGTTGCCTTCGCCGAAGCCGCGGGCGCCGTGGCGCTCGATGACCTCGAAGAACATCGTCGGCCGGTCGCCGACCGGCTTGGTGAAGATCTGCAGCAGGTAGCCCTCGTCGTCGCGGTCGACGAGGATCCCGAGCCGGCGCAGGTCCGCCAGGTCCTCCTCGATCTCGCCGATCCGCTCGGGCACGTCGTCGTAGTAGGTCTCCGGCGTCATCAGGAACACGACGCCGCGGTCGCGCAGCGCCGCGACCGTGTTGACGATGTCGCGCGTCGCGACCGCGATGTGCTGGGCGCCGGCGCCGCCGTAGAACTCGAGGTACTCGTCGATCTGCGACTTGCGCTTGCCCTCGGCCGGCTCGTTGATCGGGAACTTGATCCGCCCGTTGCCGGACGTGACGACCTTCGACATGAGCGCCGAGTACTCGGTCGAGATGTCCTCGTCGGAGAAGTGGATCATCTCGGTCATCCCGAAGACGTCCTCGTAGAACTTGACCCACGTCTCCATGTGGCCGAGCTCGACGTTGCCGACGATGTGGTCGATCGCGAGCAGTCCGGCGCCGCCGCTGATCGGGGCGCGCTCCTGCGCGACGTAGCCGGGCAGGAATGCGCCGTCGTAGCCGGCGCGCTCGACGAACGTGTGCAGCGTCTCGCCGTAGGTGGCGATCGTCGCCAGCTTGACCGTCCCGTGGTCGTCGCTCGCCTCCCACGGCTCCCGCACGCCCTCGGCGCCGCGCTCGACGGCGGTGCGGTACGCGTAGGCGGCGTCCGGCACCGACAGCGCGATCACCTTGACGCCGTCGCCGTGGCGCGCGTGGTGCAGACCGATCTCGTGCTGCGGGGTCAGCGCACCGGTCAGTACGAGCCGGATCCGGCCCTGCTCGAGCACGAACGAAACGCGGTCGCGCACGCCGGTCTCCAGCCCCGCGTACGCGACCTGCTTGAAGCCGAACGCCTCGCGGTAGAAGTAGGCGGCTTGCGCGGCGTTGCCGACCCACAGCTCGACGTGGTCGATGCCGTGCAGCGGCATAAAGTCCTCGCCGGCTGCTCTTGGAGCGGCGGCTGGCTGCGTGCTCACTTGTCTCCTCCTCTGGCTCTCGAGTTCGCTGCTTCATGATTGCGCCGTCAGGTGCCGCCTCTCAATACCGAAGTGTTGCGTTGGTGTAGCCTTGCACCTATCTGATGGACGAGATAGACCGACAGATCGTTGCGCTTCTTCGGCAGGACGCCCGGCGCTCGTTCCAGAGCATCGGGTTGCGCGTCTCGCTGAGCGCGCCGGCGGTCAAGCGGCGCGTGGACCGGCTCGAGGAGGAGGGCGTGCTGCGTGGCTACACGGCGCTCGTCGATCCCGGCCGTTTCGGCTGGGGGACGCACGCGTTCGTGGCGCTGTTCTGCGAGGGGCGGATGGCGGCCGCCGAGGTGCGCGAGGCGGTCGAGCACCACCCCGAGGTCGAGGCGGCCTACACGGTCGCGGGCGAGGCGAGCGCGATGCTCCACGTGCGCGCACGCGACACGTCGCACCTCGAGGAGGCGCTCGAGCGGATCCGCGACCAGGAGGGCGTGCGGCGGACGCAGACGCAGATCGTGTTATCGACGCTGTTCGAGCGGCCGTTCGAGGAGGGCCCGTAACGTCGTCGAAGGCGAGCGGCGAGGAACGAGCACGCGCGCCTGGCGGGGGTCTTTGGTGGCAGGGCTGAGCGGCGGCCGGCGCCGGAGGGACGCGCCAGCCGCCGCGCTGCTGCCGGGGAGGAGTTCTAGGCCGCGCGCAGGCGCGGAACGCGCACGCGGGCGCCGTTGCGACGGGACTCGCGCGTGCGGCCCGCGCGCAGGCGCAGCAGCTCCACGACGTCGGCCGTCGGCCGGAACGGGTCGGCGATCACGCGGTCGCCGGCGACGGCGGCGACCAGCAGGCCGTCCTGCTCCGCGACGAGCACGTCGCCGCCGAGCGGGCGCTGCGAGTCGAGGCGGGCAAGGTCGTCGAGCGCGCCGCCGTCGGAGCCGCGGGCGGCCCGGATGACGACGGCTGGATCGTTGTGGAGGAAGGTGGTCATCTGGGACTCCTGGGGAGGATCGGTCGGTGAAGCGAAGTGTGCGGCACCGCAGCCATCAGCACAAATGAACGTTCTCGCTATCTGGTATAAGTCGCTCTGATGCTCGACGTACGCCGCATGCGAGTCCTGCGCGAGGTCGCGCAGCGCGGCTCGTTCTCCGCCGCCGCCGAGTCGCTCTCGTTCACCCAGTCCGCCGTCTCGCAGCAGATCGCGGCGCTCGAGCGCGAGGCCGGCGCGGTGCTGGTCGAGCGCAGCGCGCGGGGCGTCCGCCTGACCGAGGCCGGCGAGGCTGTCGTGCGCCACGCCGACCAGATCCTCGCGCGCCTGAGCGAGGCCGAGGCGGAGCTCGAGGCGATCGCCGGCCTGCGCGGGGGGCGGCTGCGAATGGCGTCGTTCGAGTCGGCCGCGGCGACGATCATGCCGGTCGCGATCGCCGCGTTCGCGCACGCGCATCCGGCCGTCGAGCTGTCGATGACGCTGCTCGAGCCCGAGGAGTCGGTCGCGGCGCTGCGGGCCGGCGACGTCGACCTCGCGATCACGTTCGGCGCCGGCAAGCAGGAGGACCGTTTCGGCGAGAGCGTGCAGCATCACCACCTGCTCGAGGATCCGATGTACCTCGTGCTCCCCCGGAACCACCCGCTCGCGCGCAAGCGCGGCGTGCGGCTGGCGGACCTCGCCGGCGAGCCGTGGATCGGCGGTCCGGCGGACTGCGAGTGCAACCGGCTCATCAGCCAGGCGTGCCTGCGCTTCGGCTTCGATCCGCGGATCGCGTTCGAAACCGACGACTACTCGGCGGTCCAGGGCTTCGTCGCCGCGGGCGTCGGCGTCTCGCTGATCGCCGAGCTGGGCCTGCGCACGATCCGCGAGGACATCGTCGTGCGGCCGCTGGGCCGCGACACGCCGGTGCGCCAGATCTACGCGACGGCGCTGACCGGCTATCGCTCGCCCGCGACGGCCGCGATGATCGACACGCTGCGCGAGGTCGGCGAGGAGCACGCGGCGCGCCGCCCCCGGCTCGAGCTGGTCGTCGACAACGAGGCCTGACGCGGCGCGATGAATGCGGCCGCCGGCGATCCCTTCGCCGGCCTCCGACCGGCCGCGTTCTGGCGTCACCTCGAGACGCTGATCGCGATCCCGCGCGCGACGCACGAGGAGGAGCGGGCGGCGGCGCACGTTGTCGCGTGGGCGCGGGTGCGCGGGTACGGCACGCGGCGCGACGCGGCCGGCAACCTCGTCGTGCGGGTGCCGGCGACACGCGGCCGCGAGCGCGCGCCGACCGTGATCCTCCAGGGCCACCTCGACATCGTCTGCGAGCGCGACCCGGACAGCCCGTACGACCCGCGCGCAGGCCGGATTCACGTCGTCCGCGACGGCGAGTGGCTGCGTGCGGACGGCACGACATTGGGCGCCGACAACGGCGTGGCGATCGCAGCGATGCTCGCGCTCGTCGAGGACGGCGCCGCCGCGCACGGGCCGCTCGAGCTGCTGATGACCGTGCGGGAGGAGATCGGCATGGCGGGCGCGGCCGAGCTCGATCCGGCGCTGATCAGCGGCAGCGTGCTGCTCAACCTCGACAGCGAGGAGGACGCCACGCTGACCGTCGGCTGCGCGGGCGGCGCCGACACGCTCGTCCGGTTCGAGGCGGCGCGCGTGCCGGTCGGGCCGGGCGAGGTCGCCTGTCGCGTGAGCGTCCGGGGCGGCCGCGGCGGGCACTCGGGCGGCGACATCGCGGCCGGCCGGTCGAACGCGATCAAGCTGCTGGCGCGGGCGCTGAGCACGGCGCCCGGCCTCCGGATCGCCTCGCTCGACGGCGGCGCGAGCCGAAACGCGATCCCGCGCGACGCCGCCGCGACGGTGGTCGTCGCCGCGGGCGACGCGGACCGCATCGCGGCGGCCGGCGACGCGGCGGCCGGCGCGTACCGGAAGACCGATCCGGACGTCCGAATCGACGTGGCGGCGGTTGGGGCGGCCGACGATCGGGCCGGGGTGGCGGCGGCCGACGATCGGGCCGGGGTGGCGGCGGCCGACGACGCGGTCGTGGGCGCCGCGCGGCCGGCGGACGCCTGGACCGCCGAGGCGAGCGCCCGGATCCTGGACCTCGTCGCCGCCACCCCGCATGGCCCGCTCGGGATGAGCGCCGACTTCCCCGGCGTCGTCGAGACCAGCTCGTCGCTCGGGGTCGCCGCGACCGCGGACGGGCGCCTGACGCTGACGTGCCTCAGCCGCAGCGCGAACGACGCCCTGATCCCCGAGGTCACCGGCGCGATCGCCGCCGCGGCGCGGCTCGCCGGCGCGGACGTCGAGCCCGGCCGCCGCTATCCCGGCTGGCTCCCCGACCTCGGCTCGCCGACGCTCGCGGCCGCCAAGGCGGTCCACGAGCGCCTGTTCGGCAGCCCGCCGCACGTCAACCTGACGCACGGCGGCCTCGAGCCGGCGATCATCGGCGCCCGCAAGCCCGGGCTCGACATGGTCTCGCTCGGCCCCCGGATCGAGGGCCCGCACGCGCCCGGCGAGCGGCTCCACGTCGCGTCCGCCGAGCGGTTCACGAGGCTGCTCAGCGCGCTCGTGGACGAGCTGTCGCGCTGACGCCGTCGGCCCGTGGCATCCTCGCCGCGTGCGGTCGAGCGTCAGGATCGTCGGACGGCGGGTCGTGGTCGCCGCGGTCGTCGTCCTGCAGCTCGGGTTCGTGGCCCGCGCGTACTGGTCCGATCACAAGGAGTTCGGGTTCCAGATGTTCCCGGAGTCGAGCACCTGGCGGGCCGACGTGGTCCGGGTCACCGCCGACGGTCGTCGCATCCCGATCGAGTACCCGTGGTCGGGCTACCGCTGGGACGAGCTGGTGCAGAACCGGGGGCTGCGCTACCCCGCGGTCCGCCACCACGCGGATGCGGGGCTCGCCAACCAGCTGGCGTTCCTCGACGCCGCGCTCGACTGGGTCGCGGACAACACGCCGCGCGATGCCGAGACCCGCTACCTGGAGGCCAGGGTCACGTCCTGGCACAACGCCGACCCACCGCGCGTACGGGTGCTCCGCAGCGGCGTACGCGAGGCCGCAGGATGAGCACGGCCACGGTCAGCGCGCCGTCCCGCGGGCGGGTCCTCGTCGCCCGCTTCGACGACCTGCTCGGCCGCGCGGTCAGCATGCGGGCGCTTGCGTTGCTGCGGGTGCTGGCCGGCCCGGTCGTGCTCCTGCATCTCCAGCCGTTCCTCTCCGACGCTCGGGATGGGCGGATCTACCGCGACGCCTTCTACGAGCCCTACGCCGCCTGGTATCCGGAGCTGCCGCGCGCGGTCTACGTCGGGCTGCTCGCGCTGGCGGCGGTCGCCGCCATGGCGATGTCGCTCGGCCTGCTGACCCGCATCGCGACCGCCACGACGTTCGCGATCGTCGCCTACAACCTGTTCCTCTCGACGACGCACTTCCACAACAACCGCGCCTACCTGATCATCGTCCTGGGACTGCTGGCGGCGGCGCCGTGCGGGCGGGAGCTGTCCCTCGACGCATGGATGCGCCGCCGCCGCGGGCGACCGCCGCTCGACCGCTCCGCGCCGGCCTGGCCGCTGTGGCTGCTCCGGTTCGAGTGCGCCGCGGTCTACGGCGCGTCCGGCCTGAGCAAGCTCGTCGACCCCGACTGGTTCGGCGGCACCGTCACATGGCAGCGCGTCGTGCGGGCCAAGCAGGACCTGGAGGCCTGGCCGCTGCCGGACTGGGCGGTGTCGCTGCTGACCGAACGGAGCTTCCACACGGGAGCGGCCAAGCTCATCGTGCTGACCGAGCTCTTCATAGCTACCGGCCTCTGGTGGCGCCGCACTCGCTACGCGGCCGTCTGGGTCGCCGTGGCCTTTCACGTCGCGATCGAGTTCTCGGCAGCGGTGCAGGTCTTCTCGTATCTCGCCATCGCCGTGCTGGTCGTCTGGGCGGTGCCGTCCACCCGCGATCGCGTGCTCCGCATCGACCTGACCGACGGTCGCCAGCGCCGATTCGGCGCCGCGGTTCGCCGACTGGACTGGCTCGCACGCTTCCGCGTCGAGCCCGCCCCGCCCGATTCCCGGCCGGAGGGCGTCGACCGGGATGGCAGCACGCTCCGCGGGACCGCGGCGGTCGCACTGGCGCTGAGCCGGCTCCCGCTGACGGCGTGGTTCGCGCTGCCGGCGCTGCTCGTGGCCCGTGATAAGCGCACGCTGGGGCCGCCGTGACGGAGGACGAGACACCCGGCGACTCCGATGCGCGGCCGGCGCGCCGCGCCTGGCGGGCGGCACTAAGCCTGGCGATCATCCTCGCGGTCGCGCTCGCGCTGCTGGCGCCGCCGGAGCGCTGCCCGCCGGTCAGCGCCGCCGAGCTCCGACGCTCGGCGCAGGCAACCGTCGATTGGTTCGTCCGCAACCAGGAGCCCGACGGCACCTGGCTGTACCTCTACGACGCGGACGAGGACGCGATCGCGTCCGAGTACAACGAGGTCCGCCACGCGGGCGTGACGATGGGGCTCTATCAGGCCGCCGCGGCCGGCCTGCCGGGGGCGCTGCGCTCCGCCGACCGGGGTGCGGAATGGGCGCTCGACCGGCTGCACGAGAGCGAGGGCCGAGCCGCGATCGCGTCGCAGGGGCGCGTGACCACCGGCGCGACCGCGCTCCTGGTCGCCGGGCTCGTCATCCGCCGCGACGCCACCGGCGACGCCCGCCACGACGAGGTGCTGGGCCGGCTCGGGCGCTTCCTGCTGGCGCAGACCGAGCCGTCGGGCGCGGTGCTCGCGGAATACGACCGCGCGCGCGAGGCACCGGTGGCGGGCGAGTACTCCAAGTACTACACCGGCGAGGCCTACTGGGCGCTGGCGCGGCTCCATCGCGCCTTCCCCGGCGCGGGTTGGGGTAACGGCGCGGATCGCATCGGCGGCTACCTGGCCAGTTCGCGTGACGAGGTCGAGGGCCACTGGCCGCCGATCCCCGACCACTGGGCCGCGTACGGCCTCTCCGAGACCGTCGAGTTCCCGGAGCGCGATCGCCCGCCGCTGGACGAGCAGGAGCTGGCCTACGCGCGCCGGCAGGCCGAGCTGTTCGGCCTCCAGGCGCGCTGGCTGAGCCAGCGTCACGGGCCGTGGGGAGCGTTGGCGCGGGGCACGTACCTCGCACGCGGCGGCTGGTACGGCGTGGTCGGCGAGGGACTCACCGGCTTGTGGCTGACCGCGCGCGCCGAGCCGCGGCTGGCCGACCTGCAGGAGCCGATCGCCGAGCGCGCGACCTGCGTCGCGGGGCTGGCCGTGGGCGAGCAGTCGGACGCGGCCGACGCCGCGAGCGCCGCCCGGCCGGAGCGCGTCGAGGGCGCCTGGTACCGCGACGGCGAGACCCGCATGGACGACCAGCAGCATGCGCTGGCCGGGCTGCTGCGTACGATCCCGATCGTCGCGGCGGTCGAGGCGCCGAGCTCCGGCGACGACGCGCCGTCGGCATGGCTGTGGGCCGTCGCGCTCCTGCTGGCGCTGAACCCGGCGCGCGCCGCATTCGGGGTTCCTCGCGCCGGGCGCTCGCCGCGGGACGTCGCCGGCGTGGCGGCGGCCGGCGGCGCGATCGGCGCGCTCGCGGCCTGTGCTGCCGCCGCCGTTGGCGGCCCCCTGCTCGACGCGCTCGACGTCAGCGAGCCGTCGTTCCGCATCGCCGCCGGAATCGTGGCCGGACTGGCGGGCGCCGCCGACCTCTTCCGGCGACCACCCGCGCCCGAGCCGGCGCTCGCCGGGCGGCGCGCCGCGCTGATCCCGGTCGCGGTCCCGCTCGTGGCCCGCCCGGCCCTGCTGGTGCTGGCGCTGAGCGCCGGCGCCGATCGAGGTGTCCTCCCGAGCGCCGGCGCGATGGTCGTGGCGATCGCGCTCTTGACGGGGCTGGCGGCCTGCTCGTCCACCGAACGCGTCGAAGGCCGAGTCCTCCGCTGGGCCGGCCGCGTGCTGGCCGCCGCGCTGGTCGCCTGCGGAGTCGTCCTTGCCGTCGACGGCGTGCTGGACGTGTAGGCGCCGCGCTCAGCGAGCGGCGGGCTCGTGCACATGCCGCGGGAGCGCCGGCGGTCCTGCACGCCGCCGCCATGCCTCGAAGCCGAGCAGCACCACGGTGGGCGGCACCGTGCCAGGCAGCGAATCGACGACGAGGAACAGCTGGTTGAAGGCCTGTGCCGCGGCCAGCGTCGCGACAGCCGCGACGAGCTGCGGCTGGCGCTCGGCGGCGAGGATCGCGCCGACGAGCCCGGCGACGAAGTAGTCGCCGTAGTCGGTCGAGACGGCGCCGATGTCGGCGACCTGCAGCCGCGGCAGGCCGGCGGCCGGCACGGCGGCGTTGAAGGCGGCGTTCTCCTCGCCGAAGAAGTCGCCGAAGATGAAGACGGCGTCGATCACGGCCATCGCCACGACGCCCGCCTTCAGGTACCGGAGCGGCGCTCCCCCGGCGAGCAGCCGGCCCGCGGTCACGACCGATCCGACGATCAGCAGCAGCCTGGCGACCCGGCCGAGCGGGTCGTCCGGCGCGGCGAAGGCGGCCGCGAGGAGCGGCACGACCGCGAGGCTCAGCCACGGACGGGCGCCATGCGCCGCCCAGCCGAGCGCCAGCGCGCACCCGGGCGGCACGAGCAGGAGCGCGATCCAGGTCAGCACGTCCGCGCTCGCCGTGGCGGCTCCGATCGCGGCGACGCTCAGCACCACCGACAACGGTGCGATCAGCGCCCAGCCGCGCCCGCCCAGGCGCAGCAGGAACGCCGGGATCCCTGCGGCGGGCAGTGCGACGCAGAGCGCCTGCGCCGAGTCGAGCGCGAACGTGTCCAGGTCGAACCACATCGGCGCCGATCATGCTCGTTCGCGCCGCGCGGCTGCGTCGATGCGCTCGCGCGCGCGAGCCGCGCTCGCGCCCGGTATCAGGCGCCCGAGCCACGACCTGCGGCCGGCCACCGCCCGGTATGCGACGTCGCCGAGCAGCGGATAGCGATCGAGCAGCCGTGCGACCGGGCCGCCGCCCCCGAGAACCCGCAGCAGCGGAGCGAACGCGGCGCCGCCGGAGTAGACCCGCCCGCCGGCGACGAGGTGCCACGAGGCCATGCGCCGCTCTCGCGTCATGCCCGGCAGGAGAGCGTCGGCCTCGGCCGCCTGCAACGCCACCGGGCGGAGCCGGTTGCGGCGATCGAGCCGCAGCAGCTGCGCGAGCGACCAACGGCAGAAGCCGCAGTCGGCGTCGTACAGGATCGGCGCGGATTCCGCGCCGCTCAGCCTGGATCCACCGATCATCGTGGATGCCTCGTTGTCGTGGGCGCCGTCAGGGGCGATCAGCCGAGCATCCTCAGGGTGGGACCCTTTGGAGCTCGGCCGATCGTTCCTGGCGGTGATCCACGGCGACGAGGCGCCGCGAGAATCGGTGGATCCAGGCTCAGCTCCACGGGTACGGCGAGTGCGAAACCGGGTGCAGGTCGCCGGTCGCGAAGCGCTCGAAGCGGAACGGGCGCAGCAGCGACGAGTGGCCGCCGCGCAGGACCTCGGCGATCTCGCGCCCGACGGCGATCATCTTGTAGCCGTGGTTGGAGTCGGCGGCGACGTAGACGTTCGGCGCCATGTAGTCGAACACCGGGAAGTTGTCGGCCGTGAACGCTCCCGCCCCGCCCGAGCGCACCTGGCGATAGCGCGCACGCGCGCCCTCGAACCGCGCGAGGCAGTGCGACAGCGCCGCGCACCAGAGGTCGGGGAACCCCGGCTCGACGGTGCCCGTCGGGTACGGGTCAACGGTGAACTCGGGCCCGACCGTCAAGGGCGATGAGCCGCCCTGGATGCTCTCGCGGTCGGGCTTGAAGTAGACGCCCCACAACTCGTCGGTGATGAGCGTGCCGTCGTCGGCGTGCAGCGGCGCGTCGGAGTCGACGTGCAGCACGCCCGACAGCGACCCGTCCGCGCGCACGAACTCGCGCGGGTCGAAGACCGTCTCGCCCTCCTGCAGATACCAGTACGTCCACATCGGCTGGTCGCGCGCGACCGACCCGTCGGGCTGGTGCACGTCGAGCGTCGACGGCAGGTCGAGCATCGACCACAGCTGCGGCACCCACGGGCCGACG
>Ga0081538_10006180_pt1 | contig 10619 bp, 10 predicted proteins | sample TabmetS5T2R1_FD_71022 | JGI IMG/M metagenome (GOLD analysis project Ga0081538, IMG submission 71022) | Tabebuia heterophylla rhizosphere microbial communities from the University of Puerto Rico - S5T2R1 | ecosystem: Host-associated > Plants > Roots > Rhizosphere ...
AGCCACGCCCAATCGCTGAAGAACGGTGGGCTCAGCCGCAGTGCCAGGTTCACCTGCTCCCGCGCGGCGGCGAACTCGCCCCGGCGGCTGAGCAGCCTGCCCAGCGCGTTGTGCAGGTTGAAGGCGCCCCATCGGTCCCCGGCCAGCAGCTCTCGGGTAAGCCGCTCGCACTCGGTCCAGCGACCGGTGTCCAGAAGGCTGATGGCGAGGGTGTTGGCGACGAAGCTTCCGGTGGCGCGTTCCAGCCCGAGTTCGTGGGCGCGCTGGTAGCCCCGCCGGGCCTCCTCCAGGACGTCCCGCTCCCGGCCGACCAGCTTGAGCGTGAAGGTGACGGCCAGGTAGGTGCCGATGACGGTCTCGGCATCGTCTTGGTCTTCGGCGATGGCGCGGGCCTCCAGGGCCAGGGAGATTGCCCGGTCGGGCTGCCCGAGGGCGGCCAAGTCGCCGGCCAAGACGCGCAGCGCCCTGGCTTCCTCAAGCCGGGCGCCGACGGCCCTTGCGCATGCGACTGCCTCCTCGGATCGCCCAATGGCCTCCTCGGGCCGCACGCCCAGGCCCAGCGCGTAGGCGTGCGCGGCGAGCACGCGCGCGCGTTCGGCCGACGGCGGTGTTCCAGCCAGTAGCCGCTCGGCCTGCTCGAACGCGGCCAGCGCGCCTGCCTCGTCGCCGCCGGTCCGGCGATGGTCACCCAACCGGGCCAGCAGCACGGCCGCCCGCATCGGCTCGGCGGCCGGGTCCACCCGGCCCAGTGCGTCCTGCAGCAGCTCGGCCGCAGGCTGGGCGGCGCCGGCGAAGGCGGTCGCGTCGGCTGTGCGGGCGGCCAGGTCGACCCGATCAAGCCCGGTCAGCCGGCCCCGGTCGGGTACCCGGTCCCACAGCACCAAGGCGCGTTGGAGGTGGCGGGCTGCCTCGGCAAAGGCATGGGCACGCTCGGCGGCCAGGCCGGCCTCCATCCTGGCCGGCAGCGCCTGGGCGGGCGCACCGGCCGCATCCCAGTGGACGGCCAGCTCGGCGGCGACCACCGCCGGCGCGGCGTCGGCCACCTCCCGTAACAAGGCGTGGCGGAACTGGTAGCCGTCCTCCCCGGGCCGGGTCACCAGCAACCGGTGGGCGACCACGACCCGGAGGGCCTCGGCCAGCTCCCGGTCGTTCAGGTCGGCCACGGTTGCCAGCAGCCGGTGCGGTACTTGCCGGCCAGCCACCGCAGCCACCCCCAGCACCTGCTGGGCGTGGTCGGGCAGCAGTTGGACTCGACCACGCAGCAGGTCCCGAAGCGTCGGCGGCAACGCACCGGTGCCGGCCTGGACCGCCGCCAACAGCTCCTCGGTGAGGAACGGGTTACCCTCTGAACGGCCAAACAGCTCGTCGACCAGGTCGGTCGCTGGGACGGCGCCCAGGATGCCGACCAGCTGGGCCACGGTCTCGGCCCGGTCCAGGCGGGCCAGCTCCAGACGCCGGACTAAGCCGCCGCGGTCCAGCTCGGCCAGCCAGGGTCCAAGCCGATCGGTGCGCGGCTCGTCGCTGCGATAGGTGAAGATGGCAAGGATCCGCTCGCGGCGCAGGTTGCGGACCAGGAAGGCCAGCAGGTCGCGGGTGGATTAGTCGGCCCAGTGCAGGTCCTCCACTACCAGGGTGACCGGCGACTGCTGGCTGAGGCGGACCAGCAGGCCCAAGAGCAGCTCGAACAGCCGCGCCTGGGCGACCTGACCGGCCGGGCCCGCTTGAGGCTCACCCAGGGCGGGCAGCAGCCGGGCCAGTTCCCGCCAGGACGGCCCGGCGAGCCCGCGTACCGTGTCGGCGCCGAGCTCCTCCGGCAACGGCCGCAGCGACTCCATGATTGGGGCAAAGGGCAGCCCATCGCCGCCCACGGGAACGCACCCGCCGGCCAGCACTCGGATCCCGTTGGCGGCACAACGGGCAGTCAGCTCGGCGACGAGGCGGGTCTTGCCCACCCCGGCCTCGCCCCCCACTAGGACGACGGCCGGCTCGCCATTCGCCGCCCGTCTCCTGGCCGCCTCCAGGACCTGTAGCTCCTCGACGCGGCCCACGAAGGTCGGGCTCGCCACGCGGCCGCCCATCTCGCCGGGATTATCCCCCGCGCCTGGGCCGAGCGGAACGGGGGCCGTAGGAGCCAGCGACCAAAGATAGGGAGCAGGCCAGCGCCGGCATATGGCACCTGCCGGATTCGGCGGGCACGCCGCATCGCCATTCTGAGTCAGCCAGCAACAGCCAATGCGGCTGAGCCGGAGGAAGGGAGAAGGGCCATGCACAACCAGCATGCCGGGCTCAGCCAGGCCCTGGCCGCCCAGCGCATGACCGAGCGGCGGGAGCAGGCCGCCCATGCCCGGCTGGGCCGTGGCCCTGGTCGGTTGCGCCGGCGGCGCCGGTCGCGGGCCAGCCGCTGGTGGCAGCTGGTCCGCAGGCCCGCTGGTCAAGCGTCGTGGCGCAGCTAGGCGGACGCTCCCGTGGCGCAGAGGATCCGCCCCTGAAGACCAACTCTGCCGAGGCCGACCAGCAAACTCCTGACCCGCTTCCTGTTGGCGTCAGCTCCTGCCCGAGCACGCTCACGGTCGGACCGTTGTGTGAACTGGACCGCGGCCACTCGGCGGCGGTCGACAGGCACCAGAACGCGCGCCGCTGCCGTCGGCGAAGGTCAACCAGCAGAGCCATCGCCGGTCGGCATAGTCGACGATCGACCTTGACAGACGAGCACAATGGGAGGCGGAACGAGGGTGAGCGAGATGCCCGCGAATTCGACCCACCATCTCGGCGCCGGCGCCCTCCGAGGGGTCCGGAGTCGCAGGAGCGCAGCCGCCGCGGCAGCGCTGGCGGTATTGGTCGCCCTGAGCTCGGTCCTCGTCGGGTGCCAAGCCCGGCCGAGAACCATGGTCATGGATGACTTCGAGTCCGGCGCGATCACCAACTGGCAGGCCGTCGGCGGCGGCTCGGGGGGCTGGTTCGTGTACTCCGACGGCCATAAGGCACCCGACCCCGCCCAAAGCGATCCCAACGCCCGCTTCGATGTCCCCGATCCGCCGCAGGGCCGATTCGCGGCGGTGACGGACATGAACGGTCCCGGAACCCGCATCCTCTACCGGGACCTGCGGCTGGACGGTCGATTCAGCCTGCAGCTGAGCGTCTTCTACACCGGTTCCGGCCCGTTCAGCAGCCCAGCTACCCTGGCATATGACACTCCCGAGGCAAACCAGCAGTTCCGGATCGACCTGGTCCGGCCCTCAGCGCCCATCGACTCGGTGGCCAAGGGCGATGTGCTGGTCAACGTCTTTGGCACCTCGCCAGGTGATCCGGCCCGCCGCCAGCCGACCGAGGTGAGCTTTGATCTGTCGGCGTGGGCGGGCCAGACCGTTCGCTTGCGCCTGGCTGGGACCGATAATCAGGGCCCGCTGCGCGCCGGGGTGGACAACATCCGTCTCCGGCGCATCGGCGGGGGCGCCGACGACCGGGCGGAATTGTTGGCCACCCCCAGGCCGTCGAGCGCCGTCGATCTCGTTCTGCACCGGATGACCCAAGCCGACGCGCTGGCGGCGCTCGCAGCCCACGCCCGGGAGCGTGCCGGTGCCGACGAGTTCGCCGGTGCGGTGCTGGTGGCCCGGCACGGCAAGGTGCTGCTCCAGGACGCCTGGGGCCGGGCCGACCGCAAGGCCGGCACGGCCAACACGCCGGCGACCAGGTTCCGCATCGGCTCGATGAACAAGATGTTCACCGCGGTGGCGACCCTGCAGCTGGTCGAGGCGCACAAGCTGGCCCTGGACGACCCCTTCGGCCAGCACCTGCCCAATTATCCCAACAAGGAGGTCGCCGCCAGGGTCACCGTGCGGCACCTGCTCACCCATACCGGCGGGACTGGCGACATCTTCGGTCCGGAGTTCGAGGAGCACCGCCTGCAGCTGCGCGAGCACCGCGACTACCTGAAGCTCTACGGCCGTCGTGGGCTCACCCATGAGCCGGGCGCCCGCTTCGAGTACTCCAACTATGGCTTCGTCCTGCTGGGCGCGCTCATCGAACGCGTCAGCAGGATGCCGTACGACGACTACGTTCGCGACCACGTCTTTCGTCCGGCAGGCATGCGATCCACGGGCTCGCTTCCCGAATCGGTAGAGGTACCGAACCGGGCGGTCGGGTACATGCGGTCATCCCCTGGTAGCGACTGGATGCCGAATACCGACACCCTGCCCTGGCGGGGCACGGCGGCCGGTGGCGGCTACTCGACCGTCGGCGACCTCCTGCGGTTCGCACAGGCCTTGCAAAGCGGAACGCTGATCTCCAAGGCGACGCTCGCCGAAGCGACCCGCCCCCACCAACAGCAGTACGGGTACGGCTTCGGCGTGCAAGGCCAAGGATCGCTGCGCAGCTACGGCCACGGCGGCGGCGCGCCCGGCATGAACGGTGAGCTCCGGATCTTCCCCGAGCTGGGCTACATCGTGGCCAGCCTGAGCAACCTCGACCCGCCGTCGGCCTCCCAGCTCGTGGAGTTCTTCACCCGCCGCATGCCGGACCAGTAGTCGAGTCCCATCTGCTGGCGGATCGTCGTCCGGCGCCACCACGGCGACCTGCGCTTCACCTCGGCCCCCGGCGACACCCGCTTCCAGGTGCTACTGCCCCTCATCCAGAACGGGTGAGGGCGCGGCCCCGCGGGCTCAGGCCCGTTCGCGGAGGTCGCCCCCGTGGGCGGCGATGGCCCAGATCACGAAGACATTCAGGGTGATGATCAGCAGCGACCAGAACGGGTAGTAGGGGATGAACAGGAAGTTGGCGATGGCGCTGAGCACGGCCAGGGCGATGGCCGCGGCCCGGGCCCAGGTGCGGCCCGACAGTAGCCCCCAGCCGGCGAAGGCCACGACCAGGCCGATCACCAGGTGGATCCAGCCCCAGGTGGTGGCGTCGAACTGGAACAGGTAGTTGCGGGTGGCCACGTAGAACTCGTTCTCGAAGATGGCGATCAGGCCCTGCAACGCCTGGAACACCCCGACCATGATCATCATGATCGCGGCGAACATAATGAACCCGACCGCCCAGCCGCTCGTCTGCCGGCCTCCACGCGAATACGCGTCGTTGCTCACTGCCGATCCCTCCTCGATCTCAACGGACGACAGACCACACCATGGCACCTGCCGAGGATGCCGACATTACCCCTTTTGGGATGAGCCTTGCCGGAGGTGAGCCGCCGCTCGCGCTCCAGCCGGCCGGGGATGTGCCTGACTATCAGTTCGAGATAGAGCCGTCGCCGCAGCCGATGTCGTAGCGTTCAGCTCACGCGGCAGGTGAGGACCACGACTTTGGGCCGCACACGTGCTCGGCGATCGCGCGCTCGAGCGCCGCCGCGATCATCGCGGTATGGGCTTCCTCGCTGGTGAAGACCACGTTGTCGCTCTGGATGTAGGTCGCTACGTCGGTGTAGCCAAGACCCAGCACGACACGCAGGTCGGCCATCGCGACTCGGTTGCGGCCGCCGACGTTGATCCCGCGCAGCAGGGCAGGGTGAGTCGTATGCCGGCATTTGCCATGTCCTCGGCCAACTGATGCCGATCTGGCACCGTGTCTGGTTGACATGGCACCATCAGTGGTGCCAAATTGGTGCCATGAACCTGGATCTGTACGTCGAGAACCTCAACCGCCAGCTCGCGGTCGCCGCCGAGGCCGGCGGAGAGGAGGCCCGAGCCCTCGTCGAGCGCCTCGTCGCGCCGCTGGAGGCGGCCATCCGCCTCACCCTGCAGGACGCGCTGGCGGCGGCGGCCGAGGAGATCACCACCGAACTGGCGCCGGGATCGGTCGAGCTGCGCCTGCGCGGACGCGACCCCGAGTTCGTGGTCACACCACCACCGGCCGACCCGTCCGCCGACGACCTAGCCGAGATTGCCGATGACCGGCCCCCGGCCCTCCCCGAGGGCGACGAGGGGGCGATGTCGCGGATCAACCTCCGGATGCCCGATCAGCTCAAGGCCCGGATCGAGCAGGCGGCCGGGAGCGAGGGGCTGTCGGTCAACGCCTGGCTCGTGCGAGCCGCCGCCGCCGCGCTGGAACGAACCGGGGGCCTGTCCCGTCGACCCGAACGACGGACCCCGCAAGGCGCCCAGCGCTACACGGGCTGGGTGCGCTAACCAACGCACGGAGGAACTGCAATGCCTACCTTCGATACTCCCGAGCCGATCTCCGTCACCGTCGAGCTCGGCGTCGGTGACCTGCGGATCGTGGCCAGCGACCGCACCGACACCACGGTCGAGGTGCGGCCGAGCGATGCCGCCAAGAAGGCCGACGTGACCGCCGCCGAGCACACCCTGGTCGAGTACGCCGGCGGCCGGCTGCTCATCAAGGCGCCCAAGAGCTGGAGGCAGTACACCTTCCGCGGAGGCGGCGAGTCGATCGACGTGCAGATCGAGCTGCCGGCCGGCTCCCACCTGCGCGGAGAGACCGGGGTGGCGGCACTGCGCTGCCAGGGCCGCCTCGGCGAATGCCGCTACAAGACCGGCGCCGGCGGCCTCCAGCTCGACCAGGCAAGCGTGGTGCAACTCCGGACCGGCATCGGCGACATCACCCTGGAGCAGGCCGGCGGCGACGCCGAGGTCACCACGGGGTCCGGTTCCGTGCGGATCCACCGCATCGACGGCGCGGCGGTGGTCAAGAACTCCAACGGCGACACCTGGATCGGCGAGATCACCGGGAACCTGCGGGTGAACGCGGCCAACGGCCGGATCTCGGTCGATCGGGCGTGCGAGACGGTCGCCGCGAAGTCCGCCAACGGCGACGTCCGCCTGGGCGAGGTTGCGCATGGCACCGTGCTCGCCCAGACCGCCTTGGGCAAGGTCGAGATCGGGATCCGCGACGGTGTCGCTGCCTGGCTGGACCTCAACACCCGCTACGGCAGCGTCCACAACGACCTGGACCCCAGCGAGCGCCCTGGACCGGGCGAGGACGCGGTCGAGGTCCGCGCCCGCACCTCCTTTGGGGACATCACCATCAACCGCTCCGTCGCCGCCGACTCCGGGAAGGATCAGACATGACCAGTCCCATCCCTCGGTCCGCGATCGCGGTCGCCGGACTGCGCAAGTCCTTCGGCGACAAGGTCGTCCTCGACGGCATCGATCTCCAGGTCGCCCAGGGGACGATCTTCGCGCTGCTGGGACCCAACGGGGCCGGCAAGACCACCATGGTGCAGATCCTGTCCACCCTGATCGGCGCCGACGCCGGCGAGATGGCCGTCGGCGGCCACGACCTGGCTCGGGACCCAGACGCGGTGCGCGAGGTCATCGGTGTCACCGGCCAGTTCTCGGCGGTGGACAACCTGCTCACCGGCGAGGAGAACCTGCTGCTGATGGCCGACCTGCGCCACCTGGAACGCGCCCAGGGCCGGCGGCGGTCCGCCGAGCTGCTGGAGCGGTTCGACCTGGCCGAAGCGGCCAGGAAGCCGGCCGGCACCTATTCCGGCGGCATGCGCCGCCGGCTCGACCTGGCCATGACCCTGGTCGGCGACCCGCACATCATCTTCCTGGACGAGCCGACGGCCGGCCTGGACCCCCGCAGCCGCCGCACCATGTGGCAGCTGATCCGCGAGCTCGTGGCCGGCGGGGTGACGATCTTCCTGACCACCCAGTACCTGGAGGAGGCCGACCAGCTGGCCGACCAGGTCGCCGTCCTTGACCATGGGCGGCTGATCGCCGAGGGCAGCCCCGACACCCTCAAGCGCCGCGTGCCCGGCGGGCACGTCCGTCTCCAGTTCGCCGACCCGCAGGGACTGGAGTCTGCGGCCCGCGCCCTGGGGGCGTCGGCCCGCGACGAGGACACGCTCACCCTGGAGGTCCCGAGCGAAGGCGACGTCAAGTCGCTGCGCGGCCTGCTCGACCGGCTCGACGACGCCTCGATCGAGGTCGACAGCCTGTCCATCCACACCCCCGACCTCGACGACGTCTTCCTCGCCCTCACCGGCCAATCCGACAAGGAAAGGGCAACCCTGCCATGAGCACCCTCGCCTACGCGGTGCACGACTCGAGGACGATGCTGCGCCGCAACCTCCGGCACATGTGGCGTTACCCGTCCCTGACCCTGATGGTCGCCGGCCTCCCGGTCATCTTCCTGCTGCTGTTCGTCTACGTCTTCGGCGGCACCCTGGGCGCCGGGCTCGGCGGCCCGGCCGGCGGCCGGGCCGAGTACCTCGCCTACGTCCTGCCCGGGATCCTCCTCATGGCCGTGGCCGGCGTGGCCCAGGGGACGGCGATCTCGGTGGCCATGGACATGACCGAGGGCATCATCGCCCGCTTCCGCACCATGGCCATCTTCCGCCCCTCCATCCTGACCGGCCATGTCGTCAGCGCCATGACCCAGACCGCATGCAGCCTGGCCATCGTCCTCGGGGTCGCCATGCTCATCGGCTTCCGGCCCACCGCCACCCCTGTCGAGTGGACCGCAACGGTCGGGCTCCTGGTGCTGATCACCTTCGCGCTCACCTGGCTGACGGTCGCCTGCGGCCTGGTCAGCAAGAGCGTCGAGGCCGCCAGCAACCTCCCCATGCCCCTGCTGCTCCTGCCCTTTCTGGGCAGCGGGTTCGTACCCACCGAGTCGATGCCGACGGGGCTGCGCTGGTTCGCCGAGTACCAACCGTTCACGCCCATGATCGAGACGCTGCGGGGGCTGCTGCTGGGCACCGCCATCGGCAACAGCGCCATCCTCGCGATCGCCTGGTGTGTCGGCATCGCCGTGGTCAGCTACCTCTGGGCCCGCGCCGCCTTCAACCGTGACCCCGGGCCCGTGGCAGCCTGACCTCAGGTCCCGAGGAGGATGGGCCAGGGACCCGCACGTGCTCGGGGAGGACGCCGATGCCGAGAGGAAGGCATCCAAGCCGTCGGCATCAACCGCATCATCGCCCAGGCCGATGTCGCGCTGATGACCCTGTACCGGCAGTTCGGCGGCAAGGACGAGCTGGTCGCTGCGGCACTTGAGCAATGGAGCGACCAGTGGTTGCACTGGCTGACCGATCGAGTGGACCAGTGCGGCGATGACCCACAGGCCCGTTTCAGAGGCTTGTGGGACGCGATGGAGGAATGGCTGGACGCTGAGGGGTTCCGCGGTTCACTCATCGCTAATCCGACCGCCGAACTCCGCAGCAAGCCACACCACCCTGCCCATGAGCCGATCGTCGCCCACCGGATGGCGATGCGACAGCTCCTGGAGAACCTTGCAAAACTGCTGGGTGCGACCGATCCTGCGGCTCGGCGCCGCGCATCGACCGGGCGTCGGCCTGAGACGACGCTGTCGCATTCCGGGCGGATCCACCATGATGACGGCGGGACAAAAGGTGCGGGCCACTGCGGTAATGCAGCCGCGGTGAACCAAGAGTGAGGGACGGCCATGGGCAGTGCGATCAGCAGCTTCACCCTCGACGTCGAGGCGTTGGACTGGACGGGCCAGGATCTGCAGCGCCCCGAGTCGGTGGTGGCCGAGCCGGACGGCACCCTGTGGGCCTCCGACGGCCGCGGCGGGGTCACCCGCATCGACCCCGACGGCGGCCAGAAGCTGCTGACCGGCTGGGACGGCGAGCCCAACGGGCTGGCCATCGATCCCGACGGCAACCTGGTCACGGCCAACATCGCCCTGGGGCGGGTGCAGCGGATGACCCGCGACGGTCAGGTCTCCACCGTGCTGGAGGAGGTCGACGGCCAGCGAACCACCAGCGCCAACTTTGTGTTCTATGACCGCCTGGGGCGGCTCTGGCTGACCTGCCTGACCCGCGAGGATCACTGGTGGCCGGCGGTCGCCCACCCCCGCCCAGACGGATTCATCGTGCTGGTCGACGAGCGCGGCCCTCGGATTGTGGCCGACGGCATCTACGCCACCAACGAGGCCCGGCTGGACCCCGAGGAGCGCTACCTGTACGTCGCCGAGACAATGAAGGCCCGCATCCTGCGCTTCCCGGTCCGGGCCGATGGTTCGCTGGGCGAACGGGAGGTGTTCGGCCCCGACGGGCTGGGGCCCGGCGGGTTTGTGGACGGGTTCACGTTCGACGCCGAGGGCAACCTGTGGGTGACCACGGTGGTGCGCAACGGCTTCGGCGTGCTCACCCGCGAGGGCGACTGGCACGTGGTGGTTGAGGACCCCCGCGAGGACGTCTTGGCCGCCTTCGCCGACAAGCTGGCCGCGGGGAGCGCCGAGCCCGAGGACATGCTCGCCGCGGCCGGGCCGCGGCTGCAGTTCCCGACCAGCCTGTGCTTCGCCGGCCCGGACCGGCGCACCGTGTACGTGGGCTCGTTGGCCATGTCGCGGCTGCCGACCTTCCGCGCCCCGGTGCCCGGTCTGCCGATGAGCCACTGGCGCTGAGCATCCTGAACTCTCGGGTAGCGCCAACCCCGAGCTGAAGGACCCTCGGCATGCGGGAGGTGGCCGGTGGCGCATCAAGCACTACCAGTCGGGCGGATCGTCGACGGCGGTGAGGAGGAGCGGCGCGATCTGATCATCCTGCCCGACTTGAGTGGTGCGGAACTGGTGGCGGCGGGGCGGCCTGCCTGGAACGGTCTAGTCGATGAGCGTCCGCTTGGGACGCACCACGCAGAACTCGTTGCCCTCAGGGTCGGCGAGGACGGTCCACGACTCGGAGCCGGTCTGCCCGATGT
>Ga0081538_10006181_pt1 | contig 10619 bp, 8 predicted proteins | sample TabmetS5T2R1_FD_71022 | JGI IMG/M metagenome (GOLD analysis project Ga0081538, IMG submission 71022) | Tabebuia heterophylla rhizosphere microbial communities from the University of Puerto Rico - S5T2R1 | ecosystem: Host-associated > Plants > Roots > Rhizosphere ...
CCGAAGGCAACTCAGAGCCATCCTGAACGTTTGAGATAACTGTAGAGAGCTCCACAAGTAATCAACATGCCGCTTATCACCAGTGGATAGCCAAGGTGCAAGTGGAGCTCGGGCATAAACTCAAAGTTCATTCCATAAATGCCGGCAATCATGGTGGGGACGGCAAGGATCAAAACCCACCCTCCGAGCTTTTTCATCACCTCGTTCTGCGTCACGGAGATCAAAGAAAAATTGGCTTCGAGCGCGCTGCTAAGCAACTCGCGTGTGGTATCGACCATCTCATTGATACGGATCACGTGGTCGTAGATGTCACGGAAGTAGGGTCGTGAAACCTCGGGGATGAGTTCGAGGTCGAAGCGCACCAAGCGGTTACAGATATCGACCAGGGGTGAGACAGCGCGCTTGAGCTCGAGCAGGTTGCGCTTCAGCTCATAGATACGCATGGTGGTCTCGCGGCTAACCGCCCCATCGAAAACGGCCTCCTCGAGCGCTTCGAGATCGTCTTCGAGCGTATTGACGATTGGAAAGTACTGGTCGACGATAAAATCCATCAGGGCATAGAGCACAAAGCCGGGTCCCTGGCAAAGCAACTGCGGCGTGGCCTCACAGCGCGACCGGACCGCCTTGTAGGATAGCGCCGAGCCATGACGTACCGAGACGATATAGCGTGGGCCAACAAAGATGTGGGTTTCGCCAAACTGGATACGCGCTTGCTCCTTTTGCATCTGGGCGGTACGCAGGACCACAAAGAGTGAGTCGCCGTAGCGCTCGAGCTTGGGTCGCTGGTGGGCACTGTGCGCGTCCTCAATGGCGAGGTCGTGCAAACCAAACTCCTGCTGCACCTGGCGCAGCAGGTCTTCGTTGGGCTCGTGCAGACCAATCCAGATAAAGCGGTCTTCCTGCTTAAGAACTGCGCTAATCTGCTTGACCTCAACGTCTGCAACGCGCCGGCCACCGGCGTAAGCAGCACAGTTGACCACTCCCTCCATCGCCTACCCTCCTTCCTGGCTTGCCGCCCCCTAGCGCCTCGTACGATCTCGGCTCTCATGCACCTGAAGGATACTTTCTCAGGGTCATGGTCATACACTTACGAATGCAATACACACAGCCACCCTGAACTCCCTTTGAGCGGTATAGGCTCAATCGTTTGGTCGTCGCTTTTCTGGGACGGGACATCACGGAGCAGGTTTTTGACCAACACTCCCCTGGGACTGCCCAGAACCGCGAGGCCTTGGCGATTCGAAGCGACGACCTCCCCGTGTTCATCCACCACCACCATGGCTTCGCTGCGTGCCTCCAAGAGGTGCATCAACGCGCTTCGTTCGAGAGTGGCATGGGAGGGCGCACGATTTTTTTGAGCATCCACAGGGTCACCCGTCAAACGTTCGTCCAGGATAAGATTCACTGAGCTCAGAACCCGTTTGATTTCTTCCGGGGCATTGATCTCGCGACAGCGGCGATACGGGTTCCCGGCCAGGACGCTTTGCAGGACGCGGTAGAGTTCGACAAACGGGTTCAAAACGCGCTCTTCAAGTTTATGCACCACAATCAGACTGATCATGAACGACACGAGCGCCACCAGGACCGCGACCCACGCCCCGGCAAAGCCTAGCCGTTGCGCTTCCTTACCGGTGGCTTCCATGGCACTCTGGTTAATGTGAATGAGCCTTTGCAGGGCTCGTACCACCGTTGCCACCGCTTGCTCATCGCCTCCTATAGCGGCACGATAATGCTGTTGAATCGTTTGCAATGCAGGGGTTTCTTCTGCTTCGGTGACGTTATTTCTGGCACGCTGCAAGGCCTGCTCGAATTGCTGCAGGGTCACGTCCCGGCTCGGCTGACGTGAAGCTTCAACGAGCAGGGATAACATCTCTTCCGTCGCTTCAATCGAGTAGACGTTTTCTTGCAGGATGCGCTCAATGGCTGGACTCATACGTAAGAGTAAGCCGATGGCGCCAAAGGCGAACAGCACATTCAGCGTCACCAGGGTACCCAGACCAACTAAGAACTCTCGTCGTAACTGCATGCTCAACTCCGTTCGATGAGCCTAGCGACCGCTCCTACCTTGGAAACCACCACCAGAACGTCGTCCGCTTGCAATGGCTCTTGCGGGTCGGGAAGGAGGACAGCGCCTTTTTCAGCGCGTCGAATAGCCACCACGGTAATCCCAAAACGCCGGGGCAGTTCGAGATCGGCCAGGCTGTAGCTCACGAAAGCCGCAGGAGGACGAAATTCCGTAATCAACAGGTCCTCCCCCAGAGGTAACTCACCCATGATCCCTTCATAAAGAATCAGGCTGGCAAAACGCTGCCCGAATTCTTGCTCCGGATTCACCACCAGATGTGCACCAACGAGTCTGAGAATGCGCGCATGCAGAGTGTCATTGGCTCTGGCGATAATGCGTTTGGCTCCCATTTGGCGCAGCAATGCCGTACAGATGATCGAGGCTTCCCGAGAATCGTCACCAATGGCGCACAGGCAAACCTCGCGCTGCTCAGGCGACGTGCGCGCCAGGGCATTCGTATCGGTCGCATCGAAACAGGCTGCTTCCGCGGCAAAACTGGCGGCAACGCGCACGCGCTCCTCCCGGATGTCGACGGCCAGTACTTCGACCCCACGCTCGGCTAACGTACGGGCAACCGACATACCGAACTGTCCCAGCCCAACGACGACCGCCTGCTTTTTCATCTCGTGCTCCTATCCGACTTCAATCTCTTCCTCTGGACGCTCCCATACCGTTTGCTGGACACGGCTGCTGAGGAACATGAACAGGGTGAGTGGACCAATGCGGCCAGCAAACATGCAGGCAATAATCAGGGCCTTCCCCACCCCGTCTAACTGCGCCGTGCCGCCGATCGATAAACCAACCGTCCCGAGTGCCGAAATGGTTTCGAACAGCGCCTCATCCGTGTCCATCACCTGGGTTAACTGCATGGCAATGAGAAAAACAAGGACAGTGGCTGCCCCAACGGTCGTAATCGCGGCTGCTTTGTAAACCGTTTTGTGGGAGATCCGGCGTCCAAAGGCGGTCACCTCCCAGCGGCCACGCACCGCTGCTGCGACGGCGAGCACAAGGACCGTGGCCGTGGTGGTTTTGATGCCGCCAGCAGTGCCTGCCGGGCTGCCCCCCACAAACATCCAGATCAGCATTAACGACAGTGTCGCCGGGTGTACGAATGTGATATCAACTGAGTTAAAACCAGCGGTGCGCAGCGTGGCGGATTGAAACCAGGCATTATGGATACGATCCCAAAAAGAGAGGCCCGCCAAAGCATTCGTCCACTCCAGCAGCACGAAGAAGAAGAACCCTCCCACCAGGAGCAAGGCCGTTGCGCTCAAGGCGATCTTTGTCTGGGCGGATATGGGACGTATCGTGCGTCGCAACAGATGCGGCACGGCGAGGCACACGGCCGGAGAGAGACCACCAAGAATAATCAAGGTGCTGACCACATAAAGAACCCAGGGGTTGTGCTGGTACGACACGAGATTATCGCTTTGCAGCGTAAACCCCGCATTGCAAAAAGCAGAAACAGCGGTAAATACAGCCCTCCACAACCCTTGGAAGAACCCGTCACCATGCTGCAAGAAAGGCACGACGAGACCTGCTGCACCCAATGCCTCAACGCTAAGGGTGAAGAGCAGGACACGACGTGCGGTAGCAAAGAGCTGGCGTCGGTCTTGGGGACTGACCAGACTGGCAACAGCCCCTTCGTGCCGCAGGCTCATGCGGCCTCCGAGTAAGACAAGAGCCACGGTTGAGAAGGTCATGATGCCAAGGCCGCCCAATTGCATGAGCAAGAGAATCACCACCTGGCCCACCATGCTAAAGTCCACAGGCGTGTCTAGCACCGTGAGGCCCGTAACACAGACAGCACTGACGGCAGTAAACAACGCGTCGATGACGGCAATAGGACCGTGTTGCGTGGCCGATACAGAGAGGGAAAGGACCAGAGCCCCAGCCATACAAAGCGATAAAAAGGTCACGGCGAGCAGACGTTCAGGGTGGCCAAGAACCGGCTCCCACCAGTCAACCTGTTCGATCCCAGCACGTCTCGGAACGGGCAGGGCGACGGCCGCGGTGGCAGGAACGAGAGTTGCCCAGGTGAGACACTGCCACCGCGCCGTCCATGAGAACACGATGCCAATCGTGCTGATCAATATTGCAAGCACCAGGAAACCGGCGCGCACCAAATGCTGCGCGCCCTGCTGGGCCAGCCATTGCCCAACGAGGGCGCTGACGACGAGGAAAGAAACAGCTAAGGAACAATAAACCACCCATGTTGTATCTGCGTGCGTCACCAAGGAGGCGATCGTCCAGAAACCCAGGTTCGCCAATGCTGCTAAGCGCGCCCGCGCTTCTGGAATCGATTGTATGGTCGTGGGCAGAGATGCGGCCAGCCAGTATTTCCTCCAGAGCCAGAATACCGTAGACAGCATGCAGAGGAGAACAGCCAGCGTCATGGTCTGTGATTGTTGTAACGTCTTTGCCAGTAGCAGCAGCACTCCCAGCATCCCGAAACTGGTGAGCAGCACCCCGAGGCGCGGTCTCCTACTGATCAGTATCCCTCCAGCAGCGAGAGCCAGAGACGCAAGCCCAGCGGTCACGAACACCAGCGAAAACCAACGCATGATCTCGTCGCCATGCACCCATTCGGCTACTGCGAACGGGAAGAGGCTGATGGCGAGCAGAGCCCCAGTGACCGTTGACTTGATGATCACCGCATCAGGCGAAGGACCAAACGGGTCAGCTCGTACCTCTTCTGCAGTATGCGCCAATACGGATTTCCACACGGTTTCACGTTCCTTCTGCGCCCTGTTGCACATTGTCTTCATGACCACGGAACGACCAGGATCACCCTCCGCGTCCTACCTTTTTCCACCATACAGGACTCTATACAGCATAATACACCGTACGGTGGGATTTTGCCTATGTTGTTATCTATACGCTGAACGGGTAGCTTGCACGGCATGCGGTGGGAGCTCGCACGTACCATGGCGGCTTCCGTGCAGCAGCGCATCGCCTTTGGGGAGCGGGCTGGCCAGAAGGTCCGGCGCATCGGCGCGGGGTTTGGCTACGAGGGCGAGGCCCCAACGCTCACCGGTCCCCGCTGTGCCAGCGTGCAGGGCTTTTCCTTGCACGCCAACACCCAGGTCCCGGCGCATCGCCGCGATCAGCTGGAACGCTTGATCCGTTATACGGCCCGCGGTGCGGTGTCATTTCAGCGTGCATGCATGTGCCAGAGGGTTGAAGCCGTTCCATAGCGTTTGAACCAGTCTCTCACTAGCTTCCCCGCTGCGCGCAACAGAGGTCACTACCCATCACCCAGCACTAGGCATGCCCACAGGACCAGGCCGCCGCCGTCCGGCAAGGAAAAGTGCCGTTTAAAATTCCCTGGTGCTAACGGAATTTGTGGTCAATGCCTCAGACCGCCCATAGAGGAAGCAATCAAGAGATTATGCAACCAGTTTGGATGATAATGAAAGCCGTTCAGGTCGTCAAAGGGGGTCGTCCGCGACGGCTGGTCACGCCGCAGACGTGCGCCATACGGGTGAAAGTTCCATTGCAGCGCCATCGCACGTACGGCGAGGCGCGCACTATGGGTGGTGCCGTGCCAGTAGCGCATGGCATAGAGTAGCCGGTCTTGGTAGTTGATCAGCCGATCGACCGCATTGGAGGTGCGATGCGCCTGCGGACACTCATAGGCGGGGGTGAAGTCGGCCCGGCGTCGACACATCTTCAACACCATTGTGGCCACTGGCCCGCTGAGGTGCAACGGCGTCCACTCGGCCAGGCGCCGCAGACGCTGGGCAAACTGCCGTTTGGTGGCGGCTTGATAGACCTGCCAGGCCTTGTCGAGTATCTGGTGGCGCAACGGGCCGGCGCAGTGTTTCTGAATCTTCAGGATCGAGTGGAGAAAACACAGCACCACCGTGATCTTGGGAAACAGCTGACGCCATGCCTGGCGCGTTGCTTCCCACCCATCGGTGCAGACCGAGCGGGCGTGATACGTGGGATCGAGCGCCTTGGCTTCCTTCGCAAACTCACCATAGCCCCGCTCCAACGTCACCGTATCGGCCGCCTCGACCACGCTCACGCCCAGGAAACAGCCACCGCCAACAGTGGTTGGAACATAGACCTGCTGCCTGGCCACCTGGGTCAGCTTCTCATCGGCCACCAGATCGCGGGGCACCTTGTGCGGGTCTTTCACCGTAGTGCCGACCAGCGACGGGCGGCCAAACGCTAGCCAGGCGCGATACCAGAACATGGCATCGCGGCCAAAGACATAGGCCAGGGCATCAAACGGTACCCCCCACTGTCGCAGGTAGAGGGCTTTTTCGATCGCATCGGTGCGTCCAATCATGTAGGGCATGACAAAGGAGGGGCGCAGGGCGAAGACGGCGCCGGTCGTCTTCACCTTTATCCGGCGCACGATCACGTCTTGTTTGACCGACGCGTAGGCGTCGTGAAACGTAAAGCCCTGGTCCATGTCTTGAGGAAACAGTTCCGGATACTGGCGCACCATAGCGCTCAGATACTGCCGATACTGGGCCGGAGCGTCGACATACTCACGATACTGCGCTTCACTGGCAAACGGCAAACAGATATGCTTAGAGCCCATGGATGGTTCTCCTGTGCCTCCTCTTGTGCTGGCTTGTGCTCCACACAGTATGGAGGAAGCAGATGAACCATCCCATTTGTTTTTAGGCGCTCATTCCACCAACCACAAAATCCGGTGGAATCAGAGGAATTCCAAACGCTCTTTTGCGAGACCATTACAAAGTGGGGGCTACGCCGCTTGTTGCGCAGGCTCCTTCCCGGTCGTCATGCCAGGATACCATCGACTGGCAGCGCTGCGAGGAGGGGCGCGGAGGGTTGCCCGGGGTCGAGGGCCTCGGGAGCACCGGTGTGGGAAAGCTGGGGGACACTCTCCAGCTGTGACTTCTTCGATGACCATGACAATGGTAATGACCATGAGGCGTTGACGTTCAGCGTCGCCGTCCCGGCCCAGGGCATGAGCGGGCAGGGCAAAGCATCTGGACCGCTGACCGCCCCGGCGATCGCCATTACCGGAGCAGCGGGCAGGCTCACCTCATAGACGGCGGGGCATATCTCTGGAGAGCGCCTGAGCTGAGGCGCTTCAGGGGTTGCACACCGGCGGTGCCAGCGCTACAATGCCAGGGCCTTTCTTTCCCAGCCGCTGGCGTGTGGGTGGCAGCATCTCATAAGCTCTGTACTGGCCACGAACCGTGTCTGGTGCAGTGATCTCCGCGGCCGGCACGGAGTCCAGACAGTGCACCAGCCGCGCTGGCAACAGGAGCAGCCATGTCGATTTTGGACCCACAGGTATCTGTCATGGAATTGAGCATCGCTGACGTCCATACCCGCTTCGCGCAGGGGCTACTCACCTGCACGGAACTCACGCAGCGCTTGCTACAACGCATTGAGCGCTACGACCAGCAGGGCCCATGCCTCAAGGCGCTGCTGAGCGTGAGTCCGCATGCTTTAGAAGCAGCCCGGCACAAGGACCGTGAGTATGGCAGTAACCCCGCCGCCGTGGGGCCGCTGCATGGCATTCCGGTGATTGTCAAAGACAACTACAACACCGCCGATCTTCCGACCACCGGCGGGTCGGTCATCCTCGCCCAGGCTCGACCGCAGCATGACTGCTTTGTGGTCCAGCAGCTCCGCAAGGCTGGAGCCCTCATTCTCGCCAAAGCCAACCTCACAGAGCTGGCCATGGGCGGCACCACGGTCAGTTCCTTAGGTGGCCAGACGCGCAACCCGTACGATTTGCTGCGCACGCCTGGAGGGTCGAGCGGTGGGACGGCGGCGGCCATTGCCGCCAATTTTGGCATCCTCGGCACCGGCAGCGATACCGGCCAATCGATTCGCTCACCGGCGTCGGCGGCCAATCTGGTGGGCATCCGGCCCACGCGTGGCCTGGTGAGCCGCAGTGGTATTCTCCCCATCAGCACCACGCAAGACGAAGCCGGCCCTATGACGCGCTCTGTGGCGGACGCCGCACGCATGCTGGACGTCATGGCGGGATATGACCCCGACGATCCCATTACCGCTTTTGGATGGCGGCAGAAGCCGCGCAGCTACGTCCCTGCCCTTGAGCGTGATGGGTTGCGCGGCGCCCGCCTTGGTCTGCTCACCGACTTGATGGGGAGCGAAGCGATACACGCCGAAGTCAATGGCGCCGTGCACAACGCCGTGCAGCTTATGGAGCAACTCGGCGCCACCGTGCGGCGTGTTTCCATGCCGCGGCTCGCCGCCTTGACCGCCGATTTAGGCATGAGCCGGTTCGAATTCAGCCAGGCGTTCAACCGCTATCTGGCCAGCTTAGGCCCAGACGCTCCCGTCAAGAACCTGGCAGAGTTTCTTGCCGATGGCCGGTTTCATCCAGGTATCAAAGGCAGCCTGGAGATGTACACGGCCGTTGCAGAAGGCACGCACTCTGCCGAGTATCAGCGCCAGTGGCGAAAACGGCAAGCGCTACGCCAGGCGGTGATGACGCTACTGGCGGACAACGACCTCGAGGCGCTCCTGTATCCGCATCAAAAGCGTCTCGTCGCTCGCATCGGCGAGGAGCAGCTCGAGCGCAATGGCGTGTTGTCCCATGGCACGGGATTTCCTGCCATCACCTTCCCCGGCGGCTTTTCGCAGCCCACGCCCAGTGCCCCGCTCGGCATCCCGATAGGCATCGAATTGTTGGGCCCGGAGTGGAGCGAGCCACAACTCATCCGCCTCGCCTATGCCTTCGAGCAGGCAGCACAGCTCCGCCGGCCTCCGGCCTCAACCCCGGAGTGAGGCACGTCAATAGTATCGCTCAGGCGGTACAGGAAGTCGCCGTGGCATGGTAGACTATACAAGCGCAAGGCAGCACATCGATGGAATTTCTCGGCGCCAGGAGTCAATGATGCAGCACAGCCCTCTTGATCTGGTCTCAGCCACCATTAGCACCATCAGCCAGGCCATACGCCAACGCCACCTCTCCCCGGTGGAGCTGGTCACCGCCACGCTGGAGCGCATTGACGCCCTACAACCACGCCTGCAGTGCTTCACCACGGTGACGCCGGAGTATGCCCTGCAAAGGGCCCGTGAGGCGGAGCAGGAGATTGGCCATGGCAGATATCGCGGTCCGTTGCACGGCATACCCTATACGCTCAAGGATGTAGTGGCGACGCAGGGCATCCGCACCACCTTCGGCGATCCGAAAGGCGTCGACTATCGGCCACGAGAGAGCGCCACGGTGCACACGCTGCTGGAAGAGGCCGGTGGCATTCTGGTGGGGAAAGTGGTGTCGGAAATCGGCCGCGGCTCCACCGGCCCGGTGGGCTGTCGCAATGCCTGGGATCTGCGGTGTAGCCCAGGCACGTCGAGCAGTGGCTCCGGCTCTGCAGTGGCGGCAGCACTAGGACTGGCGTCGATCGGCACAGACACCGGGGGCTCGGTGCGCCATCCGGCCAGCAACAGTGGCCTGGTGGGTATGAAGGCGACCTTTGGGCGCATCAGTCGCTTTGGCGTGTGGGCGTCGTCGTGGAGCACCGACCAGGCCGGGCCACTGACCAGGTGCGTGGAGGACAACGCCTTGTTGCTGGAAATTTTAGGGGTGTATGACCAGCGCGATCCCGTCAGCCTCAACCAGCCTCGCGTGGCTTACCGTGCGGGTTTACAGGACGGCATCAAGGGGGTACGCATTGGGGTGCCAGTGGACGAGTGGATCTGGAAGGAGTGGCTGAGCGAGGAAGAAGAGGCTGTCGTACGGCGTGCCCTTGAGGTGTTGGAGACTCTGGGAGCCGCACTCACTACCGTCCATCTGCCGCGCTGCGCAGCTGGTCGCGCCACCCTGTCAACCCTGATCGCGGCGGAAACGCCGGTGTACATTGACGACCATTTTACTCCAGAGCAACGTGCTGCCTGGCCGGAGTGGCACGCCACCCTGGAACAGGGGCGGGGGCAGTCGTTTGCCGAGTATCTCCACGCCCAACAGACCCGGGCCCTGATCTGTCAGGAACTCACGGCGGTGCTGCGCCAGGTGGACGTTATTGCCATGCCCACCGGCAGCACCTTTGGCGACACCTGGGATGCTGACACCGTCGTCATTCGTGGCCGCCAGGCACCAGCGCGCTCACGGGCGGTGTATCGCAATGCCATGGCCTCACTGTCCGGGCATCCAGAGATGTCGGTGCCATGCGGCTTTGGCCTGGGTGATACCTTCCCCATTGGCCTCATGTTGCATGGGCGCCCGCTGGAGGAGGCCCTGCTATACCGCGTGGCGTATGCGTATGAGCAGGCAACAACGTGGCATACACGGCATCCGCTGCTGTAAGATAAGATTCTCGCTGTTGCAGGCGACAACGTCAGCATGTTGACCGAGCAGGAAGATGCACTTACGAACCGTTATGGCCACTCGGTATGTCACGCCCTTGCGTGAGGGGGGATCGCTGCCGGCAGTCGTCGAAGCCGATGATGATGGCATGTATGTGCTCAAGTTCCGCGGCGCCGGGCAGGGGCCCAAAGCGCTCATTGCCGAGTTAGTGGCGGGAGAGATCGCCCGCGCCGCAGGATTGTTTGTGCCTGAGATCGTCTTCGTTGCCCTTGACCCCGCTCT